>Ga0207933_1000480_pt1 | contig 39011 bp, 35 predicted proteins | sample NGESurdeep092012_4_FD_184488 | JGI IMG/M metagenome (GOLD analysis project Ga0207933, IMG submission 184488) | Arctic peat soil microbial communities from Barrow, Alaska - NGEE Surface sample F53-3 deep-092012 (SPAdes) | ecosystem: Environmental > Terrestrial > Soil > Wetlands > Peat ... | reverse complement strand
TGTTAGGCCCGGAATAAAATGACAGCAGTTTCCCCGGTTTTGATGTCAACGTGAATCCCGGTTTTTATTTCGAGGCGTAAACCGGCGTTGACGCCGGGGAATGCAAGCGCGTGGGGACACTGGTCCTGTTCGTGTGGGAACAACGCGGGATTAGCCGTCGTGTGGGAACAACGCGGGATTAGCCGATAAGCGACCCTCCCGCGCCGTCAGCAGGAGCAGGAACAGTGGATAACCGCGGGTGTTTGGTGTCCGGCCGGACCGATTCGATCACGAGGTAGAGTTTGTCGGCGCTGTTGACCTTGCCCGCTACGCAGTAGGCCACGTTGGGCCGGATGAGCAGAGCTTTGGTGAAGTCATGGAGCCGGTAAACGCGCTGCGTGTCGAGGTCCTGCAACAAGAACACCGCGCACGACAGGTACTCCGTCCGCGAGAGCAGGAACAGATGATTGGCGCTGAAGTTGAACATGGAAGGAGCCAGAAGCGGAGAGGCTCGCAAGAGACCCTCCGCCCATTGGCAGCGCCGTTGAGGGGTTCACCCGGCGGACTTCTCCGCCGGGCTATCGCACAGAGCGGCGCATGATCGGGACCGGAGAGAACTACTACTCTTCCGGTGGAGTGGAGTTCCTGCTTGCCTTGCGGAGGCTGTCGCCGCCGAGCAGGAAGATTTCAGAGTTCTCGACCAGCCGGTCGGCGATGGCGGTCGCGATGGTTGTGTTGAAAAGGATGTTGCCCCAGTCGGAGAACGGCGTGTTGGTCGTAATGATGGTGGACCGCTTCTGACTGTGGCGCGTGGAGATGACCTGATAGAAGAGGTTTGAAGTCTGCTGGTCCAGCGACAGGTAGCCCAGTTCGTCAACGATCAACAGGGTGGGCTCAGTGTAAGTTTTCAGCTTGCGCACCAGCGAGTGATCGACCTGCGATGCGAGCAGATGATTCAGCATGTCCATGGCGGTTGTGAACAGGACACGCTGGTTGGCCTGGCAGGCTTTCCAGCCGATGACGCGGGCGAGGAATGTTTTCCCCACGCCGGGGTTGCCGATAAGCACCAGGTTCGTTCCCTGCCGCAGAAACGCGAGATCGAGCAGACGAAGAATGCGGTTCTTCGCCTGGACACGGCTCTTGTGATGGTGAAAGTGGAAAGCATCGATGCTGGCCTGCGTTTGCAGGCGCGACGATTTGAAGCGGCGTTCGATGGCGCGGCCGTTGCGGGACTCCAGTTCCATATCGGCGAGCAGTTCGAGCGTGGCGACGACGCTGAGATTGCGCGCTGCGGCATCAGCGATCGTCGCCTCGATCTGCCGGCTCATCGCTTTCAGGTTCAGTTGCTGTAGTTTCTGTTCGAGAGGGATCATCGGGTTCCTTTCCGGATTCGAGAATGAAGGCGTCGTATTCCAGCAGAGAGATCGGGTCGGTGGCGAGTTCGTTGAGAAGCGGATCGCGCAGGCGGAGCGGCGGTTGCGGCCGGCGGGGCGACCGCTGCTGGCGCAGGATGTTGGCGACATAGTCGGCTCCGTAAGCGCGGGCCGTTGCGGCTTTTCCGATTGCGTCGGCCACATCTTCCGGGCCGTATTGGCGGATCAGTTCGAGCAGTTCCCGGATCTGACGGCTCAGGGAACGATCCGTGTCGGCCATATCGCGGAGATAAGCTTCCACGGTGGCGCGCAAACACACTCCATCGAGCGAATCGAGCAGTCGCTGCTGAGCCTGCGAGCGCCGGGCTGCGGGTCTCTGTTCGGCGAGCAGTTTCTCGAATCGTTCCGCTCCGAAGGTCTGGCCCCGACGCCACGAGCGCGCATCGCTGACGACTTCCTCGACACGGTCATAGATGGCGACCGCGCCGGAGTCGGCCTTGATGGTGAGCCTCCGGCCCACATAGCGGTGGGGAACGCAATAACGGTTGCCGTCGAACGGAAGCCGGAGGTCCTTATGTGCCAGCGCTTCCGTCAAGTCGCGGTAATCGTAAGGAATAATGGGCAGCGGACGGAGGGCTTCCGGTTTGAATCGGTCGAGCGGGCGTTCGCGGGTCTCGCCGTGCAGGCGTCGATTGGCGACCTCGCTCAGCCACTGCCGCACCTGCCGGTTCACATCGTGCAGATCGGCGAACTCGCGCAGCGGCCAGAAGTTCTGACGCAGGTAGCCGATGGCGCGTTCAACTTTCCCTTTTTCCCATCCGCTGGCCGGATTGCAGGCGTGCGGGAAGAAGTTAAATTCACGGGCGAAGCCGAGGAAGCGCGGATGAAAACGCACCAGCCGTCCGTCATGTTCGGCCACTGCGGTGGCCAGATTGTCGTAGGCGATCTGACGCGCCACGCCACCCAGCTCGGTGAACGCATGAACGTGACAGCGGGCGAAAGTTTCGAAGCTCTGGCAATGAGTGAACTCGACATACATCATCCGGCTGTGCGCGTCGACCAGGGCGAAGGCATAGAGCTTGCGCGTATCGCCCTCGTAAGTGAGCGCGCCGAAGTGGCCCCAATCGACTTCGAATCTTTCTCCGGCCACGGGCTCCATGCGCACGAAGGCGCGGCGGGGCGCCAGTTGCGGCCGCACCTTGCGCACATATTCCTGGAGGATGCTCGCGCCGCCACTATAACCGAGCGGGCGCAGGTGCTGTTCCATGACGGCGGCCGTGACCTGCGGGTCCTTCTCCAGCCATTCGGCGATATTGCCTTTGAACGAATCGAGTTTGCCCGAACGGCTGCGCAACGCCGGTCCCTGCGCCGGCGCTTTGAGGTATTTGCGGATCGTGCGCCAGCCCATTTTGAGATGGCGTTCGATTTTGCGGATGGACCAGCGCTCGGACCAGTAAAGCCGGTGCAGGTCGTTGATCTGTTCGGTGTCGAGCATCGCCTTGTTCCTTTATGCGGCAGGATCGGCGGCCACACCAGCAGGTTGTTGTTTGCAAGACGGTGGCAAGGAAGCCCGACGGGGCGGAAGTGCCTCGATTACCCAGATTTGCGCCGGAGCTGAGTTGTTGTTTGCAAGATCCGCCGCGCCGGGGCCGACGAGCCAAACCTGTGCGGCGGAATGCTTTAGGTCCACAGCTGAGGTGTTGTTTGCAAGATTGCGGAGCTTCCGCTTCCGGTCACGGAGTTGCTGATTCTGGCGGTTTCGCTCAACAGCGGCGGGATTTTTCTGCCGGTACTGCTTCCAGTAACCGGGATTGCGGGACCGCCATTTCCGTGGGCTGTCCCGGCAGACGTCGCGGTATTCGGGATCAGCGACGAGTCTTTTGCGGTGATCATCGGCGCGCCGACGGCCTTGACAATCGGCTCCGCCACAGACTGCCTGGCGAAGCTGGAACTTCGACAACTGGAAGACCTGCTGGCAGTAGAGACAACGCCGTTCACTCATATGAAAAGCGTTGTCTCATCCCGACGACACCGCCGCCGGTAGCGTCGGAATTTAGAATCTGTTGTAAAGTGACTACCGCGTCCCCGCCAATGGCCTCGATGCGCGACTACATCACCGGGGGAAATGCGGGCGTTTTAAACCGGGGATGACAAGCCACCGCGTCGCGCTTGATGCAGGTGTCTTCGAGGATCTTGAATCCGGTTATGCACGCGATTGCCCTCTTCGGTCAGCTTGACCCTGTCGCCGGCATCCGTCTTCAAGCCAGACATGGTCTCGATCTGAAATGGTCCCGATCTGAAATAGTCTCGATCTGAAAAGGATTGGCGAGGATCAGGCTGAAGTTGCCTTCCAGGCGGGCGGGAGAGATTAACGGAGGAGAGAGGAAGTCCGGGCCGCCCGCCGATGAGAACTTAAACAGTCACAAACACTCACAATTTTATTTCCTTCTGTTTTCAGCAGGTTAGAGCCGTCGTAACTCACGGCGGCACACGGTGCCATGTACCTTGGGCTCGTCTCCCGGTTCGGCACTCGGGAGTGCAGAAAGCGAAACAAGATGAGCGACGATCCGATTATCATCATCGGCACCCTCCTCGGTCTGTAAGTAACTGCAAACTATGCGCTGACAGAGCGCATCGCCGACCCAAAACCGGAAAATCCGGTTAATCGCCACGAGCGATTTAAAACTCTGCTAGACTTGGTGATAGATCGCACAATTCATTGGGCGCTATCACCCGGTCTCAGAGATCCAGAGGTGCTGAGCACTTTCGGGAAACTAGCCGCAGTCCTTGGCTTGGCACTGACTGCGTTGTTGCTGACTGGCTCCTTGCAGAGTTCGGCAACTTCATACATTTCGATCGTTAACCCTTCCCTTGCCGCGGACATTCTCCGGGATAACGCCGAGGGCAAGAGATGCTATTCCGCTGGCAGATATCTGGACGCACGCACGTCGTTTCTTGCCGCGGCATCCATCTCTCAACGGGCTGGCGACCCGCGTTCCGCGGCCATGAACTGGAACAATGCAGGCGGATCGGCCCTCGCTCGCCGGGATTACCGCGAAGCCCTGCAGGATTTTCTCAAGGCCCGCCGCACCGCCCGGGCATCCCATCAGCTCATCCCCCTTGCCATAACCATGAACAATCTGGCCAGTCTGTATCTCCAGGTTGGGAATCCTTCGGCGGCCGTTCAGATCGCCACGGAAGCACTGCACGGCCCGGCCGGTGGCGCGGACAGCAGGATCCGGCCGAAACTGCGTTTCCAGCTGGCCGGTGCCCTTGCCCGCATGAATCGGTTCGACGAAGCCAGAGTAATCTATCGACAGGCGATCGGCGAACTGGAAGAGGAGGGGGATTTCGACAGCGCCGCCCGAGTTCTCGCCAGCCTGGGGACCGCCGCTATCGAAGCGAACCGGCTGGACGAAGCGGAAACAGCCCTGCGCGAAGGATTACTGCTGGTCAAAGCACACCGCCTGACGGCCTCCGCCAATATTTTGCGCGGCCTCGCGAATCTGAAAAGCCTCCAGGGCGACTCGCGTTCCGCCGCTCGATTGTTTCAGGCGGCGATCGACGCTCCCGAGAGCCTCATGCCCAGGTGGGCCATCTATGCGGACCGGGGCCGTTTCCGGATTAACAACGGCAACCTTCCCGGCGCCCTGTCGGATTTCCGCGCGGCCCGGAAGATCGCGGCGCGGCTGCGAGCCGACGTTGTGCCCGCGGATCAGGACCGGATAGCACTCGAAAGCGGCCTCGGCAGTATCGCCGCGGGACTTGTGGATGCCGGAAATCTCCTCGCCCGGCGAACATCCGATCGAAGGTATCTGCGGGAGACGTTCGACGTGGCCGAACAGGACCGGCTCTGGAGTCTGCGCGCCCTCGTTCCCACTCCGAACGACTGGCGCACGCGCCTTCCCGCCAGCTACTGGGACCTGCTCGCCCGCTACCAGGCGAACGAGCGCAGCCTGGTCGCGCAATCGTCTCCTGAAGCGCGCAGGCAGGAGGCATCGCTGCAACTTCGGCTCCAGGAGGTGGAGGCGGAAGCGGCGAACGGACATCGCGGGGACCCTTTCTCCGGCGCCGGCGCAAAGACCGAATCCGCACTCAACCATGTAACGCGGGTCCTCGATGCCGATAGCGTCCTCCTCAGCTTCCACGTCACAAAATCCAGTGGATGGCTTTGGGCGGTCGATCGGAACGGCGTCGACGTTTACCCGATTCCTTCGCTCGACGCTCTGAAATCGCGCGTGGCGGACTTCGCCCTTGCCGTGCGCCAGGGCGACGTCCGCGCAGTGGCTTCGGGACGCTCGCTATATAAAGATCTCTTCGGCGCCGTCCCCGCCTCGTACCTTTCGCACAAGCGCTGGCTGCTGGAGCTTGACGGCCCCCTCTTCGACGTTCCGTTTGCCGCCCTGGTTGTTGGCGATGGCAAGGCCGAAGACAGCGAATCGGGCATTCGAAAAGACGAACCCATTTATCTCATCGCACGGGCCGCCCCGCAGATCGTTCCGGGAGCGCTGATGCTGGAGCCGCGGGCGCCTCGCGGAAACGGCGAATTCCTCGGCATTGGCGATCCCGTGTACAACGCCGCGGATTCCCGCTATCGGGGTGACGGGAAGAAGCAGGATGTTGTGCTGGCTCGCCTTCCGGACACGGCCGCGGAGTTGCAGGCATGCTCTCGCGTCTGGAAACCGGCCTCGACCCGTATTCTGACGGGCGAGGACGCCGGGATCGCATCCGTCCGCGCGGCGCTCCGGTCGAATCCCTCCGTGATCCACTTTGCGACGCATATCGTGACCGCGCCGGGCGACTATTCGTCCGGCCTGATTGCCCTGAGTCTCGACCGTTCCGGGGCGATGGGATTGATGGGACCCACCGAGATCGCCGCGCACACCGTATCCGCCAACCTTGTTGTTTTGAACGGCTGCCATTCCGGCCAGGGGGATGCGCTGCCGGAAGCGGGACTCATGGGCTTGACGCGCGCCTGGCTGGGGGCTGGAGCAAAGGCGGTTCTCGCCACCAGATGGGACATCCCGGACGAAGCGGGTCAAACCGTGATGGTCGAATTCTATCGTGCACTGAGAGCCCACCCCGAACGCGGCTCGGCATTTGCGCTCCGCCAGGCGCAATTGAGGGTATCGGGCAACCGCGATTCACCGAGTACTCCGGCTGTCTGGGCGGCCTACTATCTGTTGGGAAGGGAATAATGCTATCCGCTACTTTGGTAACATCACACACTATGGCTGTCCCACAGAATCATCCAACTCCGGATGAGGAGCGTCCGGACGCGCTTCAAGTTCCGGACTGGGCAGCGCTCGTCAGCCGGATTCGGGATGGAGATTCCGTCGCGATGGCTGAGTTGTATGCCATTTTCGGGAAAGGGATACGCTATTTCCTCCTGCGAAATCTCGGGCCGGACGATCTGGACGACAAGGTTCACGATTGTTTTGTCATTGTCACTCAGGCCATCAGAAATGGCGACCTCCGCGAACCGGAGCGTCTCATGGGTTACGTGCGCACGGTCGTCAAGCGTCAGATCGCCGCTTCCATCGATATCGCCGTCCAGCAGCGCCGCAGCCGCGTCGATTTCGAGGACTCGCTCTTTTCCGTGTCCGACTGGAGAGATAATCCGGAACGCAGCGTTATCGCGCGGCAAAGGGCGGAGATCGCCCGTAAAGTGCTGAATGGCGTCTCGCGCCGCGACCGCGATATCCTCAACCGGTTCTATGTTCTGGAGCAGTCTCAGGAGCAGATCTGCGAGGACATGGGTTTGACTTATAACCAGTTCCGTCTGCTCAAGTCCAGGGCCAAAGCGCGCTTCGGAGAGTTGGGCAAGAAGCTCTCGGCCAGCGTCGGAATCAATCTGCAAAAAAGAATTTAAAAAAATTTTGAGAAAAATTTATACCATCCGCACTTTCCCGATAAGGAGCTAAGTGTGGATCTGAATTTCCATGGGACGGAGACCCAGCTGGAGCGGTACGCTTTGGAACGGTTGACCGAGCCCGATCTATCTGTATTGGAAGAGCACCTGCTGATTTGCAGTGTCTGTCAGGACAGGCTCAATGAAATCGAAGACTTCGCCGTCGGGATGCAGGAAGCTCTCGGAGGGCGCGGCGTTTCCGGAACGCAACACACCCCCGGCAGGAAAGTTACTGCCCGAACGGAACCGGCCCGTGCCGCGTCCGCGTCCGCCGGAACCAGCTGGTTTGCATGGCTGCGCGCACCCGCGTTCTCTCTCGCCATGGGAGCGCTGGTTCTCATTGGCGCCGTCGCGATATTTTCCGGTGGCGCGAAACTGGCCCCCGTGGCCTCGCTTCAACTCACGGCCAATCGTGGCGAAATGCCCGTCGTGGCCCCCGCGCGCGAGTTTGACCTGACTCTCGATCGCGCTTCCCGGGACACCGGACCTTTTCGGGCCGAGGTTGTGGATGCGACAGGCCATGCAATGTGGAAAGGGCCCGCGGACAACGGCTCGCCTGGGGTGCGGGTAAAAATAACGCAAAGGCTAAAGCCCGGGGTCTACTTTGTGCGCCTCTACTCCGGTTCGGAACCGGCGCCGCGCGAGTTCGGATTCCGTATCCGCTGAGCCCTCAGAACACTCGCCGCTTCAACCGTTCCACCGTAAACCTGGCGGTGTCCGCAACCGCCATAACGGCCATTACTCCGGCCTGCACGGGGTCTGTAACCACAAGGTCGGCGGCGTCCGGAACGCTGCCGGCCATATTGAGACTGATGACCAGGAGGCCGGTCGCCCGCACTTCGCGCACGGCTGTCTCGATGTCTCCTCCCATAAGCGCGCCGGCAAGCACGAGGGCGCGGGCGCGCGGCAGCCGCGGCACGCCCCGCACCGCGTCGGCGAGCGGCTGTTCGCCGACCAGCGGAATCGTATCCACCGAGATGTGCTCACCGCGGATGTTATGCCGGTCCGCTTCCACGATCGCGCCCATCGCCACTTGCCCCACCTGCGCGCCGCCGCCCATAATGATGACCCGCTTGCCGTAGATCTGCTGCATGCTTTTCACGAGGTCGAGGCCGCGCACGATCGGGAGCGCGCGCAAGTCCTCCAGCATTTTTTCCCAGGCGGGCGCGGTCACTTCGAAATAGACCCTCGCGCCGGCCCGTGTGTTTTCAATGATCGAAACCGTTCCGATATCCCCGCCGTGCCCGGCAATCACACCGGTGAGGCTGTGGAGAATTCCAGGGCCCGCATCCGCGTCGATCAGAAGACCGTGACTTTGCGCTTCCATACAGCAGCCATCATCTCAATGAGCGTTCGTGCGCGCGGCACCAGTCTTCGATCACCGGCAGCAGGGGCGACGGAAGACCGTGTTCGAAATGCCACAACATCTCCTTAAAAAGGCCGATTCCGGTATTGGCCTCCAGGATCACCGGGCCTTTCGGCCCTGGCAGGATATCCCAGCCGATGATGGGAACCCCCTGAAGGATCTCGCTGGCGTGGATTGCCATATCCACGATCTCCGGCCAGAGCGCCAGGGTGCGCCCCCGCACGGGAGCGCCATTCCAGGGCACGCGAGACCATCGCTCTGCCGGTCGGTCGAGTATAACGCCGTCTTCGAGCAGGCCATCTTCGATCGAGATGGGAATGCGCAGCAGATCGTGGGTTCCGGCTGGAGCGTCCGTCCCGGCGGGCGGGATTTTGAGAATGGCACTCAACAGCGAAGCGTTCTCTCCCGGCGCGGCACGCATGACCGAAACCCGGACGACCGCGGCTGCTCCCGGTGACAGATCGACGACGTCGGCTGAGGGCTCGACATAAGACTGCACGAGGAGGGAATCCCTCCGCGCCGCGAGCGTCAGCCGGCGCTCCAGTTCCGCGCGATCCACGGAAGCCTCCCCATTCAGCAGGAACCGCTCCTCGCCAAGGGGCGTAATGGAGAACATGCCCGTGGCCTGCGATCCATGGACAGGTTTGACCATTAACTTCTCCGGGCCACTCCAGGGATGGCCGGTCGCCCGGAGCGTTTGCCCCGCTGCCACCACGGCCCGGATGGCCGGCACCGGCAATCCCAGCTTGATCAGTTCCAGCGACATCGCGAGTTTATCGGCTGCGAGCGCCCAATCCTGTTTGTCCCCCACCGCCCGCAGGGCCAGCATTCCCTGCCGGCTATCCGGAATGTTGCGGGCGAGCCGGAGCAGAGCGCGGTCGCCCCTCGCCATGGCGCGTAACAGCACGGTTTCGCGGGGGCGCTTGCCAAGAGCCCAGCCGGCCCACAATGCCGCGCAAACATCGGAGAACCGTGCGTAGTCTTTTCCCGATTCCCACGCGGCTTTCACGGGACACGCCCCAAGCCACGCCAGCCGTTCTCCCGCTATCGCCAGCGGGCGGCGCCACGCCGGCACGCGCTCCCAGAACTCACGTGCGCCGACCCTCTGGACCAGTCGCTGGCCGGCCGAGCCCAAACGGAGGCATCCCATCCCGTCCAGCGGGAGACGATGCCAGGCTTTTCGGACAAATGGAACGGACTTCACTGGAGCTATCATCTCAGTGTGACCGGCAACCCGACGCGGCGAGATCTGTTGACGGCAGCGGCTGTCATGCTGGTCTCCCGTGACGCGCGAGCGGCCAAGCAGCGGCTCGCCAAATCGAGCGTCGCCGCCATCACCGACGAAATGGGCTCCACCCAGACCGGCGCCATCGCCTTTGCCAAACGGTATGCCCTCCAATGGGTGGTGTTGCGCGCCGTGCCGGAAACGAAACGGGAATTCGCGCTCCTGAGCGAACCCGAATTGATGAGCTACGCGGCCCAGCTGGACGCGAACAAACTGAAAGTGTCGCTTCTCAAAACCAGCGCCACCCGCAAAGAGGATCTTGCGAAAGGCATAGCCGCCGCGCGAATTCTGGGCGCAGGCGCGCTCGCCGTCCCGACCGGCGCCCGCGTTGCCAGGCCGGAAAGTGTTTATCCCAGGATCGTGCAGGATGTGGAGGCATTGATTCCGCTTGCGGAAGCCGCGAAGATCCGGCTGGCGATCGAAAACGACTCCATGCAGAATGTCGGCACGGCCGCCGAGTTGAAAACCATCATAGCGTTACTGCCATCGAAAACGATCGGCTTCAACTGGGATCCCCGGGAGGCACGAGCGGTGCACGAAACACCCTGGCCAACCGGTTATTCGCTGCTGCCGAAAGCCCGGATGCTCAACGTGCAGGTGAATGCCGCGGGGCTCGGCGGAGGCCCGAACCGGATCGACTGGAGGTCCATTTTGGAAACCATGCGGAAGGACGGATTCCGGGGTGAAATCTGTCTTGAAACCGGCATCTCCGGCGGTGACTTTGAGAATGCGAACGACTTCATCGAGGATCTGCTGCATATCATTGGAGAGGCCGCATGAGCAAGCCCTTCCTGATCGCGTTCGCCACCGCCGTGGCCGCAATCGGGGTCCTCGTCTGGGTTGGTCTGGAAAAAACGGCGGGTAACCATCTGGTGCCCACCGGGTCGATCGGCAAGGTCCGGACCATCCAGACCGGGGACGATACGACGTTCATGGTGGTGGATTTCAACGTCACGAACGACTCGGATCGCGACATGGTGGTGCGCAGCGTGGAAAGCACGGTGGATGCCGCCGACGGAAGCACCATCACCGGCGGGACCGTGGCCGCGGCCGACGTCGCGACGGTATTCCAGGCCTATCCGATCCTTGGAGAACAATACAACCAGGTGTTGAAGGAGCGCGATACGATCCCCCCTCGCCATACGGTCGACCGCATGGTGGGGATTCGTCTGGATGCTCCACTTGCGAAGGTGGATGGCCGCAAGCGCGTGCGTCTGCGCATCGAAGACATCACCGGTCCCGTGCTGGAGTTAACGAAGTAAACCTCGCTAATGGCCGGCGGCCGAGAGTCTGCGATAGTAATCGGCCACCGAGGCCTGATAGCCGGCGGGGACTTTGGCCGGGTCCGTATTACGGATCGTGCCGCCCTGGTTCTCATCGAGCTGGCGCCGCAGTTGCAGTTCCAGCGCGTCCACGGTGCTGACGAGTTGTTGCTGCATTTTCTCGACGAGCGCGGGATTGCCGGGGAAACGGCGTGGATCCAGACCGCGCATCTGATCGATCAGGGACTGCACCTGTTGCCGCGCCTCGGGACTATCCTGCACCGCCGTGCGAACCTGATTGAGTACGTTCAGCCCCTGGTCTATCTGGCGCTGAGTATCGGCGGGGTTGGGAGCTTGCGAGGGCGCCACGGCCCGGCCGGAGATGCGGGTATTGCCAGTGTCACGGGCGTCACTCCCGTTGCGATCGCGATTGCCCGGGCCACCGCCCGGATTGCCCACCGGACCGGCGACGCGGCTACCAACCTCGCCAGCCTGTCCTCCGCCGGCTTGGCCTCCCTGACCGGCCTGACCCTGACCCTGACGGCCCTGTTGCCCGGGTTGACTCCCCTTTCCGGACTGACCCTGGCCGGGTTGAGAATTGGGGCGTCCGCCGAGACCGGCTAGTTGATCGCGCAAACGGGACAGATCGTCCATCGCGCGGTTGATGGCGGCTTCCCCGGAAGTGTGCTGAGCGCTGCCCAGGGCGCGCTCAGCATCCTTGACTCCCTGACCCAGTTTTTGCAGGTCGCTCGTGAGCTGGGTTTCAGCCGGGTCGGAGAATTCGCCGCTGCGCAGCTGATCCGAACTGCGTTGCAGGCGGGTGCCAAGATCGTCTTCATCCATGCCGTCGATTGCGCTCCGCAACTTGCTGGATGCCTCCGGCTGGGTGGGTGCAAGATCGCGCGCCGCGGTGCGCAGTTGCCGGGTGAGGCGTGTCAGATCGTCGCTCACCTTCTGCCGGTCGTTGACCATTTTGTCGACCTCCTGGGCGGAAGGGAAGGTCTGCGGCTTGCCGGAAGCGTGAGCGGCATTCTGCTGAGCCATCAGGTCTCGCACGCGATCCGCCTGCTGCTTTTGCCGGGCCGCCAGTTGATCGGCCGTCTGGGCCATTGAGTTGAGGCGTCCGGCGGCGTCCTGCTGTTGCATGCCGCCAAGCAGATCGGTGGCCTGGCGCAAGCGGTCGGCGGCGCGGCGGGAATCGGCCGAACTGGCATTCTGAGATGCGGCGCGCTTCATGTCGTCATTGGCCTGACGCAAACGGTCGAGCGCCTGTTGCGCCGCCTGCTGGCGGCCGTCGGCGGCCTGGTCCGCGGACTGCCGGGAACTGCCCGACTGGCCACCGGACTGCCCGGAAGCGGAAGCGCTCTGACTACTCTGCTGCCCCTTTTGCCCCTGCTGGCCTTGTTGCCCCTGCTGACCTTGTTGCCCCTGCCGACTCTGCTGGCTTTGTTGAGCAAGTTGTTGCTCCATCTGCCGCTGGAGTTGCTCCGCCTCGCGTTGCAACATCTCCTGTTGCCACTTCTGCTCGGCCGTCCGGGTGCCGTTGCGTTGTTGCTGAGCCAGATCCTCCTGACGCCTGGCCAGTGCGTCGAGTTTTTTCAGCGCGTCGTCGATTTCCTGCGCCTTTTGCTCGGCGGAAGTCGACGCGGATTTCTGGGTCTCGTATTGATTTTTCTCAGTATCGAGTTCCAGATCGAAGAGGGCCGCAAGATCGCGCGCCGCACCGCCGCCGCCTCCTCCACCCCCGCCCGCTCCCATCGAAACCTGAATTTGCCTGAAGGTGGCTTCGGCGCGCAGCAGGGATTGCAGAGCCTTTTGCTCGTTGGGGATGGCCTCTTTCCATTTCCTCTGCTCCAGTTGCCCCGCGGCCGGCGTCATGGCTTCCGAGGCGGCAATCATATCCTTCTGAAAGGCGTTGATGGCCTGCACTTCATTGGTCAACTCGCGGGCTTCCAGACGGCCGGAAAGCGAAACGGCCTGGTCGCGCAGGGTGGATTGGGACTGGAACAGCAGTTTGGCAATGTCCGCCGCCTGCTGCTGGGTCGAGTTCTTGTCGCCCTCCTGCTTGAAGGTGGCGGATATGATCTCCTTTTCCCGCTGCGAGATCTGCGCGGAATCGTCGCCCGCGCCACCGCCGCCCCCACCACCTCCGCCGCCAGCCTGCGATTGCGAAAAATCGCGCTCAAACGGATCGGCCTGGATGAACATCATATCCGTGTGGGCTTCGGCGCCGGCGGGGTTGGCGTCCCTGGCTGTAGCGTAGACGCTGACCAGATCGCCCGGAACAAGCTTGAAACCTTCCAAAGAGAGGGTAGTCGAACCGTCGGCTTGTTTTTCACCTTTTTTCGGGAGCACGTCCACCGCGGTTTCAGGGCCGCCGTTGACCGAATAATGCAGCGCGACGCCGTTGAGCCCGTAATCGTCGGTGGCTTTGGCGGTAACGGTCACCTCTTCGATGGGATTGGCGTGGTAATCGCCCCTGGCAGGACGCACCAGGGCAATCTGCGGCGGATTGGCTTTGCGGGCTTCGATGAAAAAGTCCTCACTGACGCGAACGGGCTGGCCCGCTTCAATGCCCGCGACGTGGTAAACACCATCGCGATCCATCCTGACGGTACCGCGATAAACATTATTCCGGCCACCCGTGAGCGGTACCTGCCGGCCGTTGTCGAGCTGTATCCGGCCGCCGGGAAGGGGACGGTCGGTCGAAACCTCGAGTTCAGCCTCGGTGCCGGCGACGGCGCGCAGATCGCCGCCGCGCTCCTCGACTTCGGAGGGGATGCCGGTCCACGTGGGGAAGCGATAGGTAACGCGGATCTGCTTCACCGCGGGCAAATCGGTGACATGAATATTAAAGTGCTTCGATGTGATGGCCCCGGCGGTGACATAGTACTCGACATTCTCGGGCAAACCGGCAAACAGAAATTGATAGCCGCCGCCGAAACTGCCGGCCGCTTTGGGCTGCATCGCAATCTCTTCCCATTTGGAAGCGCTTTGAAAGCGGGCATACAACTTGACGCTGGGCGACCGCAGGCCGGTCGGGAGCGCCGAAACCAGCTGGTCGGCGTGGCGGCGCACGACGGCGTCTCCGGGAGTCACGCGCAGATCGTAAAGGGCGGGTTTACGCGAGCCGGTCCAGAGCAGCGAGGCGCCATACCCGAGAAAACCGGGTCCGGCGGCGATCATCCAGACCAGGACGGCGAAGGCGCCGATGCCGGTTCCGAGCGAGATCCAGAGGCGGCGGTCGGTGACCATTTTCCGGGGTTCGGCGGAATGGGCGACTTCAAGGGCGTCTCCGGCCAGCAATTCAATGAAAGGGTCCTGACCGTCGCGCTCCGCGAACGTGGTGAGGCGCTGTTCGAATTGGGGGAAGGCGGCTTCAGCGGTGCCGATGGCCCGGCGGCGAGTCAGGCGGCGCAGGGGCAGCACCAGCCCGGCGGCGGCGGCAATGGCCAGGATCAGGATCAGCCCGAAGCGGGCCGCCGTGACGCTTCCATGTGAAAAGGCGAGCGCGTTGGCGATTGCGACCAGCACCAGCGTCGCCACCAGGGCGCCACCGGTGAGAATGGCAAAGCCGCGCAGCAAGGTGCTCCAGCGCAGACGCTGTTCCAGTTGCGCAATGTATGCGTGAAGCTGTTCGCGGAAACTCATGGAACCTCCGACGGTTCTGCCAATATTAATAACTGGCCGATATTAACAACTGAAGGATATCGCAATTGTTTAGCCAGCGCGGCGCCGGAGAGGGGCATGAAGCACCGGCGAACAAGATCGCAGGCGTTACGCGGCCACCAATGGGCGACAGCAACGGGTCCCCGGGAAGCGTAAACTGACATTACAATTTCTGTAGGATGAGAACATGACAACACCGGGCGCGAGCCAGGGCCAGCCGGCATCGGAGCTCATCTCGAAAAGAATCGCCGAACTCGCGGACTGGCGCGGGGAAACCCTCGGCAGAATGCGCAAGTTCATCAAAGAAGCAGACCCGGATGCCGTTGAGGAGTGGAAGTGGATGGGCACTCCGGTCTGGTCGCACGACGGCATCGTCTGCACTGGCGAATCCTACAAGAAAGTCGTGAAGCTTACGTTCGCCAAAGGCGCGTCTCTGAAGGATCCGGCCCGTCTATTTAACTCGAGTCTCGACGGAAACGTACGGCGCGCGATCGACATCCACGAAGGAGAAGAAGTTGACGAGTCCGCCTTCAAGGCGCTCGTTCGCGAAGCGGTGGCGCTCAACAGTTCCGGCAAGTCGAAACGCTTGAAGAAAGGAAAGGCCTGAGGGATTCCGGTCTTGAACAGGTCCGATATCGGAGTGGTGGAGGCGTCGTGAGGCAGACAGCGGTTTCCGGGCCGGATAGAACGCTACCGATAACGTCTTGTAACATTCCGGGCCGCAACCCGCAAATGCCCCACTTCCGATAATCCCGGATTATCTCAGACTCCGTCCAGTGGCTATTCCATTTTTAATCAGGACCTGCCTTCCAGTCGGCATGCTCGCCATCCCCGTTGGTTTGAAATACTCAACGATCAGATACTGTTCCTGCGTACTGGCATTCCGCTCGGCGAAGCGCTGGAGCCGCAATTCAATGGACGCCGCAAAGTTTGAGCGCCGCTTTGCATTGGTATGGTAATTGCAACAGTAAATGAATGCTTTGAGCGCGGCATTGAAACACAGAAGCTTATTGAAGTCATCTTCCAGCCCCGCATCATCCACGCCAACGGCCCACTCCATCTCCAAGCCCAGAAGCGCGCGGACTATATTCTTGGGCTGATTCTCGCGTTTACCAGGTGTTGTGTTTCGTTCGGCTTCCAAAAGAATGAAGTCGAGCATAAATTCCTTTGGTGGAGAGAAGAAAGCCTCAACGTTTTGGCTTGTCAGACGCGATTTCAATTCGGGGAAAATTCTCTCCTTCCAACCCGAAGAGTGTTCGAAGCAGCCTTGTGTACCACAAGGCGGATGCGCACAGGGCTTGGCGAGGATGTCTGCCCCAATGGTCGAAACTATTTCGTATACAGCCTTGAGTATCGGGTCACACGGAACAATCGGGACAGCCTGTACTGTTGCGCTCAATTCGACATCTCTCTGCCGAGAGCTTACCATAGACCCGGACTGTGCCTAATTGTGGGTAGCCTCTTCCCTGCCCCAGTCTGTCGGCGCCTGTGCGGGGCCTGCCGTATCTCAAAAATGGTCCACTTCGCCCGGCTGTTTAGCCCCGCTTCCGCCCACCAAACAAGGCACGGGCTCTGTGACAAACTGAGGTTGCAAGGAGCCAAATCATGCCGTACAGCAAGGATCATGATCGCTTTGCCCGCCTGTTCAAACCGCGTTCTGGGGAAACACTGGCAACTACGACGATCAAGCAGATCGTTCAAAGGGACAGCCCCGAATTACAAAGCGGCAGCATTATCCCGAGCGATCACGACGACTTCCCTAATAAAGGGGAATGCGACTGCCGTCGTGACAAACGCCATCTTTTCGAAAGGGTTGGGTACGGCCTATATAAAGTGCGTTAACTTGTCTCGCAAAGGGTAAGGTTTGAACCGTCGCCGGAAGGCAAACAGCGCCGTTGACGTGTTCATATGTCCGGCTCAAAATGGGTGGCATGAAATACGGCTACGCTCGTGTCTCCACGGACGACCAGAACCCCGCCTTGCAACTGGCGGCGCTGAAGAAGGCCGGGTGTCAAGCCGTCTTCAAGGATGAGGGGCTATCGGGAGACAGCGTAAAGCGCCCTGCCCTGTCGCGGTGTTTGAAGGCGCGTCAGGCCAGTGACACGCTCAATAGAGGAGTGGCCCCAAATCGCCAGCGGGCCGTTTTTTCCTGTCTCCTCCTATATTCTCTGGCGTACCCTGAAAGAGAAGGAGCGCAGGTATGAACGTGACTATCGATCTCTCGGAGCAAAACGCCGCCGCCCTTGAGGCGCAGGCGCGGGCCGCGCATATGCCCCCGGCAAGTTATCTCAGCAGGATCGTGGCGCGGGCGCTTCACAGCCAGCACCCCGGCGAAACGCCGGAACAGTCAGCAGGGCAGCTGCTGAAGCCAAAGAAATCCGCTTACGGTCTCCTTGCCAAGTACGGCCCCGGCCCCACGGAAGAAGAGATCGACGAGAACCGGCGGGAGATGTTTAGCGGCTTCGGCGAGCTCGCCCCTTGATCGCGGGCGTTGCCGACACCCACGCGGCCCTCTGGTATCTGCTGAAAAATCCCAGCCTTTCAATCACGGCGCGGCGATTCATGGACGACGCCGCCGCGGCCGGTCAGGACATCGTGGTTTCGCCGATCAGCCTGGCGGAGATTGTCTATCTGGTCGAAAAGAACCGGCTGCCCCCATCGGCCTATGAAGATTTGAAAAACGCGCTGGCCGACCCGGAATAGGTAATCGAGGAAGGGCCGTTCAATGGCGAAATCGTGGAAGCCATGCAGAAGGTGCCACGCGCCGACGTACCCGATATGCCGGATCGGATCGTAGCGGCTACCGGCATGCATTTTGGTGTGCCGGTCATCAGCCGTGATGGCCGGATACGTTCGTCGTCGGTCAAGACGATCTGGTAGCCCCCGCGTCTCCGCAGCGCGGCAGCACCCGCTCGGATTTTTGCGGGTCTTGCCTGTCCTTACGATTCTTCGCGCTGGGTGCCGAGGTAGCGGCTGGCGAGGACCGATTCCGCGACAGCGGAAGCAAGAACCAGCAGCATGACGTACCACCAGAGGGTTTCCGGCGCCGTGTGAGGCCTTGCCGTGCCGGGCAGCGTGTTTTGTCCCGAAGCCGGCGCGGACTGGCCGCCCGAGCCCTGCCACAACGCCATAACATCCTCGGGAATCACGTCGAGATTCGATTCCCTGGGATCGGGGTTGACTCCGATTTCGTCCTGGCGGCCATTGGCGAGGCGGAGCTGGTAATAACCGGCCTCGGTGAGTTGGAACGATTGGGCGGACGCGGCCTCGGCAAGGGTGAGCGGGCGCCTTCCCTCCGGATCGGTGACCTCGACGCCCTGGGCCTGTTCCCTGGCATTGCGGAGATCGAGGTAGGCGTCCACCGGGCGTGCGCCGCTTTTGCCGCCCTGGCGCTCGCTGCCCGCGAGATAAAGCGCGGTCTGCTCGATGAAGGGCACGAAGGCGGGATGCAGGGGGAAATCGTTGGTGAGGTTATCGAGCCCCGAGGTGAGCAGCACCACGCGGCCTTCGCCGATGCGTTTTTCAAGCAGGAGCGGCGTCTGGTCGCCCAGGCGGACGATCACGCGAGCGGCACCCTGGCCAGAGCCGGGATCGACATCGAGCGCGTAGAAAAACTTCACGCCAGCCCAGGCGTCGGCTTTGGCCACGGCCGGGTAAGAAGAGTCGCTGGAGCCGACCGCCATGTAACGGTCGGGAACGCGGCTGTAGTCGCGGGTTTCAATGACGTGCGCGCCGAAAATGGGAATCTGCGACCGGGCGCCGGCGGAGGTGCCCGCCGCGATGAGGAGACTGCCTCCGGCGCGCACGTATTGAGTGAGTGAGTTTTCGAGAAGCGAAGGCAGCGAATTGAGATCGGAGAGAACGATGAAAGCGTAATTGGACGGCTTGCGGTCGGCGGCTTCATTGGCGCCGATCGATTCGAGGATAAAGGCCGATTGCGCGGCCGCCGAAAGCGCCGCCCCGACGTAGAATGGCGAGCGGTTGTCGCCGTAGTTATGGATCAGCAGGACCTTTTGCGGATCGGAACGCTCCACGGCAAAACGGCGGAGATCGTCGGCGGGAAAGCCATCGGCGGCGTCGATCTTCACCTCGCAGCGGCTGAAGCCGTAGGGCACGGCGAGCGCTGGAAAGTCGACGGTGGCCCGTCCGTTGGCAGGGACCGGCACGGTCTTTGTAGCGGTGATCTTGCCGTTCACAAGGAGCGACACGGTGCGCTGGGCGGCGGGAGTGCCATATCCGGCAATCACGGCTTGTACATGAACCGGCTTGGCGTCCCTGCCCCAGACTTGTCCGGGGGCATCCACGGATTCGACCGTCCAGTTGGGCTGGGCTTTGGTGACCACGGCGTGCGTCATGAGAGTGACGCTGGCGGGCAGCGTCATGTCGGAGAAGGGGGACGCCAGATCGCCGCGCTGCATGTCGCTGAATACGTGAAGCTCGATCGGAGTATGGACCGATTCGGCCATGGCGCGCACCGCGCGGGCGAGTTCGCCGAAATTACCGTGACCATCGCCGGGCTGAATGGCCTGCACGGCGGCACGCAAGGCCGATTGATCCTCCGTGGGCTGTGTCATGAGCCGCAGTTGCGAGCCAAACGTGGCTATCTCGCCGCGTGCGGCGCCTTTTCCGGCCAGCACTCTCATGGCCGCGGCTTTGGCATCGTCCAGACGGGTTCCGGCACGCATGCTGAAGGAGTTGTCCACCACCAGCAGCACCAGACGGCTACTGGCAAGCGCAGCCGTGTTGCGGTTGATAAAGGGGTTGGCGAAAGCGAGAATCAGCAGCAGTAGCACCAGCAGCCGCAGCGACAACAGCATGAAATAACGAAGCCGCCGATGGCGCGTGGAGCTTTGCGTGCGCGATTCGTAGAACATCAGCGAACTCACCGCTCTGGGTTTGGTGGTTTGCCGCTTCAACAAATGCAGATAGAGCGGAAGCGCGACAGCCGCCAGACCGGCAAGAAACCAGGGGGCGAAGAGTCCCATTTATTTGCGGGCTCCGCGCAGGGTGAGGTATTCGCGCAGGGCGGCATCGAGCGGCCTGTCGGTCATGAGTAAGTGATAGCCCATGCCCGCGGCCTGAGTCCGGTCGCGCAGGTCGGCGAGATGCGCCTCGACTTTTTCCCGATATTCTTTCTTACTGTAATCGGGGGTGACTTCCATCTGATTTTGAGTTTCCAGGTCAACCAGGATAGCCGGGCCGTTCAATTTGGGACGCACATCCTCAGGATCGAGGACGTGGAACAGGACGACCTCGTTGCCGTGATATCGCAGCGGCTCGATGCTGCGGATAATGCTCTCGGGCGATTCCCAGAAGTCGGAAACGATCAGCACCATGCCGCGGCGCTTCAGAAACTCCTGGAAGTAGCGCATGGGCCTCGCGAAATCGGTGCGGGCGCGGGCTTCGGCCTGTTCCAGACCTGCCAGTAAACGATGCAACTGGCCCTGGCGGGTGGAGGGGCGTATATAGTTGCGGACCTCGTCGTCAAAGGTAATCAGCCCGGCGGCATCGCGCTGGCCGTGGATGGCCAGATAGAAGAGGGACGCGGAGAGATAGCGGGCATAATCCATCTTGTTGACGCGATGGGAGCCGAACTGCATGGAGTTGCTGGCGTCGAGCAGGATCGTCAGAAAGCTGTTGGTCTCGCCGCGATAGCGCTTGAGATACAACTTCTCGCTTCTGGCATAGACATTCCAGTCGATGTTGCGAAGATCGTCGCCAGGAGTATAGGCGCGATACTCGGCGAACTCCTGGCTGAAACCGAAGTCGGGCGAGCGGTGCAGGCCGGCGACGAAGCCATCGACCACGGTCCTGGCGACCAGATCGAGGCCGGAGATGCCCGCGAGGATGGACGGATCGAGAAAGCGCTGCAGCATGAAAACCTGAACGATCCCGGACAGATCTTCCCGCCCGGGCTGAGAGAACTCCGATTATAGACGACCTTTCCCGATTAGCCGAAGGCCGTTCTCGTCCCTTTATTGGCCACCGGCCCCGGTGGTAACACGTGGCATCGATATTTCCCGGTCTTTTTGAGCGCAGCCGCGACTGCCGCGAGCGGCGGCAGCAGAGATAACGGCGCGATCGGTTTCCAGCGGAATCACAGGAAGCAGTCTTTTCAAACGATGCCCCACTTGCGGCGCAGCCACCATTCGGAGAAACGCAGTGCCAGCAACACGAGAAAAACCAGCGGCAAATCCCACAGGTCTCTGGTCTCGCGGATGGTCACGCCGGCTTCCGAAAAGGGAATGCTGCCGGCGAGTTTGCCCAGGTCGGCGGGCTTCCAGTATTGTCCACCGGTTTGCGTGGCGAGGCGTTCGAGCAGATCCCGATTCTGTTCGGTGTGGAAATTTTCCGCAACGCCGTCCATGCGCTGAAAGGTTAATACGTCGCGGCCCAGTTCCTTGCCTGCACGCTGGGCGGTGATTTCGGCCAGGTACGCGCCAGCCTTTGGAGCGGACCAGACCGCCTGGAACTGGCCGGGGCTATCGGGCGCGGGTGTCATCTCGACCAGGGCGCTGACGCCGCTCGGACCCAGGATATGGGCTTCAACCCTGGCATCGGGAGCGGGGTTGTACTGTTGATCGCGAACGTCCGCGGTGAAAGTTATGGCGCCGTTGTCGAGCAGCATCTGCGCGGGGACGGACGCTGACACATGCCCGGGGGTATCCGAGACCAGCCATCGCAGGAGCTGCTGCCAGAACAAATGGTGCGCCGTGTCGCCCAGGGGCGAACTCATCTGCCAGCGCCAACTGCCTCCCGTGGCCATGATCGAGGTACGTCCGCGGCCGAAGTTCTCGGTAATCAGCAAGGGCAACGTCCGGCCTTCGGGCGTAATCATGCTGGCGAGAACCGCGGCCCCCGGCTTGGGAGTGCCGGGATCTTCGTAGTCCATCAGGTAAGGCAGTTTCTTCCACTTCGCGGCATTGGCGGCGGGGTCGTCGACGAGGCGGGTAATAATGCTGTCCACGCCGGCGGGCGCCAGTTCGGCCGTTGTATGCGTGGTGCCGTGTTCCGGATCCGCCTCGCGATGAAACGTGCCTGCCTGGGTAGGCAGCGCCGCGGGCAGCAGATCGGTAAGGCTCGAAGCGTTCCAGCCGCCGTCGGCCAGCGCGAACTGACCGCCGAGCAGCAGCAGTCCGCCGCCCCGGCGATCCACGAACTCCCGGATTAATTCCTGCTGAACCGGAGTGAAATAGCCGGCTTCAACCGACCCCACGATCAAACCCTGATAGGCGAACAAGTCCTCCGGACGCGAAGGAAAACCGTCGGCCAGTTCCTTGGGATCGGAGATTCCCTGGCGGTATATCTTGTTTTCGCTGGTGCGAATCATGGAGGCGATCTGCACCATGCGATCGTCCTCTTCCGCCTCCCGGATGAACTTGTACTCCCAGCGCGGTTCACCCTCCACGTAGAGGATACGGCGCGGTTCGGAACCGACGTTCACCACGCGAGTCACGGTGTTGTTGGCCGTATTCTCCTCTCCGCGGAGGGGCGAGGCTGCGATCTGAAGCGTTTTGGCGCCGGCGCTCCCGACATCGAACATCAAAATCGCGGTCTGGAGGTTGCCGTCCGGCCCGAGCGCGATGGCACGCGAAGCAAGTATTTTGCTCTGGCCCGCGCTGACGTCGCGGACCGTCAGGTTGAGCGTGCTGCCTGCGTATCCACGCTGGTGCAACGTGATTTTGGCGGCGATGCGGGAGTTGGCGAGGGCACGGGGAGCGACGACGGCATCGTCAAGCTCAACGTCATGCCCGGCGCGCTCGCGTCCGAAGCCCACCGTGTGAACGGGGATATGGCGCGCGCGCAGTGCGTTAATAGTGTCGGCGCCGATGCCTCCGGCGTTGTCGTCGCCATCGCTGAGCAGCACTATGGCCCCGATGGGCAAATCGGAGGTCTCTTCGCTCAACTGCCTGAGGCTGTCGCCGAGGCGGGTCGAGGGCGCGGTAGGGTGCAACTCCCCCAGGTTGTCAATCCGGGCGGGCACGTTATCGACACGGTATAGACGGGTTTGAAATGAGCGGTTGAGGCTGGCCAGCACACCGTTCTGAAGCGCTTTGACGGCTTCGGCCTGGCGGGTGACGCCGTTCTCCGCTATGGCCATGCTGCGGGAGTCGTCCACGAGCACGGCGACGATATTCTGCTGCGGCTTCAACTCCGAGACGGTGATCGCGGGCTGCCACAGCAGCACGAGAACCAGCGCGACCATGAGCGTTTGCAGACCCCAGATTACCCAGGCTCGCCAACTGCGTACCGCCGGCGCGGCTTGCGCCAGACGGGAACGGATCAGCCAGGCCAGACCGGCGGCCGCGGCCACGATCAGCAGCACGAGCAGCCATTTCGGCCACGCGCCCAGCAGCGCAAATTGACCGCGCGCATATACCGAACGCGGATACTTGAAAAAGAACTCGAACATGCCTAGTGGGTCAGGGAGTAGGTAATGTAATTGAGGACGATGCGAAAAGCGAGCCCGGAAAACTTCTCCGGATACTCCGGACTATCCGCCCACTCCCAGGCGTCACCCAGATGCATGTTGGCGCAGATGGCCACCATGATGCGCCCGTGGCCGTCGCGGATGGCGCGCCACTTGGGCACATAGCCATCCTTCTCATAGGTTCGGCCGGTATTGACGTAAACTTCGCTCGGGATCTGAAACTTTTCGTTGATGTCGTAGAGGACATGATAAATCTCGTCGTTGTCCTTGAGATCTTCGACGGGCCGGTCGGGCAGCACCTGGCGCATGCCTGCCATGAAGTGCTCCCAGTCATCGGTGCCGTGGAAATCGTCCACCATCAGGAAGCCGCCCTTCAGAAGATAATCGTGCAGGCGTTTGGCCTCCTCGTCGGTGAAGGTCCACGTGTTGACATCGACGGCGTAGATCCAGGGATAGTCGAAGAGATGGTCACTGTCGAGATTGGCGACGTTCAGCGGCGACGGGGAGTTGATGCGCGTCAGACGCCGCAGGGCGATCAGGCAATCGTTGTCGGCCTTGGGGTAATCCCGGGACCAGGAGCCGCGATAACCGCGAAAGCCGAAGCTGTTGCCGCTGGCGTAGCCGGAAGTGTACTGGAGCCGGCTCCAGTAAAACTCGGAGGGCACGTTCGGTCCGCTCGAGTAATAGCTCTGCCGGCGGCCGAACCTCTGGAACCCTCCCAGTTGCATCGCAAACAGCCCGAGGCTGAGCGGAAACAGGAGGGAAATGGCGGAGATGGGCCGCACCAGCTTCATGGATAATTGCCTCGGATGTCTCTTGCAGCGTATCAGAAGCGCGGCGGCAGGGGGGAACGGAGGGCGTCCGGCTACACCAAAGCGCCCATTCGCCTTTCCCGCGGAGACGATTTACTTGACCGATTCGACAATCCGGATTTCGTGTTTCAGCAGCGCGTTCACCATCTCGCCGAGCGGTATGCCTTTCTCGGCTGCGCGTTCGGTCAGATAAGCCTGTACGTCAGCGTCCAAATAGATCGGCAACCGCAGTTCGGCGTTTGGCCGAAAGAACTTGCCGCGTTCCCCTTTGCTGAAATCATACTCGGGTTTCATCGCTGTTCCTCGTAGCTGTGGATTTCCGCCTTTGCCGGTCTTCGTGCCGAAATCAATCGGATTCGTGCCCGGTCATCTGTCAATGATTCAAACGTGTGGACTACGATCACATAACGATCCGTCCTGTCTTTTCCCAGAGTAATCCATCGGGCCTCGGTTTCGCTGTGTTCATCGTCCGGGATGGTAAGTGCCAATGGGTCCATAAAAACGGTTGCGGCCCGCTGAAAATCCAAACCGTGCTTGTTGAAATTGGTTTGGGCCTTGACTGGATCCCACTCGAACTCATAAAGAAACGCCGCCATGCCGGTGCTTCATTCTCTCCAACGCAGAGAGCGGGAACAACGCGGGCTCGCACTTCCTCGAAATCGCCAACCTGGCTCACGCTCCCGTCAGGACAAACGCGCGGGCGATACCATATCGACAGCATTTCTAACGCGGCACTTATGATGCGGCACTTATGATTCAACGACGCGACTTTCTCAAGATAGCCGGGGTAGCGGCAGCGGGCAGCCGTCTCGCGGGCCAGCAGCAGCAATCCTTTCTGGCGCCTGCCGGCCCGCAGGACATCGCCAGAACCGATTTCACCCTGGAAATCGCGCCGATTACGGTCGAACTGGCGCCCAATCGCATTCTCAGCACCATCGGCTATAACGGCACCTCGCCCGGGCCGCGACTGCGGATGAAGGAGGGCGTGCCCGTCACGGTGAACGTGGTCAATAAAACCGACGTCCCCGAGGTTGTGCATTTTCACGGCTTGCTCATTCCCTCCGACGTGGATGGCTCGGAGGAAGAAGGCACGCCCGTCGTCCCCCCGCACGGAAACCGCAGTTATCGTTTTACGCCCACGCCCGCCGGCACGCGCTGGTATCACACCCACACCATGTCGATGGACGACCTGCACCGCGGCAGTTACACCGGCATGTTTGGTTTTCTGATCATCGATGGAGCGAATAATCCCGGCAACTTCGACCAGGAACACTACCTCGCATTGCGCGATTGGGAACCCTATTTCACCAATCAATCGATGGATAACGACGATCTCGATGCGTCAGGGCCGCAACCGGAAAAGCCTGCGGTGCTCGATACACGCCCCGTGGGGATGGAGGTCGCGGCCGACATTTTTTCCATCAACGACAAGGCCCTCGGCGCGGGCGATCCGATCCGCGTCAAGCCCGGCGAGCGCGTCATGTTCCATTTTTTGAATGCCAGCGCAATCGAGAACCGCCATCTGGCGCTGCCCGGCCATAAATTCAACGTGATCGCGCTGGATGGAAACCCCGTGGCCACGCCCGCGGCCGTGGATGTGTTAATGCTGGGTCCAGGCGAGCGCATCCAGGCGTGGGTGGAAATGAATCAGCCGGGCGTCTGGATCCTGGGCGCGCCCGAAGACCCTGTACGCGAAGGCGGCCTGGGCATTGTCATCGAATACGCCAATCAACACCGTACGCCGCAGTGGACACCGCCGCCCAAATCCACGTGGGACTATACCATCTTCGGCAAGCCGCCGTCGCAACCCGCTCCTGCCGAGCGACTGGACATGGTGTTTGAAAAGGTGCCGCGCGGCGCCGGCAAATTCAACAGTTTCACCGTAAACGGCAAACCCTATCCCCACGATCAGGAGTTTCTGCTGAAACAGGGCACGCGCTATCGCCTGACTTTTCATAACCGCACCGACGATGCGCATCCGCTGCACGTGCATCGTCACCAGCTTGAGATCGCCGAGATCTATGGCAAACCCACTTCGGGCGTGATCAAGGACACGGTTGTGGTGCCCACGTACGGGCGCGCCAGTGTGGACTTTACCGCCGACCAGCCGGGGCCAACGTTGTTTCACTGCCATATCCAGCAGCATATGGACTACGGCTTCAAAGCGTTGCTGCGTTACGCGTAAGGGCTGTCACAAATAAACCAGCCCCATCCGGATGCCCAGCGTAACGGCCTCTGTTCGCGTCCCGGCGTTCAGCTTCGACAGGATCGATGCCACGTGAAATTTGACGGTGTGATCGGAGATCCCCAGCTTATGCGCGATGATCTTGTTACTCGCGCCATCGGCCAGCAGCCCGAGCACTTCGATCTCGCGCGGCGTCAGCACGGAAGGCGGCTTTGAGCCGGATTCAGCTCCTGAAGCGGATTCGCCCGGAATCCAGGAATTGCCCGGGATCCAGGAACTGAAGCTGCTGCCTTCCATGAGAACGGCCGCGGCGACGGTCGATTCGAACAACGCGGCCGATCCCGCGAGATTACAGATTCCGACGACCTGGAAGCGGTCCAGTTCGGCAATCGCGGCTTCGAGCCCCGCGCGCACCACGGGCGATTCTCCGACCACCAGCACACGGATTCTCTCGTCGGTCGCGCGCGCGAGCATGTTATTAATGCGATGCCGCCATCCGGTCCGGCGATTCCATCAGTTCCTCCGCTGGCCCACCGTGACCCGAAGTTCCGTAAGCTGGCCGCCCCGGAGGACGATGACCTGCACGTCCCTGCCGATCTGGTCCCGGAGCGCGGTCTGGACGTCGTCCGTATCGGTGGCGGGCTGCCCTCCGATTTCACCGATGACATCCCCGAGGAGTATGCCCGCGCTTTCGGCGGGACCGCCCGGTTCCACGCTCAGGACCATCACGCCAGTGCGCTGCTCGCGATTCAGCGATCCGGCAAAAGCGGCTGGAAGAACCACGGGTTGCAACCCGACTCCGATATAACCGTGCGCGATGCGGCCGTGTTCCAGCAATTCGCCGGCGATACGGTCGATGGTTGCGGCGGGGATCGCGACAGGCGCGGTGCGGGTCAGACCGGTGGTGAGCATCCCGGCGAAGCGGCCCTGAGTGTCGATGACCGTGCTGCCGGACGAGCGCGGGTAAGCTCCCATATCCAGGCGAAGCAGTGAATCGAGATGGCCGCCGCGCCACGTCTTCCAGGGACCGGCGGCGGTGCTGACCATTCCCATGGCGACGAGAACACCCGGTTCGTGGCGCCCCACCGCGAGCACGATTTCTCCCGTGCGCAGAGCCGGAGAACTGGTGAGTGCGGGACAGTCGGCGCCGTTGACGCGGAGAACGGCGATGTCCGTGGCGGGGTCCCGGCCGGCGAGCGCGGCGGAGGCCCGCTTGCCATCGGGCAGGATGACCGGGATCTCTTCATCGCGGCGAATAGCATGGTCGGCGGTGACGATGACGCCGGGTTTCCACAGAAAGCCGCTCGAACCGATACGATGGCGGGCCTCGATGGCGACTGCCGACCGGCCGGCCGATTCGGCCAGATCGGCGAGGTTATCCGAAAAATTATTCAGAACGTTTTCCATACCTCAATAATGACCGGCGGCGGAGTGCCTGCACATCGCCCGAACGGGCAGGCAGCCACCCGGTATTTGGGGCAGGTATGTGCCCTCGTTACGTTTCTTCCCGACGGCTCGCCGAGAAAGCGCCAACGCCGGCCTTGCATGGCAGTTGGTTAGAATGAGGCGACATGTCCCAGGCCATCGATCGCTACGTACAGGAAAACGAGATCCGGTTCCTCGAAGAGCTGAAGGAACTTCTCCGCATCCCCAGCATCTCCACCCTGCCTGAAAACAAGGAAGCCACGCACCGCGCCGCGGAGTTCGTCGCCGACCATCTGATGGCCGCGGGCCTGCAGCATGTCGAAGTGATCGAGACCGCGCGCCATCCGCTGGTTTACGCCGACTGGCTGCACGCGCCGGGCAAGCCGACCGTGCTCTGCTACGGCCATTTCGACGTGCAACCGCCCGATCCCCTGGAGCTTTGGGAGTCGCCCCCTTTCGAGCCAACCGAACGCAATGGAAATCTCTACTCACGCGGATCGGCGGATGACAAGGGCCAGATGTTCTCCCACATCAAAGCGATAGAGGCCGTCAAAGCGGTCTATGGCCGTCCGCCGGTCAACATCAAATTCCTGATCGAAGGGGAGGAAGAAGTGGGCGGCTTGTCGGTCGCGGAATATGTCGCCGCGAACCCGGAAAAGCTGAAAGCGGATGTCGCGCTGGTTTCCGATACGGAAATGTATGCGCCCGGCCTGCCGACTTTGAACATCGGCCTGCGCGGCCTGGTCTATCTCGAAATCGAAGCGCGCGGTCCCATGCGCGATCTGCACTCCGGCTTGTATGGCGGAGCCGCGCCCAACGCTGTTTTCGGCCTGGTGGAGTTGCTGTCGAAGGCCAAAGACGCGAACGGACACATCCTGATTCCGGGCATTTACGACGACGTTGAACCGCCTTCAGCCGAGGAGAAGAAAAGCTGGGAGCATCTTCCCTTCGACGAAGCCGAGTATCTGAAAACCGAGGTCGGTTCGACCGAACTCACGGGCGAACCGGGGTATTCGGTCTTTGAACGCACCTGGGCGCGGCCCACCTTCGAGGTTCACGGGATCGCGGGCGGATTTACAGGCGCGGGCGCAAAGACGGTCATTCCCGCGAAGGCCGTGGCGAAGGTGAGCATCCGGCTTGTCTCGCGCCAGGACCCGGAAAAGGTCATCCGCGCGGTGGAGCAATTCGTGAAAGAGAACGCTCCGCGCGGCATCCAGTTCGAAGTGCGCGTGCTCAGCGCGGGCCCCGGCCTGATGGTGAATACAGATCACCCGGCGATCCAGGTTGCCGCAAAGGCCTTCAGCGACATCTTCGGCAAGCCAACCGTCTTCACCCGCTCCGGCGGCTCAATCCCCATCGTCGGCGACTTCGCCGCGCACCTCGGCATCCCGACGATCCTGATGGGATTCGGCCTGCCGGACGACGGTCTGCATTCCCCGAATGAGAAGTACAACATCCGGAACTATTACGACGGCATCCGCACCGTCGCGCACTTCTTCGAAGAATACGGGCGCGCATCGTAACCGAACTCCGCGATTACTGTAGCGCGGCTTCCGCGGAATGGTGCTTCCGCGAAAACTTGCGGCTGACATCGGGCGCAAACTCCTTGAGGATGTTCGATGCCATATCAACCGCGATTTGCATGCCCAGCTTCGATATTCCATCGCTCACGTTGCGGCTGTCCGGATAGTAGGCCATGGAAATCGCCACGGCGGAAGCGTTCCCCGCGATTTCCGAATAATTCAGCTGGGTGTGGCCTGAGTCGCCGTGCGTAAAGAAGACCTGGCCCGCGGAATACGCAAATCTGGACAAGACATGGCCGTGCCCGCGGCGGAAATAGCGCGGGTCCTGATGCAGCAGCGCGGGGAACACTGCCTCCGTCATGTAATCGCCAATCGCAAAATCCGCGTAACTCGTGCCGAAATAGTGCGCATAGCCTTTCACGCCTTGCCCGAAAGACGGATTGGCATTGGACAACTGCGCCTCGCCCGCGAAAAGACCCGCGAGCGCGAAAGTGCCGCGATCGAAGGTGTCCTGTTCCGCAATCCTGAATTTCCCCGCCGTCGTCAAAGGCTTGTAGTCCTTCAGTTCGGGTGAGGTGCGGAAGTTCGGGATGATCCACAGGATTCTCTTGCTGTTCTGGTAATCCGGTGGAGTGTCCTGCTGGCAAAACGCATTGGGGGCCAGCACTCCACACACAATCGGCCAGAGCCAGAATTTGTTCACAATAGCACCATGCGCAACATCCCTAGCACGATTGTGGCCGTTCCCGAAAACATCAACCGGGCAAAGCCAGCCGATAGGATGGAAGTTATGGCAACAGGGCGAAAAATGAAAGCGCTGGTGAAGTGTAAAGCTGAGCCGGGACTCTGGCTCGAAGAGGTTCCGGTTCCGGAAATTGGCATTAACGACGTTCTGATACGCGTGAAAAAGGCGTCCATCTGCGGCACCGACATCCACATTCTGAAATGGGACGACTGGGCGAAACGCACGATTCCCGTGCCCATGGTAATCGGGCATGAGTTCATGGGCGAAATCGTCGAAGTGGGGTCGAACGTGGTCGATTTCTTCCCCGGACAACTGGTGAGCGGAGAAGGGCACGTGGTCTGCGGGCGCTGCCGGAACTGCCTGGCGGGCAGGCGTCATCTCTGCGCCAATACGAGCGGCGTGGGCGTGAATCGTCCAGGTGCATTCGCCGAATACATTGCTTTGCCCATGACGAACGTATGGGTCCACAAACACGCCATCGATTCGGATATCGCATGTATCTTCGACCCTTTCGGCAATGCGGTGCACACCGCGCTCGCGTTCCCCGTGCTCGGCGAAGACGTGCTGGTGACGGGCGCGGGCCCCATCGGCATTATGTCGGCCGCGGTGGCGGGACACGCGGGCGCACGTAACGTTGCGATTACGGATCTGAATCCATACCGGCTGGAACTCGCCCGCAAGGTGGGCGTCAGCCTCGCGGTCGATCCGCGGGAAAGAAACCTCAAAGACGTTCAGAAAGAACTCGGGATGACGGAAGGGTTCGACGTTGGCCTCGAAATGTCGGGGAATGCGTCGGCGTTCCGGGACATGCTCGCGAATATGGCGCACGGCGGGAAGATCGCCATGCTGGGAATCCCTCCCAATGAGATTGCAATCGACTGGAACACCGTCATCTTCAACATGCTCACGATCCAGGGCATCTATGGCCGGGAGATGTATGAAACCTGGTACAAGATGACCGTCATGCTGGAATCGGGACTGGATATCGGCGCGGTGATTACGCACCGGTTCGCCTTTGAGGATTTCGAGCAGGCGTTTGCACTGATGCAGTCCGGCAACTCGGGGAAAATCATCCTGAACTGGTAGCGCGGCTCAGAGCACGCAGATTCGCGCGCGCCGTTTACCGGCCATTGAAGTGCTATTGTTCATAGCGTGCGTTCGCAGATTAAGCTCGGAAAAGTATTCGGGATCGAAATCGGGCTGCACTACAGCTGGTTTCTGATTGCGCTGCTGATTGTAGCCTCGCTGTATTCCCAATTTCATGTGAAAGACCCGGAATGGGGCAACACCCTCATTCTTTCGATGGCGATCGTCACGGGCCTGCTGTTTTTCGTCTCGCTGCTGGTCCACGAACTGGCGCATTCGGTGTTCGCCAGATCGCGCGGATTGCCCGTGAAGGAGATCACGCTGTTCGCGCTCGGCGGCGTGTCGCAGATCGAGAAGGAACCCGCCAGCGCGAAGACTGAATTCTGGATGGCCTTCGCGGGCCCGCTTACCAGCGCGGGCATCGGAGTGGTTTGTCTTGCCGCGCGTCTGGGAGCGGGCGCTGCCTCGTCGCCGTTGTACGCGATGATCTCGTGGCTTGGCTATATCAATTTCGCGCTGGCGGCATTCAACATGGTTCCGGGATATCCGCTCGATGGCGGGCGCATTTTACGGGCGCTCATCTGGTGGAAGACCGGCGACGGCGAGCGCGCCACTCGTCTGGCCGCCAAAACCGGACAGGCCGTCGGCTTTTTATTCATCGCGTGGGGCATCCTGCAGTTCGCGAGCGGCGCGGGCTTTGGAGGACTGTGGATCTCATTCATCGGCTGGTTCCTGCTGACGAGCGCCGGCGAGAGTTATAAGCAGGTGGGTCTCAAGCATGCGCTCGAAGGCGTGACCGCCAGGGACATCATGACCAACGATTGCCCCTCTCTCGATGGAAACCTGAATGTGCAGCACTTCGTCGATGAAGAGCTTCTCAAAACCGGCCAGAGATGCTTTCTCATCACGCAGAACCGCGACATTGCGGGTCTGGTGACACCGCATGAGGTGAAAGGAATCGACCGCGCCCGGTGGCCGTATACGACTTTGTCGGATATCATGCGGCCGCTCGAAGACCTGCACACCGTGCCGCCGGAAACGCCGTTGCAGAACGTGCTCGAAATCATGGGCCGTGAAGGATTGAACCAGGTTCCTGTAATGACGAACGGGCATCTGGACGGTATCCTCTCCCGCGCGCATCTGCTCGACTACCTGCGCACACAGGCCGAGTTGAAGGTCTGAGACAGCCTGCAATCACGGCATGGGAATGCCGAGGCGTATTTTCATGGCAGCCTCGGAAACCATCAGCGTGCGGGACAATTGGGAAACATCCGTGATGCCCCTGTCCATGAGCTTTTGAATCAAGTGGTATGGCATCAGAACGTCTGCCGCGAATCGGTTTGCTTCTGTCTCCTGCGCATTACTCATGTGCTGACTTCTGTAGAAGGTATCGTCCGTAATCTCGCCGCCGAATATCGTCATTTGCTGCCGATGCAGGACGAAATGCGCTAATTCGTGCGCTATGGTGAATCGCTGCCGATTGTGCGCGTCCCCCGAGGCAACGACGATACTAAAGCCAGACGGGCCCCCATTTACCTGATCCCGGAAGAGTTTACCGGATATTCCATTCCCGAGATTGTCGGCCCATACGTTGATCTCAAAAACCTCTTTGGAAATCTTCACAACGTCAACGGGCGCTTCCTGCTGATATGGAAGGATGCTGGAGAGTGCGGGGTGCGTCGTCGCTACAATCATTCTTTGCTCTCTCCTTCTTTTTTGGGATACGTTGGGATGCCGACTCCGCCAGTAACGCTCAGGTCTTCGTAGACGCGATCCCCTTCTTCTTCGACTCGGCGCATGACGAGCGCCTTCAGCATAGCGTTTACATCGGTGGCCTGCAAGAATGCCTCTACTCTTTTCAGCGCTGCCACTTCTGCTTTCTCTGCCGCTATATTGATTATCGCGCGATAGCCGAAGATGCCGAGAATAGCCAGGCTAATTCCGAGAATCGCAAGCATGACGGCCAATCCGGTCAGCGTGATCGAAATGAAGTCCGTGTACTTCATGCTCTGATCGATGACAGGCGGGTTTGGCGTGAAGAGTCCCGGCAGCGCATACTTCGCGTTCGACAAAACTTGTGCCGGCAACAGCATGAAGTCGGATAATCGTATCACGCTAACCTGTATGCCTTAACTACCCTCGCAACATTTCCCGCGCCGCGTTGTACCCTGGAGCGCCCATCACGCCCCCGCCCGGATGCGCCCCCGATCCGCACAGATAAAGCCCGCGAACCGGAGTCTTGTAACGTGCCCAGCCTGCAACCGGGCGCAGGAAAAACATCTGATCCAGACTCATCTCGCCATGGAAGATGTTCCCGCCTGCGATCCCGAAACGCCGCTCCAGATCGAGCGGACTGAGCACCTGCCGCTCCCGCACAATTCCCTGAATATTCGGCGCATATTCCGCAATCACGTCCAGCACGCGATCTCCATACGGCTCGCGCAGATCGTCCCAACTCGCATCCCGCAGAGTATACGGCGCGTATTGCAGGAAGATCCCCATGATGTGTTTCCCGGCGGGCACCAGCTCCGGATCGTAGATCGTGGGGCACGTCATCTCAATCAGGGGATTCCGCGAAGGCCGCCCGTATTTCGCGTCGTCCCACGCGCGCTCCACGTATTCGATCGACGGGCAGATATGCATGGTCGCGCCATGCTGCGGACCGGGCGTGCCCGGCAAAGCGCTGAAATCCGGCAAACCGTCCAACGCCAGATTCATCTTGAGCGACGTGCCTTCCACCCGGTAATGCCCGATCGCGGCACGAAACTCCGGGTCGAGCGCGGCAGGTTCCACCAGTCTGAGGAAGGTCGATTTCGGATCGAGATTCGACGCCACAATATCCGCGTGGATCTCATCGCCATTCTCCATCGCCACGCCATACGCGCGCCCGTCGCGAATCAGCACGCGGCTCACCGGCGCGTTCAGGCGAATCTCAGCGCCCCGGCTCCGTGCCGACGCCGCAATTGCCTCTGAAACCGCGCCCATCCCGCCCTTCACGAAGCCCCACAGCCCGCGCTTGCCCCCCACCCCGCCCATGCAGTGATGCATCAGGATGTAAGCCGTCCCCGCCGACCGCGGCCCTCCGTTCGCGCCAATCACGCCGTCCGTGGCCAGCGTAACTTTGATTTCGGGCGACTCGAACCATTCGTCCAGCAGATCGGCCGCGCTCTGCGTGAAGATCTTCACGAGCCCCGTAATCTCGCGCGGCCCGAGCTTGCGAAACCGCCCGAGCAGTTTCAGATATTCGATGAAATCTCCCGGTTTCCGCGGTGGAAGCTCCGGCGGAGTCACCAGCAGCAGCGATTCCACCACCACCGCCAGGCTCTCCAGATATGCTTCGTATTTCGGAAACGCCTCCGCATCGCGCGCCGAAAACTTCGCGATTTCAGCCAGGGTCTTCCCTTCGTCCTGCCAGAAGAAAAGGTGGTGTCCGTCGGGATAAACGGAGAAGAACGCGGGATCTTTCGGAATCACCCGGTAGCCGAATCGCTCCAGCTCCAGTTCGCGTACGATCCGTTCCTGCAGCAGGCTCACCAGATAGGCGCCCGTCGAGACGCGATAGCCTGGCCAGAGTTCTTCCGTGACCGCGCAGCCGCCCGGCATCCCGCGCCGTTCGAGCACCACGGTCTTGCGGCCCGCCCGCGCCAGATAAGCGGCCGCGACCAGGCCGTTGTGCCCGCCGCCAACCACGATTGCGTCGTACTTGCTTACGCGATTGCCCGTTGGCATTGAAACGCCAGCACCGCCAGTGGAGGAAGCGTGATCGAGAGGCTGGCAGGCCGGCCATGGCTGGGCACGGCTACGGCTGTCGCGCCGCCGGCATTGCCCATATTGCTGCCGCCGAACTCCTCCGCGTCCGTATTCAGGATCTCCCGGTAGAACCCTGCCTCCGGCACGCCGATCGCATAGTGCTGCCGGGGTACCGGAGTGAAGTTACACGCGAAGACGATGTAATCGTTCGGATCGGCCGCCCGCCGCAGAAATGAGATGGCGGAATTTTCCACATCCGCGATATCGATCCACTCAAAGCCCGTACGATCGAAATCCACCTGATACAGAGCGGGTTGCTCGCGGTAAAGCCGGTTCAATGCCCGCACCAGACTCTGCACGCCCCTGTGCGGAGCGTATTGCAGTACTTCCCATGGGAGGCTTCCGTCGTGGTTCCATTCCCCGTAGTCCGCAATGTCGGTTCCCATGAACAAAAGCTTCTTGCCCGGATGGCCGTACATATAAGCCAGGAACGCACGCACGTTCGCGAACTTCTGCCACTCATCGCCCGGCATTTTCGACAGCAGCGAGCGTTTGCCGTAAACCACTTCATCGTGCGAAATCGGCAGCACGAAGTTTTCAGTGAAAGCGTAAAGCATGCTGAACGTGATGTCGTTGTGATGGAACTTGCGGTGGATGGGGTCTTCCCGGAAGTAGTGCAGCATGTCGTGCATCCAGCCCATATTCCACTTCATCGTGAAACCGAGGCCCCCCGCATATACGGGGCGGGAAACGCCCGGAAATGCCGTCGATTCCTCGGCGATCGTGATCGCGCCCCGCTCCATGTGCGCCAGTTCGTTGAAGCGGCGCAGGAAATCGATGGCCTCCAGGTTCTCCCTTCCGCCGTGGACGTTCGCCACCCACCCGCCTTCCCTGCGCGAATAATCGAGGTAGAGCATGGAGGCCACCGCGTCCACCCGCAGCCCGTCGATGTGATACTTCCTCAGCCAGAACATCGCGCTAGCAATCAGAAACTCCCGCACTTCGTTGCGGCCGAAGTTGAAAACGAGCGTTCCCCAGTCCAGATGCTCTCCCTGGCGCGGATCGGCATGCTCATAGAGCGCCGTACCGTCGAAGTAGGCAAGCCCGTGCGCGTCTTTGGGAAAGTGTGCCGGAACCCAGTCCATAATGACCCCGATCCCCGCCGCATGGCACGCATCGATCAGAAACATCAGATCCAGCGGCTCGCCAAAGCGTGCCGTGGGAGCGAAATAACCGGTCACCTGATAGCCCCACGACCCGGAAAACGGAAACTCCTGGATCGGCAGCAGTTCAATGTGCGTGTAACCCATCCGCCGCACATAGTCCACCAGATGCACCGCCAGTTCCCTGTACATGAGCGACTCGCCCGAGGGCTGCCGCATCCACGATTCCAGGTGCAATTCGTAGATCGAGACCGGCTCTTTCAGCCAGTTGCGCTTCGCCCGGGCTTCCATCCACGGGGTGTCATGCCACTCGTAACGGTCGATCTCGCAGACGATGGATGCCGATTTTGCGGGCACTTCGCTGCGGAAACCGTACGGATCCGCCTTCAACTGCCGATGCCCCAGGTGCCGCGACCGCACCAGATATTTATAGGCGTCGCCCTCCTTCGCGCCGGGCAGAAAGATCTCCCACACGCCGGAGTTGCGAAGGCGCATCGGGTGACGCCGCGCGTCCCATTCGTTGAAATCCCCGGTGACCGAGACCGCTTCCGCATTTGGCGCCCATACGGCGAAACGCACGCCCGCCACGCCGCCGATAGTCGCGAGATGCGAGCCGAAGGTTTCCCAGGCTTCGAAAAGAGTGCCCTCGCCATGCAGATGCAAATCGAATTCCGTGATGATGGGTGGAAAGCGATAAGGATCTTCCAGCACGGCCGTTCCCCCGTGCCAGGTTTCAATCTCGAAGCGGTACGCCTCCGGACGGGAAGATACTTCCACGTCGTAAAAGCCGGCCGGCGCGCGCTTCGTCATCGGAACCGGGTGCTTTTCGCCCATAATGACACCGGCCGACTTCGCCTGCGGCAGAAACGCGCGGATCGTCCACCTTTCCGTGTTCTGATCTGTATTGATGGGATGCGGCCCGAGCACGCTGAACGCGTCGCCGTGATATCCACCAATGATTGCTTCCATTTCGGGGGCAGTCATGGGAACTTCGATTATATGGCCATGAGCGAGCTTCACCTTCATCTTGAGGGTACCGTGGATCGGCGCACCGTAATGCTGCTCGATCCCGCCCTCACCCGCGGGCAGGTTGACGCCGCGTGGGCTTTTACCGATTTCACCGGGTTTCTCGAATGCTTCAAGTTCATTGCGCAACGCCTGCGCGGGCCCGCGGACTATGGCATTATCGTCCGCGGCATGATGGAAACGCTCGCCCGTCAGGGCGTGACCTATGCCGAAGTTACACTGGGCGCCGGAGTTGTCTTATGGCGCGGATTTGAATTCGACGCCGTGTGGCGGGAGATCCGCGCCGCCCAGCGCGAAGCGCGCCGGCAATGGCCTGTCGACGTCTGGTGGAATCTCGACGCCATCCGGCAATTCGGCCCGGACCACGTCATGGAAATGGCCCGGCTCGCGGCGAAGTACGTGGGCGATGGCGTCATTTCTTTCGGCATCGGCGGCGATGAAGCGCGCGGCCCTGCGCTGCTGTTTCGCGATGCCTACCGCTACGCCAAAGACGCCGGCCTGCGGCTGACGGCTCACGCGGGCGAGACCGATGGCCCGGACTCCATTCGCGCCGCGCTCCTCATCGGCGCGGAACGCATCGGCCATGGCATCCGCGCCGCGGACGATCCGGACCTGATGCGCCTTCTGCGCGACAAACGGATTCCGCTCGAGGTCTGCATTACCAGCAACGTGAAAACAGGCGCGGTGCGGTCGCTCCAGGCTCATCCCGTCCGGAAGTTGTTCGATGCCGGCGTCCCGATTACCCTGAGCACGGACGATCCCGGCGTCTTCGAAACCGATCTTGCCCGGGAATTCGCCCTGGCGCGCGATGTCCTCGGCTTCAGCGACGCGGAACTGGCGGGGATTGCCGAGGCATCGAACACCTTCCGCTTCGTTGCGTAGCCCCGTGCTACGCTCGCTGCGCCAGACTGCGCGCCCGGTCCAGAAAGAGGTCGAGCATTCCCGCAATGGCGTCCTGCACCTCCGGAGAAATCTCCGAACCGATCAGCTCAAGCGACGATTCCCGGCCATATCGGCTCAGCGGAATGACCGCGCTCAAATCGCCGGCCGTTGCTCCCGCCCGGAAAACTCCGTCAGGGTTCTTCATTCTCAACACGATTCCGCCGGTGCCAAATAACCCGGCAACTTCCTGGACGGCGACCTCCGCAACTTCCGCCACGGTATTCCCCATGGCCAGCGCGACGCCAAGTTTGTTCAGCCGCTCCATCTCCCTGCGGCGGCGGCCCTGGTCCGCAATTCGCCGCTGACCGCGGATCGAGAGCCGGCTGACAGTCAGTCCCGTCACAATCATTGTCAGAAAGGTGATGGTACCCTCGACACTGTGGATGCGAAGGCTCCCCACCGTCTCGATGAAGTACCAGCTGAGCGACAGACTCGCGACGATCGGGGCAAGCAGAGCAACCAGCCAGTCTCCGAAAGCCGCGGCTCCAGGCACCGCGAGCAGAAGGATCATCGCGGCCGTGGCGCGATTCGCGCCCGCCCGATAACAAACATCCGCGATCCCGGGGATCAAAAGGACGGTTGCGGCAACCCTCAAAAGCCTATTTAGCAACTACTAAAGCCTCTTTAGCAAATATTGACATGGTCTCACACAAAAATCGGCGGAATTCATGGTATTTGCAACATTGTGTCAGGCTCGCTATTGTCCTCTCCGGCCAGGCATTGCTGGCTCAAAACCACCCCGCGATACGCAGCGCCGTCACGCGCGCTTTGCCTGCGCTCGAACGCTCCGCCGCCACCTTCGCGGCCAGACGTGCCTGCGTTTCCTGCCATCACAACATCCTTCCCGTCCTGATGCTGCACCTGGCACGCGAAAGGGATGTGCCATTCGATACCGCCGTTCTCGCCGCCGTGGAGGATAAAACTTTCCGGGCTCTCCGCGGTCCCGCCGCCCTCGACGACGCCATTGAGGCCGCGACCCTCAACGATCCCACGCCCGACGACAGCTATCTCCTCATGGCGGCCCACGCGGCCGGCCTTCCACCCGATCTCACGACCGCGGTCTATGCCCGCCGCCTCG
>Ga0207933_1000479_pt1 | contig 39014 bp, 39 predicted proteins | sample NGESurdeep092012_4_FD_184488 | JGI IMG/M metagenome (GOLD analysis project Ga0207933, IMG submission 184488) | Arctic peat soil microbial communities from Barrow, Alaska - NGEE Surface sample F53-3 deep-092012 (SPAdes) | ecosystem: Environmental > Terrestrial > Soil > Wetlands > Peat ... | reverse complement strand
GGTCCGACGGTGTCCACGCTGGCGCGCCCGCCATGGCGTAGCGATTGCTCATCACCTTTGTCGGAAAGCAGAGCATGATAAGTAACCAGAACGGGATAAGTCCCGTCAACAGCCACCACGCAGAGTGACCCGTGTCGTGAAGGCGGCGAACGGCCACGGCGAGACCGGGGACCAGTACGGCGAGCGACCACAGGCTGCTCAGGGCCGTGACGCGTGTGGCGAAGAGAATGAGACTCACCACAAAGGTGAAAAGGGAGAACCACCAGTACTCGGAACGCGACGCGGTACCGGAGAAGATGGCGTACTTTTTGAAGCACGTCGCTACCGCGGTGGGAAGACTCACGTGACACCTCCGATGTGCGTTGACATGGCGTCAACGTGACAATTTTCTCACCCTACTCGGCTGATCCTGGTGCGTCAGTGACCATCGAGGTGCTTCTCACGGTACGTCGAAAAGGTGCTGGCAGGCTATTATTCGCCAGCGATGTGCGTGAACGAAGGTGCGTCGACTCTGTGACAGACACGAGACGAGGCAGTGATTCATTGGTAGTGTTGAGCGACGCTAAGCCACCTTTGTAGGGCTCTGCTGCTCGCGCAGCCGTCATTCACGCTTACGTATTAGGAGATTTCATGAAGGTACTTGTTCTCGGTGGCGACGGATTCTGTGGTTGGCCCACGTCGCTGCATCTGTCGGATCTCGGTCACGACGTCACGATCGTCGACAACCTGAGTCGTCGGATGATCGACGTCGAGCTTGAAGTCGAGTCGCTCACCCCTATACGTCCAATCCACGAGCGCGTGCGTGCCTGGAAGGAGCGCACCGGCAACGTGATCGACTTCGTGGCGCTCGACCTGGCCGAAGAGTACGACCGCTTAGAAGCACTCCTCAGCGAGACTCGTCCCGACGCCATCGTGCACTTTGGCGAACAGCGCGCCGCGCCGTATTCGATGCGCAACTCGGCCACCAAGCGCTACACGGTCGACAACAACGTGCGCTCGACGCACAACGTCCTCGCCGCCATCATGTCGAGCGGCCTCGACATCGCCTTGGTGCACCTGGGCACGATGGGCGTCTACGGCTACGGTTGGTCGGGTTCGGCCCCGATACCCGAGGGCTACCTCACGGTGAAGGTCTCCACTCCCGACGGTGATATCGATCGAGAGATTCTGCACCCGGCCAATCCCGGCTCGGTGTACCACATGACCAAGACGCTCGATCAACTGCTCTTCGCCTTTTACGCGGCGAACGATCAGTTGCGAATCACTGACCTGCACCAGGGCATCGTCTGGGGCACCCAGACGCCCCAGACCGCACTCGACGAGCGTCTCATCAACCGCTTCGACTACGACGGCGACTACGGCACGGTGCTGAATCGCTTCTTGATGCAGGCCGCCATTGGTCACCCGCTCACCGTGCACGGCACCGGCGGCCAGACCCGCGCCTTCATCCACATCCGCGACACGGTTCGCTGCGTCCAAATCGCGCTCGAGAACCCGCCGCAGCGTGGCGACAAGCCGCAGGTCTTCAACCAAGTCACCGAGGTCCACCGCATCCGCGATCTCGCCGAACTCATCTCAAAGTTGACGGGCGCGGAAGTGGCCCTCTTGCCGAATCCCCGTCGCGAGGCGGTGGAGAACGAACTCAACGTCAGTCGTGACAAGTTCTTGGCCCTCGGCCTCAACCCCACCAAGCTCTCGGAGGGTCTGCTCGAAGAGGCGCGCGACATCGCGATGCGCTACAAGGACCGGGCCGACACGACCAAGATCATCGCCCGATCGGTCTGGCGCCAAGGCATGGAGACCTCACCGGACCTGATGAAGAGTTGAGCACGTGAAGTAACTCCGCGCGTGGCGCAAGCGGGCGTGTGAGACTTCCAACATGTCCAAAATCTACGAGTACGTCCGTCATCCCCGCGCTAGCGAACTTGCCCGCTTGGGCCATCCAATCAAGACCAACGATCTTCGAAAACCGAAGTCGGACAGTATCTTCGCTCGCGTCAACTCCAAGGTGGGCCTCAAGGTCACGCTGGTGGTGGGCACCATGTGGTGTGCCTACTTCTTTACGGTCCTGGCGCTGCTGGCGTTGCCGTCGGCGATCCACCAGGGTACGTACTACATCGTGGTGTGGCTTTCCAGCAGCTTCTTGCAGTTGGTGCTGTTGCCCATCATCATCGTGGGCCAAAACATCCAAGCCGCCGCGGCCGACAAGCGTTCCGAGGAGACCTACAAGGACGCCGAGGCGGTCCTCAGAGAGTCCGAGGAGATTCAAAAGCACCTCCTGGCCCAGGACGAGGTCATCACGGGAATCCTGGACCGACTCGAAGCGTTGACGGGCAAGCCGCCCACGGCGAGTCCCTAGAAGCCCCGACTTTCCTTCAGCTCCAAGATCTGGTGACACATGACGCCCCACGTCGGCACGCCATCCTTGAGCACGGCCCGACGAAACGGTTCAGCGAATTGATTGAAGTCGACGTGCGCGAGCGAGTCCGTCACGGTGGACAAGAACGTGACACCGATGGTCACGAACATGATCGATCGAATGAGGTAACGCAGACGGTCCTTCTCGTCGTCGCTCACGTTGTCGAGGAGGGGAACGACGGCTTCGAGCTCGCTGAGTTGACCCAGGATGGCGACACGGAGTTTGTCGCTGTGCGCGGCGGCGAGGGCCGTCTCCAACGTGAAGCTCCGGCGCACCGCGTTCTGGTGACTCGCCGAGTTGTAGAGCAGTTGCGTGATCGAACCCTCCTCGAGCACGTTGACGAAGTTCGAGATCTTCATCCAGCGCGCGCGCATGAGGTTATTGAACGCCGCGATGACGAGCTCTTCCTTGGACGGGTACAGCTTGTAGATCGCGCCCGGTGAACAGTTGGCGCGCCGCGCGATGCGCGAGATCGTCGCGCGCGTGTAGCCGCTCTTGCCCACGACACCGAACGTGGCGTAGGCGAGTTGGGTCTTCAGGTCGTCGCCGGGCGCCAGGACGGCCTGGTCGAGGGGCTCGTGGAGCGTCACCTCGTCGACGTCGCGCGGATCCGTCTCAAGGGTCTCCAAGAGCAACTTTTCGAGCACACTCTGGTAGTCGCGGTCCCAGCCGAACTGCGAGTCGGCGAAGACCTGCACCATGGTCATGGCGAAGATGGTGATCCCTCGGGTGAAGTCCGGACTCTGCGCGCCCGACTCGACGGACCCTCGCTCCAGGTAGTCGTGGATGAAGGGCTCAACCTCTTCGTGCAGCGTCGGAATCCGGCGTGACGTCAAGAGGACCTGCACGCACGCGACGTCCGCGGGCGTCGCGGCCCGGATGAAATCGAACATCGCCCCGACGGTGGCGGTGGACGGCTCTTCCGCCGCGCCCATGCACAGATCGAACATGGCGACGGCGCGTTCACTGAGCACCGAGTTCCACAGGTCCACCAGCAGCTCGTCGACGTCTTCGTAGCGGGCGTAGGTGGCCCCGTGGGTCAGACCGGCTTCGTGACCGACGTCGCGCAGTGACACGTGGTCGACGCCAACGCGTAACACTTCGTTCACCGCGGCGTCTCGGATGGCCGTGTCATTCGCGACCGCGCGTGCGCTACGCGTGCGTTGGGTTCTCGGCATAGACAACAGTACCCAAACTATGCGCCGCATTTCATGGCCTGGGCCCGTCATCGGGCCGGTATTTGCGGGCCCTGGCGACGTGCGAGATTGGAGGGGTGGAGTTCTTCCGGTGAGCGTGCTCGCAGCCCTAGCAACGGGCGTGTCAGTCGTTGACCTGCACAAGGGTGCCGTCTTACCCGAGGGAAGGTTCATCGTTCTCGCGGTGCCCTGTCTGGCGCTGCTCTTCTACCTCCTCGTCGTGCGACGTCGGCGCGACCACTGAGCCCGTGACCGCTGCGTTTCCCTACGTCCCCCTTGATCCAAGGGGTTGGCGGCTCGCCATGGGTCTTCGTCCCCTCGATCTCTCGAAGTGGCTTGAGTTCGACGTTCACGAAGAAGATGAACGCTCCCTCAAAGCCGCACTCCTCGAGCACGACTACGACGCCGTCGTGGCGACGAACCCCGAAGGTGACGAGGCCAGCGTCGAACTGTTGCGCGAGCTCAAGCGCTTCCTTCACGAGTACCACCCTGGTCGTGCCACGGAGACCAACGCGGGAGAACACCCAGTGGTGCAGGTGAGCCGCCTCGCGCAAGAGGACTTCTGCGTCTTGGTGAAGGAGGACACGTGGCGCCTGCGCGCGGCGTGCGTGTGCTTCCCATCGCGCTGGGACCTGGCGAGCAAGATTGGCACGACCCTCGACGATATTCACTCACCAGTCCCGCTCTACGAACACGAGCTCGCGCGGCCGACCAACGCCTTCTTCGACCGACTCGGTACCGAGAAGTGGTTCTGGCGACTCAACTGGACGCTGCTCGATAGCCCGGTGTTGCACCAGCGCACCAGCGCGCGCGCCGCGCCGAGCGGTGGGCTGGATCAGTGGTTCTTTCGCGTTGAGCGCCAGACGCTGCGCCGACTTCCGATCACGGGGGCGATCATCTTTACGATTCGCACCTACGTCGCGTCGGCGGCGGCGTTGCGCGAGAGCGACGATGAGTTCGTGCCCGCGCTCTTGCACGCACTCGACACCGCGCCCGCGAGCGTGCAGGAGTACAAAGGTTGGACGGGCGTGGCGGCGCGACTGCGCGATGCACTCTAGGAGTGCAAGAGGTCCTTCGCGATGGCGATGACCTGCATTTCGTCGGTCCCCGCGTAGATGCGCAGTACCCGTGCGTCACGGCTGAGTTGTTCGACGCGGTACTCGGCGACGTAGCCGTTCCCACCGAGGACCTGGATCGCGTCATCGGCGACGTGACAGGCGGCCTGCGCCGCGTAGAGCTTCATCGCCGACGCCTCGGCGAAACTCGGGGTGGCGCCGTCGTTCGAGCGTTCCACGTGGGCGAAGACGAGGTTGCGAACGTTGACGCGCGCGACTTCCATCTGGGCGAGTTTGAGTTGGATGAGTTGATACTCGCCAATGGGCGTGCCCCAGAGCGTGCGTTGGCGCGCGTAGTCGACGGCGAGGCGCGTGCACTCTTCGATGATGCCGAGTGACATCGCGGCGACACCGGCGCGTTCGGCGACGAAGTTGTCTTTCGCGCTTTGGCGACCGCCGCCGGTGGTCTCCTCGCTCTCGCCGAGTAGCCGATCGCGTCCGACGACGACGTCGCGCAAGAAGATGTCGCCCGTGGGTGAGGCGTGCTGGCCCATCTTTCGCATGGGTGCGGACTGTTCGAGTCCGTCCATTCCCTTGTCGAGCACGAAGGTCAGGACCTTTCGCTGACGGGCCTCCTCACCGCTGCCGTCGTCGAGTTTGGCGTAGAGCACGATGGTGTCGGCGTAGGGTCCGTTCGTGATCCAGGTCTTCTGCCCGTTCACGACGTAGTCGTCACCGACGCGCCGCGCGCTCGTGCGCATACCGCCCAGTGCGTCGGAACCCGAGTCGGGCTCGGTGATCGCCCAGGCGCCGATCGTGTCGAGCGTCATGAGGTCCAGTCCCCAACGCTCCATCTGGCGCGGCGTCCCGAGTTTGTTGATGGTCCCGGCCGCGAGACCCGTCGACACCCCGAGCGAGGTCACGAGGCCCGGACTCACTCGACAGAGTTCGATCGTGGGAATGAGCGTGAGGGCCGGGTCGCGGCGGTGCTCGTTCGGCGCGTCGTCGCCGGCGATCTTTCGTTCGAGGAGCCGCTGAAACGACTCCTGCGCCGTGGACCGAAGACCGAAGACGTCGTACATCTTTCGCATGATCTCGTAGGGCGCCACGCCGTTGTGCTCGAGGTCGTCGAGGTGCGGTCGGATCTCCTCGTCCACGAAACGCCGCACGACGTCGATGATCGCCTGGTGCTCGTCGGACCATTCGTACATCGCTTCACCTCCGCGCGACGTCACGCGACGACGTCCGCGTCATCCTACGAGGCGATCTCCTCGTCGATCGTCACGGGACCGGTGAGCTGATCGATGAGCGCCGAGGTCCACGTCGTCTCGGTGTACGCCACGATCATGGGACCGATGAAGAGCCAGAGGTCGTCGCGCGCCGACACCATGAACAGAACGAGGAGGACGACCTCGGCGACGAGACGCCAGCCCCGCACGCGCCCGAGGCGTTGGGTGACGAGGGCACTCGCGACGAAGAAGTTGACGCCCGGCACGAACGCTTCGAAGGACCAGTGACCTTTGAGTTCCTTGACCGCAAAGGCGCACACGATGGTGCCGACGGCGAGCAGGGCGATCGCCGCGTCGCTGCCAGCGATCGCGAACCACTCGGGGGTCGGATGGGCCGTGCCCGGCCAGTGCGCCAAGACCCCGGCGAGGAGGCCCAGCCCACCGACGACGCCGACGACGCCGGCGCTCAGGACTCGACGAAGCGCCTGGACGAGCACCAAGTTCGAGGCAAAGCGTGGCGGCGTCGCGACGTCGCCGTACGACCGTGTCAGTTCTGACCAGGAGGCGCCGTTCCACACCCGCCACTGACGCGCGCCCGAGGGATCGGGGTACCAACCGGGCGGGACGACGTTGGACGATGACGGACTCACCGCTCTAGCCTCCCATAGCTCCGAAGGATCTACTTTGCTAAGTACACGGCGAAGGTGCTTCGTGTCCGCGCCGAAGGAGGCTGTTCACCTGGCTAGTGCGGCGCGGGCACACTGAGCAGTGTCGTCACACCAATCGCCGCGCAGACCTTCATTCCGCAGGCCACGTTCACGAGAGGTGTAGGGACGTAGCGAAGTAACGCGTTGCTCGTCGTACCCACGTGCACCGTGGCGAGCCACGCGCTCGAGTCCGTGTGCTGGCCCACGATGACGCACGACGCGAGGGCGGTGCACGCCAGAGCGTTGGCCTGGGCGCTCAGCGACACGCTGGTCCACGTCTTACCGAAATTCTTCGTGCGCACGAGTTTGGACCCTCCGCTGGCGCTGACGAGCGCCACGCAGCGGAGTTTCGCGCACGAGAGCGACGTGAGCGTGGTCCAGGCGGGAGGCGTCACGCGCTGAGTCCACGTGATGCCACCGTCGAGCGTGATGAAGAACGAGATCTGTTGGTGCGCGGTGCGTGCACTGACGACGCAGTCGAAGACCGCGCCACAGGCGAGTGACGTGATGGCGTCGCCGCTTGCCCACGTCATGTCAACCGGGTCCGTCCAGGTGAGTCCGCCGTCCGCGCTGCTACTAAAGCGTGGCGTCGCGCCGATCGCGTTGGTGTCCACGAGCGCGCAGTTGAGCTTGTCGCAGTTGAGGGCGACGATACCGATCCCTCCGGGTGGCGCGGTGGCGACGCCGAGCGTGTGTCCGACTGAGTCAAAGCGCCACAGGAGATCACGGTTGGGCTGCGAACCACCGAGGAGGCACTGCGTGCTCGTGCACGCCGCGGAAGTGATCAACGGGGACGACACGGCGGGCAGCGCGAGGGGAATCCAGTGACCGAGGGGCGTCGAGAACTCGGCGACCGACGTCGGCCCTACGCTCGCGCTCGAGGTGCCCACCGCGACGCAGTAGTTGTTCAGTGCGCACCCCACGTTCGTCAGTGGTACCGCGATGCCGCGCGCCGGCGTGCCGTTCAGTCGCTGGCGCGACACCGTCGGCGTGCCGCAACTCGCCAGGACGAGCGCACCGACGCCGAACGTCGCCACCAGTCGCCAGCCGGTGCGCACACGGGTGGGGCCAGAACTCATGAACTCCTTGTCGAAGCAACGCCGGGGCGTTGGCGAGAACTACTGAACGGAACGAACCGCTTCGCCCAGCACGCTGAGGCCGTCGGCCAGTTGCTCATCGCTGATGATGAGGGGTGGCAGAAGGCGGATCACGTTGCCGTACGTGCCACAGGGCAGCGCCACGACGCCGTGCTGCTGGCAGTACGCGATGATCGACTTCACGGCCGCGGCGTTGGGCGTTTTCGTGCCGGGTACGACGAGTTCGATGGCGACCATCGCGCCACGGCCCCGGACGTCACCGATGATCGCGACGTCCTTTTGCAGGGAACGCAGGTTCGCCAACAGCGTGTCACCTATCTCGCGCGCTCGTGCCACGAGGTTTCGGTCACGGAGCGTCTTAATGGTGGCGAGTGCCGCCACGGCGGCGACGGGGTTGCCGCCGTACGTGCCGCCGAGTCCACCTTCGTGGACCGCGTTCATCAGCTCGGCCCGCCCGGTGACGGCCGCGAGCGGCATGCCGCCGGCGAGTCCCTTGGCGGTGGTGACGATGTCGGGCACGACGCCCTCGTGGTCAACGGCGAACCAGTCGCCCGTGCGACAGAAACCACTTTGGATCTCGTCGGCGATGAAGACAACGCCGTTGTCGGTGGTCCACTTCGAGAGCGCGGGCAGGAATCCCTCGGCCGGTACGATAAAGCCGCCTTCGCCCTGGATGGGCTCGATCAACAGCGCCGCGACGTTCGCCGCGCCGATGTCGGTCTCGATGATCTTGATGGCGTTGGCGGCCGCCTCAGGGCCACTCAACCCGTCGCGGTAGGGGTAGCTCATGGCCACGCGGTAGACCTCGGGCGCGAACGGCCCAAAGCGATCCTTGTAGGGCATGTTCTTCGCCGTGAGCGCCATGGTCAAGTTGGTGCGACCGTGGTACGCGTGTTCGAAGACGACGATGGCACTACGACCCGTCGCGAGACGTGCGACCTTGACAGCGTTCTCGACGGCTTCGGCGCCGGAGTTAAAGAGGGCCGAGGTCTTCGCGTGCGAACCAGGCGTGAGGTCGGCCAGTTCTTCGCACACCTCGACGTAGCTCTCGTAGGGCGTCACCATGAAACAGGTGTGGGTGAAGCTCGCGACCTGTTGCGAGACGGCGTCCACGAGGGCCGGCACGGCGTGCCCGATGGTCGTGACGGCGATGCCCGATCCGAGGTCGAGGAGTTGGTTGCCGTCGACGTCGACGAGGATCGCGCCCTCGGCACGTTCGATGTACACCGGGAAACCAACCGTGAGTCCGGCGCTGACTGCTGCTTTGCGACGTTCGTGCAGCGCCTTTGACTTCGGTCCAGGTAGTTCGGTGACGACCTTGCGCTCGATACCGACCGAGGATTCAATTGACGAGACCATAGTGTGCTCCTGGAAAGTTTTCTGTACGTCAGACCCTCTCATCGTACCGCCAGTGCTCCTCGACGCCACGAGAACGACGAAACGGGTGACCGCAGTCACCCGTTCCTCGTTGGCGGAGGAGGTGGGATTTGAACCCACGGTGCCCGTAGACACAGCAGTTTTCGAGACTGCCCGATTCGGCCGCTCTCGCACCCCTCCGTCACGAAGCCTACAACGCCTCTCGCCGCGGAATTTAGGACTCACGACGTCACCTACGCTTCGACGTCATGGACGTAGACGACGAGCGATTCATGCGCGAGGCTCTCGCCGCCGCGGCGCGCGCCGCGGCGCACGACGACGTTCCGATTGGCTGCGTGCTCGTGGACAACGGCGTCGTCATAAGCGTGGGAGAGAATCGCCGCGAAATCGATCGCGACCCCACGGCTCACGCCGAGGTGGTGGCGATACGGGCGGCGGCGAGTTCGCGCGACCGCTGGCGTTTGGACGGCGTCACCGCGTACGTCACGCTGGAGCCGTGCGTGATGTGCGCGGGGGCGCTCCTGAGCGCGCGCGTGGCGCGCGTCGTCATCGGTGCTCTCGACGAGAAGGCGGGAGCAGTCGGCTCCCGGTACAACCTCTTGAGTGATCCTCGACTGCTGCACGAGTCGTCGCTCACCTACGACGTGCTGGCCGAGGAGTCGGCGGTCCTACTGCGTGCGTTCTTCGTGGCCCGAAGAGGCGAGTAGGTCCACGCGCCGGCGTCGCGGTACCGCGTTACGCCGCCGCGCCGCCCCAGTGTGCGATGTGCATGGTCGTTGCGACGAACGCCGCGAAGGCCGTGCCGCCGGACACGGTGGTCGATCCAAGAAGTCTTGCGGCACCGTTGTACTGGAGAACGGTGACGTCGCCGCAGCCGCCCGACTGCGCGTTGACCGCCGCGTACGGGTGATGGTCGCCGGTACGAAAGAACCGAACCGTGAGTGTCGCACCGAAGTCGACCGGACAGTGGAAGACCCCCGGAGTGCTCGCCGGAAGTTCATCGACCCGCGTTACGAAGGCATTAATGGTCGCGCGATCGGTGCTCGAGACGGTGTCGTGGTGCACGTTCAATCCGCGATCCGCGATCACCACGACCTTCGTGGCCCCGGGCGCCACGATGGAGTACTTCGACTTTCGCGGCGTCCAGGTCACGTCAGCGTCGACGCGCAGCCCCAAGTCACCCTTGGCCGTGATCAACATGGAGTACTGAAGTTCGTCCGTCAGGAACGATGCTGCCGTAGGGAAGGAGAACGAGAGGTACGTGACGTCATCGGTACCGGGACCAGACGACGAACCCGACCCCGAGAACGTACCCCCGCGCGGGACGCGAGCGTCGAGCCACTGGCGAGCGGCGTCGCCAGCGGGCGCGAGGAAGTACTCCGTGACGTCGACCTGATCGGGATCGCCCGATACGGGTGACGTCGAGAGGAGCGCGGCGCCGTTCGCTCGGTTCCACGTTAAGAGCCTGGTCGATCCCGACGGCAAGGTCGCGAGCGAAAGGAGATGGTGCGCATCTTTCAACGCGAGGGCCCGTCGCTGTGCGTTCGAGGACCCTAAGATCGACGCGTTGGCCGACGGGGCCAAGAGAGAAATGGTGATGGTCAGCGCCGCCACGAGCAGCACGAGTGACCGCGCCACACTCACCGCAACGAAGCCGATCTGATGCCGACGAGGGTCCATACTCTCTACCTGTCCGGCCGTCATTCTTGCTTACTGGCTATCTCGCGCGGCGGCGCTCGACGAGCACGAGTGGTGTTGCGCACTATCGGGTCGACGTCAGGGTTTACCCTGATGGCCTGCGCCGAGTCCTTGACTTATCCTTACGTAGAGTTCATCAAGCGGCGGAGTCGAGATGAGTACAGCAATTGTCGAGGAGCGGTCTCACGCGAACTCCTCGGACGGCCCCTGGGCCGTGGAGACGCACGGACTGACCAAACGCTTTGGCGACAACGTGGCGGTCAACGATGTCGAGCTCTACGTTCCTCGGGGGTGCGCGTTCGGTTACCTCGGTCCAAATGGGGCCGGCAAGACCACCCTCATTCGGGTCTTGCTTGGTTTGACCCACGCTGACGCCGGGACTGCGTCGTTGCTCGGCTACGAAGTGCCGCGCCAGCGCGACCTCGCCTTGGCGCGCGTTGGTGCCATCGTCGACGAACCTCGATTCCATGGTCATTTGACCGGCCGCCAGAACCTACAGATTCTGGCGGCCGCGCGCGAACCAGCGGCCCGAGATCGGATTGATGCGTCGCTGGAGCGGGTGGGCATGCTGCAGCGGGCCAATGACCGCGTCTCGAAATACTCCATGGGCATGCGTCAGCGACTCGGGGTCGCCGCGTGCCTGCTCGGCGACCCCCAACTCCTCATTCTGGACGAGCCAATGAACGGGCTCGACCCCGCCGGCATGCACGAGATGCGCGACATGATCCTGTCGCTGGTCGCTGAGGGCCGTACCGTGATGCTCTCCTCGCACCTGCTTGACGAGGTCGAACGAACGTGCGACGCGGTCGCCATCGTCGACAACGGCAAGGTGATACGCCAAGGTTCGATCGCCGAGTTGTTGGCCGGTGCGTCGACGGAGGTGAACGTGGGATGCTCATCGCCCGAACGGGCCCGAACGATCCTGGCGGCTACTTCGCTGGGAGCGCAGATCGAGATCGGTTCGTCGGGGCTCTCGATCCAACTTCCCGCGGGCACGGGGCGTGACGTCATCGCCGAGATCAATCGGCTCCTGGTCGAGGACGGAATTGACGTCTTTCGTTTGCAAGAGATACAGGTGTCGCTCGAATCGTGGTTCTTGCAGGTGACGAGTCGGCTGGGGGAGTCCTCGTGACGTCCGTGGCTGGTGGCGCGCCGTCGACGACGACTGACGTCGCCACCCTTTCGAGCGGTGCTTCGCGCGATCGTCGAGGGTCGTGGCTCCCCACGGGTTCGATGATTACGACACGAATCATGGAACTGCGTAAGCGACGGGGTCTCATGGCTGCGTTGGTCGTCGTGAACATCGGCATTCCCACCATCTTTCTTGTGGTTCGATTGGTCGCGCACGCCGTGGCCCCGAAGTCCTATGGGCCGGCCGGAGGGTACGACATCTTCACGAGCCTCGTCGCTGGCGTCATGTACGTCTTTGGCTTTATCGTGGCGGCCACGCTGGGCTGCACGGCGGGATCGGTCGATCTCACCGACGGCATGTTTCGCCATTTGGTGATCACTGGTCGCTCGCGGGTAGCTCTGTACTTCGCACGGATCCCGGCCGGACTGGCGATCATCTTGCCGATGGTCGCGGTCGGCTTCACGATCGTCTGCGCCGTGTGCGTCTTCGCCGCTCCGGCCAAACTTTCCTACGATGGCGTGACCGTGCCGTCCGGGCTCACGTTGACGGGTTTCGAGAGTTGGGCGGCGCAGCACCCGAAAGAGGCCGTCTGCGGTCTCCCGTACAACGGGCCCCTGAACGTCCCGTGCTTCATCGGCCCGAATGGAAGGATCGTAACTCCCCCAGGGACATCGGGTTTGAAGCAGGTCTCAACAGCGACGCTGAAGGCGGACGCAGTCAAGGTCGCCAAACAGAACTACCTCCAGTACTCAAGAACCTTCCTGTACCCGTCGACCTCATTGATGGTCAAGGCCGGCCTGTGGATCGAGCTCGAGGCCGCCATCGGCTTCATCGTGGGACTCGGGTTGGCCTCGCTGATGGGACAGCGAACAGTCGCGGTGGTCTTGATGATCGTGTTGGAAGTCGTGCTCACGCCCATCTTCTCGCGAACGGCGATTCCCCATTTGATCAACGCGCAGCGGGGACTGGTCGGACTCGCCACCGCTCACTTGGAACCGGGCGGTCTACCGCGCGGGATTGGTGGGGGAGGTGGCGGCAGCGGCGGATTACAACTCATCCCTGAGAGCACGACGGTCGCCGTGTGTGTCATCGTTGCGTGGCTTGTCGGCTGGACGGCGCTGGGCGCGTGGCGAATGGCTAGGCGGGACGCGTAGTCCCGAGCTCGGCCAAAGCTTCAGGGCAGCTGGTTGGCGGAGGAGGTGGGATTTGAACCCACGGAAGGTTTCCCTTCACACGATTTCCAATCGTGCCGATTCGGCCGCTCTCGCACTCCTCCATCTTCTGGCACGCACTTCGAGAAATGATTACCGGCTCGCAAGGCTACCCGAGGTCAGTTGCGACGTTCTCCGGTAGCCTTAAAACACCGAGGTTGAAAGCGGTGGTCGGGTCCCGTGCGACGACCTTTCGTGAACCGAGTCAGGGGTGGAAGCCAGCAGCTCTCAGCGAACTGTGTCGGGTGCCACGGATCGCCTGACCACCGCTTTGGACTTCGGCGTCGTACGTCACGCCGTTAACATCACACCATGGCTGATGCGAAAGCGACCCCCACCTCCCTCGACGGGGTGACCTCGCTCTATCGTCGCTTTCGACCGGCTCGATTCGCTGAACTGCGGGGCCAAGATCACGTGGTTCGAGCGCTCCAGGGCGCCGTCAAGAACGACCGAATCTCGCACGCGTACCTCTTTTCCGGCCCTCGCGGCACAGGTAAGACGACGACCGCGCGAATCCTCGCGAAGGCCCTCAACTGCGAGAATCCGGTCGACGGGGACGCCTGCGCCGAGTGCGAGAGCTGTCTCGCGATCACCAAGGGCACGTCGCTCGACGTCATCGAACTCGACGCCGCGTCCAACAATGGTGTCGACGACATTCGTGACATCATCTCGGGCGCGTGGCACAACACGCCCGGCAGTTGGAAGGTCTACATCTTCGACGAGGTACATCAACTATCGAAGGCCGCCTCGGCCGCGCTCCTGAAGACCCTGGAAGAACCCCCGCCGCACGTGGTCTTCGTTCTCGCGACGACCGACCCGCACAAGGTGCTGCCCACGATTCGTTCGCGCACGCAGCACCTCGAATTTCGCCTGATTGGCGCCGACACGCTCGCGACGCTGCTTCACGACGTCGAAGGCGCGGCGGAACTGGGCGCGGACGACGCGACCATTGAAGCCGCGGTCAAACTCGGTCGAGGATCGGCGCGCGACGCGCTCAGCGCGCTCGATCAACTGCTCGCCACCGGAGCCGTGAGTGAGACCCATCCACAGTTCGATGGTCTCTTTCACGCCCTCGTGCACGACGACGCGGTCGAGGCCCTGCGTTCGTTGGCCGTGCTCGCGCGCGAGGGTTGGGACCCCGAGCAGCTCGCCGAGAACTTCGCCGGCGAAGTACGACAGGTCTTTCTCCTCCAGGTCGCGCCCGAAGTCGCCGACGTCGTCGACACGGACCGCGAGCGCCTTGCGTCGTGGGGCGACCAGCTCGGTCTCGCGCGCAGCGTGCGCGTTCTCGAGACCGTTGGGCGGGCGATCCGTGAGATGAAGAGCGCCCCCGAGAAGATCGTCATGTTAGAAGTCGCGATGGTGCGTCTCACGAAGCCCGAACTCGACCACTCCTACGAGTCATTGGACGAACGACTGACGAAAGTCGAACGAGGGGCGGCACGAGCCCCGGCCCCGGCCCCGTCGCCTCCGTCACCGGCGCTGCGACCGATTGGCTCCCCGGTGCGCGCCGCCGCTCCACGTCCCTCGCCGACACCGCCCGCGCTGGTACCCGAGATCCATGAGAGCGAACGAGACGCGGCGATCGAGGTCACGGTGCCAGAAGCGGTGAACTCGCCGACGAACGCGAGCATCGGTTCGCTGACGCTCGACGACGTGCGTGAGCGTTTCGTCGAGCGCGTGGTTCCTCGCACGTCACGTTCCGCACAACTCTTGTTGCGTTCAGCGAAGGTCGAGGCGCTCGACGGGTTGCTGTTGACGGTCGCCGTGGCGAGTGAGGAGATGCGTCAGAACACCGAGCTCATCGCCCAGGGACTCAAGGGTGCCCTCGAACACGAGTTCAAGGTGCCTATGACGATCTTTTGGACCGTGGACCCGTCGCTCGTGGGCGCCCCCGCGTCACCTCGTCGCGCAGCTGCGAAGCTATCGCCGGCGCCCGTCGACGACGAGACCGACGACGCCGACGCGCACGTACTCGTCGTCGACTCCGCGGCCGATCACCTCATCACCGAGATGTTCCCCGGGGCCGAGGAGATTTCGTGACCTACCCGCCCGCCCTCCAGGCCGTCGTGGACGAACTCGGACGATTTCCTGGCGTTGGTCCCAAATCCGCGCAGCGCATCGCCTTTTGGCTGATGCGCCAGCCCAGTGAGGACGTCGAGCGACTCGCCTCGTCGCTCGGTGAGATGAAGGTGAAGCTTTCGTTCTGCGAACGATGCTGCAACATCGCCGAATCCGGAGGGCTCTGTCCGATCTGTGCCGACACCCGACGTGATCAGACCGTGATCTGTGTCGTCGAGAGCCCACCGGACGTGAGTGCGGTCGAACGTTCCGGCGCCTTTCACGGCACGTACCACGTCCTGCACGGCGTCTTGAATCCGCTCGAGGGCGTGACGCCCGATCGACTGAAGATCCAAGAACTGCTCCAGCGCCTGCACGGTCCCGTGAAGGAAGTCATTCTCTGCTTCAACTCCAACGTCGAGGGCGATCACACCGCGATGTATCTCAGTCGACTCCTCCAGGTGCCCGGTCTCATTGTCTCGCAGCCCGCGAGTGGACTGCCCGTGGGGGGCGATCTGGAGTTCGCCGACGACCTGACGTTGGGCCGCGCCCTCGACGGTCGTCGTGTCCTGAGCGACTAGGCGAAGCGCGCCGCGCACAGCGCGCCGGCGACCAAGCAGTAGACCGCGAAGGGCGTCAGGGTCTTGGTCTTGAACCATTTCGTGAGAAAGCGCACGGCGAGGTACGCGGTCACCATCGCGAAGAGTGCCCCGACCAGCGTCTGGGTGCGGACGCCGTGGCCGAGGGTGCCGAAGAGTTCGGGCAACTTGTAGAGCCCGGCCAACAAGATGACGGGCGTCGCGAGGAGGAAAGAGAGGTTCGCGGCCCCTTCGTGGTCGAGCCCGCTCAAGAGCCCCGCGACCATCGTCACGCCGCTGCGAGAGATGCCCGCGAGGAGCGCCAGGATCTGAGCGCTGCCCACACCGAGCGCACTGGCCGACGACACGGTGTCGACGTCCTGCGTCCGAGCGTGGCGTCCGCGTGAGCGGCGAAGTCGTTCGCCAAACAACAAGATGAATCCGTTCACGATCAGAAAGATCGCGGCGGCGAGCGGTTTCGCGAAGAGTTCACGCAACTTGCTCTCGAGCACGACGCCGACGATGCCAACGGGCACGCTGCCGATCGCGAGGATCGCGAGCAGGCGGTAGTTCTGGTTGATGGACGGGTCGTTCAGTCGCCAAAGGGACGCCGCCCCCTCGTCGCGAGCCCGTCCGAGTTTCGTGACGAGTCCTCGAAAGAGCGAGGTCCATGTTCGTCGATAGAAGACGACGAGACCGAGCGCGGTGCCGACGTGCAGCCCCACCAAGAAGACGAGGAAGAAGGACTGTTTGACGCTCTGGGTACCGACGAGATTGTGCCAGCCCAGGAGCGCCGGGACGAGCACGCCGTGGCCCAGACTCGAGACCGGGAACAACTCCGTGATCCCCTGGACGACGCCCATCACGATGGCTTGAAAGTAACTGAGTGAGGCGTGCACGGCTCCACGATAAGCGAGTGCGTGTTGTGCCCTCGCTCATTCGTGCGAGAGACTGCGGTCGTGCGCTACCTCACGATCGTTCGCCACGCCAAGGCTGAAAAGCCAACGCCGACGCAACGTGACGTCGAGCGAACGGTGAGTGACCGTGGGCGACGACAGTGTGAACAACTGCGCGCGTGGGCGACCGACGAGGGTGAACTCGGACGCTTCGGGCCTACGACGGCACTCGTCAGCGCCGCGGCGCGGACCCGAGAGACGTTCCAACTGGCCTTCGACGGGACCCCCTTCGTGCGCGCGTCCTCGTTCAGCGAACTGATCTACAACGGACAGCGTGACGTCTCGGGCGAGGACCTCCTCATCGACGTGGCCGCGATCGATCCCGTCACGACGTCGATACTCGTCGTGGGCCACAACCCGACGGTGTTCGAACTGCTGTGGTCGCTCGCGCCCGAGGGGACCGTGTCGCCGCGCGACGGATTCCCGACGGCCGGCGCGTTCGTCCTGGCGATCCCCGAGGAGCGACCGATTGGACTCGCGCGCTATGAACTCATCGCGCGCTACGTTCCCGACTAGAGCGAGCGAAGAATCGCGGCGTCGCCTTGACCGCCGCCGCCACAGAGGGCGACGGCCGCCACGCCGCCCCCACGATGGCGTAGCTCGAGGAGCGCGGTGAGCGCGAGGCGAGTGCCCGACATGCCGATGGGGTGGCCCAAGGCGATGGCGCCACCGTTGACGTTGATCTTGTCCTCGTCGACGCCGAGATCGTCGGTCGACGCAAGACCGACGGCGGCGAAGGCCTCGTTGATTTCGAAGAGATCGAGCGACGTCACGTCGAGGTTGGCCTTCGCGGCTGCCTGGAAGATGGCCCGCGAGGGTTGGGTGAGCAGCGACGTGTCGGGTCCGGCGACCTGACCGTAGCTGACGAGTTCGCCCAGTGGCGTGAGACCCAACTGCGCGGCGCGCTCTTCACTCATCACTAGCACCGCGGCCGCGCCGTCGGAGATCTGTGACGCGTTCCCCGCGGTGATGGTGCCGTCCTTCTCGAAGGCCGCGCGAAGCTGGCCGAGCGAGGCGGCGGTGGTGTCCGCGCGCACGCCCTCGTCCACGGCGACGTGGACGGGATCGCCCTTTCGCTGGGGCACGCTCACGGTGACGATCTCTTCGGCGAAGCGGCCCGACGCAATGGCCGCCGCGGCGAGTTGGTGGCTCCGCGCGGAGAACTCGTCTTGGCGAGCGCGCGTGATCTGACCTTTGTTGTAGCGCTCGGTGGCGAGGCCCATCGCGCACTCGTCGAAGGCGCACGTCAGCCCATCGAACATCATGGCGTCGATGACCTTCTGGTCACCGATGCGGTAGCCGGCGCGTGCGCCGGGCAAGAGGTAGGGCGCGTTTGTCATCGACTCCATACCCCCCGCGACGATGACGTCCGCTTCACCGGCGCGAATCATGAGGTCCGCGAGGTAGATGGTCTGCAGTCCCGAGAGACAGACCTTGTTGATGGTGGTGGCGTGCACGGTCATGGGGATGCCGGCCTTGACGGCGGCCTGTCGGGCGGTGATCTGGCCCTGACCGGCCTGGAGGACCTGGCCCATGAGGACCGCGTCGACGCTCGCGGGGTCGAGGCCGGTCTGGTCCAAGACGCCCCTGATCGCGGCGCCCCCGAGGTCCTGCGCGCTCAACGTCGCGAAGGCACCCGAGAGCTTGCCAATGGCGGTACGACTTCCGGCGACGATGACGCTGCGCGACATAAGGACTCCTTTTGAACGTTCCCCGTGGGAACCACTTAAAACGATAGACGCTTCGTCGACGCCAAGAACCGGTGGCGCCGAGGGTGACGTCGGGGCACGCGCGTTTACCCGGGCCAAGTAGTCTCGCGCAGATGAGTGAGATTCTTGACGCCGTGCTCGAGGGAGCTCCGGGTGACGTGTTGGCCGCGACGCCGATGCCCGAGACCACGCGCGCCGTCGTCGTTCGCCGCGACGAGCAGCACATGTTCGACGCGATGGCGAGCAAGGACAAGGACCCCCGTCGCAGTCTGCACGTCGACGAGGTCGCGGTACCCGAACTCGCGCCCGACGAGGTGTACGTCGCGGTCATGGCGTCGTCGATCAACTTCAACACGGTCTGGACGAGCATCTTCGAGCCCCTCCCGACGTTTGGCTTCCTGGACCGCTTGGGCCAGGAGTCGATCTGGGGACGGCGCCACGCGCTCGACTACCACGTCGTGGGTTCTGACGCCGCCGGTGTCGTGCTGCGCGTGGGGTCGCTGGTGCGCAACTGGAAGGTAGGTGACGAAGTCACGGTGCACTGCAACTACGTCGACGACCAGGATCCCAGCAGCCACGACGACTCCATGCTCGCGAGCAGCCAGCGCATCTGGGGCTTCGAGACGAACTTCGGAGGTCTGGCCGACGTCACGGTCGTCAAGGCCAATCAACTCATGCCCAAGCCGACGCACCTCACGTGGGAGGAGGCGGCGGTGAACGCGTTGTGCAACTCCACGGCCTATCGGATGTTGGTATCACGAAACGGTGCGCCGGTCACCCAGGGGGACAAGGTCTTGATCTGGGGTGCGTCGGGCGGACTCGGATCGTTCGCCGTGCAGCACGTGTTGAACTCGGGCGGGGTGCCGGTGGGCGTCGTGTCGAGCGAAGCCAAGGCGGAGATGTTGCGTGAACTCGGTTGCGAACACGTCATCAACCGCGCGGAGAAGAACTACCAATTCTGGTCGGACGACCGCACCCAGGACGAGGGCGAGTGGCGTCGCTTCGGCAAGGACATTCGTTCGCTCGTCGGCAGTGACCCCGACATCGTGTTCGAGCACCCGGGTCGTGCCACCATGGGCGCGAGTGTGTTCGTCGCGAAACGAGGCGGCACCATCGTGACCTGCGCGGCGACGAGCGGCTACATGATCGAGTACGACAACCGCCATCTCTGGATGAAACTCAAGACCATCAAAGGCTCCCACTTCTCGAACTATCGTGAGGCGTGGTCGGCAAATCAAACCATCATCGACGGCGTGGTCGTGCCGCCACTCTCAGCGGTCTTCACCATGGAAGAAGTGGGTGACGCCGCCTACCAAGTGCATCACAATCGTCACGAGGGAAAGATCGGCATTCTCTGCGCCGCGCCACGTGAGGGCCTCGGCGTCAGCGATTCCGCGCTGCGTGCTCGCGTGGGCGAGGATCGTCTCACCATCTTTCGCCGCCACGACGAGGAGTAACGAGTGGACTCACTGCTCACCGAGATCGACCACGTCGCCATCGCCGTTCGTGACCTCGAGGCCGCGATCGCGTGGTACGCGGACGTCTTTGGCGCCACCGTCGAGCATCGAGAGATCGTCGAATCCGACGGCGTCGAAGAAGCGTTGGTGCGCGTCGCCGATTCCTACGTGCAACTACTCACGCCCACGCGCGACGATTCACCGGTGGCGAAGTACCTCGAGCGGAACGGCGAGGGCCTGCACCACGTGGCGTATCGCGTCGCGGACTGCGTTGCGGCGCTCGACGCGGTGAAGGCGGCGGGCTACCGAGTGATCGATCAAACACCTCGTGCAGGATCACGTTCGACGACGGTGGCGTTCATCCATCCGAAGGCTTCCTTCGGCACGTTGATCGAGCTGGTGCAAGAGCACGACTAGCTGGTTGGGGCGACGCGGGTTACTCAAGGGTTAGAGAATCCGTACTTGCGAGTAACGCGAAATTCCTACTTTGCGGTAACGCTTCGCGCGACGCGACGTTCCTCAATTTCGCGCGTTCGCGACGATTTTTTTTGGTGAAGCGGTCACTCGACCTGGCTAGCCTGACAAGGTATGGAGCACTCAATGGCCGACCGTCTAAAGGAGCTAGAGGCTCGAAAAGCTGAAGCTCGCGTCGCCGGGGGAGAGAAGGCGATCGAGCGCCATCGCGCGAAGGGTCGCATGACCGCACGTGAACGTCTCGAGTACCTCCTCGACGAAGACTCGTTCCAAGAACTCGACATGTTGAATCGTCACGTGGCTTCGGGCATGGGCCTCGAGGAGTCTCGCCCCTACTCCGACGGCGTGCTGACGGGTTACGGCAAGATCGACGGTCGCAAGGTCTGCGTCTATTCACAAGACTTCACGGTCTTCGGCGGCGCGCTCGGCGAGACGCACGGCGAAAAGATTCAAAAGATCATGGACCTCGCCACGACGATGGGCCTTCCGATCATCGGCCTCAACGACGGCGCGGGCGCTCGGATCCAAGAAGGGGTCGCGGGCCTCAACGCCTACGGAGGGATCTTCCGTCGCAACGTGCTCGCGTCGGGTGTCGTGCCCCAGATCTCGGTCATCCTCGGCCCGTGCGCCGGCGGCGCGGTCTACTCGCCAGCGCTGACGGACTTCATCTTCATGGTGAAGGACTCGAGCCACATGTTCATCACCGGCCCCGACGTCGTGAAGTCCGTGACCGGCGAGGACGTCACCCTCGAAGAGTTGGGCGGCGCGCAGACCCACGCCACGCGGTCGGGCGTCGCGAGTTTCGTGCTGCCCGACGAGAAGAGTGTGCTCGACGAGGTCCGTTACCTCTTGTCGTTCTTGCCGGCGAACAACATGGAAGAGCCACCGCGCATCATGACGGGCGACGACCCCAATCGGCTCTGCGAGAACTTGCGTGATCTCATGCCCGAGTCACAGAACCAGCCCTACGACATGAAGAAGGTCATCACCTCGGTCGTCGACGGCGGTGACTACATGGAGGTCCACGCCACCTACGCCCAACAGGTCACCTGCGGCTTCGCGCGCTTGGACGGTCACACCATCGGCATCGTCTCGAACCAGCCCCAGATCCTCGCCGGTGTCCTCGACATCGAATCGAGTGAGAAGGCTGCCCGATTCGTTCGAACGTGTGACGCCTTCAACGTGCCGATCGTCACGTTCGTGGACGTGCCCGGATTCATGCCCGGCGTCGCGCAAGAGTACGGCGGGATCATCCGCCACGGCGCGAAGTTGCTCTACGCGTTCTGTGAGGCGACGGTGCCGCGCATCTCGGTCATCACTCGAAAGGCCTACGGCGGGGCCTACGTCGTCATGAACTCGAAGTCCATCGGCGCCGACCTCGCCTTCGCGTGGCCCACGGCCGAACTGGCGGTGATGGGCGCGTCGGGCGCGGTCAGCATCGTCTACCGACGCGACCTCGCCGACGCCGACGACCCCGAGGAACTGCGCGCGCAACTCATTGACGACTACGAGGAGCGCTACGCGAATCCCTACATCGCGGCCGAACGTGGCTTCGTCGACGACGTCATCGACCCCGCCGAGACGCGTCAAGTACTGGCGCGCTCGCTCGATCTTCTCCGTGGTAAGCGTGAAGACCTGCCCAAGCGCAAGCACGGGAACGTGCCGCTATGAGTTACGGACTCGCGCCCCGACCGGGTCTACCGCCCGACGAGATGGCCGCGCTCATCGCCGCGGCCGAGGAGCTGTTGAAGCCCGGACGCGCACGCGTCAAGGACAAACTGCCGTCGTGGCGATTCTCGGGGCGTTGGTTCAACGCCGGACCCTTCGCGCTGCGCCGCCCGCATCACCTCAACTAGTCGCCTCGATCAGGTCGAGGAGATCGTCCATGATCGCCGCCAAGGAGTAGTCCTTGGGCGTGTAGATCGCCGCGACGCCCAATGCCTTGAGTTCGCGGGCGTCGTCGTCGGGCACGATGCCGCCGACCACCACCTTGGCGTCGACGCCCGCGTCGCGAAGCCCCTCGATGACCCGCGGCACGAGTGCGAGGTGCGAGCCCGAGAGTATTGAGATGCCCACGACGTCGACGTCCTCGTCGCGCGCGGCCGTGACGATTTCGTCGGGCGAGAGTCGGATGCCCTGGTAGATGACCTCGAAGCCGGCGTCACGCGCGGCGACGGCGATCTGTTCGGCGCCGTTGGAGTGACCGTCAAGTCCGGGTTTGGCGACGAGCAGTTTGGGCGGAGTACCGCGCTTCTCGCGAAGAGCCTGTGATCGCGCGACGAGTTCGCCGAAGTGGGCGCCACGCGCGCTGACGCCGCCACGCACGCCGGTCGGCGCGCGGTACTCGCCGAACACGTCGCGTAGCGCACTCGCCCACTCGCCGGTCGTGCCGCCGGCCTTGGCGAGGGCGATGGTTGGCACCATCACGTTGTCGTTGACGTCGCGGCTCGCCACCACGCGGCGCAACTCCGCGAGAGCGGCTCGAACGGCGTCGTCGTCGCGCGCCGCGCGCCACGTCGTCACGTCGTCGATGAGTTGCTGCTCGACGGCGGGGTCCACCGTCATGATCGCCTCGAGCGAGGTGTCGCCCGTGAGCGGTGACGGGGCCGTCTCGGTGAATCGATTGACGCCTACGACGATCTGTTCGCCGGACTCGATGCGCTCGACGCGCGCCGACTGGCTCGCGACCAGTCGGCTCTTCAGTTCGTCGATGGCGCTGAAGGCGCCGCCGAGCGCGAGCACGTCGTCGAGCTCGCTCTGGGCGGCCACCGTGAGTTCGTGCACGATCGCCTCCATCACCCGTGAGCCCGCGAAGATGTCGGGGTACTCCAGGAGATCGCTCTCGTAGGCCAACACCTGTTGGACGCGAAGACTCCACTGCTGGTCCCAGGGTCGGGGCAGTCCGAGCGCTTCGTTCCACGCGGGCAGTTGCACGGCGCGCGCGCGCGCGTCGGCGCTCAACGTGACGCCGAGCATCTCGAGCACGATGCGCTGCACGTTGTTCTCGGGTTGCTGTTCGGTGAGTCCGAGCGAGTTGACCTGCACGCCATAACGAAAGCGACGAAGCGACGGGTCGTCGACACCGTAGCGAGTGCGACAGATCTCGTCCCACATCGCAGTGAACGTGCGCATCTTCGCGACCTCCTCGATGAAGCGCACGCCGGCGTTGACGAAGAAGGAGATCCGTCCGACGACCTCGGCCATGAGGACGGGTTCGACCTTGCCCGAGTCGCGCACGGCGTCCAAGACGTCAATCGCGGTCGCGAGCGCGTAGGCGATCTCTTGCGCCGGTGTCGCGCCAGCTTCTTGGAGGTGGTAGCTGCAGACGTTGATGGGGTTCCACTTGACGACGTGATGGATGCCGTAGGCGATCATGTCGGCGATGAGTCGCTTCGACGGCTCGGGCGCGAAGATGTACGTGCCGCGACTCAGGTACTCCTTGACGATGTCGTTCTGGGTGGTGCCCTGGAGGGTGTTGAAATCGACGCCCTCTTCGTCGGCCAGGGCGAGGTAGAGACCCCAGAGCCACGCGGCGGTGGCGTTGATGGTCATCGAGGTGTTCATCTCGTCGAGGGGGATGCCCTCGAAGAGTTGGCGCATGTGGCCGAGGTGCGCGATCGGCACGCCGACCTTGCCCACCTCGCCCGCGGCGTTGGGATCGTCGGGGTCGTAGCCGGTCTGGGTGGGCAGGTCGAAGGCGATGGAGAGGCCGGTCTGACCCTTGGCGAGGTTGTTGCGGTAGAGCTCGTTCGACGCCGTGGCGCTCGAGTGACCCGAGTAGGTCCGCATGACCCACGCTTTGGAACGTTCGTTCACGGTCCCTCCCGGAATCAGTTACGTACGGTACTGATAGAAACCCGCGCCGGACTTTCGCCCGAGCATCCCCGCACTGACCATACGCCGCAGCAATGGTGTCGGCGCGTAGTTCGCGTCGGCGTACTCGGCGTAGAGCGCGTCGAGGATGGCGAGCGAGGTGTCCAGACCCACGAGGTCGAGCAGCGCGAACGGTCCCATGGGAAACCCGCAACCGCCCTTCATCGCGGCGTCGATGCCCTCCGTGGTGGCGACGCCCCCTTCGAGCAGGCGCACGGCGTTGTTGAGATAGGGGAAGAGCAGGGCGTTCACGATGAAACCCGCCCGGTCCTTCACTTCGATGGGTTCCTTGTTGCACGAGAGCACGAACTCTGTGACCAACGTGATGGTCTCGTCGCTCGCACTGAGCGGCCGCACGACTTCCACGAGGGTCATGGCCGGCACGGGGTTGAAGAAGTGCACCCCGCAGACGCGCTCGGGGTGCGAGGTCTGCATAGCGAGATCGATGATCGGCAGTGTCGACGTGCACGTCGCGATGACGGTCGTGGGACCGACCACGCCGTCCAGTGCTCGAAACAGTTCCATCTTCACTTCGAGGTCTTCCACCACGGTTTCGATGACGAGGTCACAGTTCGCGAGGTCGTCGAGGCTGGTCGTGACGCTGATGCGATGGCGAATCGCGGCGGCGTCGTCGGCGCTGCGCTTCTCCTTCTCAACCTGCTTGGCCAGAGAGCGTTCCACGGCCGCCACGACCGCGTCGGCGTTCGCCGCTGAGCGAGAGCGTACGATGACCGTCGCGCCCGTGGCGGCGGCGACTTCGGCGACGCCGCTACTCATGACGCCCGATCCGACGACGCCTATATTTCTGAAGGTCATGTGGGAACACTAGCGTTACCGATTGGTAGCAATGAGTGAGAAAATTTCGTGACGCCGAAAACGACAGTGGTAGTGGGCTCGCTGGACGCGTTGCGAGACGTGCTGGACGCGGGTGACCTGCTCGACGTCTCGAGCGACACTGACGTCGTCCTGTTGCCCACCGCCGCGGCCTTTCTCGGGATCAACGAAGCCGCCATCGAACTCTCGACTCTCTTCGAACCGTCGGGCGCCCGGGTGGAGGCCCTGATGCTCGCGGACCGTGCCTCGAACGCGGAGCCCTACTTCGTCGAGCGCGTCAAGAGCGCCGATCTCGTTGTCTTGAGCGATGGCTCGGCGCTGCACGCAAAGAGTGTCTGGCACGGATCACCCGTTGGTGAAGCCCTTCGCGACGCTCGATGTCTCGTGGCCGTGGGTGCGGTCGCGTCCCTGCTCGGCGACGTGATGATCGATCCGCGCGGCGGTGCCCCGACGACGGGCCTCGGGTACCGAACCGGTCTCGTCCTCGGCGTGAGCGCCAGCGACGAACAGCTGTCACGGACGCGAACGCTGTTAGGTCTCGACGGGACGTTCGCCGTACTCGGTCCTCGCGGCGTCGTCTACTTTGACGGGTCGTCGTGGCACCTGGCCAGTGACGACGTCGTCACGACGCGCGGACACGACGTGGTCGAGCTTTAGGTCTCGGTGATCGTCACCGACTCGATGACGACGTCTTCGCGGGGCTTACCCGAGGGCGTGCCGACGTCGTTGATTGCCGCGACGACGTCCAGGCCCTTCACGACTTGACCAAAGTGCGCGTACAACGGCGGCAGGCGCACGCCGTCCGGCCCCGAGATGACGAAGAACTGTGAGCCGTTCGTGTTGGGTCCGGCGTTGGCCATGGCCAACGAGCCGACCTCGTAGCGACCGGGCTTGGGCAGTTCGTCGTTGAAGCGATAGCCCGGACCACCGGCGCCACTGCCGGTGGGGTCACCACCTTGCAAGACGAAGCCGGGAATGACGCGGTGAAAGACGATGCCGTCGAAGTAGTGCCAGCGCGCCAAGAAGACGAAACTGTTCACCGTCACGGGCGCGCCGTGGTGGTCGAGCAGCATCTCCATCGTCCCCTTCGACGTGACTATCGTTGCGGTGTAGGTCTTATCGGGATCGATGATCATTTCGGGCGCGGCGTCAAACTTCCTACGCTGCGGGCTTGAACCGTCGGGGTTGGGAATGTGATCGCTCATGGTCTATGACTCGCTTATCGTGATGGTCAAAATACGGTGGGTGACAATCGGGGGGATGCCGTTCGAGGACGTACTGGGGTTCCCGGCGTCTTGGATGATCCGCACGACGTTAGTGCCACTGATGACCTGGCCGAACAGCGAGTACTTGTTGCCAATCGAGTTCGCTTGGCTGCCGGTGACAATGAAGAACTGACTACCGCCGGAGTTCGCCGCACCCGTATTTGCCATCGCGACCGAGTAGAGCGGAAACGTCGGATTGCCGGGCTTGGGGAACTCGTCGGGAATCGTGTAGCCCGGTCCACCGGCGCCACTACCCGTGGGGTCGCCACCTTGGATCATGAACCCAGGTATGACGCGCTGAAAGATCACGCACTTGTAGAAGCCCTGGTCGGCCAGGAAGACGAAGTTGTTGGTCGTAATCGGCGCGGTCGCGGCGTCAAGTTTGACGACGAAATCTCCGGCCGTGGTGGTGAAGTGGGCCTCGTACGTCTTCGCCTTGTTGATCGTCATGGCGGGGGCCTTGGTCCACGTTTTGGTGTTGACGCGTTTGGTCGTCGACGCGGGGCATCCCGCGGCCACGGCTGTCGCGTTGGCCTGGGCCTGGGTCACCGCGGGCGCCATCGTCGATGTCGTTGGCGCGGTCGTGGTCGTCGTACTGGTCGACGTGGTCGTGGTCGTGGTCGTCGCTTTGGGCTTGCCACCGGTGAAGAGCAGGGCGCCGGAACCAACGACGAGTACCGCGATGACGCCGACGATGACGCCACGGCGGATGTTCTTGCGGCGCTTATCGTAGCGCTGCTCTCGTTCGAGTTTTTCGCGGCGGGCCGCTTTCTGCCGTTCGCGTTTGGAAGTTGCCATGGCTGCGACTTTACTAGGCCCCCAAAAGGTCGCTGATTCACTCAACTATCCTTGGTGCGCATGGCGCTCATCGTGCAAAAGTTTGGTGGCACGTCGGTGGGTGACGCCGAGCGAATTCGAGCCGTCGCCCGTCACGTCGCGCGCACCCGAGCCGGTGGCAATGAAGTCGTCGTCGTCGTGTCGGCCATGGGCAAGTTCACCGACGACCTCGTTCGTCTGGCCGAGGACGTCTCACCCACCCGCACCGCGCGCGAGATGGACATGTTGCTGACGGCGGGAGAGCGAATTTCGATAGCGCTGGTGAGCATGGCCCTCGGGGCGGTCGGCGTCGAGTCGGCGTCGTTCACGGGCAGCCAAGCGGGCATCATCACCGACACCAGCCACACCCGCGCGAAGATCTTGGAGATGCGACCCGACCGCATTCGCGAAGCGCTCGGCGACGGGCTCGTCCCCGTCGTGGCCGGATTTCAAGGTGTCTCGACCGAGCGCGACATCACGACGCTCGGACGCGGCGGTTCCGACGTCACGGCCGTCGCGCTCGCCGCGGCATTGAAGGCCGACGTCTGCGAGATCTACACGGACGTCGCGGGCGTGTTTAGCGCGGACCCTCGAGTGGTGCCGAAGGCTCGCCGACTCGACCAGGTCTCGTTCGACGAGATGATGGAGATCGCCGCGACCGGTGGTCGGGTTTTGATGCTTCGCTCGGTGGAGTTCGCTCGCCGTCACCACGTGCCCTTGCACGTTCGTTCGAGTTTCACCTGGGAGCCAGGAACCTGGATCGTGGAGGAGGACCCCACAATGGAAGAGGCCATCGTCTCGGCAATCACCGATGACACGTCGGAGGCGAAGATCACCGTGGCCGGGGTGCCCGACCGGCCCGGTGTGGCGGCGGCACTGTTTCGCGAACTCGCGAACGACGGCATCAACGTCGACATGATCGTACAGAACACCAGTGCGCACAACGTCACCGACATCTCGTTCACCGTGGCGAAGACCGACCTCGACGCGGCGATGGTCGCGTGCGAGAAGGTGCAGAAGGACATCGACGCCGCAACCGTGACGAGTGACGACAACATCGGACGCGTCACGATCGTCGGTGCGGGCATGAAGTCGAGTCCGGGAGTGACGGCGCTGATGTTCGAGACGCTCTACAACAACGGCATCAACATCGAGATGATCTCGACGAGTTCGATTCGCATCTCGTGCGTGTTACGCGCCGACCGCGTGGCCGACGCCGTTCGCCACCTGCACCACGCGTTCGGCCTCGACGCCGAGTGACCTAAACTTTCGCCATGCGCGTTGCCATCGTCGGAGCCACAGGTCAAGTCGGCACGGTGATGCGCGCCATCCTGGTGGAGCGCGGTTTCCCGGTCGACGAGATGCGGTTCTTCGCGTCGACGCGCTCGGCCGGCACAACGATCGAGTGGAACGGGCACGCCATCGAGGTCGAGGACGCCGCGACTGCTGACTTCTCGGGCATCGACGTGGCCCTCGCGTCCTCGGGCGCGACGTCGTCGAGGATCCTCGCGCCGCGACTGGCCGCCGCCGGCGCCATCGTGATCGATAACTCATCGGCGTGGCGGATGGACCCGGAGGTCCCCCTCGTCGTCCCCGAAGTGAACGCGCACGCGCTGATCACGATCCCCAAGGGCATCGTCGCCAATCCCAACTGCACCACCATGGCCGCGATGCCCGTCCTGAAACCACTGCACCTCGCGGCCGGACTCACGACGATGATTGTCTCGACCTACCAAGCCGTGAGCGGCGCTGGCCGTGAAGGTGTCGATGAACTGGCCGATCAACTCGAGAAGACTCGCGACAGCGACGTGCGCGTGCTCGCCTTTGACGGCGCGGCCTTTCCCTATGACGAAGGGGTGAAGTTTCCCGCGACGATCGCGCATAACGTCATTCCCATGGCCGGCTCCATCGTCGACGACGGATCGTTCGAGACGGGTGAAGAGCAGAAACTGCGCGACGAGAGTCGCAAGATTCTCGAGATCGCGAACCTCCACGTCAGCGCGACGTGCGTGCGAGTGCCGGTCTTCACGGGACACTCACTCTCGTTGACGTTAGGTTTCGATCGACCACTCACGCCCGAGCACGCCACCGAGCTCCTCGCCAGAGCCCGTGGGGTCGTCCTGCACGACATGCCCACGCCACGCCGGGCCACCGGCCAGGACCCGAGCTACGTGGGGAGAATTCGTCGGGCCGACACGCTGCCCAACGGACTGTCGCTCTTCGTGAGTGGCGACAACCTACGTAAGGGTGCCGCCCTCAACGCGGTGCAGATCGCCGAAGCGCTGCTCGAACTTCGCTAGTCGGCGCCGTCTCGTCCGACTTGGCGGCGCGACATGTTCACGCAGTGATCGCCAAATCGCTCGTAGAAGCGGGCCATCAGGGCGACCTCCACGGCAACGGGCACGCTCATGGAGCCCGACGTCAACTCCGCGGTGAGGGACACGTGCAGGTCGTCGAGCTCGTCGTCGATGTCCTCCATCGCGCCCACTGCCTCGTTCTTGCCGTCGATGATCACGTCGGTCGCCTCGCGCCATATCGTGGACGCCACTTCGCCCATACGTTCGATGAGACCGCGTGACCGCGGTGACATCTCACTGCCGAGTCCGCGCGCCGCGCGCCGCGCGACGTGTTCGGCGAGGTCGCCGTTGCGTTCGATTTCGGGCAGGATTCGCAGCAGAATGAGCAGTTCGCGACGCCCATCGACGTCGAGCGCGGCACTCTCGAGCAGACGCGCTTCGGCGACCGAGACGAGTTCGTCGACGAGGTCGTCGATGACGATGTCATGTTCGACGACGCGCTTGGCGAGTTCGCGGTCGTTCGCGAGCAGCGCGTGTGTCGCGCCGGCGATCGCCTCGCCGACCAGGGCGAAAATGCGAACCGTCTGCGGGCGAAGGTCCTCGTTCAACCGCACGATGGGCGTGTTACTCGTCTCATCGGCCTTCGAGGGACGAAACATACGATTCATGCCAGAAGTTTAGTGGCGGGTGACATCCCTTCTCTAGGGTGGGAAGCGTCGATCGAAGGGAGTGAGATGGTCGCGGTGTTGACTGGTGTCATCGGGCTCGTGGTCGGTGGGGTCCTCGCGTGGTCACTGGCGCTTCGTCGTGCCCAGGGACACCGTGAATCGTTGGTCCAAGCCCGCTCCGACCTTGCCGTTCGAGAGTCTGAACTCGCGGCGGCCCGTGAGAACCTCGAGCGGACGCGTGCGGAGCAGACGATGGCCCTCGAGAACATGGAGGGCGTCTTTGAGAACCTCTCGAACCGGGTCTTGCAAGAGACCGTTCTCCAGTTCAACCACTCCCAGGAGCAGGTGATGAAAGAACGCGAGACGACCCTCGACCGTACGCTCAAACCACTGGCCGACCTCCTCGATGAGTACAAACGAAATCTGGCGGAGTTCGACAAGCAACACGTGGGTGCCTTGGGCGAGGTGAAGAATCGCGCCGACGAACTGCTCAACGAACAGCGCAAGAGTCAACAAGAGACGCGCCGCCTCAACCTGCTCCTTGGTCGAAGTGACCACCGCGGTCGTTGGGGTGAGATTCAACTCGCTAACGTCCTCGAGGCCTCAGGCCTTCAACAGCACATCGACTACGACCTGCAGGTCTCGTCCACTAGTGAGTCAGGTCGCTCCGTCCGCCCCGACTGCGTCGTCAACATGCCCAACGGTTCGCGTGTCGCGATCGACGCGAAGTTTCCCTTCGACGCGTTCGAAGCCGCGCTCTCGGCCGACGACGCCGGCGAGCGCCGGGCCCTCGAGATCAAACACGCGAAGGACCTGCGCGCTCACGTGAAGACACTTCGCGAGAAGGCCTACTGGGAGTCGATCGCGCCAGCGCCCGAGTTCGTCGCCTGCTTCGTGCCGAGCGACGTCGCGGTGAGCGTGGCCTTTGACGCCGACCCCGACCTGTTGACGTACGCCGCGAAGGAACGCGTCCTCATCGTGGGACCCACGAATCTGCTGTCGCTGCTCTGGTCCGTCGTGATGGTGGTGCGTCAACAGAAGCTCGCCATGAACGCCGAGGAGATCTACAAAGTCGCCGAGACCATCTTCGATCGCATTCGGCTCGTGGCCGAACCGGTGTCACGGATGGGTAAGGCCCTCGACTCCCAGGTGAAGGAGTACAACGCCATGATCACCTCGTGCGAGACGCGACTCATCGTGAGCGCGAAGAGTCTCCAGAACCTGGGCGGAGCTGCGCACGCCAAGGCGTTACCCGAACTCGGCCACGTTGATCGACTCGCCGCTCGTCTCGACGAAGTGAAATGGGGTGTCGACGACGCGCACCCGTTGCCCGAAGGTTCGTCCGAGATCCTCGACCTCGATGGCTACGAGGACCAGAGCTAAAAATCGCTGACGAGTAAGTTCTTTCAGCGTGGCCCGTACTCGCGCGCAACGTCGTCGACATACGTTGCTCATCACCCTGGCCCTCGTCGTCACGCTCATCGTGCTGGTGTTCGCGCGCGACGTCTCGAAGTCCGCGCACGACGCGACAAACCCCAAGCGCAGTGAAAATCGAAGCTTTGGGGCGCTCGCCAACACACTGCTCGCCAAGGAGAACAACCTCGACGGCCGCCTCGACCAAGTGCTCGCGCAGGGCAACACCCTCGGTCGCCCCGCCTTCGCCGCGCGGCTCAATGAGTTCGATCAAGAGCTCTCAAACTGGGAAACGGCGGCCGATCAACTTCGGCGCCCGGCGCTGGCGCATCAGGTCAACGACACGCTCTACCGGATCACGCTCGAGCGCGTCGCGGCGTACCAGACCCTCCTCGGCGACGTGGCGAGAGTCCTCAAACTTCCGTGGAGCACCGAACCGATTGACGTCGTGACGAATCCAGCGGCGACGCTGGTGGCGACGAGCCAGCAGTGGAACCGGGTCCGTTTCGCGCTCGCGAAGGAACCGGGACTCGTGCACTTGGATCGAACGACCGACGCGAGTGCGACCTACTTCGCCGCCCACGGCACGACGACGCTCGCGAAGTCACCCGGCCTGGCGCTCGTTCGAGCGATCAGCATTGGCGCCGTGCGCGTCGCGCCCGCGCCACTGCCCGCCGCGGCGGGCGTCCTGTTACTGCCGCCGGTGGGGTCAGTCCAGTTCGGCGTGTCGGTCGTGAACGCAAGTTACGACGTCCAACCGGTTCGCGTGACCATTCGGGTGACGCCCCTCAATCACAGGGGAGCGCCCTTCGTCCAGACCATGACGACGACGCTCGGACCGCTGCAGGGATACGCCTTCATACCGAAGTCGTTTCACACTGCAGCGAGCGAGCGCGCGCGTGTCGTCGTGACACTGTCGGGCGCGCCGGCCGCCGCAGGAAAGGTCATCACGGAGACTTACAGCCTGGAGATGTCGCCGTCGGGAAACTGAGTGGAATATTGAGTTACTGGCCGGTTCGCGTACGATGGACGCGCCCCTAAAATTGAATCGAGGAACTGTGCCGCAGTCCATTACCGTGACCGATAACCGCACCGGTGAGACGCGAGAGATCCCCATTGAAAACGGTGGCATCGCCGCGAGTGAGTTCTCGAAACTCCTTCCCGGAATCTGGTTCTACGACCCCGGCTTCATGACGACAGCGATGGCCGAATCGTCAATCACCTACATCGACGGTGACGCGGGCATCCTGCGCTACCGCGGCTATCCGATCGAACAACTCGCGGAGAAGTCGACCTACGTCGAGGTGGCCTACCTGCTCCTGCACGGGGAACTGCCCAACGCCGCGCAGGCCGCCGACTGGGAAAAAGAGATCACGTACCACACGTACATCCACGAGAACGTCCGCAAGCGCTTCTTGGAGGGCTTCAACTACGACGCGCACCCGATGGGCATGTTGGTCTCGGCGGTCGCGGCCCTGTCCACCTACTACAAGGACGCCAAGGTCCTCGACGACCCGGACATCCTGCACAAGCAGATCGTGCGACTGATCGCCAAAATGCCGACCTTGGCCGCGGCCGCGCACCGTTTCAGCGTCGGTATGCCCTTCGTGTACCCCGACAACTCGATGTCGTACTCGCAGAACTTCCTCTCGATGATGTGGAAGGTCGCCGAGCCCCGCTACGAGCCGAACCCGATTCTCGCGCACGCCCTCGACGTGCTCTTCATCCTGCACGCCGATCACGAGCAGAACTGCGGCACGACGGCGATGCGCGTCGCGGGCTCGTCGCACGCCGACCCGTACTCGGCGACGGCCGCCGCGACGGCGGCGCTCTACGGTCCCCGACACGGTGGGGCCAACGAAGCCGTCTTGAAGATGCTGATCAAGATCGGCAGCATCGAGAACGTGCCGGCCTTCGTGGAGACGGTCAAGCAAGGTAAGACGCTGCTGGAGGGTTTCGGTCACCGGGTCTACAAGAACTTCGACCCGCGCGCCACGATCATCAAGAAGATCGCCGACGACGTGTTTTCCGTCACCGGCAAGAACCCGCTCTTGGACATCGCGCTCAAGCTCGAAGAGGTCGCGCTCGCCGACGACTACTTCATCTCTCGTCGTCTCTATCCCAACGTCGACTTCTACTCGGGACTTATCTACCAGGCCATGGGCTTTCCGATGGAGATGTTCACGGTGCTCTTCGCCATCCCGCGCACCTCGGGGTGGCTCGCGCACTTCCAAGAACTTCTCAGCCAGGACACGAAGATCGCCCGTCCGCGACAGCTCTACGTCGGCCACGATGAACGCGACTTCGTGCCGATGATCAAGCGAGGATAACGCCTAGGACGTCGAGGTCGTCGCGGCGCTGGGCGTAATGACGCGCGTTAGTCCTTCTTGGACCATGGACACTTTGAGTTCACCGTCTCTCGAGAACAAGAAACCTCGCGCAAGGCCCCGACCCCCAAAGGCGATGGGCGACTCGGTGTCGAAGAGCAGCCACTCGTCGGCGCGAAGGTCGTGGTGGAACCACATGCAGTGGTCGAGGCTCGCGCCCATGAACGAGCCCTCGTTCCATTTGATCGAGTGGGGCTTCAGTATGGCGTCGAAGAGACTCATGTCGCTCGCGTAGGTGACGACGCAGGCGTGCAGCAACGGGTCGTCGGGCAACGTGCCGTCAGCCTTGATCCAGATCTGTTGGCGGGGGTCCTTCGAGCGACTGGGACTCCAGGGCAGCTCTCCGAGGAAACGCTGATCGATGGGGTGCTGTCGATTGAACCACTCGTCGACGTCGCCGAACTCGTCCTGCAGTCGATCGGCGAGTGAGGCCACCGTTTCGGGACCTGGCACGTCAGGCATGTCGACCTGGTGCTCGATGCTGACCTCGTCGGTGTGAAAGCTGGCCTGCATGTTGTAAATCGCCCGACCGTGCTGGACGGCGACGACGCGCCTCGTCGTAAAGCTCTTTCCGTCGCGAATGCGGTCGACTTCGTAGAGGATGGGCGTGGTGGGGTCGCCCGAGCGAAGAAAGTACGAGTGCAGGGAGTGCACGCGCCCGCGCTCCACCGTGCGACCGGCCGCCATCAGGGCCTGGGCCGCCACTTGGCCGCCGAAGGTGCGCTGGCGCTCTTCCTTGGGATTGATACCGCGATAGACGTTCACCTCTATGGTTTCGAGGTCGAGCAGATGGACAAGAAACTCGAGGGCCTCGGACATGAAACCATTGTTGCACCTGGCGTCACCCGGTCACCCCGTCACCTCGTCACCCCGTCACGCGGGGCGCGCCCGGTAGACTTCACCCGATGCTCGAACGAATCCGCACGTCTATCGCGTGGTCACACACGCACCAGGGCAAGAAGATGGTCCGTTACGTTCTCGGTTCGGTCGTCGCCACCGGCGTCTCGTTCACGTCGATCGCCATCCTCTACGGCTTTCGCATCATCCCCGGTGTGATCTGGGCGACGCTGGCCGGTAACTTGATCGCGACGTTGCCGGCGTACCACCTCAATCGCACCTGGACGTGGGGCAAGCGTGGTCGCAGCCACTTTCGTACCGAGATCGTTCCCTTTTGGTGCATGTCCTTTCTCGGCATCGCCTTCTCGCAGTTCGGCGCGTTCTGGGCCCGGTCCGAGGTGCATTCGCATTCCTGGAGTCGCTTGGCGAACACTGGGCTCGTCACGGGCACGAACCTCGTGTGCTTCGGTGTCTTCTTCATCTTGAAGCTGATGGTCTTCAATCGAATCTTCCACGTCAACAAGCTCGAGCGCCTCGAGGAGCACCTCACGCTGGAAGAGAAGTCCGCGATCTAGTCGTCGTGACGACGATGATCATCGCGCGATTTCACACGGTAACGCTGCCCTCGATGGCCCCTTCGAGTGCCAAGTAAGTTGGCAGGAATGAAGCTTTCACCTCGCTCGGTGATGGAGTGGTCGCGCACCCACCAGGGCAAGAAGATGATCCGCTACACGTTGACCTCGGGCATCACGACCGCCGTGTCGTTCAGCGCCGTCGCCGGTCTCTACGGCCTTCGCATCATTCCGAGCGTGATCTGGGCGACGTTGACGGGCAACGTCATCGGCATGCTGCCGGCCTATCAGTTGAATCGCCGTTGGACCTGGGGCAAGAAGGGTCGCAGCCTCTTTCGCCTCGAAGTCGTGCCGTTCTTACTGATGTCGCTGCTCGGCATCGCCTTCGCACAGCTCGGCGCGTGGTTCGCGAAGGAAGAAGTCGACGCGCACCACTGGAGCCACCTGGCCAACACGGGCCTCGTCGCCGGCATCAATCTCGTCTGCTTCGCAGTCTTTTGGGTGTTGAAACTCATCGTCTTCAATCGGATCTTCCACGTCCACCCGCTCGAGCAGATGGACGAACACCTCACCGTGGAGGAGAAGACCGCGATCTAGTCGCGGAAGTTCGTGAACTGCAGGGGTACCGCCAGGTCGGCCTCTTTGAAGACGGTCATGGCACGCTGGAGGTCGTCGCGCTGTTTACCCGTCACGCGCACGTGGTCGCCCTGGATGGAGGAACTGAGGCTCTTGACGCCCATGTCCTTCACCAGTTTGTTGATCTGCTTGCCGACCTCTTGACTGATGCCGGCCTTCAGCGCGACCTTCTGGCGTGCGCTGTTGTGACTGGCCTCTTCGATCTTTCCCGCGTCGAGGGCCTTCAGTGACACCGAACGCTTGACCATCTTCTCCTCGAGCAGTTGGTAGAGCGCGCGGAGTCGGTCCTCGGTGGTGGCACTGAGTGAGAGCTCCTTCTCGGAGAACTCAATTACCGCGTCGGTGCCCTTGAAGTCGAAGCGCGTCGTGGCTTCGCGGTTCGCTTGGTCGACCGCGTTACGCACTTCCTGGAGGTCGACTTCGGAGACGACGTCAAAACTTGGCATAGACAGATGGTAGAGCGTCCACAACGTTTGGCAGTGGGGCCACTACCGGCAGTAGAATTTCCGACGGGTCAGTGCCCGAGTGGCCAATGGGATCTGGCTGTAAACCAGACGGCTTAGCCTACGGGGGTTCAAATCCCTCCTGGCCCACCACGGTCAATCCTGCGTTGAGGGGATTGACCACGTCCAACTTTGCGTGGGCGACACGGCGAAGTACGGTGTCACTTGTTGTGGCGAGAGGAGTTTCGTGGGTCGGGTGAACTTGGTAGCGAGGGCCGTTCGACGCGACTACGAGCGCGTGGCCACTCGTTTCGAGTCGGTCGTGGAACTGCTCGAACACCGCTACACGCCGCTCGGTCGGTTCACGCCCGGACCCTTCGAGGGCTGGGGCTTCCTCTGGCAACCCGCGGTGCTGGGTTTCGTCGCGTTGACCTCGATCCTCGCGGGCGTGTCGTTCACGAACTCGCCCTTCAAACTCAACATGGCGAACACGTGGTTCTTCGGTGAGCCCTCGGCCAGCCAAGTGGGCGCGCCCAGCGTCACGAAGTACGTCGTCTCGGTCGTGCTCGTCTACGGCGGACTGCTCTTGTTGATGCGGGTCTGGCTGCGCCTCGCTGAAGTCATGAAGCTGCACGCCGGGGCGAGACTGAAGCAACTGTGGTGGACCTTGGCCCTGTGGTCGGTGCCGATGATCGTCGCGCCGCCACTGTTCTCGCGCGACGTGTTCAGCTACGCGGCCCAAGGCGAGATGGCCGCGCACAACATCAGTCCCTATCTCTACGGTCCCTTCACGATGGGCCAGGGAAGCAATAGCTACACCAATCCCGTTGATCCGCTGTGGGGGAACACGCCCGCGCCCTACGGTCCGTTCTTCCTTTCTATCGACGGCTTCATTGATCGGATTTCGTCCCACCACGAACTCTGGACCGTCGTCGGACTGCGACTCTTGGAAGTACTCGCGGTCGCCATGATCGGTTACGGCATCACGATCCTGGCCAAGGGACTCGGGCGCGACCCCGGTGAGGCGTTCGTGTTGAGCGCGATGAATCCACTGGTGCTGCTCACCCTGATCGGCGGCGCGCACAACGACGCCATCATGACGGGCTTTCTCGTCGTCGGTCTCGCGCTCGCCGTGCAACGACATCCGGTGTGGGCACTGTTCTTCTGTTCCTTGGCCGCGGCCATCAAGGCGCCGGCCGCGATGGGACTGGCGTTCGTCGCCTGGACGTGGCTCGGCCCCCAGGCCTCGTTGAAACAGAGGATCCGGCCGTTCCTCATCGGCGCCGTGATCGCGAGCGTCACGTTGCTCGTGACGTCCTACTTGGCGGGCTTCGGTTTCGGCTGGGTCAACAATCTCTTGAGTAATGGCACGGTGCGCTCGTGGGCGGCGCCCGCGACGGCCGTCGGCATGGCGATCGGCAATATCTTGCACGCCGTTGGTCTGCACTCGATTGCCATTGGCTCGGTGCTCTCGGTCACGCGCTTTATGGGCCTCGTGGCGGCCGCGGCCTTTTCGTTCTGGTTGCTCTGGCACTCCGAGTCGCGCGGCTGGGTCCGTTCGCTCGGGCTTGCGCTCATCCTCTTCGTCGAACTCGGGCCCGTGGTCCAGCCCTGGTACCTGGCGTGGGGTCTCGTGGTGTTGGCGGCCAGCTACAAGGGACGCGAGCACTTCTGGCTCTTGTTGCTCACCATCACCGGTCCCTTCGTGGGCCTGCCCGGTGGCCGTCAGCTCCTGGCCGGACTCGTGCACTCCAATCCGCTGCTGATCGCCATCGCGGTGGCGATCCTTGGTGGCGTCCTCTTGCTACCCATGGGGCGCTGGACCCAGTGGTCGTGGCCGGAGAAGGAGCTTCAGGTGAGTGACGTCTCGACCTAGCGGCGTGGGTTGGGCACCACGTACTGGTACTCCACGACGTCGAGCCAGCGTCCGTGCTTGCGCCCGACTTCGATCTCGGTGCCCACGAGCGTGAAGCCGCACTTCTCGTGCAGTCGGATCGAGCCCGTGTTCTCACCCACGATGCGCGCGATGAGGGAGTGAAAGCCCGACTCTTTCGCCGAGACGATCAGGTCGTTTAAGAGCGCTTCGCCAACCCCTCGCCCCCTCGCCCCACGGTGCACGTACACCGAGTTCTCCACCGTCGTCGCGTAGGCCGGGCGCTCTCGAAAGGGAGAAAAGGACGCGAATCCGACGATCCTCTCACCGCGGGCCCCGCGCTCGCCCAGGTCGTCCTCGGTGTTTACCGCGACGAGACAGAGGTGGGTGGCCTGGTGCTCGAGGATCCACTGACGTTGTTCGTCGAGCGATTTGGGCACGAGATCGAACGAGACGGTCGTTTCGACGACTTCGGGGTTGAGAATGTTCATCAGGGCGCTGGCGTCGTCCACTTCGACCAGGCGCGTTCTCATAGGGGTCAAGGGTACCTGGCCATCGGTTGGAATAACTTGGCTTTTAGGGAGTACAATTTTCCCTCGCGACTTTTTATCGCAAACGCCCTCTTAGCTCAGTGGTAGAGCACTTCCATGGTAAGGAAGGGGTCGTCGGTTCAATCCCGACAGAGGGCTCGCCAGGCGGCGTAGCTCAGGTGGTTAGAGCACACGGCTCATAATCGTGGTGTCG
>Ga0207933_1000478_pt1 | contig 39106 bp, 35 predicted proteins | sample NGESurdeep092012_4_FD_184488 | JGI IMG/M metagenome (GOLD analysis project Ga0207933, IMG submission 184488) | Arctic peat soil microbial communities from Barrow, Alaska - NGEE Surface sample F53-3 deep-092012 (SPAdes) | ecosystem: Environmental > Terrestrial > Soil > Wetlands > Peat ... | reverse complement strand
CATCCTCTTGGCGGGGGTGATCACCGGCCTGCTCACACTGCGACCGCTCGGTGCGATTCGCATCCTGCGGCGCTTCGCCACGCCGGCTGTCGCGGTCATCCTCGTCTATCTGTTCGTCGAGCTCGTGCGCCACCCGCTGCCCGCCTTTGACCACGGCACGTGGTCGGGCTACTGGGCCGCGATGGACACCGTGGTCGCGGCAGCCATCTCGTTCGCCCCGATGGCGGCGGACTACACCCGCCACTCGCGATCGGAGCGAACGGCGTTCTGGGGGACCTTCGTGGGCTACAGCGTCACCCAGATCCTCTGCTACGTCATCGGGCTGATCACGCTCGTGACGGTCGCGCGCAACCCCTCCGATATCTACGGTGCCTTCATCGCGGTGCCGTTGGGGTCGCTCTGCTTCGCGGTGCTGGCGACGCGCGAGCTCGATCAGTCGTTCGCCAACGTCTACTCGACCGCCGTATCCGTCCAAAACCTGCGCCCGTTATGGGACCGTCGCGTGCTAGCCCTGGGCATCGCTTCGCTCGCAACGGTGGTCGCGCTCGGGATCAATATCGCCGACTACGAGAACTTCCTGGTCTTACTCGGTTCGGTCTTCATTCCGATGTCCGCCGTCTTCATGGTGGACTTCTACGTGCTCTCGCGCGGCCGCTGGGATCCGGCGGATCACTCTCGTCGGCGCTTCGCAATGTTCGCTCCCTGGGCCCTGGGCTTCGTGGCCTACCAGCTGATCAATCCGGGCTACATCTCGTGGTGGGTCTCGATGTGGACGCACCTCGGGCGACTCGTTGACTTCAGAGCGCCGAGTTGGATGTCCGCGTCGATCTGCTCCTTCATCGTCGCCGCGCTCGCCACCCTCGCGGGTGGGGGAGTCGCCCGAGTTGTCCGCCGGCTCCGAGACCGGCGACCACTGGTCGCAGAAGCAAGTACCGCCGAATGACTGGCGAGGCTATGACGGCGAGACCGGCGGGTGGGCTCGTGCACGGGATGGGCCGGGAGCTCTGCGAAGCGGACTGGCCTGCACTCACCAACGACGAAGTGCGCGCGGTCCTCGGTCGCTTCGAGCGTCAGGCGGGGTTGGGGACGAGTCGAGACGCGGCTATCTCGTGGCACAGCCAGCGACCGATGTCCGCCGCGGCCATCGTTCGATTCGCCGATAGTGAGGTCTTCGTGAAGCGCCACCACGTCGCGGTGCGCACTCCCGAGCGCCTGCGCGTCGAGCACGAGTTCGCGGATCACCTGCGTGCACGGGGCCAGCCGCTGCCGAGAGTGCTGCGCGATGCCCGCGGCGACACGCTCGTACGTGACGGCGACTTCATCTACGAGGTCCACGCGAGGGTTGTGGGCGTGGACCTCTACCGCGATGTGCCCTCGTGGTATGCGTTCACCAGTCTGGACCACGCTCGAGCAGCGGGTCGCGCGCTGGCCCGCTTCCATCAGGCCGCTAGAGATTTCCCCTTGCCGCCATCGGAGCCGGGCGTCCTGACCAACTCGATCGCGATCGTCGCTTCAGCTGACCCGCTCGGTGAGATCTGCCGGCTCGTCGCGGTGCGCCCCGGCCTAGCTCGCGCGGTCGCTCAGCGGTCCCTCGTAGAGGACTTCGCTCGCTACCACCTGCGCGCCGTCGAGAAGGCCGCGACGCTGCTGCGAGAGTTCGCGCCACAGTGGGGACACGGGGACTGGCACGCCTCGAACCTCACTTGGAGCTCAACTGGTCCAAAGGCCGTCGTCGCCGGCGTGCTTGACCTCGGGCTCGCGAACCGCACTTTCGCGGTCCACGACTTGGCCGTGGCACTCGAGCGCAGCACCGTCGACTGGCTCGACCTGAACGGGTCGGGACATATTGTCGCCAACCTTGATGCCGTCGACGCGCTACTAGACGGTTACGAGGAGGTGCAACTGCTCGACGAGATTGAACTGGCCGCGCTCGTCGCGATACTGCCGGTCGTCCACCTCGAGTACGCGCTCTCTGAGGTTGAGTACTTCGCCGAGGTCGTGCGATCGTCGGACAACGCGGACCTCGCCTACGACGGCTACTTCATTGGCCACACCCGCTGGTTCGAGGAGGCGGCCGGGTCAGTGTTGATCGATCACCTGCAACGAGTCAGACGAAGGTCAATAACCAAGCCGTTCGGAGCTGGAGAGTGACCACGCCAACGAGTCGGTGAGGATTCCTTGCGATATGTGGTCAAGTACGCGGCGTCTCCACGCACGCGCCACGGCGCGGTCGACGATGAGCGTACGTTCATATGTCTGAACTGAAAACCCATTCTGACTCACACACTTAGGAACTCACGTCCCCCAGGAAGACTGGACTGGCATTGAATGTGGTCTGCGAATGGTGCTGATGGTGGCGCCAGACCGCCATGATTCCGACAACTACACTCAAAAGTCCCGAGCTGGCGTATGCAGCCATCGGTGCCCATAAATGGAGCGCGCCGAAATACAAAACCCACAAACCTGTCGATGCCGCGACAACGAACCATGAAATTGACGACACCCCACTTGCGTTTTTCGATCGCGTCAATTCAAACAGTTGCGGTAGTCGCAGCAAAATCATCGCCACCCCGGCACCGTAGGCACACGCCTGCCATCCCCCAAAAAACCCCGGCATGAGGCAGCATCCAACAAACACGCCCAATGCTCCCAATGTCGCTCGATAGTGCCTCCAGGGGGAGAGCCGCATTACTACGGCAAATTGAAAGGGTAAACAGACAAGACTGCCGACGACGACTTCGGTGGAGTGCGCGTAGAGGGCTCCATAAAAAATCCAAAGGCCACCGTTCAAACCAAACAAGAGCCAAGTCGACAACGAAACTCCGTCAAGCCCCATTTTCACTAAACGGCGATATTGGGCAAAAAATGACAGTGCGCCCACGGCAACAGCAAGCCACCCCAAGGTGGCCGTCAACGAGTAGCGCACCTCAACAGTCTAGTTTTAAGAATACAAAACAATGACTCGGCGCATTCAAGTCTCGCGTTGTGACCCAAGCCCGATTGGGAAGGTCAAGTCAATTCGGCCTCATCGTGCGCATCACGTCACGGACGCCGGTTCGCTCCCTCCAGCCTCGGGACGAGGTGTGCGCCTAACGCTGAGATCAACGAACACCATCCACATTATGGATCACAGTGTGCTCGGGTGTGGCACCGACTGCACCCACGACTCAACAAGGAGGGTTGCTGTGACACGCAGGGTGCGATACCAATCATACGCGGCTGCGTCATCCACGTCCAGGGCGAATACTTGCCCAAGCGTTTGAGAGCAATGAAGACGATGCTCTGGTGGTGGTCGGGATCGAGAACGCCGGACTGGAATCTGTGTTAGCGCTGTTCCGGGGTTGCTCCGGGGTCACGAAACTAAATGCGACCATTTGTAACAGTTACTATTGAGCCCTTCCGGCTTATAATTACCGCATTGATCAGGTATTTTTTTCGTGGAGGTAAGGAGATTCGAACTCCTGACCCCTTGCATGCCATGCAAGTGCTCTACCAGCTGAGCTATACCCCCGAAGGAACAACGATGCTAGCAGGCGGACCTCTTGAGGCGACAATTTGGTGTCCACCTCTGGAGTTGTCGTTGCCATGTCGCTTGATGACGACATGGCGAGAAGAAAATGTACGTCGTACTAGGTTTCGTCACTGGGCGTTGTTCTGCTGCTATCGACAACAGTGGGTCGTCGCTGGACCCGCTGACTCGTCCGGAGAACTCTCCACTCGAGTGATCGCGATGCGTGGGTCGGCGCTTAGCACTGCGCGATGTTGCATCGACGTTTTCCCGCGATGCACCGTTATGAACCGAGAGAGTTTCCTCTCGTCCCAAATGTCACCGCGATCGATGAGATCAATCTTTCGAACGTAGCCACGCCCCGTTGTTCCGGCCAATCTCTCGTCGTCCACCCAAGGGTGAGCTCGACACCAAGACGGAATCGTCGTCGCCAAGAAGCCACGGCGCACCAGAGAAATTCACGACGCAACGAAAGTGGGGTCCTCGACGCAAAATAAGGACGCCCTCGGGTGCGAGTTCCCACGTGATATCCCATTCGTTGGTGTCAAATGCCGTTGAACGTAACTTGAGTACTGATTGAAAGAATCGCAAGGTTGATGATTCGTCGACGCGCTGCTGGGCAATGCTGATATCGGACCAACTCTTAGGTTGGGGGAGCCATGATTCGTGGTGTGAACTGAATCCGAAAGTACTGCCGTCAGAGTCCCAGGGCAGCGGCACTCGACAACCATCGCGCCCGAGAGCCTGCTGGCCTGTTCGAAAGTAGACAGGATCTTGCAACAGGTCCGTGGGGATGTCGAGGACCTCACTCAGTCCCAACTCCTCGCCTTGATAGATGCAGGCGGAGCCAGGCAACGCCAAAGCCAGGAGATACGCCGCTCGCGCTCGCTGATCGCCCAGCGTCACGTCAAAGGTCGACTCGCCGCCCGCATCGTCACCTGATGAGTAGCGCGTGACCGTGCGCTTCTCGTCGTGACTGGATAACGTCCACGTCTTCCACGAATGATCCTGGAACGTGGCTCCGTGCAGCGTGTCGGCCATGTTGCGAAACGCCCGCGCACTCCAACCGATCTTTGACATCTCGAATGACAACGTCGAATGCAGTTCGTCGCTGCGCAAATAATTCGCCAAACGATCGACGTCACGCACGGGAACCTCGCCGACCAAGAACTTCTCCGACGGATACTCTCGCGCAATGGCGCGCCACCGACGCAGGACGCCGTGTACCCCGTCGGCGTCAAAGAAGGGAACGGGACCCCAAATGTCGGGGCGGTACAAGTCACCCGGCGCAAAGCCCATGTCGCGATAGTCGTCGTCTTTGCCAATGGCTGCGACGGCGTCGAGTCGCAAACCGTCAACTCCTCGATCGAACCAGTAGCGCAGGATGGTATCGAATTGAGCCAGCACCTCGTCGTTCTTCCAGTTGAGATCGGGCTGGCTGGAATCAAAGAGGTTCAAGTACCACTGGCCGCCAGATCCGTCCGCGTTCAGGGTTTGAGTCCACGCCGGTCCGCCAAAAATGCTCTTCCAGTCATTGGGCGGCTCGTTGCCCCCGGCGCCTTGACCGTCCTTGAAGTAGAACCAGTCGCGTTCCTTCGAATTCGCGGGAGCCGCGAGCGCCGTTTGGAACCACGGGTGTTGGTCGGAACAGTGATTGGCGACCATGTCCAAGATCACCCGTAGCCCCAGCTCGTGACACTGGTCGATCAACGTCTGCGCATCGTCGAGCGATCCAAAGAGGGGATCAATATTGAAATAGTCCTGAACGTCGTATCCTCCGTCCACCATCGGCGAGACGAACCACGGCGAAATCCACAGCGCATCCACGCCGAGTTCTTTGAGGTACTCCAGGCGGCCGATGAGGCCCGCGACATCACCCACGCCGTCGCCGTTCGCGTCGGCGAAACTCTTCAAATACACCTGGTACACGACCGCGTGGTGCCACCACTTCATCGATGCGTCACTCGGATTCGCGCTGCTCAGAGCGAGATTTGGCAGGTGGATCGACTCGCGGATTCTTTCGCGAGCGAGCTCATCGACGATCATAAATATGCTTTCCGTTCACTAGTTTTGGGGCGTTTGAGATTAACAGCATTTTCTAAGGCATTTGGGAGGAAGTTTCCAGTCCGAACTGGCCTCACTATTGGTGACTCCTATTTTGTTGGAAGATCGCGACGTCCAAAGCGATATTGCGTTACCTTCGCGTGACACTTTTTCGGTTGGTGCATCCCGTCACGACGACCCAACGTCGACACCACTTGACACGAGAAATTGGCTGTCTATAGTGTTGCTTGGAACCGGTTCCATATTGGGTGATCATCGCTGGTTTCTTTGGGGGAGTCGCGTTGAAAAAACCTTCGATCAATATCGCCCGCGTGGCCGCGGAGGCCGGGGTGGGCGTCGGGACGGTATCGCGCGTGCTCAACGACAGCGACCAGGTGAGCGACGCTACCCGTGAGCGAGTCCTGCGTACGGCGGCCCGTCTGAACTATCGACCGCTGCGAAGTGCGTCATCTCTGTCGCGGGGACGCACTGGTTCGGTGGGACTACTCGTATCTGACATCACCCGTCCTTCAGTGGTGGAGCGCCTGGTCGGCGTCATTGACGTGTTGAATGCGGCGGGCCTGGATGCAGTGGTGATGAACGCGCAGAACCGAACGCAACTGGACCACCATCTTGTTTCCCTGACCGACGAGCGTCGGGTGGACGGCATCATCGTCATCTCCATAGGGATTGCGCCCGAGCGCGTGGCGCGCATCAGGGAACTCGCTATTCCCCTCGTACTCATCGACGGTGATCTGGAGGGACTGCCACGGGTTTGTATCGATGATGTCGCGGGCGGCCAGATGGCGGCCGAGCACCTAGTGTCCCTCGGCCACCGTCGCATTGGGTTTCTCAGTGAGAACAGCGATATTGCCATGGGCATGCCCTCGTCGGAGAGTCGGTACCAGGGCTACCTCCGGGCCCTTGACGCAGCCGACATCGAGCCCGATTTTGATCTCGTCGTGCGCGGTCCGCACTCCTCAGACGCCGCCGCGGCCCTGACCACTGTTCTTCTGGGTGTCGCAAAAGACCGACCCACGGCTATCTGCGCCAGCTCGGACACGATCGCGGTGGGGGTCATCAAGGCGTTGCACCAGCTCGGACGTGACGTGCCAGGAGATTGCGCCGTCATTGGATTCGACGACATCGAGATCGCCTCGATCCTCGATCTCTCGACTATTCGCCAGCCGTTACTGGAATCCGGAGCGCGGGGAGCGTCGATGATGGTCTCGCTCTTGGACGGCGCGAGCGTGGAACCTCTCCGAGAGGAACTCGCCCTCGAGGTGATCCCTCGCGCCAGTTCGATCGGGACGCGGGTCAAACTCGCCGGCGTGCCTCGAGGTGACCTCGACGGAAATCGCGTCGGACACATTCTTCAACGGGGTGGAGGAGCTGTCTCATGAGGGAGAGCATTTAACTAAGGGGGAACGATGAGGATGAAACTATTTACGAGGTCGACGACGACTCGAAAGGCGTTACTGACTACCGTCGCCGTGACGACGATGGCTGCCTTGTCGGTTGCCGTGTCGAACGGACCAGCGGTCGCGGTGACGTCGCACAAGATCGGCGGTTCGGTGACGCTCTGGGCCGAATGGACCAGTACCGAGCAACAGGACTTCAAGGCGGTGTTGGCGCCATTCGAAGACTCGACCGGCATCAAAGTCCAGTACACCGGTAAGGGTTCCAACATGGACACCGCCCTCGACGCCGCCGTCGCCGGCGGAGCGCCGCCCGCAGTTGCCCTCGTTCCCGACCCGGGTACCCTGGACAGCCTCGCCGCCAAGCACTCCATCCAACCGATCTCGTCGATCATCGGCTCCGAGGCCAAGAACTACGGACCGGCCTGGAGTACCTTGGCCTCCTACAACAACAAGTTGTACGGCGTCTGGTTCAAGGCGGCCAACAAGAATACCGTGTACTACAACCCGGCCGTCTTCGCGGCCGCGGGCATCAAATCAACTCCGAGCACCTGGTCGCAGTTGGTCGCGGACGAGGCCACGATTGCCCACGGCGGCACGTACGCGCCAGTGTCTCTGTGCACCGACGTGGGTTGGCCGGTCGCTGACTTGTTCCAGAACTTGTTCTTGAAGTTGAACGGCGCGGTCGCCTACAACCAGCTCGCGACGCACGCGATGAAGTGGTCGAGTCCTGACGTGACCAAGACGTTCGCCGAGTTGGCCCAGTTGGTCGGAAGCGGTGGTTCGAACCTGTTGGGCGGAATGAAGGGCGCGCTGGCTGACGGTGCGTACCCGAACTGCACCGTTTCGGTGTTCCCGGCGAAGGGCTCGCCGACGGCCGCCATGGTGTTTGAGGCCGACTTCGTCACGAGCAGCATTCCCACCAATTACACGCCGGGTAAAGCGAAGTCGTGCACACTGAGCGCAACATCCAAGCCCTGCTTCGACACGTTCAACTTCCCCGCTCCGAGTGGGAGTGCTTATAAGAGCGAGATTCAAGGATCGGGCGACGTGGCGATGTTGCTCAAGTCCAATGCTCAATCGAGGGCGCTGATCAAGTACTTGGCGTCATCGAGTGCGGCCGACATCTGGGCCAATCTGGGCGGCTTCGCCTCATCCAACAAGAGCGTGCCCCTGTCGTCGTACCCGGACCCTGTGTCGCAGGCCGACGCGAAGGCTCTGATTTCGGCCAAGGCGTTCGTGTTCAGCCTCGACGACTTGCAGGTGGGCTGGGAGCCGAAGTTGTGGGCGGACATGCTCAACGTCTTGCAAAACCCATCGGCGTCCAACGTCACTTCAGTGGAGGCGCTGATGGATACGCAGGCGACGACCGCACTTGGTCACTAGCGCCAGAAGTACCCCGACGCAATGAACCCTGGCGCGATCGATGATCCCGAACGCGGCGTGACGAGCCGGACCACTCCTGACCCTCCCCCGGGGCAGTCCGGCTCGTCACGCACGGGGTGACCTCGTGACGGCGATCGCGACGGGGTCAACGAAAGGCCCGCCGGCCAAGGTCTCGCGTCACCACGGGTGGTGGCGCCGTAACGGGGTGTCCTTGGTGTTTCTGGCGCCGGGTGTTCTGTGGCTTGCGGCGATCGTGGTCTATCCCACGATCGCGACGGTCAGGTTCAGTCTCTATGACGAGACCGCGACGAAGTTCGTCGGTCTTCACAATTACGCGTCGGTCTTCTCAACGAGCGAGATCTTGACCGCCTTCAAGAACAACATCATCTGGGTGTTGGTCTTCCCGTTCTTCGTGACCTTCATCGGCCTGATGGTGGCGGTGCTGACGGAACGAATCCGCTGGGCCACCGCCTTTAAGGCCATCATCGTGATGCCGATCGTCTTCAGTACGACGGCCTCGGCGCTGGTGTGGCGCACCATCTTCGATCTGGATCCGCACATCGGCGTCGTCAACGCCATCGAGCAGACCGTGAGCGACTGGTTTCGAACGCCCGGAGCGTACCCCCTCAATCCATCGACCGGAGAAACCGCCGCGTCCCTCGCGACGTTCAACGTGACGACGGGTTCCGGGGGCTCTCTCGTCTCTCACGCGACGGTTCACCCGGGCGACGCGGTGATGATGGGCCTAACCAGAATTAGTGCGGTGACGCTGCAAACACTGGGGGCCAAGTTCCCGGTCGCGCCCACCAAGATGGCGGGAGCGATCACCGGGTTGGTGTGGAACGACTTCTCGACGTCGCAACCGAACAATACGTCGACCATCGTGTCGGGTGAGCAGGGATTGCCGAATCTACGGGTCTCTCTTCTCAGCTCGACCGGTGCCAGTGTCGGCTCCACCGTGACCGACACGAGTGGGGATTTCTCCTTCTCGCACGTCGCTCCCGGGAGCTATCACGTGGCGATTGAGAGTTCGAATTTCCAGTCGTCCTTCGTGGGTACGTTCTGGCTCGGGTCCCAGTCGCTCACCCCAGTGAGTGGCCTCGATCAGACGGCCCAGTCACTCCTGAGCGTCCCCTTGATTGACTTGGCGATGATCATCTCGTACATCTGGATCTGGGCCGGTTTCGCGATGGTCTTAATCGGCGCCGGACTAGCGGCTCTTAACCGCGAAGTTCTCGAGGCGGCGGAAATTGATGGCGCCAACGAGTGGCAGTTGCTGCGAAAAGTGACGATTCCGATGCTCGCGCCCGTCTTGACGGTGGTCTTTGTCACCATGGTCATCAACGTGTTGAAGGTGTTCGACATCATCTTGAACATGGCGCCGGGGTCCTCCCAGGGCCCCGCCACCACCCTGGCGCTGACGATCTACAACGACGGCTTCACCGGTGGCGTGCATTCAGGTTTGGCGAGCGCGGTCGCGGTGATCTTGTTCCTCCTGGTCGTCCCGGCCATGATGTGGAACCTGAAGAAGATCAAGGGATAGCGACGTGTCCCAGGTCCGTTCGGTTCAAGAGGGGAAGCGTGCCAGGCTTCTCAAACGTCTCGGACTGTCGCGGGCCGTGGTGAACGTGATCCTGGGGGTGGTCGCCGTCTTCTGGCTGGTCCCCACGATCTCACTGCTCGTCATCTCGCTTCGTCCCGAATCTCAGTTCGGGACGTCGGGGTGGTGGAGCGTCTTCACCGCACCGTCGCAACTGACGTGGGGAAACTACACGACCATCTTCTCCCAGGGATTCGCGGCGGGTGGCGTGTTGGACTCACTCGTGACGTCACTCGAGATCACGATGCCCGTGACGCTTCTCGTCGCCCTGATCTCGAGTCTGGCGGCGTACAGTCTCGTGTTCGGTGCGTGGCGAGGTCGCGACGGGATCTTCCTGGTGATCGTGGGACTGATGGTTGTCCCTCTGCAGGTGGCGTTAATCCCCGTCGTGCAGTTCTATCGGGAACTGGGCAATATCTTCGGGCTCAATCCCTACGGGACGATCCCTGGCGTGATCATCTTCCACGTCGCCTTCGGACTGCCCTTCGGCATCTTTCTCATGCGTAACTTTCTGACGGGCATTCCCCGCGACCTCCTAGAAGCGGGGCGCATCGAAGGAGCGGGCGAGTGGAAGATCTTCTATCAGATCGTCTTACCTTTGGCGCTGCCGGCGATCGCCTCTTTGGCGATATTCCAGTTCATCTGGGTGTGGAACGACTTGTTGGTCGCGCTGGTGTTCCTCGGTGGCAACGTGCATACCCCGCTCACTATCTTTCTCTACGACCAGACGCGTTCACTGGCGGCCAATTACTGGATCATCTCGACCGGCGCCGTCGTCTCGATCTTCGTGCCTCTCATCGTTTTCTTCTCCTTCCAGCGATACTTCGTCCGAGGCGTACTCGCGGGCGCGGTCAAATGAGTGGGGTCCCATGTCCAGTGTCACGTTGAGGGAGTTAACCAAGCAGTACGTCGGCAACGCCGCTCGATCGCTCGACGCGGTGAGTTTGGAGGTGGCGCACGGTGAGTTCATGTGTCTGGTGGGTCCCTCGGGCTGTGGCAAGACGACCGCGCTGCGCATGATCGCGGGCCTCGAGTCGGTGACCAGTGGCGTAATTGAAATCGGCGATCGCGTGGTCAATGATCTGGCACCGCGTGATCGCGACATCGCCCTCGTCTTTCAGAGCTACGCGCTGTACCCGCACATGACGGTGTTTGACAACATGAGTTTCGGTCTTCGACTTCGCAAGGTCCCCAAGGACGACATCAAGGCGGCGGTCACCGACGCGGCGCGCATCCTCGACCTCGAGGAGTACCTCGACCGCAAGCCCGGGCAATTGTCCGGCGGCCAGCGCCAGCGCGTCGCCCTGGGTCGGGCCATCGTGCGAAATCCCGCCGCGTTCTTGATGGACGAGCCTCTGTCGAACCTCGACGCCAAACTACGAGTGCAGACGCGCGCCGAGATCGCTCGGTTGCACCAGCGCTTAGGCGCGACGATGATCTACGTCACCCACGACCAGGTCGAGGCCATGACGATGGCCGATCGCATCGCTGTTCTCAATCTGGGCCAACTCGAACAAGTGGGCTCACCGCGCGAGCTCTACGACCGGCCCGCCAATCAATTCGTCGCCGGCTTCATTGGTTCGCCGTCGATGAACTTCGTAACGATGCACGTCGAGTCCCGTGACGAGGGCATGCGCCTCGTGCGGGTACAGGGTGATATGGAGGTCGTTCTCGAGAATGGCGAATCGGCCGCAATCCGGCGCGCGGGCGTCGACAGTGTGGTCCTTGGCGTTCGCCCCGAGCACATCGATCATCGCTCACGCGAAGGCCGCGGCTTGCAATTCAGTGCCACCGTCGAGGTCATTGAGTTTCTGGGCAATGACGAGCACGTGCACCTCTCGTCGGGGGGGCAGAACCTCGTGGCCATCGTGGACGCCCGCGCGCCACTGACCGTGGGCGATACCTTGACGCTGAGTGCCTCGAGCGCGGCGATCCACCTCTTTCACCCGGAGTCGGGTGTGAGCTTGAAGGAACGGTGATGTTCGACGCGACCACGCGATGCGGGTAAAACACCAGCGACGCTTCAGGCCCGAATATGCATCGATTCCAGGAGATTCGCCAACTCGTGGGGGTGTGAGAGAAATGGCGAGTGGTCCGAGTCGATCTCAATGATGTCGTCACATCGCAGGGCGACGTGACGCTGCACCTCGGGCGAGAGCGCCTGATCGCGCTGGCACACCACGTAGGTGGTGGCGACCGCGATGTTCTCTGACGTGCGCGGCGTGCGAAAGCTGGCGAGGGTCTGCGTCGAGACCTTGGTGATGGCCCACTTCTGCGTTGTCTCGTCGCAGTCGCCGTAGAGCGCCGGCGCGGCGAGTTCGAGCTCGAGGCTGAGCAGTCCCTCGTCGCGACGGATTGCCTCATCGAGCGCTGAGCGCACACCGTATTCGCGGGTGACGTCCGAAGGGCTCTGGCCGAGTCGGGGTACGAGACCCGCTAAGTATACGATGCCGCGCAGATCGGCGATCTTCGGGGCGGCTTCGGCGACGACCGCGGCACCGTAGGAGTGAGCGACGAGTACGAGGGGGCCCTTCTCACGACAGAATCGGCGCAGCTCCATCACGTCGGACAACAAGTCAACGGAGGGGTCGCCGGTCGCGCTCGAAGGTAAGTCGAGGGCGAACCAATTCACGTTGCGCTCGTCGAGAACGTCGCCGAATGATTCCCAGCACCACGCGCCGTGCCATGCGCCGTGCACGAGGACGAATGTGGGAGTGGCGCGCACCTCGCGCGAGCGCGCAGCGACGCCCGTGTCATCGTGACGCCGGTTCTGTCGAAGGTCCCATATACCCATATTCAAACTCTAGAAACAACGAGGTTGCGATGACGTGACATTTGCCCGGACGTGAAAGTTCTTACGAGGCAAGCGCGGCCCGGCTCGCGGGTCCTTGACGAAGTGGGGTGAGAACGTTTGCAAATCTCATTGAAGCGATGCACGTACATCGTGTCTAGTAGTTCGTTCCGCGGAAAAGTCGAGATTCTGAGCTGCGTGGGACACGCGCACCCGCGGGGAGCTCGTCATCCTCGCGCCAGGCCCGATGCGCCATCGAAGTGAGGCGGCCGAGCCACGTTCACGTTCGATGAGCGTGTTTTTATGTCGTGTTCAGCAACTTCTTATCGTGACCCACCCTCTTCGCACTCCTTCGGCAATGGGAGTGAGTTACCGTGGACTGCCCGTCCGCGTCGCGGGCGTGACGCGGACATTGATCGACAGGAAAGGTGGCCCGTGAACGTCGTCGTCGCCAGGCATCGCCGCCGTCGTGTGTGGCGGCGAGAGCGAGCGTCGGCGTTCGTCGCGACGATCGTCGCGTTGTCGATGGTGTCGGTGACGTTGGCCCCGGTCGTGGGCGCGGGAGCAGCGAACATTGCTCCTCGGCTGAGTCCTCGGGTGATCACCAAGGTCCCGTCGAGTCCGTGCCCATGGATGGGCGAGGCCCGACACCACACCCAGACCGCAACGCAGATGGCCAGCCAGGTGGTCGCGCGCATGACCAGCGCGGACCTCGCGCACTTCGTCGTGTTGCGCGCCGTGGCGGGGGTCGAGAACATCAACGTCGGCGACCCGCAACTCTGTATTCCTTCGCTGACGTTGGTTGACGGACCCGGTGGAATCGCGAACGGGGCCACGGGGGTGACGCAATTTCCCAGTGAACTCTCGGTCGCCGCGAGTTTTAGTGTCGACACCGCACGTCAGGTCGGATTCGCGATGGGCCGCGAGGCTCTCACGAAGGGCTTCGACGTTCTTCAAGCTCCCGACCTCAACCTCATCCGCAGCCCGCTCGACGGACGCGCCTTCGAAACCTACGGGGAGGATCCGTTCCTCGCCAGCGTGCTGGGTGCGGCCACGATCGAGGGCATTCAGTCGACGGGGGTGATGGCCGAGGCGAAACACTTGGGTGCGTACACCCAGGAGAACGGTCGCGCGCGGCTCAATCAGATGGTGTCGGCGCGCGCCCTCGTCGAGGTGTACGACGCTCCTTTTCGCGCGGCGGTCACCCGGGCCCACGTCGCGTCGATCATGTGCGCCATGGGTGCCGTCAATGGCAAGAACACGTGCTCGAGCCCGTGGTTGTACGCGACGCTGCGTCGTTGGGGCTTTCATGGCTTCGTGCGCAGTGACTACGCCGCCGTGACCAATCCCGCCGTAGCTCTGCGCGCGGGGATGAGTATCGCCAAACCCGCGACGTCGGACCAGATCATGGCGGCACTTCGCAACGGGACGTTGCCCACGGCGCTGCTGCGCCGCGCGGTGACGTCGATCTTGACCGAGATGTTCGCTTACGGCCTGATCACTCACCCGCGACGTCTGGCCAACGCCGCACGCGCGACGTCGGCCGCGCACGTGGTAGTCGCGCTGCGCGCGGCCCGACAGGGAATCGTGTTGCTCAAGAACACAAACAACGTCTTGCCGCTCGCGGGGTCCGGTTCGGTTGCCGTCATTGGGGTGGACGCGCGTCAGGGAGTCCTCACGCGCGGTGGGGGAAGTTCTGGCGTGCACGCCTCGTCCCTCGAAACGCCCCTCGCCGCGCTGCAGAAGTTGCTGCGCCACGTGGACTTCGCCTACGCCCCGGGGGGTCGCAACGGCCTGGAGTTCGATCCGCTCAAGACGAGTGACGTCACCTCGGGCACGACACCCCCCTCGGAGATTCCGGTGGCGTCGATTGGCGTCGCGGGCGCTGGTGACGTCGCCGTGGACAACGCCAAGAACGTCACCGCCGCCGCGCTGACCGCGACGTCGCCCGGTCGAGGAGAGGGGTGGAGTAGTTGGCACGTGACCTTCGCGCCCGAGCACACCGGCACGTACGTGATGGGCTTCGAAGGCACTGGCGATACCTGGCTTAGGCTCAATAACAAGTTGCTCCTGGCCGACCGTGGGCTCCACGGCCCGAACCCGCAGTCAACCTCGGTCGAACTCATCAAGGGACATCGCTACACGCTCTCGGCACAATGGTTCTCGGTGGGCCCCAAGAGCACTCCGCGCTTTGGCATCAACGACGTCCAAAGTGAGATCAATCGTGCGGTGCAGATCGCGAAGAAGGCCCACACCGCGGTCGTCTTCGCCGGCAACCTCCTGAGTGAGGGGGCGGACCTCTCTTCGTTGTTGTTGCCCGGTGACCTCAACGCACTGATCAGCGCGGTGGCCGCCGCGAACCCGCGCACGGTGGTCGTGCTCAATACCGGCGGTCCCATCGTGATGCCGTGGAGGAATAAAGTCGCCGGCATCGTCGAGGCCTGGTACGGCGGGCAAGAAACCGGCCCGGCGATCGCCCAGGTGCTCGCGGGTGTCGTCGATCCCTCGGGCCGACTTCCCGTCACCATGCCCGGTTCGAGGTCCCAGACCCCCGCCGTGACCAACGTTCAATATCCGGGCACGCACGGCGTCGTGAACTTCGCGGGACTGAGTGCGCTGGGGTATCGCTGGTATCAGGCGAATTCCGTCACCCCGGCGTACCCCTTTGGCTTCGGGTTGAGTTACACGACGTTCGCGCTCAGCCACGTGCGGGTCGCGGGTTCTTCGCGTGGCGTCGAGGTGACGCTGCACGTCGCCAACACGGGGCGGCGTTCGGGCATCGAGGTCGTCCAGGTGTACGTGGGGTATCCGACCGGTTTCGGCGAGCCGCTCCAGCAACTACGAGGAATCGGCCGCATCGACCTCGCCGCGGGCGCCACCAAGACTCTGTCGATCTCGTTGCCGCGTAGCGCCTTCACCTACGACAACGGTCACGCGCTGGTCGTGGCTCGCGGCGCCTACACCGTCAATGTGGCCACCTCGTCGGCCAGTGTCGTCGCGTCGCAAACCGTCTCACTGTAAGGGGGATGTCCGGGGTATTGCGGGCCAACGCGGCACGAGTCTGGAGATATTGCCAACCTTCTCTAAACTGAGATGATGCCCCGCCCCTTTGATGTCCGTGCCGTAGAGATGAAGTGGCAAGCGCGTTGGGCCGACGAGGGCACCTACGAAGTCGACAATGACGACGAGCGCGAGCGCTACTACGCCTTGTGCATGTATCCCTACCCTTCGGGGTCGGCACACCAGGGCCACGTTCGCAACTACACCTTCGGTGACCTGGTGGTGCGCTACCAGACCATGCGCGGAAAGGCCGTCCTGTCGCCCTTTGGTTTCGATTCCTTCGGTCTTCCGGCCGAGAATGCCGCCATCAAGGCGGGCAGTCACCCTCGATTGTTCACCGAGGCGCGCATGGCCGAACTCAAGTCCTCGGTGCTGCGACTGGGCGCCGTCTACGACTGGCGTCGCGAGGTGTACTCGCACGATCCAAAGTTCATGAGGTGGTCCCAGGCCATCTTCTTGGCGTTCTTCGAGGCGGGCCTCGCCTATCGCGCCGAGGCGCCGGTGAACTGGTGTCCGGGGTGTGGGACGGTCCTCGCCAACGAGCAGGTCCTTGCCGACGGTACCTGCGAGCGCTCGGGTGACTTGGTGGAGCGACGTAACCTCGAACAGTGGTTCTTCAAGATCACCGATTACGCCGAAGAATTGCTCAACGACGTCGACCCCCTCGAGTGGCCCGAGCGCGTCAAGACCATGCAACGCAATTGGATCGGCCGCAGCGAGGGCGTCGAATTCGACCTGCCCCTCGAGATGGACCGGACGCGCGCGCTGCGGGTGTTCACCACGCGCCCCGACACGGGATTCGGCGTCACCTACGCCGTCGTAGCACCCGAACACCCGATGTTGTCGGACTTGGTGACTGACGACGAGCGCCCCAGCGTCGTGCGGCTCGTTAAGCGCGCCGCGAAGGCGAGTGACCTGGAACGCACCGCGTCCTCCGACGCTGGCGCGGGACTCGATAAGCGAGGCGCTTTCACCGGGAGTTTCGTGGTGAATCCCTTCACTAATGAATCCGTCCCGGTCTACGTTGCGGACTACGTGCTTGGTACCTATGGAACGGGCGCCATCATGGCGGTGCCCGCTGAGGACGAGCGCGACTTCGCGTTCGCCACGGTCCACGGCCTACCCATCGTGCGCACCACCGAGCCGCCGGAAGGACACGGCGACGGCCCATACTCCGGGGAGGGCCGACACATCAACTCGGGCTTCATGGACGGGATGGACGTCACGAGCGCCAAGCTCGCCGCAACGGAATTCCTCGAAAAGAACGCCAACGGCATCACCAAGGTTAATTACCGCCTGCGCGACTGGTTGGTGTCGCGTCAGCGCTTCTGGGGATGTCCCATTCCCATCGTGTACTGCGACACCCACGGCATCGTGCCGGTCCCGCTCGACCACTTGCCGATCGTCGCGCCCGACGACGTCGTGATGGACCAGACTGGCCAGTCACCCCTCGCCACGCACGAGGAGTTTCGTAACACGACCTGTCCGATCTGTGGCGAACCCGCGCGTCGTGAGACCGACACGATGGACACCTTCACCGACTCCTCGTGGTACTTCTTGCGTTACGCCGATCCTTTCACGCCGGGCGTGGCGTTCGACCCGGCTCAGGCGGCTAAGTGGATGCCGGTCGATCAGTACATCGGCGGCATCGAACACGCGATCTTGCACCTGCTCTACGCACGCTTCTACGTGAAGGCGCTCATCGACATCGGTCTGGCGCCGGGAATCGCGCGCGAACCCTTCACGCGTCTCTTCACGCAGGGCATGATTCGCCTCGACGGCTCCAAGATGTCCAAATCGAAGGGCAACCTTGTCGCTCCCGAGCGCTACTACGACACGGTGGGCGCCGACGGTCTGCGGCTTTTTCACCTCTTCGTGGGACCGCCGGCCGACGACGTGGATTGGACGGATCAGACCGACGAAGTAATCGACGGCTGCGCGCGGTTCCTCGACCGGATCTATCGCTTGAGCCACTACGACGAGTGCTTTTTCCACGACGAGAAGAACGACGACGACGAGGAAGTCCTGCGCGAAGTGCACCGCACCATCGCCAAGGTCACCAACGGGCTCGAACGTTGGAGCTACAACACCGCCGTGGCCGCGCTAATGGAACTGCTCAACACGCTGTCCAAGTGGGCGCGCCGTCCCGAGGGGGCGCACCGCGCGACCCTCGACGAGTCGCTCGACCTCCTACTACGCCTGCTCGCTCCTATGGCGCCACACATCACGGCCGAGATGTGGGAAGAGCGTCACCCCGGTGAGTCGGGCGTGCACGCTCAAGTCTGGCCCGAAGCCAACGAGCAAATGGTCGCGCGCGCGAAGGTCGTCATGGTCGTCCAGGTCAACGGCAAGGTGCGCGCTCGCATCAACGTCAGTCCCGACGTCTCCGAAGCTGACGCCACGGCGCTGTCACTCCGTGATGCGGACATCGTCACGTTCGTCAATGGCGCCGCGATTCAGCGCGTGGTGGCTCGTCCGCCGCGACTCGTTAACATCATCGTCTGATGGCGCACAGCTCGTCGGTGAACGTGCAGCCGCCCCGCTTCGATCGCCCCGAGATCGAAGTACGCGCGTCGGCCAAGCGCAAGAAGACCGGTACGGCACACTGGTCGGGCAGTCGCATCGTGGTGCAGATTCCCGCGCGCCTTCGCGGTAAGGAGCGTGTCAAGTTCGTCGATGAGCTGGTGGAACGACTACTCACCCAGCGCCCCCAGAACGCCGCGGGCGACGCATCCCTAGAGGAGCGGGCGCGCGTCCTCGCCGAGCTCTACCTCGACGGGGTCACCGCCTCGTCGGTGCGCTGGGTCGCCAATCAGCGCCGGCGCTGGGCGTCGTGCTCTCCCGCGTCGCGCGAGATTCGTGTGTCGAGTCGTCTGCGCCAGTGCCCCGAGTGGGTCATTGACGCCGTGTTGGTGCACGAATTGGCGCACCTGAGTGAAGCCGATCATTCGCCCGCCTTTTACGAGTTGGCTAATCGCCACCCGCGTCAGGACGACTGCGCGATGTATCTCGACGGTTTCGCGTTGGGACTCGGACTACGAATCGAGGACGGCGACGTGGACGTCGAGGGCGCCGAGATCTGAGGACGAGGTCCCGCGCCTAATCGAGCGTCGCGATTGCACGACGCAATTCGTCGAGGGCCTGACGGGCGAGATCACTGAAGTGTCGTTGATTCGCGGGATCGGCCCACATCGAGTGAGCGCGCGAAAACGCGAGGACTCCGAGTTCACCAGCGAGACTGGCCGCCGCCGCCTCGATACCTCGTTGCCGAAGTGCGTCGGCCAAGACGGCGGCGAGACTCGTGCGCTTGAGTGCGTCGCGATCTTGGAGCTCGCGATTCGCGGCGACGACCGCGCGCAGTTGGGGTCCCAGTTCTCGAATGTCGGGCGTGAGGATCGCCGCCGCCGCGTCGAGGGCGCACGCGACTGCCTCGAGGGGTGTCGCGGTGGCTGGCGCGCTCGCGATACCTTCGGCGAAGCTCCGACTCAGGGCGTCCTGGCCCGCTATTAACACGTCGCGTTTGTCGGGAAAATATCGAAAGAAGGTGCTCTTGGTGAGGCCAGCGCGCTCGGCGATCTCCACGATGGTGGTGTCGTCGTAGCCCCGTTCGGTGAAGAGGTCGAGTGCCGCACGAACGAGCCGCAGCCTCGCGTCGGGTTCCCATCGAGCCATGCGCCAATGGTAGTTGGTGATGGGATGATGGTCTCGTCACTGTGCTATGGTTATGGGATAATAGTCCCATGACCTCGGGCCTGGCGGTGCGAGGTCACTAACCACAGGAGAGTTATTTATGCGCGTCTTCGTCACTGGAGCATCCGGCTGGATCGGCTCGGCCGTACTTCCCGAACTCATCACTGCAGGGCACCAGGTGCTTGGGCTCGCGCGCTCCGACGCCTCGGCCGAGAAGATAACGGCTGCGGGAGCCGAGGTACTGCGCGGTGACCTCGGGGACTTGGACGCCTTGGGTAGTGGCGCCGCCGGTTGCGACGGCGTCATTCATCTCGCCTACATCCACGACTTCACGCAGATGAAGGCGTCGGCCCAGACCGACGCACTGGCCATCGAGACGATGGGTGCCGCACTCGCGGGCTCGAACAAACCGATGATCGTCGCGTCAGGCACACCGGTCGTGGCGGGACGCGCGTCCACCGAGCGTGACGACCCTCCGTCGGGTGGGCCGGCAGCGGGGCGCAGTGAGAACGCGCAGGCGGCACTCGCCATGGCCGCGCGCGGGGTACGGTCCGCGATCGTTCGGCTGCCTCGTTCGGTGCACGGCGAGGGTGATCACCACGGTCTGATCGCGCGCCTCATCGGTATCGCTCGTGATACGGGTGTCTCGGGCTACGTCGGTGACGGATCGAATCGTTGGCCGGCGGTCCACGTCCTGGACGCCGCGCACCTCTTTCGTTTGGCCCTGGAACAGGCGCCGGCGGGTTCGGTACTGCACGCGGTCAGTGACGAGGGTGTGCCAGTGCGCGACTTCGCTGGCGTGATCGCTCGGCACCTCAACGTGCCGATGGACAGCCTCCCGGCCGAGAATTTCGGCTTCTTAGGAATGATTCTCGCGCTCGACCAACCGTCTTCCGGCAAGCGGACCCGCGAACTCCTCGGGTGGGCTCCGGTCAACTCCGGGCTGATCGAGGACCTCGACCACGTTCACTACTTCAACTGAAGACGACACATCGAAAAAGACCGTCGGACGTCGAGATCAATTCTCGCCGCGCAGAAACTTCTCGAGTTCGGCGGCTAATTCATCGCCACTGGGCACATCGTCACCCAGGGAATTGCCTTCGTTCTCGTCGGCCACTTCTTCGAGTTGCTCGACCATGGAGGAATGTTCGGGATTATTCGTGACGAGGTCGTCGACTCGCAGACGCGCCTCGTCGGCCGAGGAACGCAGCGAACTCGCGTCCAGGGTCAGCCCCGCGATGCGCGCGAGACCCTCGATCAATGAGGCCGCGGCTTGGGGGTAGGGCATCGACGCGACGTAGTGCGGCACGCGTGCCCACAGCGTCAAGACGTCGACGTCCACGTCGGCAAAGCCCAACTCGAGCGCCGACGAGATGCCGGCGGGAACTTCGAGTTCGCCCGAGACCGTGCCGACGAGGGGCAACAAGTTGGCGCTGGCTTCAGGGGCCGTACCGATCACGCGCACTGGGCGGGTGTGGGGCGTCGGCGCGGGAAAGGCGCCGAGTCCGATCACCAGACGCACGTCGAATCGCGAGGCCGCGTCGGTGACCGCTTCGACGAAGTCGCTCCAGTGGAAGTCAGGCTCGGGGCCCACGAGGAAGATCATGTCCGCGCCGTCGCCGTCGCGACCGTAGCGCAGTTGGATCTCGGGCCAGGTGAGCTCGGAGGTCACGCCGTCGATGATGCGCGCCAGCGGGCGTCGCGCGCGCTGGTCGATGAAGTACTCGGTGTCGAATGTAGCGAGCGTCTCGGTGGGAATCGTGGTGAGCAGTGTCGACATGGCGGTACTCGCACCGAGTCCCGCGTCGATCCAACCTTCGAGCGCGTACACCAAGACGGGTTCTGAGAGTTCGGGATCGGCGAGGAAAATAATCCGTTCGTAGTTGTCGTCGTCCATCAGTTCCCCCGGCGCGTCGGCGCCACTTCCTCGCGAGTCAAGACTGCGACCTTAGAGGAATATTGCGCCACGCACTTCATAGGCCTTCAGGCTAACAGCGCCTCGAGAGTGCTCCCGTGGCGCCAATTAGGCTGTGGCGCGTGATCCGGCCCACCCACTTCACGGCGCGTGGTCGATGAGGCGCTTCGTGTCACCGGGTCCACTTTCCCTCTCGTTGGGTAGCACTTCGTACGACGTGACGCACCGCGCCCTGGTGATGGGCATCTTGAATCGCACGCGGGACTCTTTCTTTTCTCCCGCCGCGACCTTCGATATCGACGAGTTCTTGTCGCGCGCCGACCAACTCGTCGCCGAAGGCGCGGACCTGCTCGACGTCGGGGGAGTGAAGGCGGGACCCGGAGATGAAGTGAGCGAAGGCGAGGAACTCGATCGCGTGGTGCCCGCCATTGAATTGTTACGTCAGCGTTTCGAGGTGCCGGTGAGCGTGGATACCTGGCGCGCGAGCGTCGCCGAGGCGAGTTTCTCCGTCGGGGCCTGCGTCGGTAACGACATCAGTGGATTCGCTGATCCGAAGTACTTGAGCGTGGCCGCTGCGGCCCGAGCGAGCGTCGTGGCGACGCACATACGACTGCGCCCGCGCGTCGCCGACCCCGACCCGCACTACGACGACGTCACCAAGACGGTGAGTGAATTTCTGATTGATCGACGTCAACAAGCCCTCGAGGCGGGCGTGGCGCCCGAGCGAATCATTCTCGACGCGGGACTCGATCTGGGCAAGACCGCGGCGCAGTCCCTGCAACTGTTGCGCGACAGCGACCAGCTGGCCGCGTTGGGACCGCTTCTTTTATCGGCGTCGAACAAGACTTTTCTCGGCGTAATGTTCGACCTCGACGTGTTGACGCGTCGTGAGGCGTCACTGTCGGCGACGGCTCTGGGCGTGGTGGCCGGATGTCGCGTGCTACGCGTGCACGACGTCCAGGGCACCGTGCGGGTGCGCGACGCACTGGCGCGCGTTATGGACGTCGCCTGATGGACGCGACCACCGTCGTTGTCGGTACCGACGCCACCATGGTGTACGACGCGCTGCACAACGTGATCGCGACGGCCTTGGGCGACCTCGACCCGTCCTTCGCGTTACAGGACTTCACGGTCAAGGACGTGACGAATTCCAGCGAGTCGGTCATCGCAGCCGTCCTCGAGGCCCTCAACACCCCGCCGTTTCTCGTGAGTCGCCGCGTGGTGGTGGTGCGCGACGCGCAGGCACTGCTGGCCGAAGAGTCAGCGGCGCTGCTCGCGTGGATGGCCGATCCGGCGCCGGACGTCGTTTTGGCGGTGGCGGTCGTGGGAGCGAAGTCGAACAAACTGGTCAAGGCGGCGCGCGTGGTCGTCGACGTCAACGTGGCGTCGGGCGCGAAGAATCGTGTGGCGTTCGTCCACGACAAGATGGCGGAGTACCGCGTGGTCCTCGACGCCCGCGCGGGCGCGCGCATCAGTGAGCGAGTGGGTGACGACGTGGCGCGGGTGGACTCGCTGGCGCGACTGCTGGCCTCCATCTACGGCTCGGCACCCTTGAACGTCACTCACGTGGAGCCGTACCTGGGCGACGCCGGCGGCGCGCCCGAGTGGGACCTGACCGACGCTCTCGAGAGCGGCGACGCCACGAAGGCCATTACGGTCGCGCGGCGCATGCTCGACTCCAAGGGCCGGGCCGGCGTGCAGATCATCTTTCTTCTCCAGCGCTACTACTTGCGCATGGCGCGCCTCGAGGGGGCTGACGTGACCAGTGCCGAAGAAGCCGCGCAGTTGCTCGGCATGAACGCCTTCGGCGCCAAGAAGCTCTTGGCGATGGCGAACCGTATGGGCGCCGAGCGCATCGGTGACGCGATCCATCTGATCGCTAACGCCGACGTGGGCTTAAAGGGTGGCGTCAGTTACGGCGGAAAGGACCTCAATACCGATCAAGACCTGACGGATCTGACGGTGATCGAAGTACTCGTCGCGCGACTCGCGCGATTGACGAGTAGTGCGCGTCGCTCGTAGCCGACGAGTGTCGTAACGTCCAACAAAAAAAAGCGCCCCGCGGGGCGCTTTTTTGATGTGCGGCGGTGCTGACCTACGCGTTGACGTCTTCGCTCAACTTTGCGATGCGCTTCATGAGGCCACTCTTCTTGTTGGCGGCCTGGTTCTTGTGGATGACGCCCTTGGCGGCAGCCTTGTCGATACGCTTGACCGCGAGACGCAACGTGGCCTCTTCGGTCTCGGTGCCCACCGCGGCCACGGCGTTCTTCGCGCGGGTACGGATCTCGGACTTCACGGCGCGGTTACGCTCGCGAGCCTTCTCGTTCGTCTTGTTACGCTTGATCTGGCTCTTGATATTTGCCACAAACAACCTCGTTCTCGTTCGCCGAAACTCTCCGGCGGGCTAGACAAGGCTAGCAGAAAGCGTCCCGCACCCCCATTTCGCGGGGGTGACACTCTCGACAAGTAACCTTGAACGCACCGTGGCTACAACTCTTCTCCCCGTCGAAACGGCGAAGATCCGGAATTTTTCGATCATTGCCCACGTCGACCACGGCAAGTCGACGTTGTCGGACCGAATCCTAGAGATTACTGGTGCCGTGGACCCACGACTCATGCGCGCGCAGTACCTGGACTCCATGGACATCGAGCGCGAGCGCGGCATCACCATCAAGGCCCAGAACGTCCGGGTCTTCTTCGAGGACCACGTTCTGCAGCTCATCGACACCCCCGGGCACGTGGACTTCGGGTACGAGGTCTCACGCTCGCTCGCGGCCTGTGAGGGTGCCGTGTTACTGGTGGACGCGAGTCAGGGCATCCAGGCCCAGACATTGGCCAATTGCTACCAGGCGATCGAGAACAACCTCGAGATCGTGGCCGTCCTCAACAAAATCGACCTGCCCGCCGCCGACCCCGAGCGCTGCAAGGAGGAGCTGGACCGAGTCCTGGGTCTGCCCAGGGACCAGATTCTTTCGATCTCGGCCAAGACCGGCGAGGGCGTGAGTGAACTTCTTCGCGCCATCATCGAGCGCATCCCGGCACCGGTCGGCGACCCCAACGATCCACTCAGAGCGCTCATTTTCGACTCGTACTACGACCAGTACCGCGGCGTGATCTCGTCCATCCGTATTGTCGAGGGGTCCCTGCGCGACGACGTCAAGATCCGCATGATGCAGGCGGGTGAGAATCACGAGATCGAAGAGATCGGCGTGCGCACCCCCGACATGATCGCCGTATCGCGACTGGGACCCGGCGAAGTGGGCTACATCGTGGCGGGCATCAAGGACGTCGGGGGAGCGCGTTCGGGCGAGACCATCACCGAGGCGGCTCGTCCGGCCACGACCGCGCTCGACGGCTACATGGACCCCAAGCCCATGGTGTACTGCGGGATCTACCCGATCGACGGCGATGATCTCGGCGACCTACGCGACGCGCTGGACAAGCTCAAGCTCAACGACGCCTCGATCACCTACGAGCCCGAGTCGAGCCACGCGCTGGGCTTCGGTTTTCGCTGTGGCTTCTTGGGACTGTTGCACATGGAGATCGTGCGCGAGCGCCTGGAGCGCGAGTTCAACCTCGACATCATCGCCACCGCGCCTTCGGTGGTCTACCGCGCGTACCTGACCGACGGCAGCGAAGTGAAGATCGACAACCCGACGGACCTACCCGACGCATCGCGACTCGACCACATCGACGAGCCGATGTTGCACATATCGATCCTCACGCCGGCCGAGTACTTGGGCACCGTCATGGACCTGTGTCAGTCGCGACGCGCCGAGATGATCAAGATGGACTACCTCTCGGCCGAGCGCGTTGAACTTCGCTACTCCATCCCCTTGGCCGAAGTCGTCATCGACTTCTTCGACGCGCTCAAGTCGCGCACCAAGGGGTACGCCAGCCTCGACTACGAACAAAGCGGCTATGTGACCTCCAACTTGGTGCGCGTGGACCTGCTCATCAATCACGAACCAGTCGACGCGTTCTCGACCATCGTGCACCGCTCCAACGCCGACTTCTACGGTCGAAAGATGGCCGAGCGACTGAAGGAACTCATTCCGCGCCAGATGTTTGACGTGCCCATCCAGGCGGCCGTCGGAGGGCGCGTCATCGCGCGAGAGACCGTCAAGGCCCGACGCAAGGACGTGCTGGCCAAGTGCTACGGCGGTGACATCACCCGCAAGCGCAAGCTCCTCGAGAAGCAAAAAGAGGGAAAGAAACGCATGAAGAACCTGGGACGCGTCGAAGTACCCCAGGAAGCCTTCGTGGCCGCCCTCAAACTCGAAGACTGATCAGACGCCCGTCGACCCGTCGAGCACTTCGCGTAACAAGTCGGCGTGTCCGTTGTGGCGGGCGTACTCCTCGATCATGTGCAGGTAGATCCACCGCAGGTCGACGGGTCCGTCGCGGCGCATTTTCTTGGCGAGGTCGTCGAGTGACACGTCAGTTGCGAGTTCGCGCGAGCGTGCACACACCGTGACGAACGTATCGGCGATCTCTTCGGGGGTGGCGAAGGTGAAGTCGTTGAACTCGGCGTCGCGGTCGCGCTGCCCGTCGTCAGAATGGGTGTAGGGAAAGGGCGTATCGCTGTCGTGCAGAACGACGTCGAACCACGCCACCTCGACCAAGGTCATGTGTTGCAAGAGACCGAGCAACGTCAAGGTCGAGGGCAGGACCGTGCGACGAGTGAGTTCCCCGGTGTCGAGGCCAGCGCACTTCATTAACAACGTGGCCCGGTGGTAGTCCAACCATCCCTCGAGTTGGACGCGCTCGGAGCCCGCGCGCGGTTCGGGCGGTCGAATGGGCTTCTCTATGGGCATCGTCCTCCGAACCGGTTCGGGTGTGGTCTTCGTACCGTACCGCGAAGCCGAACACGGGTGGATGCCACGAGGCTGGCACTCGGTACAATTGAGTGCTAACAAGGAGGAAACATGGTTCGTCGTGCGACTGCACCCCCAGTGAACGATCTCGACGCCCGTAAGGCCTCCATTCTCGAAGCCGTCGTGTCCGAGCACATCGACACGGCCCAGCCGGTCGGGTCCACCTCGGTGGCCTCGAGTTCCGAGATCGCCGTCTCGCCCGCCACCGTGCGCACCGAGATGGTCTCGCTCGAGCGCGAGGGCTACCTCGCCCAGCCCCACACCTCGGCCGGGCGCATTCCCACCGACAAGGGATATCGCTACTTCGTCGACCACCTCAAGTCCGGCGTGCTGGGCGAGGTCCAACAACACCAGATCACCGACTTCTTTGCCAACGTCCGCGGCGAGGTCGAAGACGTGCTCGAACAGACCTCCACGCTGCTCAGCCAAATGACCAGTTACACCTCGGTAGTGGTGGGGGCGTCCCTCACCCACTCGGCGATCCTCTCGGCGCAACTGGTCAGCATCGACGCTCACCACCAGTTGCTGGTGACGGTGTTCTCCGACGGATCGGTGATCAAGCACTCCCTCACGCCGAGCTTCGACGTGGACTACGAGACCTGCGCCGAATCCTCGCGCCAACTCAACGCGCTCCTCATTGGTACGACGCTCGAGACCGTCGTGCAAGTCCCCTCGCGCTCGGACCACGTTGCCGTGCTGGTACGCGAGTCGGTGGCCGCACTGCACGCCGAGGCGCCCACCGTCGACGGCGACAAGGTGTTCATCGGGGGATCGTCGCGAGTCGCCGACTCCTTTGACGGCGTGGAGACGGTGCGCAAGGTGTTGTCGATCCTGGAACAAGAGTTACTCGTCGTCTCGCTCGTCGAGGACATGCTGCGCCGGGGACTCTCGGTAGCCATCGGGTCCGAGAACGGCTTCGAACCACTGTCGACGTGCGCGGTCATCGTCGCGCCGGTCACCATTGACGGATCACCCGCGGGTGCCGTGGGACTGCTCGGCCCCACTCGCATGAAGTATCAAGAGGCCATGGCCGCCGCCGCGGCGGTCTCGCAACATCTAGCACGCCACTTCGGTGGGGATGAGGAATATGCCGACCACTGATCTGTACGAGATCCTCGAAGTCGATCACAACGTCTCGCCGGAGGATTTGAAGAAGTCCTACCGACGCCTGGCTCGCCAGTTGCACCCCGACGCCAATCCCGGCGACGCGGCGGCCGAGGCGCGCTTCAAAGAGGTCTCCCAGGCCTACGAGATATTGTCCGATCCCGAGCGCCGCGCCAACTACGACCGCTTCGGTCAGGACGTCGGCGCGGGCGGCAACCCCTTCGGTGGCGGCTCGGTCCAAGACATCTTCGACATGTTCTTCGGCGGCATGGGCGCACGCCCCACCCAGCACCGTGGTCCCCAGCCCGGACCCGACGCTGAATTCGGCGTCGAGATCACGCTGGATGAAGCGGCCTTCGGCGCCAACCGCGAGATCACCGTGACGCTGCCCCAGCGCTGTGCGACGTGTGACGGCAGCGGGTGCGCCGCGGGCACGACGCCGGTGACCTGCGTGGAGTGTGCGGGACTGGGCGAGGTGCGTCGAGTGCGTAATTCGATCCTGGGTCAGATGATGACCAGCGCGGTGTGCACGCGTTGTCAGGGAATGGGTTCGCGCATCGAGACGCCGTGCCCGGACTGTCGCGGTGAGGGCCGACAGAACGCCGCGGCGACCATGACCATCCAGATCCCCGCGGGCGTCGAGGACGGCTCCACCATGCGCCTGAGTGACCGCGGCCCGGCGGGGCCGCGTGGTGGACCCAACGGACGCCTCTTCGTTCACCTGCGCGTGGCGCCCGACGAGCGCTTCGAGCGCAACGGCGACGATCTGCACCACGAAGCGCACATTTCCTTTGCGCAAGCTGCGCTGGGCACCAGCATTGACGTGCCGACGCTGCGCGCCACGACCGCCCTGGACGTGGAGGCCGGAAGCGCCTCGGGTACCGTGCATCGCGTACGCCACGAGGGCGTGGAGCACCTGCACGGGCGTGGACGAGGCGACCTGTTCGTGCACCTCGTCGTGGACGTCCCCACGGAGCTCGACGACGTCGAGCGCGACCTCTTGCGTCAACTGGCCCAGCACCGCGGGGAGTCCGTCGCCGAACACCACGGCGGGGGACTGTTTCGCAAACGAGCCAAGCGATGATCGACGCGTGGTCGCGCCGCGTGGCGGCGCTGACCCAAGTGCGTGTCACCGATATCACCGCGCCGGCGCTGTCGCGCGAGGCGGACCATCACCTGCGTCGGGTGTTGCGAGCTCGCGACGGCGAGGAGATCGTCCTCAGCGACGGTCGCGGCTCGTGGCGTATGGCGGCGGTGACGGCCACTGGTCTCGAGGTCCTGAGCGAGGTTGGCGTCGATCCCGCGCTGGGAGAGACCACGCTGTACTTGGCGCCCCTCAAGGGTGAGCGCGGCGAGTGGGCGATCGCTAAGGCGACCGAAGTCGGGTTGGCGCGCGTGGTGCCCTTGGTGAGTGCGCGACTGACTCAGAAGTTCCGCGGCGAGGCCCGCGACAAGGTGCTCGCGCGATGGCGACGCATCGCCGACGAGACGTGCGCGCAGTGTCGACGTGCACACGACCTCGAGGTCGCTGCGTCGATGACGCCGGCCGAGGTGCCCCCAGGGGTCGCCGTGGCGGACTTCGCCGGAAGTGGTGACTGGTCCGGCGTGACCGCGGTCGCCATCGGTCCCGAGGGCGGATGGGCCCCGGGAGAATGGGCCGAGGACCGGCGCCGATTGTCGCTCGGACCTACGGTCCTACGAGGGGAAACAGCCGCCGTGGTCGCCGCGGCACTCGTGGCGTTCACGAACGGTTCATGGGGATTCGCGGCCGTGGGGCCTGAGAATGAGTAATGATGAGAGCAACACATGAGTGAGTGCCTCTTTTGCAAAATCGTCGCTGGCGAGATCCCCTCGACGCCGGTGGCGGAGAGTGAGACCGCTCTGGCCATCCGTGACATCGAGCCCCAAGCGCCGGTGCACGTGCTGGTGATCCCCAAGGCCCACGTCACCAGTGCCGATCACGTGACCCTAGAGCACGACGGTGTCGTCGACCAACTGGTACTGCTCGCCCAACGCGTGGCCGAGCACGAGGGCGTGCGCGAGAGCGGGTACCGACTCGTCATGAACGTGGGCGAGGACGCGCAGATGAGCGTGGCGCATTTACACCTGCACGTATTGGGTGGACGAAAGATGGAGTGGCCACCGGGATGACCTTTGATGCCAAGGCCGACGAGGCCCTGACGGCGACCACCTACGTTCCCAACACCCACCTGATGTCGGGCCTGCTCGGACCTCGCGACGAGCACCTGCGCGTCATCGAGCGCTCCTTTCCGCACTCCAAGATTCGCGTCCAGGGAAATCAGATCAGCGTCGCGGGTCCCGACGCGGCCACGGTACTGCGACTCTTCGACGAACTCGTGCTGGTGCTCGAGAGCGGCCAGACGCTCGACCCCACGAAGATCTCACGCACCATCGACATGGTGGCCGACGACCTACGCCCGAGCGAGGTCCTGCGCCACGAGGTGGTGCGCGGCGCCAAGGGCAAGGCCATTCGACCCTCGACCGCGGGGCAGAAGCGCTACACCGACGCGATCGATAAGTCGACCATTACCTTTGGCATCGGCCCCGCCGGTACGGGCAAGAGCTACCTGGCCGTTGCCGCCGCCGTGCAGGCCTTGCACCGGCGTCAGGTGCACCGCATTGTCTTGACGCGCCCGGCGGTCGAGGCCGGCGAACACCTCGGATTCTTGCCCGGTGACCTCATGGCCAAGGTCGATCCCTACCTGCGACCGCTCTACGACGCGCTCTACGACATGGTCGGCCCCGACGGAGCCCAACGACTCATCGCCAACGGCACCATCGAAGTCGCGCCGCTCGCCTTCATGCGCGGTCGCACGTTGAACGACTCCTTCATCATCTTGGACGAGGCCCAGAACACCACGCCCGAGCAGATGAAGATGTTCCTCACGCGCATCGGCTTCAACGCCAAAGCCGTGGTGACCGGTGACGTCACGCAAGTGGACCTCAACGGCCGACCGTCGGGATTGGCGAACATCGAAAACATTCTTGGTCGCGTCGACGACATCTCCTTTATTCACCTGGGCGCCAAGGACGTCGTGCGTCACCGCATCGTGGCCGACATCGTCGCCGCCTACGACCGTTACACCAACTGATGCCCATCGATATCTACGCCGCGGACGAACAGACCGACCACGTCATCGCACTCGAACGCTGGGTCGAGTTGTGTTGCCACGCGCTCGAAGAGGAGGGCGTGCGCGGACTGGCCGAGGTGTCGCTCATCTTTTCGGGCGAGTCCACGATGGCCGACCTGAACGAGCAGTTCATGGGCAAGAAGGGACCGACCGACGTGTTGTCCTTTCCCATCGACGCCGAACCCGACCCCACTGGACGCGTGCCCGACGCCGGCGGCACGGGGCCCGGCGAGCCGCCGACCCCCCAGATTCCCCAGTTGGTGGGCGACATCGTGATCTGTCCGGCCGTCGCCGCGCGTAACGCCGTCGAGCACGAATGTTCCTTCGACGACGAAATCGCATTACTCGTTGTGCACGGCGTGTTGCACTTGCGCGGCTGGGACCACGTGATCGACGACGAAGCCGAAAAGATGGAAGCGCGCGAGCGCGATCTCCTGGCGCGACACTATCGATCGAGTCTGGAATGATCGGCGCCGTCTGGAACGGATCGGATACCGCGCTCGCGGTCACCGTCGCGGTCTTGCTGGTCTTGTCGGGATTTTTCGCGATGGCCGAAACCTCGCTCGTGCGCATGAACAAGTCGCGCGCGCGCTCCTTGAAGGAACAGGGCTATCGGGGCGCGAAGTCCCTGGCGCGCCTCTCGGAGTCGCCCGAGAACTTCCTGAACCCGCTGTTGCTGCTGGTGCTCGTGTGTCAATTAGTCTCGGCCACGATGGTGGGCGTGCTCGCGTCGCGGCTCTTTGGCGCGGCGGGACTCTTCATCTCGACGGTCGGCGAAGTCGTGGTGATCTTCGTCATCTTCGAGGCGATCCCGAAGAACTTCGCCGTGCAACATCCGGACTCGGCCGCACTCACGACTGCGCCCGTGGTCGAGACGCTGCTGAACTTCTGGCCCATCAAGTGGATCTCGCGGTTATTGCTGGCCATCGCCCAAGGAGTCATCAGTCTCTTCGGCGGCGGGAGCGACGGCTCCAAGATGACCGAGGACGAGGTTCTCGCCATGGCCGACGTCGCCCACGAGGACCAGGCGATTGAGCGCGACGAGCGCAACTTCATCCGCAGCGTCATCGAGTTCGGTGACACCATCGTACGTGAGGTCATGGTGCCACGTATCGACATGGTCGACGTGTCGGCCGAGGCCACCATTCGCACCGCGCTCGACACCGCGATCGCGACCGGTCGTTCGCGCCTGCCGGTGCTTGGCGAGGGGGTTGACGACGTGGTGGGCATCGTCAACCTACGCCACCTCGCCGGGCTCGTCGTTGAGGGTAAGGGCGAAGACGTCGTGAAGAACCACATGGGCGAAGCGTCCTTCGTGCCCGAGACCAAGCGGGTAGCCGCGCTGCTTACCCAGATTCGCCAGGGCCAGAGTCACCTGTTCGTGGTGGTGGACGAATACGGCGGAACCGCCGGCCTCGTCACGCTCGAGGACATCCTGGAAGAACTCGTTGGCGAGATCACCGACGAGTCGGACCCGGCCCAGGACGACGACGTGGAGATGATCCCGGGCACCGGGCTGGTAGTGAGTGGACGACTCAACATCGACGACGTGAACAACGAATACGACCTCGATCTCCCTAAGGACGGCTGGGACACCGTCGGGGGACTGGTGCTCGACTTGGCCGGCGGAGTCCCAACCAAGGGTGACGTGTTCGAGGTCGCCCCCTACATTTTGACGGTGGTGCGCATGGAGGGACGAAGAATCGAAGAGGTGCTGATCGAGCGAGTGAGTGACCGATGACGCGCTCGGGCTTTGCCGCCATTATCGGACGACCCAACGTGGGCAAGTCGACCCTGGTCAACCAGGTGGTGGGAACCAAGGTGACGATCACCTCGGCCAGCCCCAACACCACGCGCAACGCGATCCGCGGCATCTTGACCGAGGGGGGCGTGCAGGTGATCTTCGTCGACACGCCGGGAATCCATCGGCCTAAGACCGGACTAGGGAGTCGACTCAACGAGACCGCGCGCGCGTCCGTCGACGGCGTGGACGTCATCTTGGCGGTCGTCGAGTCGGGTAAGGCGATCGGTCCGGGAGATCGCAACGTGATCGGGACGATGCTCGACAAGTGTCGTCACCCCGACGGCCCCCAGGGGTGCGTGATCGTCAACAAGATGGACAAGACCGGTCGCGACGCCATCGCCGCACAGCTCATGGCCGCGCACGAGGCCGTGACGCAGATCGCCGAGGAGAAGGGCGTCGCCGAGGCGGCGTTGCGCGTCGAATACTTCCCGGTGTCGGCCAAGACCGGTGCCGGCACCGAAGAACTCATCGCCTTCGTGCGTGCGCAGATGCCCGAGGGAGAGTACCTCTTTCCCGAGGACGAGGTGTCCGACGTGCCCGAGGCCATGTGGGTGGCCGAACTGGTGCGTGAGCAACTGGTGCGCAAGACCAAGCAAGAGCTGCCCCACTCCATTCACTGTCGCGTCATCGAGTTCGAGTGGCCCCACATCCTCGTGGAGATCCTCGTCGAGCGCGAGAGCCAAAAAGGCATGGTGATCGGCAAGGGCGGGCAACTCTTGAAAGACGTCGGCATCGCTGCGCGTCGTCAACTCCCCGAGGGCTGTTTCTTGGAGTTGAAGGTCTCGGTCGAGCCGGGCTGGCAAAAGCGCGACGACGTGATGGACCGCTTCGGTCTCTAACCCTCGAGCGCCGGTTCGACGAGAATCGCCGGGGCGTCAAAGGTGGGCACGCGCGCCGATCGCACCGCGATGACCGTCGCCACGATGAGGATGATCCCCGCCGCCACGCCCAGGGCGCCGGTGGGCATGCCCACGTACTTGAGCCCACTGATCAGGGCGACACCACCGAGGTAGGGGCGCAGGGTGTGGGTGAAGGCGCGCGACGAGAGGAACGAACCGGCGACCACGGCGGGCACCGAACCCACGATGATCGAGGCGGTGACCGCGAGTTGCACGTGACCGAACAACAAGGTCCCTAGGGTCGCCGCGGCGGTCAGGGGGATCGACTGGGCGAGGTCGGTGCCGACGAGTTGGTCGGTGCGGATATGCGGGAAGATCAACAACAACATCACGATGATGAGCGAACCCGCACCCACCGACGTGAGTCCGACCATGAATCCGCCGATGACGCCCACGGTGATGATGAGGGCTCGATTGATCTGCAATGGTCCGTCGACCACCTTACGCGTTGGAAAGAAGGCGCGCCCGATCATCGCGGCCGCCCCGACGATGAGCGCGGCACCCAGGATGAGTTCCAAGTGTTTCTCGGCCGACTTCGTCGAGCCGAGTCGGTGCATCACGTAGGTGCCGAGAATAGCGGCGGGGACGGATCCGTAACACAGGTAGCGCACGAGTTTGGGTTGGATGGTCTTGCGGTGCCAGTGCACGACAACGCCGAGGGGCTTCATGAAGAGGGCGGCGATGAGGTCCGAGGAAATGGCGGCCGACGGGGTGACGCCAAAGACGAGGACCAGCATCGGGGTCATCAGTGCGCCACCGCCCATGCCGGTGAGACCGACCAGGAAACCAACGACGACGCTGCCGAGGACGAGGGCGAAGTTGAGATGCACGAAGGACCTAACTGAGAAGAGAAGCGGACGAAACTATCTAGATTTACTAGTGAAATTATAGTTTAAGTGGGAGATGAGGCGTCGGACTCGGGACTGGCGACGCGCAACTCTCGCAGGAATCGTGTCACCTCGGCCTGATCACGCGTGCGTTTCATGGGCGGCAATTTCTTGAAGAGCTGGGATCTGTAACGCGCTTCGGCCAGGCGAGTATCGAGCACCGCCACGACGCCGCGGTCACTTCGGTTGCGGATGAGACGGCCGACGCCCTGGGCGAGCAACATGGTTGCGCGCGGCAAGTCCACCTCGAAGAACGGGTTGGTCGACAACTCCTGTCGAGCCTTGAGCAACGGGTCATTGGGCACGGAGAACGGCAGTCGGTCGATGGTGACTAACGAGAGCGAATGACCCGGCACGTCGATGCCCTGCCAGAAACTGGTCACGGCGAAGAGGCTCGCCTCGGCCGAGGCGCGAAAGAGTTCGATGATGCGTTGGCGCGACAAGGTGCCCTGGACCAGTACGGGCGTGGTGATCCGCCCCTCGACCGCTTGGGCCACGCGGTTCATGACCGCGCGATTGGTGAAGAGCGCCAGCGTGCGCCCACCGGCCGCTTCGATGAGCGTGACCAGTTCGTCAATGATCGCCGCCTCGGCGCCGGCCTCGTTGCGCCCCGGGAAACCGGACGGGACGTAGAGCAGGGAGTGGTGGGGGTAGTCAAAGGGACTGGCGAAGGACTCGATCCGCACGTCGGCGAGACCTAATTGGGCGGGCAGGCTGTCGGGGATGGTGGCGCTCGTCAACACCGCGGTGACGTTGCCCCACAGGTCGTCGTGCAGGCGCGGCCCGACATCCACCAGGTTGACTTCGAGGTCGATCTCGCGATCGCGTCGCGAGAGGTAGAGCAATTCGCCTTTTTGGGGGTGCGCCACGCGCGCCAGGTCGTTGGATAGGTGCACGCCGGGTCCCAGGGTGCGGATCTTGCGCGCTTCGTCCTCCGCGCCCGCGGTCTGCGTCGTGCGCAGGACCTCGATAAGGCGCGTCGTCAACGTCGCGGCAGTTTCGATCTCGCGCTGGGCGTCGGGTCCGAGTCCGGTCAGGTCCCGGGCGTCGTACTGGATCTCGAGGATGGTCGCTAAACGGTCGGCGCTCGCGGCGAGATCACTCGCGGTGTCGGCGAACGACGAGCCGAGGAGGGGCTTGGCCACCGCGACGAAGGCCCGGAGGCGCGAGGCGTTGAGCGACGTGCCGAGCAGCGAGGCGAAGATGTCTTGCACCTCGTGGGCCTCGTCAAAGACGACGTACTCGTGCGCCGGTAACAACATTGAACCCGAAGCCAGATGCGCGGCGTAGAGGTGAGTGTTGACGATGACGATCGAGCTCTCGGCGGCGCGGTCCTTCGCCAGTTCGTGAAAGCAGTTGTGCCCCTGGGGGCACTGGGCTCGTCCCAGGCACTCCTGGGGCGTCACCGACAATCCGCGCCAGGCGCGCGGGTCGATCTCGAACGACAATTCGTCGCGGTCGCCAGTCTCGGTCTCCTCGGCCCAGGCGAGCACCCGACGCATCTGGTCGGCGACCCCCTTGGGCACGCTCGAGCCGTCGTCGAAACTGAGTTGCGATCCGCCCCCCGTTGCTAGAGCGCGGTTACGACAGAGGTAGTTGTTCTTGCCCTTGAGAACGGCGACCTTCGTTCGCGTGGCCACTTCTGCGACCGTGGGCGCGTCCTTGGTCGCGAGTTGGTCCTGGAGGTTCTTGGTCGCCGTCGCCACGACGACGCGGCGACCACTCATGGCCGCGGGAACGAGGTAGGCCAGTGATTTACCCACGCCGGTGCCTGCCTCGATGATCGCGTGCTCTTTTCGTGAGAACGCCGCCGCGACGGCGGCGACCATCTGGCGCTGACCCTCGCGACTCTCCCCGCCGCCGGGCAGGTGCGCGGTGATGCGATCGAGCAGGCCCAGCGCCCGATCGACGTCGATCTCGACCAGGTCGGCGTCGAGTTGGACGCCGGGCGCTTCGTCGACGTCGACTTCGACTTCGGTTGTCTCGTCGTCGGGGTCAAAGGATTGCACTAGAGAACCCTAACGTTCTGGCCTTTAACGCCGGGTGCCCCGGCGCCGTCATGGTCACGTCGTCGGCGGTCCTCGGTGGGGAGCAACTAAGTTTTAATTCGTGCCAGACCCTCGCCCCACCCCAATTCCCGCGAGTGTGGACCGGCGCTCCATCCCTCGCCACGTCGGGATCGTGATGGACGGCAACGGTCGCTGGGCCACGCGACGGGGTCTGCCTCGCACCGAAGGTCACCGCGCGGGTGAAGAAGCCCTAGTCGACGCCACCTACGGGGCCCTCTCGCTGGGTCTCAGTGCGCTGACGGTCTACGCGTTCTCGACCGAGAACTGGCGTCGACCGATCGACGAGGTGCGCTACTTGATGAACTTCAATCGCGGTCTGTTGGAGCGTCGCCAGCACGAATTGCACGACGAGGGCGTGCGCATCACTTTCTCGGGACGTCGCGACTGGCGCGTGCCCAAGGGTGTGCTCTCACGCATGGACGAGGCGGTGGAACTCACCAAGAAGAACAAGGTGATGACTCTCAATATCGCCTTCAACTACGGCGGGCGCGCCGAGATCGTCGACGCGGTGAAGCGACTGGTCGAGGACCGCGTGGCCGCCAGCAAGGTCGACGAGAAGGCGATCCGCGAGCGACTCTATCACCCCGAGTTACCCGACCCCGATCTGGTGGTGCGCACGTCGGGGGAGTTTCGCACCTCGAACTTCTTGCTGTGGGAGATGGCGTATTCCGAGTTGATCTTCACCGACGTGCTCTGGCCCGACTTTCGTCGCGAGGACCTCTTTTTTGCCATCGAAGAATACCAACAGCGCAATCGTCGATTCGGGGGCGTCGACTCGTGAGAGTCACCCGCGTCACCGCGGTCGTCGTCTTCTTGTTCTACGTCTTCTTATGGGTGTTGGCCCTCAACGGCGTGTCGAGTCTGGTGCCGGTGTTGGCGATTCCTCTTGTCCTCGCCGTCCTCGTCGCCTTCGGCGTGTGGCTGAATCGCTTTATGGGCATCACTCCACGTACGCAGCACTTCCAGGACTCCGAGGTGTCCGTGGCGATGAAGACGTACCGACACGGCGCCACCAGTGCCTCGCACGAAGCCCCCGCGACGGACAGCTTGGACACGACGCCACCATCGAATTCAGAGCCGTCCGACGAAGGAGGGCCGCCCCAGTAAGGTGCGCGTGATGAGGGTGGTGCGGTGAAGGAGATCCGGGACGAAGCAGTTGTCCTGCGCACCTATAAGTCCGGTGAATCTGACCGCGTCTGCGTCTTGTGGACCCGCTACCACGGAAAACTCCGGGTCCTCGCTAAGGGAGTACGCAAGACCTCCAGTCGCATGGGGGGTTCGCTCGAACCCATGGGTCACGTCCGGGTCGACCTCGTCAAGGGACGTGGCGACTTGTGGATCACCAAACACGTCAGTCACCTCGAACGCATGGCCAACCTGCGCGCCGACTACGAACGCATCGCGGCCGGCCTGGTGGTGGTGGAGGTCATCGACGCGATTCCCACCGACGAGGCCGCCGATGAGGGCATCTTCGAGATGGTGGTGCGGGTGCTCACGACGCTCGACGACACTCAGTACCACCCGGAGTTGGTGGCCGCGTCATTCTTTTTTCGCCTCCTCTCCTACGACGGTTCGCAGCCCGTGGTGGATTTTTGCGTGAACTGCGAGTCGCCGGGACCGCTGGTGGCCTTTAACGCTGAAGTCGGTGGGACACTCTGCATCAATTGCCGCTCGGGGACCGCCGTCGGTCCCGACGCGCTGCAAATTATTCGACGCATACTGGGCGGCGACCTCGGGGGCGTACTGCGAGAAGACAATCCACCGGGTTCGGGTGAGGTCATGGCCCTCGCGCACGAGGCCATCGAGATCCACTTCGGGAAGCGTCTCAAGGTCTCGCGTTCCACGGCGCCGCTGGCTCCCCAACTTCCACCGAGCGCCTGAGATGAGCGATCCGCGCGGTCAGCTCGTCGGAACACTCTCACGTGGCCCGCGACGTTGGACCCCCTGGTCACTGGTGGCGGTCATGACTCTCCTGGCCGCGGGGTCGTTGGTGGCGAGTCTTCACACCGCGCCGAGGTATTCGTACTTCGCCTCACCGCCGAGTGGCGATCCCCGGGTGGTCTCGACCTTTCATACGGTGGTGCGCCGGACACTGGATGAACCCAGTTTTAGGTTCGACAACGCCATTGAGTATCGCTCACCCGATCTCTTTCTCGTGCAGTACGCCGCTCCGACGCCATCGAGCCTGATTGAAGTGGGCCACGAACTCTATTTTCCGCTGAGAACGACAACACCCGAACCGCGGTGGGGAAGAGTGTTACTGACGTCCAACGTCGCTCGCAACATTCGCATCGACGCACCGAAAGTACTGCTCAATTCGCTGTTGCACGCCGACGACGTGGCTCGAGATGGTGATAGCAACTTCACCGTGACGACCGTCGGCGGTGCCAGCTCCTTTGATCCGAACGACGCCGGCCAAGTGGAGGCGACGATGACCGTCTACGTGAACGACGACCTCATCTCGTCGGTCGTGACGACGCTACGTGGCTGGATGACCGTCAACGACCCGTTGGGTGCACCACGCCCCACCGGACTAACGAGGGTGTCGTCGATTCACCCCTTCGCGATCACGTACGGCGATTTTGGCCACGTCGCGCGCTTCGGCGCACCGCCGCTCTCCGAAACGACACCGCTCATCATTTGCGACAACGGCGCTGGCTACGAGGCCCCGTCGCGGGGCACCTGCGTCGACTTTTAATGGTGGTCACGGGGACCGTCGGGTGGCGCGAAGTTGATGTCCAAGTGGTGCTGGCGCCACGGGTGCGCACCTGATAGAAACTCGGTGTGCCGTCACACGAGTGGCGGCTCCGCTCGGAGGTCGCCGATCGAAGTCGAGGCTGACGATTCCCCTGGGAAGGAGTTGACATGACCCGCACCAAGTTACTGACGTTGCGCGTTCGGAT
>Ga0207933_1000477_pt1 | contig 39107 bp, 47 predicted proteins | sample NGESurdeep092012_4_FD_184488 | JGI IMG/M metagenome (GOLD analysis project Ga0207933, IMG submission 184488) | Arctic peat soil microbial communities from Barrow, Alaska - NGEE Surface sample F53-3 deep-092012 (SPAdes) | ecosystem: Environmental > Terrestrial > Soil > Wetlands > Peat ... | reverse complement strand
CGTTCATGCCGGAGAGCGTGATCTGCTGCGGCACGTTCTGCCGGTTCAGGACGTCACGGGTGAGATCGGCGCCGTGACCGTGAAAGAACACGACCATGACGGCGGGGCGATTGATGTCGAAGCCGCTCGGGATATGCACCAGCACGCGGTTGTCGCTAAAGGTTTCGCGTTCCCACAGAATCGCGCCGCGCGCGGTGCGATGGCCTTTCTGGCCGCCTTCGTTCACGTCCAGAAACGGCCGCTCGGTGCTCGGCACCACTCCGTCGTAAGGAAAGGGCGAACTGACGAATTTGATAAGCTCGGTTTTCGGCTCCAGCTGTATCGCGCTGTCGGCCGATGGCGGACGAACGGCGCGCCCGGTATTGGCGCGCGGCCCGCTAATCGGCGATGAATAAGCGACGGTGCGCACGACCACGACGTGAGCGTCGTGCGGCAGGACAAGGGACGGCCAGCGCGCTGAAAACACATCATAGATAGTTTGCGAATTGGCCGCGCCACCGGCGAGCGCAGCCGCCAGCAAGCCGAGCGGCAATAGCGTCCGCAGGCCAACACGGCGCGGTCGCATCCGGCGCGGGAACCTATGGGATTTGTCCGCCCGCAATGCCGGTTGGTCTCCAGACTGTCCGGACCGAAAGGCGCCGCGCTTTTTCGATCGGTTCAGGGCCATTTTGCCTGCCAGACGAAGCTTCGCTAGGCGAATATTGGGGCAAAAACGCGGTAACTATCCCTGCATTTTCGAGTGTCGCCAGCCTTTAGGTCATACCAATATGTTCAATATTGTATTAACTGTTGAATGGGTTTGGGGGCGTTAGTGTCGGATAATCATCGCGTTAGGGCCGTAGTCCCAGGCGTGACCACGTTCGCGGCAACCGCGATCGTGATCGCTGACATGGTCGGGGTCGGCGTTTTCACCAGTCTCGGCTTTCAGGTGCCGACGCTGACTTCGGGATTCTCGCTGATCCTGTTGTGGGTGGTTGGCGGGGTCGTCGCGTTCTGCGGCGCGACTTGTTACGCCGAACTCGCCGGCATGTTTCCGCGATCGAGCGGCGAATATAACTTCCTGCTGCGCAGCTATCACTCCGCCTTTGGATTTATGGCCGGCTGGCTGTCGGCGACCGTTGGTTTCGCGGCGCCGATCGCGCTGGCGGCAATGGCCTTCGGCGAATATGCCAAGCCGCTACTGCCCGGCGTATCGCCGTTGGTGCTCGGGTTGGGTGTCACCTGGATCGTGACGATGTTCCACTTGTCGGGCATTCGCTATGGCTCGGCCTTTCAGAGCATCTCGACCGTTCTCAAGCTCGTCTTGATCGTCGTCTTCATCGTCGCCGGCTTTGCCGCCGGTAGCCCGCAGCCGATCCGCTTTACGCCGGCCGTCAGCGATTTCAGCCAGATCCTCAGCGCCGCCTTTGCCATCAATCTGGCTTTTGTGATGTATGCCTATTCGGGCTGGAACGCCTCGACCTACATCATCGGCGAATTGCACGATCCGGCCCGCACGCTGCCGCGCGCGCTGTTCTCCGGCGTCGCCATCGTCTTGCTGCTTTATGTCGGACTGAACGCGGTGTTTCTCTACAGCACACCGGTTGAGAAAATCGCCGGCCAGATTCAGGTGGCGACCATCGTCGGCGACCATATTTTCGGCCCGCTCGGCGGCCGCATGGTCGGCGGACTGATCTGCTTCGGCCTGATTTCGTCGATCAGCGCCATGATGTGGATCGGCCCGCGCGTCACCATGGTGATGGGCGAGGACTTCTCGCTGCTGCAAATTTTCGCACATCGGTCGAAACATGGCGCGCCGTCTTTTGCGATCGGTTTTCAACTCGTGGTCGCGAGCCTGTTGATGTTGACGCAAAGCTTCGAGGCGGTGCTCGAATTCATCCAATTCAGCCTGACGCTCTGTTCATTCTTCACGGTGCTCGGCGTGATTGTGCTGCGCTACACCCAGCCCAAGCATGTGCGGCCGTACCGCGCCTGGGGCTACCCCGTGACACCGATCCTGTTTTTATCGGTGACCGGGTTCATGCTGTATTACCTGCTCGTCAGCCGCCCGGCGCAGTCGCTGGCGGGCGTTTTGTTGATGCTCGCCGGGCTCGTCCTTTACGCCATCGCGCAAAATTATCCGGCCGTTCCGGCAACCGAGAAGGCGACGACCTCAAAATGACGAGATTAGGTTTGGTGACGGCCTTTGCCGCAAGTTTCCTAAGCTTCGCTGTCGCACCCGCACAGAGCGCCGACGTCGCAACTCAGGACGACACCGCCCGCTATTTGGCCGGCATGTCGCCGTCCGAAAGCTCGCCGCTCGTCGCGCTGACGAAAAGCAGGAATTGGCAGGACCACGCCAAGGCGATGGACAGGGCTTTTGCCACCGTCGAGAAAAGTCCGCTCGCGCCCATCCGTGAATGGTCGCGCGCTAATTTGAAATCGCCGCAGCCGGCCATGTTCTACATGTTCAGCGGACCGGATTTCCTGTTCGCCGACGCCTTCTTTCCGAACGCGATGACTTACGTCCTGGCCGCGCTCGAACCGGCGGGCGAAATTCCCGACCTCATGAAAATGCAGGACCGCGGCGTCATTTACGGCCTTGGGCACCTAGAAAATTCGATGCGCACGCTGCTCTCGCTCAGTTTCTTCATCACCAGGGAAATGCGCGTGAACATCGGCGACAGTGCGTTGCGCGGTACGATCCAGATCCTCTACATATTTTTGGCGCGGTCGGGAAAACATATTGTGGATACGAGCCTGGTCTATATCAACGATGAGGGCGGGGTGCGCCCGGAAGAAAAGAAATCGAAATCGAGCGCGCACGGCGTAAAGATCGCCTTTGCCGGCGCCGATGGCCGCGCGCGCACGCTTTATTATTTCACCACGAACATTGCCAATGAGGACGTCAAACACGGCGGCTTTCTCAAATTTCTGGACAAGCTCGGTCCGGCCGACAGCTTTCACAAAAGCGCTTCGTATCTGATGCACAGCAACCATTTTTCGCACGTCCGCGATTTCATCGTCAGCCATAGCGCGACCGTGGTGCAGGACGACAGCGGCATTCCCATTCGCTTCTTTGACCAGAAGAAGTGGGCGTTGCATCCCTACGGGAATTACCTTGAGCCGTTGTCGATTTTCCCGGAGGGGCGGCAGCCGCAAGCGCGCGAATTGTTCAAGCATGCCGGCAAGCTCGACTTCGGCATCGGTTACCGCTGGCGTCCGGGCGAATCGAACCTGCTGCTGGCGGTTAAACGGGCGCCGGTTGACGCCGCCCGTTAACGTTTGGTGCGTCCGAATCAGCTAGTGCATTGGCCGAGGTCACGTTGATCGGGAGCCAGGGCCATGATGCGGGTACGCTTGAAAGCGGATGGGCGTATTGTCGAGATTGGACCGGACGGCGAGGAAGTTACGCTCGACCACAAGGACCCGGCCGCCTTTGTCCGCCAGGTGCGGGCGCGCTGCGGGCTGACGCAGGCGGCCTTTGCCGAGCAAATCGAAGTGCCGATTGAGACCGTGCGCAATTGGGAGCAGGGTAAGCGCAATCCGCGCGGGCCGGCCCGTGCGCTGCTCAAGCTGATCGATAGTGCCCCGGAAGCCGCCTTCGCTGCGCTCGGTGGCGGCCGGCGCTAAACTTCGACCCGTTGCGGCCGCGGCGCCGGACGCGCGATCCGCATCAGAACGCCCATCGCGAATAGCGTGCCGATATAGACGACGAGCTGCAATTCGGTCGGCCGCTCGATATAGCCGATCAGCGTATGCAGCAGACGGCCGAGCAAGCTGCCCTCCGATAGAATCCAGGACGTATCCCAGACGGTGCGGCCAAGCACTTCGGCAAAACCGGCGTTGTTGAGGAACTGCACCGACTGCGCGGCCATGCCGGCAGCCAGCAGCGCGATCAGCCAGCTCGTCACCGAGAAAATGTAACGTTGCGGGATCGCCAGCAGCCCAAAGTAGGTGAGTCCGGTAAAAGCCGCGCCGGCGGCAACGCCGAGCAACCCGCCGGTAAACAACGACATGCCCGACGTTCCGGACGCGAATATTCCGTACAGGAACAGCACCACTTCGGAGCCTTCGCGCAGCACTGCGAGGCCGACCACGACGGCGAGCGCGGTTAGCGGTCTGGCGCCTTTGCTGACGTCGGTGCCGATCTGTCGCATCTCGGCGGCGATTTCGCGCCCGTGCCGCGCCATCCAAGCGTTGTGCCACATCAGCATGACGACCGCGATTGCCAGCACGCTGGCGTTGAACAGCTCCTGGCCCGCGCCCTGAAAGGCCTGCGAGATCGCGCCGGCAAACATCGCCACCACCGCCGCACCGACAACGCCGGCCACGATGCCAATCGTGATCCAACGGCCGCGGCCTTCGACGCCGCGCGTTGCTGCCATCACAATGCCGACAATCAGGCCGGCTTCTAGGACTTCACGGAATACGATGATGAGTGCGCCGAGCATGATCTATTCCGCGATCACCACGCCCTTGGCCGTGGCTTCATGAAACTCGCCGATGAAATTGTAGCGTCCGGTTTTCAGCGGGCCGATGCGCACGGTGCCCTTCGACTTTCCGGCGACCACCTTTTCGACCTTAAGATCGGTGCTGTCGAACTCCTCCGGCGTGATATCCTCGTTGATGATGGTGATCACCACGCGCTTATTAGCCGGGACCTTCAACTCGCTTGGAGTGAATTTATGGTCCTTGATGGTCAGCGTGTAATCCTCGGCGTGCGCGGCGGCGGGCGAAAGCGCCAGCGTGGCGGTGAGCGCGAGGAGGGCGAAAACGGCGGTGGCTTGACGCATGGTGTTTCCTGAATAGGTCGAGGAGCTTCACAAAAGCATTAAACCGACCCGATGCAAGTCCTTATTTTTACTCTTGAATTATTCCAATGTGAGAAGGGGCCGCAATCTCTTGAGGCCTCAAGCAATGTCCAGCATTGCGCTTTCGCAAAACAGTTCGTGATTTAAGGTCGCAGCGTGCACAGCCGGGCTTCGCCCGCTAGACCGCCTGGAGCCCCCCGGGTTGGCAGGGCCGGCTTGAGAAGGCATTCTCGCCGTTACCCGCCAAGCCGGCCACCAAAAAACATTCCTTGGGAGATTAAGATATGGAATTCATTGAAGCTCATGGCGCCCGCATCCCCACCATTGGGCTCGGCACCATGACCCTGAAGGGCGAAACTTGCGTCGATGCCGTCAAGTTCGCCTTGCAGAACGGTTACAATCATATCGACACCGCGAATTTCTACGGCAACGAGGTCGAGAACGGCGAGGGATTCCGGGCCTCAGGTGTCAAGCGCGAGACGATGTTCATCACGACGAAGGTGCGCGAGAACAATCTCACGCCTGAGAATTTCAACAAATCGGTTGAAGACAGCCTGACCAAATTAAAGCTGTCTTACGTCGACCTGCTTCTCATCCATTGGAACAACAAGGACATCCCGTTCAGCGTCTCGATCCCGGCGCTGTGCGCGGCCAAAAAAGACGGCCGCGCCAAACACGTCGGTGTCGCCAATTTCACCAGCAAGATGCTGGACGAGGCCTGGAAAGCAACGACCGAACCGCTGGTATGTAACCAGATCGAGGTCCATCCTTTCATCAATCAGGACAAGGTGCTGACCGCGAGCAAGAAGCACGGCATGTGCGTCGTCGCCTATGTCCCGATCGCGCGCGGCAAGGTGCCGGGCGCCGAGGCGCTCGAGCGCATCGCCAAGGCGCATGGCAAGACCGCGGCGCAAGTGTCGCTGCGTTATCTGGTGCAGCTCGGCTGCTCGGCCATTCCGCGCTCGGCCAATCCCGAACACATCAAGCAGAATCTCGACGTGTTCGATTTCAAGCTGAGCGATGCCGAGATGGCGGAACTCAAGAAGCTAAATGCCACCAATATGCGCGTCGTCAATCCGCCGCACGCGCCGGAGTGGGATACGCCGTAATGGCGAATGATCCCGAAAAGTGGGAACCGGTTTTCGGGTAAGATCATGCGCGACGAAATAGCAAACAAATGCAGACCGTAGATGCCAATGGCTTCGCGCTGCCGATTGTCGGGCTCGGCACCTGGCAACTAAGCGGGCGCGAGTGCACGCGGCTGGTGCAACAGGCAATCGCGCTCGGCTATCGCCACATCGACACCGCGCAGATGTACGGCAACGAGGCGGCGGTCGGCGAGGGCGTGCGCGCTTCCGGCAAGCGCAACGAGGTCGTGGTCACCACCAAGGTCTCGCCCGAGCGGCTGTTGCCGGCGGACCTCATCCGTTCGGTCAAGGAGAGCCTGTCGAAACTGCGCTTCGACCACATCGACCTGCTGCTGATCCACTGGCCGAACCCGCGCGTGCCTTTGTCCGAGACGCTCGGCGCTATGGCCAAGCTCAAGCAAGACGGCTACGTCAAGCAGATCGGCGTTTCGAATTTCACGGTGGCCTTGCTGGCGGAAGTCGACAAGGCCGCCGGCGAGACGGTGGTCTGCAATCAGATCGAGTGCCACCCTTATCTCGATCAGTCCAAGGTCATCGCGGCGACTAAGGCGCGCAACATGGCGGTGGTGGCCTATAGCCCGATTGCGCGCGGCGAGGCGAACGGCGACGCACTGCTGGAGCGGATCGGCGGCGCGCATGGCAAAAGCTCGGCGCAGGTGTGCTTACGATACCTGGTGCAGCAGGGCATCGTGGTGATCCCGCGCACCTCCAAGATCGAGCGGTTGGAAGAAAACATCGCGCTGTTCGATTTCGAACTGTCGGACGACGAAATGGTCGAGATCGGCAAGCTGGCAAGGCGGCAAAACCGCATTGTCGACTGGTCGTGGTCGCCGAATTGGGATTGAGACAGGCCGCCTTCACCGGTCTAAAACCCACGTCATGACGCTCTCCCCGACACCGCTTTGGTCCTGTTCTCCGGCGGGCAGGACTCCACCGTCTGTCTCGCCTGGGCGCTTGAGCGCTTCGCGTGCGTGGAGACCGTCGGCTTTCATTACGGCCAGCGCCACGCGGTCGAACTCGACTTGCGGCCCAAGCTGCGCGAGCACATGGCAGCGCTCAAGCCGGACTGGGCGACGCGTCTGGGCGAAGATCACATGGTCTCGCTCGATTCGCTCGCCGCCATTTCCGATACCGCGCTGACGCGCGAAATCGAAATCGCTTTTGCCGATAATGGCCTGCCGAATACGTTTGTGCCGGCGCGCAATCTGATTTTCTTCATCTTCGCCGGCGCGCTCGCGTATCGTCGGGGCGTAAAAAATCTTATCGCCGGCATGTGCGAAACCGATTATTCCGGCTATCCCGACTGCCGCAATGCCACTGTCAAGGCCATGCAGGCCGCGCTCAGCCTCGGCCTCGATCAAAACATCACCATCCATACGCCGCTGATGTGGATCGGCAAGGCGGAGACTTTCGCAATGGCGCAGACGATCGCAGGGCAGCCATTCCTCGATCTCGTTGTCGAGGACACCCATAGCTGCTACGTGGGCGACCGCGCGCATCGGCACCCTTGGGGCTACGGCTGTGGGCAATGCCCGGCCTGCCAATTGCGCGCGCAAGGCTATGCGAAATTCATGAGCGGCGAGACGAGATGAGCATCGAGCAACGCAATAATATCGAAGGCGCGATTTTCCTCACGCTGTTCTGCCTGACTATCCCGGCGGCAAATTGGATGATTGGCCATGTCGGCACGGTCTGCGGCGAGGGTAATCCTTGTCTGGTGCCGGTCGCGCCCGGCGTCATGGCGCCGTCGGGCGTGCTGATGATCGGGGCGGCGCTGGTGCTGCGCGATCTGGTGCAGCGCCGGCTCGGGCCCGCATTCGGTATCGGCGCGATCTTGGCCGGCGCCGCCATTTCGGCCACGATCGTGCCGGCCTCGCTGGTGATCGCCTCAGGCGTCGCTTTCCTGTTGTCGGAAAGCGCCGATTTCGCCATTTACACGCCGCTTGCCCGCCGTCGCCTCGTGCTGGCGGTCGTCGCGTCGAGCGTGGCCGGGCTAGTGGTCGACTCTATCGTGTTCCTGTGGCTTGCTTTCGGCTCGCTCGATTTCCTGCTTGGCCAAATTCTTGGCAAAACTTGGATGGTGCTTCTGGCAATCCCGCTGGTGGTCTATCTTCGCCGCCGCGATGAGCGGCTTGGCCTGTCGCCGGCTTAACGCACCGTTTCGAGGATTGTCATGACCACCGCTATCGATAAATTGCGCGACATCACCACCGGCACCATCACCACGATGCTGCTGAAAAAAGGCATTCGCCACTCCTGGATGAAGGGCGCCATGCCGTTCGGCTTCTCGGGCAAGCGCGTGGTGGGTCCAGCCTTTACGCTGCGCTTCGTACCGGTGCGCGAAGACTTGGCCACGCCGGAAAGCTGGTCGAAGCCGATCTCCACCCGCTCGGCCATCGAGGCCATGCCGGAAGGCTGTGTGGTGGTTGCCGATGCCATGGGCAATACCGGCGCCGGCATCTTCGGCGATATTCTGTGCATGCGCATGGTCAAGCGCGGCGTCGCCGGTCTGATCACCGACGGCGTGATGCGCGACAAGCACGGCGTCATCAATACCCGCCTGCCGGTCTGGTGCCAGGGCGTGGCGGCGCCCGCGTCGGTCAATCAGCTCACCTTCGTCGGCTGGAACGAGCCGGTCGGCTGCGGCGGCTCGGCGATCTTCCCGGGCGACATGATCGTGGCCGACGATGACGGCGCGGTGGTGATCCCGGAAGCCTTGGTCGATTTCATCGCCAATGAGGGCGCCGAGCACGAATTGCTGGAAACCTGGCTGGTCGCGCAGGTGGAGAAAGGCGAAAAGCTGCCCGGCCTTTATCCGCCCAACGAAGAGAACAAGAAGCGCTACGAGGACTGGAAGAAATCACGCTAGCGCGCGCTGTTGAACTTCGCGGGGAGGCCGGAAGGCCATGTTTTTTATTCTGTCCAAGACCGCCGCGCTGCTGCTGGTGCCGTCAAATCTGATTGCGCTCATCGGCCTTGCCGGTCTGTTACTCATGGCCACGCGACTGCGGCGGATCGGACTGCGGTGTCTAGCCGCCAGCGTCGTCTTGCTTATTGTAGTTGGCCTGTTTCCATTTGGGGCGGTGCTTTCACATGTTTTGGAGAGCCGCTTTCCGCCCTGGGATCCGACGCGCGGCGCGCCCGACGGTATCATCGTGCTCGGCGGAGCCATCTCGCCCGAATTATCGCGCGACTATGGCACGACGATTGTCGGGAGTGACGCCGGCCGCATCATCGCCGTCGCCAAATTAGCGCGCGCCTATCCTTCGGCGCGTTTTATTTACTCCGGCGGTGACGCGAGTTTGCTCGCCGACCAGCCGGACGAAGCGCGCTACCTTTATCCGTTGCTCGACGATTTCGGCATTGCACGCGCCCGCGTTACGCTGGAGGCGCGCTCGCGTAACACCGCGGAAAACGCCGTTTTCAGCAAGGAATTGGCCAAGCCGCAGCCGGGCGAACGCTGGCTGCTGGTGACGTCGGCGCAGCATATGCCACGCGCCGTCGGCTGTTTCCGGCGAGTTGGATTTGGTGTCGAGGCCTATCCGGTCGCCTGGCACACTGGGAAAGACTTCGATTTGACGCCAAGATTGTATATTGGCGGCAATATCGTGCAGTTCGATACAGCCGTGCACGAATGGATCGGTATCATCGTCTATTGGGCGAGCGGGCGCACCTTCACTTTTCTGCCATCACCATAAGACGCGCATTTCGCGCCGAATCATTTGTCACGATTGTCAGATAGAAATTTGGCGTTACAATTCATCTCTTAAGGGCGATTCGTGCGCCCGAGTACGCGTCAGCGTTCTCGCGCACCGTCCATGGACGACCGTCCATGCGATGCCATTCAAGGGGAATCGTCTCATGCTGATCGACAGCGCTGACAGCAAGGCTTCGCCCCAAAGCGCAGTACCGTATCTCTTTCGCGCGTTCGGATTTGATGCGAATGGGGAAGAACGCGTCGCTACCGTGGTCGCGATCACCTTGGCGGTGACGGTCGTCGCCGCCGTCGCCATTTTGATGGGGATGGTCTGACTTCACGGCGTCGTGGCGTCGAAAGCCTTGCGCGATTCCGAAAAGAATTGCCGCCGCCACATCACGATCACCACGCCGGTCGTGCTCAAGGCGAGTTCGAGCGGACCCAGAAACCAGCCGAGATAGCCGAGCGCGAAAAAGAACGCGCGCTGGCCGCGGTTGAAATTAAGGCCGGCTTCGGCGCAGAGCCGCGACGCCCGGTAGGCAAAGGCGCGCGCCTCGGGCGTATCCTTTTCGGAGGGCAGCGGCGCAGCGCCAATCATGATGGCCAGGTAATTGAACAGCCGGTAGGCCCAGGCGAATTTGAAGAAGGCGTACACGAAGATGATGGCGAGCCCCATGATCTTCAATTCCCACATCGCCAGCGTGGTCGGCACGCTCAACGGCAAAGACTCGATCACCGTCAGGACCTGTTCCGTGGCGCGCAACAGCGTCAGCGTGCCGCCGATCGCGATCAGACTGGTGGAGGCAAAGAATGCCGTGCCGTTCTGCAAGGCGGCGGTCACCTGCGAATCCACGATACGCACCTCGCGTGCGAGCAATTGCGCCATCCAGTGCTCGCGATAGCCGTTCATATGGGCGTTGAGCCCGCCGCGGCCATGCGCGTTTTTCTCGATTATCAGCGAATAGACGATCCAGCAGCCGACAAACCAACCAAGCGCCAGATCGTCGGGGAGGGTGAAGGCCAGCATGAGCGGCTCCTGAGGTGACCGTATGGTGCCCGCTTGCGGGCCCGCCTTCAACCATCTCATGTCATTCCGGGGCGCGAGCCCCTTGCGAGCGAACCCGGAATCCAGCGATATGTTGAGCACGGATAGAAGTTGCATCTGGATTCCGGATCCGCGCCGCTGGCGCGTCCCGGAATGACACGTGGAAATCGAAGCCCCATGCCACAGACCATTACCACGACCTATAAAGAACTATGCGAGGCGGCCGAGCGGGAGATCGAAACGCTCGCGACCGAGGACGCGATCAAGCTCGTCGGCCGCGACGACGTGGTGCTGGTCGATATCCGCGACGTGCGCGAATTGCAGCGCGAGGGCAGGGTGCCGGGCGCCTTTCATTGCCCGCGCGGTATGCTGGAATTCTGGATCGACCCGACCGGCTCGTATCACAAGCCGGTTTTTGCGCAGGACAAGAAGTTCGTTTTCTTCTGCGCCGGCGGCATGCGCTCGGCGCTGGCGGCGCAAACCGCGCAGCGCATGGGGCTCAAGCCGGTCGCGCATATTCGCGGCGGCTTCGGCGCCTGGAAGAAAGCCGGCGGTCCGATCGAGGCACCGGCCGAACTGGCTAAGAAGTAAGATAGGGAACGGACATGGCGCTGCGGCTTTTCATCGGTAACAAGAATTATTCCTCCTGGTCCATGCGGCCCTGGATCGCGATGAAAGTCGCCGGCATTCCATTCGAGGAAACCGTCATCTCGCTCAACGCGCCCGACTTCAAGCCGCGCCTCATGACGGTGTCGGGCACCGGCAAGGTACCGACGTTGGTGGATGGCGATGTGAAAGTCTGGGAGTCGCTGGCGATCCTCGAATATCTCGCCGAAAAATCTCCCGATGCCGGCCTGTGGCCCAAGGACAAGGCCGCGCGCGCGCATGCGCGCGTGGTGGCGACCGAAATGCATGGCGGATTTATTCCGCTGCGCAAATTGATGCCGATGAACATGTGGCGGCCGGTCATCAAGCGCGAGCTGACTCCAGATGCGGCCGTCAACGTCAAGCGCATCGAGGAAATGTGGGCAGACTGCCGCGCGCGTTTCGGCAAAAACGGACCGTTTCTATTCGGCGCTTTCGGCGCGGCCGATGCGATGTATGCGCCGGTGGTGGCGCGCTTTCACACCTATGCCGTCGGCGTCACCGCGGCGACCCGTGCCTATATGGACGCCGTGATGAGCCTGCCGGCCTGGCGTGAATGGCATGATGCCGGCATCAAGGAGCCCTGGGTCTTGCCGGAAGACGAAGTCGACTGGCCGACGGTTCTTAAGATGTGAAACTCAACTGTCGTGATTGCAAGAAGTGCGGGCCTGTCGCAACGCACAAGCCCGAAATTTTGCGCGGAAAAGTGAAGCCCGGACACGGCACGCAGGGAACCTCCACCCGCGGCCCGAACTTATCGCTGCGCCACTATTAGTGGCAGCACGAACGGAGGACAGTCATGGCCCTGGCAGACACCTTTAGCGATCTCAAGGCCCTGACCCCGAAGCAACGCAGCGCCGTGCTGGCGAGCTATCTCGGCTGGACGCTCGACGCCTTCGATTTCTTCCTGCTCGTTTTCGTGCTCAAAGACATCGCGCAGGAATTTTCAACCGACATCAAGACCGTCAGCATCGCCATTGTGTTGACGCTGGCCGCGCGCCCGGTCGGCGCATTGCTGTTCGGGCTCGCCGCCGACCGTTATGGCCGCCGCCCGACGCTGATGGTCGACATCATCTGTTATTCGGTCATCGAATTCGCCTCCGGCTTTGCGCCGACGCTGACCGCGCTGCTGGTCCTGCGCACGCTCTATGGCGTTGCCATGGGCGGCGAGTGGGGCGTCGGCGCTTCGCTCACCATGGAGACGATCCCGCCGAAAACGCGCGGGATCATCTCCGGTATTTTGCAGGCCGGTTACCCGTCCGGCTATCTGCTCGCTTCGCTCGTTTACGGATTGCTGTTCACCACCATCGGTTGGCGCGGCATGTTCATGGTCGGCGCGCTGCCGGCGCTTTTGGTGCTCTATATCCGCTCGACCGTCGATGAATCGCCGGCCTTCAAAGCGCGCGTCGCGCGAGCGAGCACGCAAGGCATCTGGTCGACCATCCGCAACAATATCGGGCTGTTCATTTTCAGCATCCTGTTGATGACGGCTTTCAACTTCTTCAGCCACGGCACGCAGGACATCTATCCGACCTTCCTCGAAGTGCAGCACAAGTTCTCGCCGCACGTGGTCGGCGCCATCGCCGTCACTTACAATATCGGCGCCATCGTCGGCGGCATTTTCTTCGGTGCGCTGTCGGAAACCTATGGACGCCGCCGCATGATCGTCATCGCCGCGCTGCTGGCGCTGCCGGTGATACCGCTCTGGGCCTATAGCTCGACGCCGCTAATGCTCGCGCTCGGCGCCTTCCTCATTCAGTTTTTCGTGCAGGGCGCCTGGGGCATCGTGCCGGCGCATCTGAACGAATTGTCGCCGGAAGAAGTGCGCGGCACCTTCCCCGGCTTCACCTATCAGCTCGGCAATCTGCTCGCCTCCGGCAATGCCGCGCTCCAGACCGGTCTCGCCCAGCATTACAACAACGACTATGCCTTCGCGCTCGCCGTCGTCGCCGGTGTGGTGGCGATCGTGGTCGCCGCGCTCGCCGGTTTCGGGCTGGAGGCGCGTGGCGTCCGCTTTGCCGGCGCGGCGCCGCATCCGGCGGACTAGGCGAACCAAAGTTCCATTGGCGCGTTGACCCAAAGACCGCGCCCGCCGTCCGGCGGGGGCGCCTATTTGATTGGCGGGGCAGACAAACCGCATGGAATTCGAGCCCGGCCGCAATGTTTGGCGCGTCGCGCGGGCGGAGCGCGCATCGCTGCTGATCGACGGCGCGAATTTCTTCGCCGCCGCCCGCAACGCGATGATCAAGGCGCAGCATTCGATCCTGATCGCCGGCTGGGACATCCACAGCCAGACCCGGCTGGTCGGGCCGTCCGGCGAGGCCGATGACGGTTATCCCGAAACTTTCGCGGAGTTTCTAATCGCGCTGGTGAAGGAGCGTCCGGCGCTCGATGTCCGATTGCTGCTGTGGGATTTCTCGATGCTTTATGCGGCCGAGCGCGATCCGTTTCCAACTATGACGCTGCGCTGGAATACACCGCGCAATATTCGTTTTTGTCTCGACGATTGCGTGCCGCTCGGCTCCTCGCAACATCAGAAGCTACTGGTAATCGACGACGCGGTCGGTTTTTCCGGCGGGCTCGATCTCACCATCCGGCGCTGGGACACTAATGCGCACCGGCTTGACGATCCGCGCCGCGTCGATCCGGACGGCTTGCCTTATGCGCCGTTTCACGACGTGCAGATGCTGGTCGATGGCGAAGCGGCGCGTGCGCTCGGCGATCTCATGCGCGAGCGTTGGCGCTGCGCGGCCTATGAGGACGTACCGAAGGTCGAGGCTGAAAGCGATCCCTGGCCCGACGGTTTGGCACCCGATTTGACCGACGTCGACATCGGTATTGCCCGTACGCAACCGAGCTATAACGATGGCGTGCCGGCGCATGAAGTTCAGCAATTGTTCTTCGATAGCATCGATGCGGCCGAGCATACGATCTACATTGAAAATCAGTTTCTGACCGCGCCCGCCATTGCGCAGCGTCTGTTGAAACGTTTGCGCGAACGCCCCGACCTTGAACTGTTGATCGTATCGCCCGAGTCGCATGCGTCCTGGCTTGAAGCGCAAAGCATGCGGGCCGGCCGCGCCCGCTTTTCGAAGATATTGCGAGAGGCTGGCGGGGAGCGGACCTGGCTGGCGCATCCGCAGGTGACCGGCGAGGGTGGAGGTCGCACGTCGACCATGGTGCACGCCAAGGTCATGATCATCGACGATACCTTTTTGCGGGTCGGCTCCGCCAATCTCAACAACCGCTCAATGGGCACCGATACCGAATGCGACCTCGCTTTCATTGCGGCAAGCGACAAGCAACGCCGGACCATCGCCGGTCTGCGCAACCGGCTGTTCGGTGAACACTGCGGCGCGACCCAGGATCAAGTAGCCGCCGCGTTGGACAAACGCGGTTCGATGCTGGCGGTGGCGCGCAGTCTTTCGCGCGACGGACATCGTTTGCATGAAATCGTCGATCCAGACCCGGCTTCGCCCGAAATTTTCAGCTTGATCGCCGGTGTCGCCGATCCGGAAAAGCCGATCGGGGCGGAAGAGTTCGTCAGCGGCATGTTTGGAGGTTACGTGCCCGCTCGCAATATTTCGACAATCCTTAAGGTCGTCGGCGCCGGTCTCGTCATTCTGGCATTCGCTTTGGTCTGGCAGTTTATCCCGCTGGCCAAGCCGGATGTGGTCAAGGCCGAGCTCACCTCGCTCGCCGGCAATCCGCTGGCGCCGGTCGCGGTGATCGCACTCTTCGTCGTGCTCGGCTCGCTCATGTTCCCGGTGACGGTTCTGATCGCGGCCACCGCCGCGGCCTTCGGGCCGTGGTTTGGCTTTACCTATGCGCTCATCGGCGCGCTCGCGACCTATGCGGTCGGTGCGCTGATCGGCAAGAATACATTGCGCGACTTTCTGGGGCCGAAGCTCAACCGCGTGCGCCAGCGCGTCGCCAGGCGCGGCGTCATCGCCGTCGCGGCCATCCGCATGGTACCGGTCGCGCCCTTTACCGTCATTAATCTCGCGGCCGGCGCGAGCTCGATCCCGCTGTTCGATTATATGGCTGGGACCGTGCTCGGCATGCTGCCCGGCATGATCATGATTTCGGCTGTGGGCAATCAGTTTGCGCGCATTCTGACGTCGCCAACGCCGTTCGATCTGGCTGTGCTGGCGGCGGCGGTCACCGCCTGGATCGCGCTTTCGATCGGCGTGCAGGCGCTTGTCTCGCGCTACTGGAGTGGCGGGCGGTGAGATCGCAGGCTGAGCAGACGGTCCGCGTCATGACGTGGAATATTCACGGCACGCTCGGGCGTAACCCGCGCTTCGATTTGATGCGGGTAGTTGATCTGATCCGGCGCTGGGACCCCGACATCGTCGCCTTGCAGGAAGTCGACTCCCGCCGGGCGTTAGCGGGCGGCGCCAATCCGTTTGAGTATTTGGCCGGCGCGGTCGGCGTCTATGGTATCGGCGCCAGGTCGGTGACCGGAAAGGACGGCGACTATGGGCAGATGCTGGTCAGCCGCTGGCCGGTCAGGCATCATGAAATACGCGACATCTCGTTCGGCGAGCGCGAGCCGCGCCGCGCCATCCGCGCCGAAATCGAAACGCCGCATGGTTTGCTCACCGTGGTCGCCACCCACCTGGGCCTGAGCATCCGCGAACGCCGCAGCCAGGCCGCGATGCTCACCGAACTTGCCGGCGGCGAGGCGCCCGCCGTGGTGGTGGGCGATTTCAACGACTGGTTCTGGCCGGGCTCGGTACGCTCGGTGCTGTCGCGGGTGCTGCGCGGCCGCACGCGCTATCGCACCTTTCCATCCGTGTTTCCGCTGTTACGCCTCGATCGTATTTACTGCCGCCCGCGCGAGGCGTTGATAGGTAGCTTCGTTGATCGAAGTGCGAGCGCATTGTCCGATCATTTGCCGGTGATCGCCGATCTCAGGCCGGGCAGGGCATAGAGCGTTTCCAGGCGAAGTGGGAACCGGTTCGCCGTCCGGAAACGCGCTAAAGCAGAACGTAATCTCACCAGGGCCGTTCGACCGAATTGGTGACGTGCTCGCGGTCCGGCGAGGTAAAGCACAGGCCGACGCAAGTGTAGGGCAGGTCGGGGTGAGGATTATGCCCGCGATGGAATTTAGCGATCGGTTCGGAATAGCACTCGCCGGCTTTCGCCTTGACCAGCACGCCTTCCTGGAAATGCGCTTCGAACAATCCCTGCAACGCCACAAAAAATGCCGCGCCGTTATGGCAATGCCAGTTGGTGAAGCCGCCCGGGACGATTTCGGCATTGTAGATTTGCACCTTCACTTCCGGATCGCGCGGCAGCGAGGCGTAAAGCGTGTCGAGCAGAAGATTGCGATGGAAACATTTGCCGGGTGGGACAAAGCCCTCCAGTTGCAGCTTCAGGCCCTTGTAGTCGTTCGGCGATTGCATGATCTTCCCTGTTTGTCTTCTTATAGTGTCTTAAGGTCAGGTTGGGCGGCGGTGACGACGATCTCGACTAGGTGGGGATGTTCGAGGTCGACGCCCAGGCAGGCTCGCATCGGCGGATTATCGCGGTCCACACCCACTCGTCCCAGGCCTTGTTCATCTCTTCCTTGTCTTCCTTGCGGGCGATATCGGCGATGTAGAGGATAGCCGACAGGATATGACTTTTGCCGGTGCCTGACAAAGCCAGGCTCTCGTCAATGCGTCGCAGCGCCTTGCGCGTCTGCTCATAAATGGCCGGGTCCGGGTCCGGCGACACGGCCAATGTGAATACAAGTCCATCGTGAACGACGGCCCGGCTGCGGGTCGGCGTCAGGCCGGAAACGCGTGATACCTGGAATCATCTGGCGGGCTCCTGAAAACGGCCGCCCCATAGCTGCATAACGAAAAACCCGGCGCAAGCGCCGGGCTAGCATTTATCGTTTCCGTGAGGGCGTCAGTCATCGACGGCTTCCTTCACCGCGTCCTTGATGCCGCCAACGGTGTTCTGCACTTTGCCCGCGACCTGATCGGCCCTGCCTTCGGTTTCAAGCTTGGAATCACCGGTGGCCTTGCCGGCGACTTCCTTCACTTTGCCTTTGGCGTGTTCGGCCGAACCTTCGATGCGATCTTTGTTCATCGTGTCCTCTTTCTTTTTCGTATTTGGAAGTCATCACGTCAACGTGCGAGGAGCACTAGCGTTCCTTCGCGATGCGGGGAGTGGCAGCGCGCAAGCATCATCTAAGGCCGCGGCGAACAGCTTGCCTCACGGCGTATCGCGACGACCGCGGCCCCGCGGTGCAAGGAGTGCCGCGGGACCTCGGTATCGTGAGTTATCCGAAATTACTTCGCCTTCGGCTCCGAGCCGCTTGTGGTGGAATTGGTGTCCGGCATCTTGGAGTTGGGGTTGTTCGGCGAGACGTTGGCGTTTGCCTTGCTGTCGCTCGCCTTCATGCCGGTGGTCGAGGACTTCATCTTCTTGTCGCTCGCCGTTTTGCCGGCCGCCTTCTGGTCGTTGTTCGACTCGGTGTTTATGGCCGTGCCTTTTGTCGAGCCGCTTTGCGAGTCGGGCTGCGCGGCGTTCATGCCGCTCGACGGCGTGGCGTTCTTGTTGGTCTGCGCGTTCGCAAACGAAACGCCGACGATCAGCGCCGCGATCGCGGTCATTGTGGTCAGGGTCTTCATAACGATAGCCTCCTTGGGATTGTTCCTAGGCGCCGCTAAACGGTCGCCCGATATGAACCTTTGATACGAGTTCGAGTTCCGGGAACCTGGCGCAAAATTAGACAAAGTTTCAAAGTAAAATAAAACGAGGCGCGGAATCGATTATGTCCGCGCCGCGCAGCATGGCGTTACGCTTCGAGGATCGCGACGATCTCGTGGGTGCCGGGCTCGATCACGATGATCTGATCGCCGACAAGAATGTAATCGAAGCCGCGCCACTCCGGATAAATGGTGACGACTTCGACCGGCAACGGATAGTAATGCACGCTTGTCGGGACGCGCGTTCCGATGTTGATCGAAAAGTTCACATGCGTAACCGGCTTGACCTTCTGCCGTTTGATCACGGTGGTGATCTTGGTGCGCTGTTCGCTCGAGAGCTTGACGGCGCCGGCGGCGCCATGGCCGGTTGTGCTCGACTTGCTGCTTTCGCTCGACTTGGCAGCGGCGCTGCTCTTTGACGCGTCCTTCGAAGTATCCTTGGCGGCGGCGCTATCGGATTTTGCCTTCACATCGGCGCTGCTCTTGTCGGCCGCGCTGGCGCGGTCCGGCGAACCTTTCATCTCGGTGTTAGAATTTTCGTCAGCCTTGATATGGCCTGGCGTCGGCGAGTTCGTCGATTGGCCGATGGTTTCCGGCATCGACTTGTGTTCGCCGGCATTGATCGACGGCGCGATCTTTGAGGGCGGGGCATTCTGCTGCGCCGCTGGGGCGGGCTCCGGATTGGGCTTATTGGTCTGCGCGGATGCCGCGTTGAGCGCGGCGGCGACCCCAAACGTCAACGCGACGGCAGCGGTCGAAAGCAAGCGAGCCTTGATCATGATCGTCTCCTCTGGATGTCCCCGGTTTTCCTCCCTAATGGGCTCAACGTGCCGATGGCGCGCGAGTTCCTGGGCTGGCCGATTTGACGCAAGTTCCACCGCCATTGCCTTGCCGGTTCCGGCGGGGCACCTTGCGCACGTTCGAGCTGAGTCACCGGGAGGCAAGCTTTGGCGGTTCTGACATCGTCGGTCGATCCCGCTTCGGCCGAATTCAAGGCCAATGCTGGCCGCATGCGCGCGCTCGCCGATGAGTTGAAGGCGCGCCGCGCCGTCGCCGCGCTCGGCGGCGGCGAAAAGGCCCGCGAACGCCATGTCGGGCGCGGCAAGCTGTTACCGCGCGACCGCGTCATGAGTTTGATCGACCCCGGCTCGCCGTTTCTGGAACTGTCGCCGCTCGCGGCCAATGGCATGTACGACGACGCCATTCACGGCGCCGGCCTCATCGCCGGCATCGGCCGCATCGAGGGCCGCGAATGCATGGTCGTGTGCAACGACTCGACCATCAAGGGCGGCACCTATTATCCGATGACGGTGAAGAAGCACCTGCGCGCGCAGGAGATCGCGCGCGAGAACCGGTTGCCCTGCATTTACTTAGTCGATAGCGGCGGCGCCAATTTGCCGCATCAGACGGAAGTCTTCCCCGATCGCGAGCATTTCGGCCGCATTTTTTATAACCAGGCTACGCTCTCGTCATTGCGCATTCCGCAAATCGCGGTGGTGATGGGATCGTGCACGGCCGGCGGCGCTTATGTGCCGGCGATGTCGGACGAGAGCATCATCGTCAAGAACCAGGGCACGATCTTTCTCGGCGGCCCGCCATTGGTGAAGGCGGCGACCGGCGAGGTGGTGAGCGCGGAGGAATTAGGCGGCGGCGACCTGCATGCGCGCCGGTCCGGCGTCGTCGATCATCTGGCGCAGGACGATCATCATGCGCTGTCGCTCGCGCGCCGAATCGTCGCCAATCTGAATACGAAAAAGAATTTCGACATCGCGCTGACGCCATCGCGCGATCCGATCTTCGATATCGGGGAGCTCGACGGCATCGTGCCGGCCGACCTCAAAAAGCAATATGACGTACGAGAGGTGATCGCGCGGCTGGTCGACGGTTCGGAATTCGACGAATTCAAGCAACTGTACGGCGCGACTTTGGTCACCGGCTTTGCGCGCATCCACGGCATGCCGGTGGGTATTCTCGGCAATAATGGTATTCTGTTTTCCGAGAGCGCGCTTAAAGGCGCGCATTTCATCGAGCTGTGCTGCCAGCGCCGCATTCCGCTGCTGTTTTTGCAAAACGTCGTCGGCTTCATGGTCGGTCGCGAGGCGGAAGCCGGCGGCATCGCCAAGGACGGCGCCAAGCTCGTTACGGCGGTTGCTTGTGCGCAGGTGCCGAAGATCACCGTCATCCTCGGCGGCTCCTACGGCGCCGGCAATTACGGCATGTGCGGGCGCGCTTACTCGCCGCGCTTTCTGTTCACCTGGCCGAATGCGCGCATCTCGGTGATGGGCGGCGAGCAGGCGGCATCTGTCCTGGCGACCGTCAAACGCGAGAATATCGAAGCCGGCGGCGGCCAATGGTCCGAGGTCGAGGAGGAGGAATTAAAATCCCCGATCCGCGATCAATACGAGGCGGAAGGCAATCCCTATTACGCCACCGCGCGATTGTGGGATGACGGCATCATCGCGCCTTCGGAAACGCGGCGCGTGTTGGCTTTAGCTTTTTCCGCCGCGCTCAATGCGCCGGTGCGCGGAACGCGGTTTGGGGTTTTTAGGATGTGAGGGCAGTCTTAAGATTTGCTGACATCATATTCGACGCCATCATTGTCCCTGACGTAAATGGTTTCTTCTTCCGGAGTGCCGAAGTTGCGTGTGACGCGATGGCCATGGCGCGGACCATCAATCGAACCGCGATTGAAATATTCGTGTGTCGTCCCGTCCGCTTTCGTCTGGGTCTTGAAAACGCCGGCGCCTTTGTTGCGTGCCATGACTCATCCCTTCTTCCGCTTCACCGCCGGCAGCTCTGCGACCTTCCTCAATGCGGCGTTGATGCGGCTTTGCCAGCCTCGGCCGCCACGGCGGAAATGCGCCACGACGTCGTCGTCAAGTCTCAGGCTCACCGCGTGCTTAGGCGAGTCTGATTTCGGCCGCCCGCGCGGCATCGGCACACCGCCGATGTGCCATTTGGCTCGTTTGAACCACTCATCCGTCAACTCGGGGATTTCGTCATAGTCCTCTTTAGTGAGAACATAGGCGTCAACTTTATTCATGTCGCTTCCGGAGCGCTTCGAATTGGGCGCCGTAACGCGCTTTCTCTCGGTCATTGGCCTTCCTCATTGAAAAGACGTGACGCATTTCGCCGCGCGGCGTCCAGCCTACAATCACCATACGGTCCCGAAGGTGGCCGACGGTGATGATTCGAAGTTCGCCATAATCGCGGCGCTCATCGGGATCGTCCAATGTCTCGCCCGCGAACACATCCGCCGTTTCGACGAAATCCAACCCGCGTTCGCGCAAGGTCCAGTCGCGTTTGTCCGGATCGAAGGTGATCTTGATCGGCATTTATTGTATATACAACAAATAGGATTTTCAAGAGGCGCGAGCGATTGGGAATCGACCTATTATCAACCAAGCGGGCAGCACCGCAACCGAAACGGGTGTTTGGCTTGGCGCAGATGCTAGCACCGCCCGCGGCGCCGCCGCCGGCCGCTCGCCGAATACGAACTCGGCGAAATGAAGGAAATCATGGGCGACGTGCAGGATATGATACCGGCATTCAAGAACCTGCCGCTGGCCGACATGCTCGACGCGGTGATTACAAAGGAGATCGTCGCGCTGGAAAAAGCGATTGCGACGAAGGATATCAAACAATTCGCCGCCGGCTTCGACAGGCTCAATGCCGCGTGCAATGCCTGTCATCAGGCAACGCAAAACGGGTTTGTCGTGATCAAACGTCCGACGCAGCCGGCGTTCACCAATCAGGATTACCGGCCGCGCAAATAGCTACGGTGACAGGCTGGTGCGGCGCGTGGTAAACGCGCGCCATGACAAACTCTGACGATATCAAGCAACTGGCTTCGACCGGCGCATTGCGCGGCGGCGTCGTGCTCGCGCCCGCGCCTTCGGCCTTTTTCTGCATCAAGGACGAGAAGGGCGAGCCGCGCGGCGTCACCGTCGATCTGCTGCGCGGCTTTGCTGAAAAGCTGCGACTGCCGCTCAAACTTCAGGTATTTGCCAATTCCGGCCAGGTGACCGACGCGGTCGCCAGCGGCGATTGCGACGTGGCTTTCATGCCGCGTGATGCTACCCGCGAAGGGAAGGTCGATTTCGGCCCGGCCTATTATTTTATCGCCAGCACCTATCTGGTGCCGGCCGGCTCGACCATCGGCAGCATCGACGAGGTCAACCGCGCGGGCGTGCGCATTGTCGCGATTTCCAACACCACCACCGCGCGCAGCGCGCGCCGCACCGCGCCGCTCGCCAGTGTCGAAGAGGTTGCCAGCGTCGATCTGATGACCGCGATGGCGCAAAAAGGCGAGGGCGACGCTTTCGCGCTCTCGCATGACTCGTTTGTCGGCATGTTGCCGGAAGTCCCCGGCGCGCGCGTGCTCCCGGGGCAATTTCAGCAGACCGGCATTTCGGTGGCGGTGCCGAAAGGACGGCCGGGCGCGCTGCGTCTGGCCAGCCAACTGCTGGAGGAAGCGAAGTCCTCCGGGCTGGTGCGGCGCGCGCTCGACGCGGCCGGTTTCAAGGATGCGGCGGTGGCGCCGCCGTCGAACTAGAGCCTTTCCGGCTTTGATGGAATCAAAGCCGGGGCTCTAGCTTTTATTTTATCGCGTTTTCTTCACGCGAACCGGTACCCACTTCGCTCGAAAACGCTCTAGATATCGCACTCGCCAACTCGAATATCGAAGGTCCCCCATCGACAATCTCGGCAGCCACAAGGGTAACGCCCTGCGCCGCGCCATTCGTGCCATCGGCGCCAAAAAGCGCTTCACCGTTTCTTCGGCGCGGGCGCTGCTTGCGGTGTCTGCACCGAAATGCCGAACAGCCGCCATTGTCCCCCGACGCTTTCGAACAGAAGATCGAAATGGATCTGCAACGGTCGCGTCGGAAAATAGCCGGTCAGCCGCAGCATCTTGTTGGCGTCGAGCGCGGGCGCGGCAGTGAGTTGCGGCGCAGTCAGCGCTACGGCAAACAGGTCGAAATGATGGTTGCGCAAATTGGCAAAGATCGTGGCAAGATCGGCGGGAGAGTTTTTTTGCTGAAAGTCTGGCGCCGCCAGATCGTGCAGCACCGAAATAATTGCCCGAACGGTTGGCGTCGTTAAGCGTAAGCAGAGTCGAGCGGATCAGATAGAGCGCCTGCTCCAGACTGACCGGCAGCTTGCCTTGCGGTTTTGCCAGTCGCTGTGCGCGCGATGCTGTTTTTGCCGCACCGTGGGGAGCCGGAATGTTCTGCCAGCGGTCCGTGAAAAGGTTGATTGGGCGCGGCCGGCTGCGCCGAAAGACGGGCCGTTGCACCCGCTGCCAATGCAAGTGCGACTATGATAAGGGGTGCTTGCCTCCTGCTCGTCATAGCCATCGCGCCATCCCTTAGCCCATCAATTCAGTGTCACCGACATGCCTATGCTCGCCCCGTAGCCGTCGATTTGCGGCGCTCCGCTGAATGCCGCGTTCATGCGCAGCCGGTCGGTCACGGCATAACCGAGGCCCGCCGCCAGCCCCGCCTCGCCCTTGAAATAGCCCATCGCCGCGGCGACCGAGAACTTGCCCGGCCGCATGTCGAAGTTCAGCCGCGACGAGGCAAGCGCCAGCGCCGTGCCGGCGCGGGCTTCTTGCTGGTTGTCGGTGATCTGCGTCTGCAACGAAGCAAGCTGCGAATTGATGGCACCGAGATCGGCGGTGGAAGCGAGGCCGAGGCCGGAAAGCGTCGTAGTCGCGAGATTGCCGCCGCCGTCGGACGTGACGAGTTGCGTCAGACCCGATTGCGCCGTCTTGCTCGCCGCCGAGGTGACGCCCGCCATGGTGTAGGTGTTGCTCGCGGTGCCGAACGTCTGCTGGTTCGCGCGCGCCACCGTGGCGCCGTTGCCGATCGCGGCGGAGTTGGCGAAATTGGCCTGCGCGCCGTTGCCGATCGCCATGGCGCTGTCGCCGTTGACCGTGTTCGCATTACCGACCGCGATCGCGTTGTTGGCATTGATCGTGTTGTTGTCGCCGAAGGCACCGCTGCCGGTGCCGGTCACGCTGTTGTTGAAGCCGACCGCCGCGCTGTTGCCGCTATTGGCGTTGATCCGCGATTGGTTGCCGATGGCGATGCCATTGGTGGCGCCTGTTTCGACGAAGGTGGCGCCGCCAGAGGCATTGCCGCCAATAGCAATGGAATTGGCGGCATCGGCGGTTGCATTCATGCCGACCGCCACACCGTAGGAACCGGAGGCGAAGCTTAAGGTGCCAAGCGCCGTGGCGCCGGTGCTGCTCGCTGTGCTGTTCGCGCCATAGGCCGAGCTCTCGACGTCGCCCTGCTGAGGACGCCATAGGCCGAGCTGCTGTCGGCGCTCGCCGTGCTGGAGTTGCCATAGGCCGAGCTGAAGTCGCCGGTCGCGTGGCTGGTGTCGCCATAAGCGGCGCTGCTGATTCCCGTTGCGTGGCTCAACACACCATAGGCTGAGCTGTTGTCGGCGCTCGCGATGCTGTTCGTGCCATAGGCGGAGCTTTCGGTGGCGCTCGCGGCGGCTCCGCCGCATGCCACGTCAAAACTACCGGTGGCCGTGGCGCCGTCGCCGGTTTGCGGCTCGCCGCCGTTCGCACTGCCGCCGCACACGAACTGCGCCGCCGCCGGCGATATCCCGAAACACAAGGCGATCAGCAGGCCGAACGCGGCGGAACGGCAGGCAAGCACAAGCGGATTCAACAGCACCTTTGCCATGACAAGCTCCCCACAGCGATGAGACCGAAATCGAGGATAGCTCACCTTCGCTCGCGCCGGTACCGCCGATTGTCGCACGCCCAACGGTTCCAGCCGTTGTCAGAGACCATGTCGTGCGCTGCGGACCGCGCGTGACGGCGATATGCGCGGCGCTGGAGAAGAAAACCGGCGTGAAACGGCGCAAGCGCTGCGATTGTGTCGTTGCGATAATCCATACCCCTTCATTCCCGCGCAAGCGGGAATCCAGAAGCGACAATGGCACAGCTCTAGATCGTCACCACCACATTGCCGATCGAGCTTTTCTCCACCGCCTCATGCGCCGCCACGATGTCCTTCAAGGCAAAGGTCGGCTTGGCCACCCGGTTCATGAGCTTGCCCTTGGCCAGGGCGTCGTTGATGGCGGCAATGGTGCGGGCACGGGAGGCCTCGTCCTGCTCGTAGATCAGAAAGAATTTCAGCGTGATCGAATTGACCAGGCAGAACGAGGACGGGATCGTCGCTTCCGCGCCGCCGGTGCCGTAGATGATGAGGCTGCCTTTTGGCCGCAGCACGCCCGGCAGCAATTTCGCGTTGGCCACGATATCCATGTCGATGAATGAATCGACGCCGCGTTTGCCGGTCAGTTCCATGACGCGCGCGCCGACATCCTCGCGCTTGTAGTCGATCACGTGGTCGGCGCCGGCTTCAAGCGCAACGGTGGCTTTCTCCGGCGACGAGATGGTTGTGAAGACTGTCGCGCCGGCCAGCTTGGCGAACTGAATGACATATTGCCCGACCGCGCCGGCGCCGCCCGAGACAAGCAGCGTCGTGTCTTTGGTCGCGCCCGCCAGCATCACCGCGTGATGCGCCGTCATGGCCGGAATGCCGAGGCAGGCGCCTTCCTCGAAACTCACTTTGTCCGGCAGCTTGACTGCCTGTGCCTGCGGCAGCGCGATATATTCCGCCGCCGTGCCGAATGGCCGTTTCCATTGCCCGTTCCAGACCCAGACCCGCTCGCCGAGGCGCGATTGTGGCACGCCGTCGCCGACTTGGTCGATGACACCGGCGCCGTCGCTTTGCGGGATCAATTGCGGCCAGGCGATCTTGCGGCTTCCTGCGCGCGCCTTGACGTCGGAAGGATTGACGCCGGATGTGGCGAGCTTGACCCGCACTTCGCTGGCGCCGGCAGTCGGCGTCGCAATCTCAGCCACGCGCAGCACTTCGCGCGCGCTGCCGTTGGCTTCGTAATAGGCGGCCTTCATGATTGATACCTTGGTTCGTTGCTCGCGCCGATACGATAGCACGCTTGCTTCTGCGGCAAATCTGCGCGGCGGAACACATGCGCCTGGCGTTGCGTTATCCTAATCACGATTTGTCGGGGATCAGGGGACAGCGAACAGGAGCTAGACCATGACCTATCGCGTCTATAGCGGGCCGAAGGGCACGCAGTCGTTCTCATCGCTCGACAAGCAACACATGCTGTTCAAGGAATTCGCCGCCCTCGATGAGGCGCTGTCCTGGGCCGGCCATATCGGGAAATCCGGCCGCGTCGCGCTCATGATCGAAGGAGATGACGGCACTCGCATGGACCGCCGCGAGATCGGCGAGGCTCTCGGCGTCGGCCAGCGCGAGCAGGTCAACTAGCCGTTCCAGATTGGAATTTGAATTGCCTAGAGCGTTTTCGAGCGAAGTGGACACCGGTTCGCGTGAAGAAAACGCGACAAAATAAGGAGCTAGAGCCCCGGCTTTGATTCAATCAAAGCCGGAATGGCTCTAGCCGCGCGGCTGCGACCGCACGGCGCGCTCGGCGTCGATATTGGCGGTGACACGCGCCCATTCCGAGCGCGCGCGCTCGGTGAGGTGGTGCCACTTCGTGCCTACGACATCCCAGTTGACCATTGGCCGCTGCGCGCTCGCAGGTGTGTCGATCGCGGCCATCGCGTGGTGGGAATCGTAAAGATAAGCGCCGCCAACCGTCAAAACGGCGCCAAGAATGATCCCTAACAGCAATCGCATGGTGTTTTTCTCCGTAGCCCGGCTTTAAAAACGCGCGGATTGATCCCAAGTTCCACTAAGACGCGGCAATCCGGCGGCCGGAGTGTGGTGTTTCGGCGAACCGTGAAAAGGTCCTCCGAGGCCCGAATGCTCGTAGCTAAGCTATTGAAAATATTATAGTTCTGTCACAAAAAACTTCGCCCTTTCACAAAATTAACTGCTATATTGCGAGCATGGGTACACAGTCAGCAAAGGCCGCGCGGCCGTCGAGCAAGATCCCCGCGCGAACCGCAAAAAAGAGCGCCAAAGGCGCAAAGAACGTCAAAAGCACACGAGCGACAGGAAAAAAGCCCGCGAAATCGGCACGCCGTGCTGCCAGTAGCGCGCGTCCGGTGCGCGCGGCGGCTTTGCGCGCTTCCCGCGCCGGCTCGAAAACCAGCGCAAAGAGCGCCAAAACGTCGTCCAAGCCCACGTCTAAGCCTTTGTCCAAATCGTCGCTCAAGACGGTGAAGGCGATCGAGATGCCGTCTGCGCAGACCATGCAGAGCATGATCCGCACCTTGAGCCCGCCGGTGCAGCCGACCGCGGCCGTCGATGTTCCGGTCATGTCGCACAAATATCAGGTCGGTGAGACGGTCTATTTCACCTCGCCAACCTTCGGACGGGCCGCCGCCATTGGCAGCTATACCGTGGTCAAGCTTTTGCCGTCGGAAGGCGACGATTATCAATACCGGATCAAGAGCACCGGCGAAGCTTTCGAACGCGTCGCCAAGGAAAGCCAGCTCGACCGCGTGTAAGCGCCCGTCGCCGGCTTATTACTCATCGAATGCCGCCGCCGCGATATCGTCGGGGGCGTTCGGCTAAGGGTAGGGCCTGCGTCTCGAGCAAAGCGGGGCCGTACGGAGGAGTTTTATGCCGATCTACATTACGCAGGGGCGATACACCCGCGAGGCCATCAAAGGCATGCTTATCAAGCCCGAAGATCGCGCCGATGCGGTCTCGCGTGCTCTCGCCAAGGTTGGCGGCCGGCTGATCGGCTATTACCTCACCTTCGGCGAATATGACTTCCTGTCTATCGCGGAAGCGCCCGACAACACGCAAATGGCGGTGGTGCTCCTCGCCGCAGGCTCGGGTGGCGGTGTTTCCGATCTGCGCACCACTGTGGCTATGACCTCGGTCGAAGCCAAGGGCGCCTTTGCCGCCGCCTCGGATCTCGCGCCCGGCTTTAAGTCTGCCGGCGGGGTGTGAGAAGCGGCTGCCGTTGCGCAGACAGGGAATAACAGCCAGAAAACAGCGTTATAATAGCATCTCTCGCCGCCAAAAAAAACTCAACGTAGAAAACAGAAGATGGAGGAAACACCGATGCGCACCTATTTGCGCCTGCTAGCACTGGCCTTGCCGATCGTCTTGACGGTTGCCTTGCCGATCGCCTTGTTGACGCCGGCCGCGGCCGAAACCTATCCGAGCCGGACCGTTAAAATCGTGGTTCCGTTCGGCGCCGGCGGTCCCGCCGATGTCTACGCCCGCATTCTCGCAAAATATCTCTCCGATGAAACCAAGCAGGCCTTCGTGGTGGAAAACCGTCCCGGCGCCGGCTCGCTCGTCGGCACCGACGCGGTCGCGAAGTCGCAACCGGACGGCTACACGCTGCTTTTGATGTCGAACACCCACACCACCAATGAATCGCTGATACCGAACAAGCCGTTCAAGCTGATGCGCGACTTCGTGCCGGTCGCCAGCATTAATTATTCCGACCTGATCATGGTAGTACACCCGTCGGTCGAGGCAAAGACGGTGGCTGAATTCATCGCACTGGCGAAAAAGGAACCCGGCAAGCTCAATTACGCCTCGTCCGGTCCAGGCACGCCCTATCACATGGCCGGCGAGCTGTTTAAGGCGATGAGCCACACCGATATCGTTCACATTCCGCACAAGGCCTCGGGCGACGCGCGTAACAGCGTGCTGGCCGGCAATGTGCAGATGATGTTCGACGCCGTCACTACGATGACCGCGCTGGCCAAGAGCGGCAAGGTGAGGGCGCTCGCCACCACCGGGCTCAAGCGCAATCCGCTCACACCGGATCTGCCGACGGTAGCCGAAACCGTGCCCGGCTATGAGGCAACAATCTGGCTCGGATTGATGGCGCCGAAGGGCACGCCGAAGGAAGTCGTGACCTTCCTCAATACCGCGGTCAATAAGGTGATCGAGTTGCCGGATGTGAAGGCGACCTGGCTCAAGCAGGGCGCCATTCCGCTGGTCATGTCGCCGACGGAATTCGAGACCTATCTGAACAAAGACATCAAAAAATGGGCCGAAGTGGTCAAGGTGTCCGGCGCGAAGGTGCGTTAACGCCGCGATAGCGCTTCAAGTCGCAGCCGAAAGCCCCTAAAAAGCCTGCTCCCGGGTGTAGCCCCCGGGGCAGGCTTAATTATTTTGGAGCTTGAGATATCGTGCCCTGGTCAAAAGGCTGCTTTGCCCGGAAATCGCGATGAGCATTGGACCGACGACGAACAGGTTGTTGCAGTGGGTCCTGCCGGTGCTGGCCATCGCGGTGGCCTTGTTTGGCGTTTTCGCGATCCTCGACCGCATGGCCCTCGATGAGCGTGCGGCCGATCGGCGCGCGCTGGCAGCGCGCGACGCCGGACTGACCGAAAGCGTGCTACGCCCCGGCTCACCGCTCTCATGTCTCGACGCCAGCGCCGGGGAGGCGGCCGAGAACGCCTGCGAAGCGGCGATCTTCGCCAGCCCGCAATCGGCCGCGGCGGCGGTCACCTATACCGGCGCGCGGTTGACGCTGCTCGCCGACGCGCAGCGTTTCGATCCGGCCTATGCGGCTACCTTGGCCGCCGGCCGCCGCGCCATCGAGCTCGACCGCTTCGGCATCGCCGCTCATGTGCTGGCGGAGCGCGACGGCTGCACGGCGAACAAATGCGCGGCCTTTGCCTTTGTCACCGACACCGGCGCGCTCAAAGGCAACATGAAGGCGCAGGCCTACGACCAATATGTCTCGCGTCACGCCGACGCTTGGAACGCGCCCGCCACGGCGGCTGTGCCGCCGGCCGCCATTTCACAAGCGCCGTCCGCGCTGCTGCCCGCGGCCAAGGCGGCCGCGGCCGAGACGAAATCGGGCGAACTGGTGGCGCATCCGCTCTCGGATAAATACCAACTGCCTTCCGCCGCCTCGATCCCGGCGGTCAGCATTATGAATAAGGAGCCGCCGTTGCCGCAGGCCGTGGCACCCGCTGCCGCCCAACCGCAGGCGCAGCCCGAGACCGCGGTGCCGGTACCGCCGAAACGTCCACAGGCGCAATCGCAGCAAGCAGCGCCGCCACCGGCACGCTAGGATGACCGGCACGATAGCCGGACCCGCCATGTTCTTCTCCGTCCTCATCGCCAATCGCGGCGAAATCGCCTGCCGCATCATCCGCACCGCGCGGACGTTGGGGATGCGCAGCGTCGCGGTCTATTCGGAGGCCGACGCCAAGGCGCTACATGTGCGGCTCGCCGACGAGGCACATTTGATCGGACCGGCGCCGGCGGCGCAAAGCTATCTGTCGATCGAGAAGTTGATCGCGACGGCAAAAAAATCCGGCGCGCAGTGCATTCATCCGGGCTACGGCTTTTTGTCGGAGAACGCCGCCTTCGCGCAAGCCTGCGCCGACGCCGGGATCGTCTTCGTCGGGCCGCCGCCCGCCGCCATGAACGCCATGGGGCTGAAGGACCGCGCTAAGGCGCTGATGGAGAAGGCCGGCGTGCCTGTGGTGCCAGGCTATCACGGCGAGATGCAGGAGCCGAAGTTCCTGAGCCGCAAGGCCTATGAGATCGGCTACCCGGTGCTGATCAAGGCGGTGGCCGGCGGCGGCGGCAAGGGCATGCGGCGGGTCGACCGTCACGCCGATTTTGACGACGCGTTGTCGGGCGCGATGCGCGAGGCGCAATCCGCCTTTGGCGATGCGCGCGTGCTGATCGAGAAATACGTCAGCGCGCCGCGCCATATTGAAATGCAGATTTTTGCCGATAGCCACGGCAACGTCACCCATCTCAATGAGCGAGACTGTTCGCTGCAACGCCGCCATCAAAAGGTGATCGAGGAAGCTCCCGCGCCCGGCATGAGTGCCGCCTTGCGCGCTGAGATGGGCGCCGCCGCGGTCGCCGCCGCGAAGGCTTGCGGTTATGTCGGGGCCGGCACCGTCGAGTTTATCGCCGACGGCGCGGGCGGGCTGAAACGAGGCGGCTTCTGGTTCATGGAAATGAACACGCGCTTGCAGGTCGAGCATCCTGTGACGGAAGCGATCACCGGCCTCGATCTGGTCGAATGGCAATTCCGCATCGCGGCGGGCGAGAAACTGCCGCTGACGCAAGATGAGGTGAAGCTCGATGGCCATGCGGTCGAGGCGCGGCTTTATGCGGAGGACGCCGAGCACGGCTTTCTGCCTTCGACCGGCAAACTGATTGCGCTCGAGTTTCCAAAAAGCGAGGGCCTGCGCGTCGATACCGGTGTCGAGCAAGGCTCCGAAGTCACGCCCTACTACGATCCGATGATCGCCAAGCTGATCGCGCATGGCGATACGCGCGACGAGGCGCTCGAACGGTTGGCCGATGCGCTCGACAGTACCATCGTCGCCGGTCCGCGCAGCAATGCCGGTTTTTTGGCCCGCCTCGCGCGCGCGCCGGGGTTCCGTTCCGGCCATTTTGACACCGGCTTCATCGCCGCGCACCTTTCAGAACTCGGCGCAAGCCCGCAGGGCCTCGACCGCGCCGCCGCCGCTGCCGGAACGCTCGCCTTGCTGGCAGGCGAGCGCGCGCGTATCGCCGCTCAGAAAATGCCGGAGCCCGACGCCGTGGCCTCGCCGTGGGATGCCGATGACGGCTTTCAACTTTCCGGCGCACGCAAATTGCAAATTCCCATTCTGGCCGAAGGCGAGAAGCTCACCGCGCAGGTCGTGCAGGTGAGCGGCCAAAGCGAGATCACCATCGATGGCGAAGCGCCTGCCGGCGATGCGACGACTGTCGCCACAGCGGACGCAATCTACGTCCTGCGCCACGGCCGCCAGACAAAGGTTTCATTGCGCGATCTCGCGTTCAGCGAGGCGGATGCCGCTTCCGGCGGTGGTCTTATCCGCGCGCCCATGCACGGCAAGGTGCTGGCGTTGCTGGTGGAGGAGGGCGCACCCGTTACGCGCGGCCAGCGCCTTGCCATCATTGAGGCGATGAAGATGGAGCACACGCTCACGTCTCCGATCGACGGCACGGTTTCCGAAATCTCGGTGGCTGTGGATAGTCAGGTTGCGGAGGGTGCCAAGGTGATGGTTATTAGTCCGGCGCACGACGGGAATGCGCAGGCCGGAAAAGAGTAAGTTGGGAATGCCGCTGCATCTGATCAAATTGTCGGTTGGGACGGACTCCATCGCCGATCTGGAGGAATGGATCGCTCTCAAGACCAAGGCGCAGAAAAAGCGCGGCGTCAAAAAGCCGGAGCGCGTTCACACCACCCGCATGGTCCCGAAACGCGCCGAGGAACTCACCGATGGCGGCTCGATCTATTGGGTGATCAAGGGCCAGATCATGTGCCGCGAACGCATCCTGGACGTGCGCCCGTTCACCGACAAAGATGGCATCCACCGTTGCCGGCTGGTGCTTGATCCGAAATGCGTGCCCGTCGAACCGCGCCCGCGCTCGGCCTTTCAGGGCTGGCGCTATCTAGTCGAGAAAGATGCCCCGCGCGACTTGTCCCGCGCCGCGCCGGGCGCTGCCCTGATGCCGGAACAGATGCGGCGCGAGTTGAGGGAATTGGGGTTGCTGTAGATACAGTGAGACCCGCTCATGGTGAGGAGCTGCTCCGCAGGAGCGACGGCTCGACTACACCGCCAGATTATCAATCAACCTTGTCTTTCCGATTTTCGCCGCCACCAACAGCCTGATTGGTCCGTCCTTGCGCGTCACAACAGGCGCGAGCGTCAGCGCATGGCGCGCTTCCAGATAGTCGACCGCAAATCCTGCGCGGGTAATTTCATGCGCGCCTTCTTCCATCACCATCGCGATCGGCTCTGCTCGCTTGATGCGCGCCGCGCTCGCCTTGAGCACGCGATAGAGCGCCGGTGCAGCGGCGCGCTCGGCAACCGACAAATAAACATTACGCGACGACAGCGCCAAACCGTCCTTCTCGCGCACGGTCGGAATGCCCACCACCTTGACGCCCAGATCGAGGTCTTTGGCCATCTGCGTGACCACGCGCAGCTGCTGATAATCCTTCTGCCCGAACAGCGCGAAGTCGGGCTGCGTTTGCGTGAACAATTTGGCCACGACGGTGGCGACGCCGCCAAAAAAATGCGGACGGAATTTGTCTTCCAGCCCAGCGAGCGCCGCGCCTTTCGGCACAAGCCGTGTGACAAAGCCTTCCGGATACATTACAGCCGGCGTTGGCGCCCATACAAAATCGACCTTGGCCTCACTGAGCGCGGCTATGTCTTTTTTAAATGTGCGCGGGTAGCTGTCGAAGTCCTCGTTAGGGGCAAATTGAGTCGGATTAACGAAGATCGACACCACCACCATATGCGTGCGTTGTTTCTCTTCTGCAACCATGGCGAGATGGCCGCGGTGCAGCGCGCCCATGGTTGGAACCAGCGCGATTTTGCCGCCGGCTTTGCGCGTTCGCGCCAGCGCCTGCCGCAACGAAGGCACGGTCCGCAGGACTTTCGGGGCTTTTGCCATGGGTTTCAGGAGTTCCCGCCGAGTCGTGCGCTCGGCACTGTCGGCTGTTTGTCGTCAAATCCCGCTAACATTTGTCCGCCAAAGGTCAACCCGGTCGGCGCGGTTAATGGTTAAGATGCGATTAACTTGACTAACCCACCGTAATTAATCGAGAATTGAACGCATCAGAAGGCGCATCATGCTGGTCCAGTCAATCAATAAAAGCCCGCAATCCGCGCACGTCGTCGTGCTTGGCAATGAAAAGGGCGGCTCCGGGAAATCGACAACCGCGTTGCATATCGCGGTCGCCTTGCTCAAAGCCGGTCAGCGCGTCGCCACCATCGATCTCGACTCGCGCCAGCAAAGCTTCACGCATTACATCGAGAACCGCGCCGCCTGGGCCGAGCGCGCACGCATCAAGCTCGAACTTCCGACGCATTTCTGCGTGCCGCGCGCCGACGGTAATTCGCTCGAGGCCAACGAGGCGAATGAATTCGCCAGTTTCTCGCGCGCCATCGCCAGGATCGAACATAGCCACGACGTCGTCGTCATCGACACGCCCGGCAACGACACTTATCTGATGCGTCTCGCCCATTCGATGGCCGACACGCTGGTGACACCGCTCAACGATTCATTCGTCGACTTCGACGTGCTCGCCACGCTTGACCCGACCAATTTCACCGTAACCGGCGAAAGCCACTATGCCAACATGGTGCGCGAGGCGCGCCGGCACCGCCGCCTGGTCGACGGCAAGCTCACCGACTGGATTGTCGTGCGCAACCGCCTCTCGACGCTGAGTTCGCGCAACAAGAAGCTGGTCGGCGATGGCATCGTCGAATTGTCGAAACGCATGGGTTTTCGCACGGTCGACGGTTTCGCCGAACGCGTGGTCTATCGCGAATTCTTCCCGCGCGGCCTGACCGCCTTCGACGATCTCGACGAGCAGACGCTTGGCATCCGTCCGAACATGTCGCATCTGACCGCGCGCGAGGAAGTGATCGCGCTCTTGAACGCGCTGCATCTGCCGATGTCGGAAAACGGCAAGCGCCGCGCCGCCGCCCGCGCCGAATGGTTTTCGGTCATGGACCAGCCGCTCCAGGTCCACGACCTGCTGGCGTAAGCCTCTCAGCCTTGAACCCTAATGCCGCGATTGCCACCTAAGGCGTGCGCTTGACTTGACGCGTCCTAGACTTGGTGCGCGCAGAAAAGGTGTACACTGGCCCGCATGAGCGCTCCGACCCGCAACGACAAAACCAGAACCCCGGCGCAGGCTTCCTCGCGCCCGGAAATCGACGCCTTCCTGGATAAGGTCAAAGGCCTCGGCCCCACCGTCACCGCCGGCAAACGCGGCCGGCTGATTTTCGCGCTCGACGCCACCATGAGCCGGCAACCGACATGGGATTCAGCTTGCGCGCTGCAAGCCGAGATGTTCCGTGAGGCCGCTTCCATTGGCGGGCTCGACATTCAACTGATCTATTTCCGCGGGCTGACCGAATGCCGCGCCTCCGGCTGGGTCGCCGGCAGCGACAAGCTCGGCGAATTGATGTCGCGCATCGATTGCCGCGGCGGCCACACCCAGATCGGAAAAGTCCTGAGCCATGCCCGCAAGGAACACGCCCGCCAACGCGTGCAGGCTCTGGTCTTTGTCGGCGACGCCATGGAAGAAAAAATCGACGACCTTTCGGCCGCCGCCGGCGAGCTCGGGCTTTTAGGCGTGCCGGTTTTCATGTTCCAGGAAGGCGGCGATCCGGTCGCCGAGCAGGCCTATCGCGAGATCGCGCGGCTGTCGCGTGGCGCCTATTGCCGCTTCGATACTGGCTCGGCGCAGCAACTCGCCGAACTGTTGCGCGCGGTCGCGGCCTATGCCGCCGGCGGCGTCAAGGCGCTCGCCGATCTGTCGGCGCGTCAATCCGGTGGCGCGCGTGCGCTGCTGATGCAGCTTAAGTAAAATGCCGACACTTATTTTTGGCGTTCTGATCCTGTTGGCTGGCCTGTGGGTGCTTGGCGTCGTCTCCAAGATCGATCCCAAAGTCGGCGCGCGCGTCATGAAGGCGAGCGGCGGCTTGCTTGCCATCGGCTTCGCCGTTTTTCTCGGTCTGCGCGGCGAAATCGGCGTCGCCATTCCGCTTGGCGCTTTTGGATTAGGATTGCTCGGCTGGCTGCCTTTCGGCCCGGCCGGTTTCTCCGATCGCACCAGGAAAAGCAGCGGGCAAATCTCGCGGGTGCGCACTGCTTGGCTCGAAATGGCGCTCGATCACGACACCGGCGAAATGCGCGGAGTGGTGCTGTCCGGCCCGCACAAAGGCGCGGCACTTGAAAGCCTCAGCGTGCAAACGCTGATCGAATTGCTCACGCAAGTCGATGATGAAACGCGGGCGCTACTGATGCCTTATCTTGACCGCCGGGATGCCGGCTGGCGTGAACACGCGCAAGGTGACACGGCAACGGGGCGCCCGGCGACGTCCAGCGGCAAAATGTCGGATGAGGAGGCCTATCAGATCCTTGGCCTGGAAACCGGCGCGAGCGCCGACGACATCTCGCGCGCCCACCGCACGCTGATGAAGAAATTCCATCCCGATCAAGGGGGTTCGACGTATCTCGCGGCCCGGATTAACGAGGCCAAAGAAATTCTGCTTCGCCGCCATCGCTGATGCACTCCAAACGCAACATCACCAGCGGCTCCTTTCGACTCTGAAAACGTGTCCCGGCATCGATTTTGTTGTTGTTGGCGCGCTCCGTTCTGGAGTCGCGCATCGTCTTTTTAGTTTCGCAGCAGCATGCAAGGAATGTCGCTGCGTTTAAGGTGCTTGCAGGCGGTTTCCGCCTGGTCCTTGTCGAGCCCGGCAAAGCGCGCGCGGTATATCTCCTTGTGCGTCACCTTCTCGGTAAAGGGATCGGCGCGGCCGAGCTCGGCCTTCGCCTTGCTCTGCGCGTCGTTCAGGCGTTCCTTGGCGGCTTTCTCTTCCGGAAAGGCGCCGACCTGGATCATCCAGCCGCCGCGCGGTTTCGCCGCAGTCGTAGGTTCCGGCGGCGGCATCATGACTTTGGATGCGACCGGGATAGCGTGGGTAGTTTTCGGCTCTTCGCGCCGAACCTCGTCGGTGGAGCCTTCCGGTTCCTTATAGCGCAGCACGCCGAGAATGCCGGGCGTGGCGGCAGCGGGTATCGCGGGCGGCTCGCTCTTGACGGTCGCGATGGTCGTCACGGTCGCGGGCTTTGCGGTCGCCGGCGCTGGCGCCAACTGGCGGCTGGCGGAGGGCAGCGGCGACAGAGCGGTCGATCGCGCCGGACCGGCATGCACGGAGACGGTTTTGACCGCGGTCGGCGTGATCGGCGCGGTCGAACCGAGCGCGGGCGCGGCGGTGTTGACTTCAGCGTTGCGCGGATCATGTGCCGGCGCCGGCGGCGATGCCGGCAACCTGGTTTCGGCCATGGCCGTGCCTTCGGCGACCGGCGGGGCGGTGCGCTTGGTGGCGGCGATGTTGATGTTGTTGTCGATCAGGCTGCGGGCACGGGCATCGCGTGCACTGGCGGTACGGCCGCCGAACACCACCGCCACGATGTGACGCTTGCCGCGCCGGACCGACGTGACGATGTTGAATCCGGAGTCGTGAATGTAGCCGGTCTTGATGCCATCGACGCCATCCACAGTCCCGAGCAGGTGATTGTGATTGCGCATGCTGCGGCCGCGGAACTCAAACGCACGCGTCGAAAAGTAATGATAGTAATTCGGGAAACGATCCTGAATGGCGCGGCCGAGCAGGGCCTGATCGCGCGCGGTGGTAACTTGTCCATCGTCGGGCAGACCGGAGCAATTGCGATAGGTGGTGTGTTCCATGCCGAGCGCGCGCGCCTTGGCGGTCATCATGCGGGCAAAACTGGGTTCGTCGCCGCCGAGCGCCTCGCCGACAATCACCGCCACGTCATTGGCCGATTTGGTGACGATGGCGCGGATCGCGGTTTCAACCTTGATCGTTTCGCCGGGCTTCAAGCCGAGCTTGGAGGGCGCCTGCGCGGCGGCATGCGCGGAGACCTGCAATTCGCTATTGAGTTTGATCTTGCCCGCTTCGAGCCGCTCGAACAGCAAGTAGAGCGTCATGATTTTGGTCAGCGAGGCCGGGTGGCGCGACGCGTCGGCCTTGGTCGCCTGCATGACCGCGCCCGAATTGACGTCGACCACGATCGAGGAATAGTCCGGCTCGTAGGCGGTGCTATGGTGCGTCCGGCGGGCGCGGGCATCGGCATCGCCGCCGATGACGGAAGCAACGGTCAGCGCCGCAAGCCCAACCACGCCGCAACGGAGATAGCGACCGACCAATCCTCCCCGCAGCAACATACGTACTCCCCAGCCCATTTGCGGACGGATTTAAAGACCACCATCATGGCCATATTATTGCGCCCTCGCAGCGCAAGAACCTTCAACGTTAGGAGAACGCGGTTTACAAATTCTTAAGTCATCCCACTGATTTTACAGTAAATTTTGCAGTGCAATAATCCTGTTTGACTTTTTATTGTGCAGTGCGGTATGAATATGACCAATCCCGGCAGGGGCCGGGGCGAAGCATTTAATAGGCGCCGCGTTTTGCGGGGCCGGGAAAGGATCCAGCATGGTCAAGAATTTCGAGGACCTCCATCAGGTCAGCAAAGAGAACGTCGATCTCGCGATGAAGTCGGTGGGCGCGCTCACCAAGGGCTCGCAGGCGATCGCGGTCGAAGTGGCCGATTACTCGAAGAAGTCGTTCGAGGACAGCTCCGCCGCGTTCGAGAAGCTGTTCGGCGTCAAGTCGATCGAGAAGGCCATCGAGCTGCAAACTGAATTCGCCAAGTCGGCTTACGAAGGCTTCGTGGCCAAGGCCACCAAGATCGGCGAGATGTATGCCGACCTCGCCAAGGAAAGCTACAAGCCGTTCGAAACCATGCTGGCGAAGGCCAAGTAACGAGTTCAAGTAAGGCGCGGTTTGTTGCGTCTGTCCTGAGCATCACGGAAAAAGCAAAGCCCGGCAGTCGAGCCGGGCTTTTATTTTTTGGGCTCGGGCAGGGTTATTTGGCGACGCGCAACTTGGTCAGGTTGGTTCCGATGCTGTTGAACACGGAAGCAATGCCGCTCGAACTCGTCACCATAAAGAACTTGCTCGGATCACTCATCATATCTTTGCTGCCGGCGCAGTTCTTCAACAGTGTCGAAGTCGGGTCGCCGGCGGTGTTGACCTGAATGGTGTAAATGGTAACGCCCGAGGCCTTGGCATTGGCGCAGGTGCCGGCGCCGCTCTTGGTTGAGTCATACATACGGGCGTCGACCTGCGTGCTGGTGGTCGTTCCATTGCCGTACCAGTGGTCCTGCGTGTTCAAACCATCCGACAGCAGAATGATGATTTGCTGGTATTGGTAGTTTGAGTCCATCGCGGGTGCGGTGAGCGGGCCGCCCCCGACCAGCGATTGCCAACCCCACGCCAGTCCGATGGGCTGGTTGGTGCCGCCATTCGGCTGCATCGAGTTCACCAAGTTATTCATCGCGGTCCAGTTATAGCTCAGTCCCATCACCGCGACCGGGCAGGCGTCGTACTGTTCAGCAGGAAACAGCGTCGAGGCGACGTTCGACGGTAGGTTTGCGTCGGACGGAACCGGAGTCGTGACGAGCTGATCGTAGTTCTGGTCACGGTCGGTGACGCAGCCATTCCAGGTATTGTGGTTACTGGGGACCCAGGTT
>Ga0207933_1000476_pt1 | contig 39166 bp, 41 predicted proteins | sample NGESurdeep092012_4_FD_184488 | JGI IMG/M metagenome (GOLD analysis project Ga0207933, IMG submission 184488) | Arctic peat soil microbial communities from Barrow, Alaska - NGEE Surface sample F53-3 deep-092012 (SPAdes) | ecosystem: Environmental > Terrestrial > Soil > Wetlands > Peat ... | reverse complement strand
GAAGCCATACACGCAAAAGAAATGGAAGCTGAATATGAAAGAATAAAAAACCAACCCTGATGGCAAAATTTTATTTACTCGAAAAAGAAAAAGGGCATTACGTCTTTGATTGCCCCGGATGCGGTTACTCTCATTCCATAACCACATTGGTACGCAATGAAAGCGGCGCCATCTGGAATTTTAACGGCAACCTGGAAAAGCCCACCGTTTCGCCATCGCTATTGGTTAATAATCATCATCCGGAAAGCCGTTGCCATTCAATCATCACAGATGGGAAAATAAAATTTTTAGATGATTGCTATCACGAATTAAAAGGCAAAACAGTAGAGCTGCCTCAATGCGGTTGGGGCGAATCAACAGAAAATTAAATGATAAAAAAAATAGTTCAAGAATATTTTTCGGCAAAAAAGCAAATAGAAATTAGAATAAATTAAATCATGAATACAAAAGCCGCTCATAAAAAAAATACCCTCCAGAGCGCATCCTGCCTTTCTTCCCCCTCTCCTTTTGGAGAGGGAGGGGTGAGGTGGGGTTGGGGGTGAGGCATTATGGGAAAATCAGCACAATTTAAAAAACTAAGAAGGCTCGCCAGCCAGCTACCAGTTGTAGCCACAAATCAAAAAATTCACACCATCATTCAGGAGCACAATCTCCATATTGAAAAGGATAAAGATGGAAAAGCAATAGATCCGGGCAAGGTTTACCATGTTGAAAAAACTTTACCGGTAAACCATTTGAAAAAAATGAAAGAGAATTATAATAAAGCCGGAATGGCTGGCGCTGCCCTCTATGCCCGCTCAGTAATAGAACACGTAAAGCAAAAGAACGCAGCAACTCCTAACTCCTAACTTATAACTTAAAACTTAAAACTTACAACTTACAACTTACAACTCATCACTTACCACTTAAAACTTACAACTCAGTCCCATGGTCCTCGATTACATCTCCTACTTCCGCTCACTCGCCATCGCCCACAAAGATTTGCAACATAACCCGCTCAGCGAAACCGGCGACGGCCCTGTCGGTTCAATGCATTTTACAAAAATCTCCCCGGAGCAGGTATTAAAAGCTTTGCGCACCGGCATAGGTTTTCCCTGCATGGCTATTGAGTTGTACGATACTCAAATGGAAAGCCAGGTAGCTTCAGATATAAAGCCAAAAACTTCCGGCGCCTTCATGATCATTGACAATCCTGCTTCACAATCCGCCGCCGATGAAGACGCGGTTTTCGGAAAAACTGAAAATATTGTTTACGATATCCTTAAACAAATATACCAGGATGTTCTTGCGCCCGGTGCCGATGACGAATGCGCTTCGCCTTTCGAATTCTTTGAGTTCGATAAATTAACCATTACACCCGTGTCCAGGATATTTGGCGGCCAAAGCGGCTACCGCGTGGTATTTGATTTTGAATTGAAAAAAACTTTAAACATAACCGTGCCTCCGGCAGCAGGAACATTTATAATTGATGAGTCATAAACTAAAAACTAAAAACTACGAACTAAAAAAATGCCCGACATCAAACTAACCTTTATCCAAAACTCCCTTCGCGAATTTATGCAGCGCGCAGAAGCCGCCATGGTTTCAGCAGGGCATAAAGGAAAAATTGACATCAATTCCATTTCTTATAAAGTGCTGCAAAATGGTGGCGGCGCTTTAGGGCAATTGTCTTTTAATGATTACCTGCGATTTGTAGATATGGGCGTTGGCCGTGGCCATCCTTTGGGCGGCTTAAAAGCCACAACTGTTGCCCTGCAAGCCAGCAAGAAAGTAGGCCTTGCCCAGGTAAAAGACAACGTAAGGAAACCAAAGAAAGTTTATTCAAAACCCGTGTATGGGGAGCTCGGTTTTTTATACGGCAAACTATTATATGGCTTCACAGAAGAAACCATTGCTGTATTAAAAGAAGAATTAGAGGCAAATAACGCAACTACCAATCCTTAGTGCTTTCCGATTGTGAGGCCATTGCCTTTTTCAAATCTGAAATAAGCGTATTCATATCGCCTTTAAAAATTTCATACAATTCTTCAGTCCGCTTTGTTGTTAGAAGTTTATTTTTAAATCCTTTTTCATCTTCAAATGGAAATGTTCTATTGATCATATCACTTTTGAAAGAAATCTGAAAATCGTTAATGGTATATTTATAACGCCCATCCTTACACTGAATTAATATACTAAAACTTACTCTTTTGGTAACTCCCGAACTAGCTAATCCTTTTAGTACAATCTGCACATTACCATTCCCAGCTACCGTTTTAGCAGCATCATCATTTAATTGCGTTACAGCCTTTCCTGATTTGAAGGCAGTAACAATAAAAAGTTTTGCATTGCTGTAAAGCTTTGCCGCACTGGCAGAATCAACATTTACAACTTCAGAATATTCATATTTGCCCTCAGCATTCCTGGGAATAGAGTCGCTTTGCGCTGCGGCTGATAAAAAAGCCGAAGCAGTAAATAAACAAATAATCAGTTTTTTCATTTTTAGTAATTTTAGTAAATGTATTTTTCTTCTCCCTCTCCTTTTGGAGAGGGCCGGGGTGAGGTTCATTTGGTAAATTTAAATTATAATAAATAACAACATCGGAATCAATAAACCCATTAATATCAGTTATTCTAAAAATAAATGCCTTATGGCTTTTATCAATAATTGATTTTACTTCATCTGTTTCATCGCGTGGCACGTAACCAATCAGCCCCGATGGTGATACTACTTTTATTGCGTTCGGATCGTATTTGTTATGAGGTTCTTTTTTCAAAGTTACTTGGTCATATACAACGCATTCCTCTAGTTTTTTTTGATAAGATTTCATCTGCAACCCTTTTATTCCAAAATAATATTGCTCCGAATACTGGCTAAGGTTTTCCTTTTCCATTTGATATTCTTTGATATCAAACCCCCAGTAAATGGGCCTATAATATAGAAGGCTGCAATTAATTTTATCGTGGAAAAGTTTATCAATCTTCTCAGGAATTTTAAATCCTTTCTGTTTGAGCTGATGATAAACTTGTTTAAGCACATCTGAATCCCTGGATAAAATAAAACGGACTACATCCTTTGGATTGGCGGTTTCCGGGTTAGGGACTGACAATTCCACGGCCTGTGATTGCGTGCTAGTAAAAGGAATTTTATTATTGTTCCCTCCGGAAGAATAAGCGATACATAAAATAAGTACAATGCAGCTAATTGCTATAAATGTTAACATTGCATCATTTTTTTTATAAAATGAAATTACGTCTAACCATACCAGTTACGTCAAATTAAATCAAAATTCCTCCAAACTACCCTAAGCCCTTTTTTCTATCAGGGTTATCACTATTTCCCAATCGTGTAAGTAGATCCCGAATCGTTTCTTGCTGACTTCTTATTGTAACAATGAGTTCGTTAACATTTAACCTCTTCTCTTGAGAATCTTCTGCAACTAATGAAAAAGTCTCATTCATTTCGTATGCTTTATTTTTTTTGCTTTGGCCAAAAAGATCGCATGGATTTAATCCAAAATGTTTTTGTGCTTTTAAAATGTGGTCTAATTGAATGCTGACGCCAGTTTTAAGAGCGTATAAATATCCGCCAGGATTTTTTTGATATTTTTCGAATGTATCGGCTATTTCCTGATGCGTAATCTCTTTATCAGTCACTTTTTTTAACAAAAAGAGATACATTTTCTGTGTCGGAATATTAGCAAAACTACCTAATGTCAATGCCATAAGTATATTAATAAAATAAATTTATACAATTTGATTGTATTTATACAAATGAATTGTATGTTTGCGTTGTCAAACGAAAAGTAAAATCAAAAGTAAAATATTATTATGGTAGAAACAAGAGATAGAATAAGAAAGTCAGTAAAGATGACTCCAGAAGAAATGAAGGCATTGAAAAAATATGTCAAATCTTTCGACACAAAAATTGACGCTTTTGAAGCCATTGGAATTACTAAACCTACGCTGGATATTGTTTTAGTCCGTGGTACTGGTGCGCAAAAAACAATTGATAAAATAAGAGAGGCATTGAATCTTGTTCTTTAAACTAAAAATCTACTGCAATGACTCAATTAGACATATACCATAATTACAACGGCAAATTATTCTGCGACTTTTTCAGTTTCCTAACCATTTATACTCCCCTGTATTCTGAAGGCCAGGAAGTGGAAATAATTCACCGTGGCATCAACATGGGCATCGCAAATGTTGTGCGAATTAAGGTTTTCCCTTTCTACGACCTCAGGGATTCTGTCTCTTACCTCAACATGGGAAAAGCCGCACAGTACCAGGCTGCCGCCCTTAATAAGCAACACAATTATGGAAATACAATAGAGCGCAATGAAAGCATCATGCACATGATCATCGGATGGTCACAAAGAAATATGGAAGCGCAAAATGATTTAATGAAAGACTGGTGGCAACTCCTAACTCATAACTCATAACCCATAACTCATAACCCATAACTCCTAACTCATAACTCATAACTCATAACTCAGCCCCATGACTATAATACTCGATACTTCACGCACCAACTGTTTTGTCAGTCCGTCCCTATGTAAACATTTGGAAGATGCCGGGCTTAGCACCCATGTACAGTTTCATTGGAAAGTTTACCACGGCATAGCAAAGCTGGTAACGAATGCCTTTGACACAGATAATTATTACGCCGAAGGCGAAAGGCTCGCTGATTATGCAAGCCCTCCCAATTTTGTGCTGCCGGCATACAGCATAAAAGATGTAGAAAGATTATTGCCTATTGGCTGGCTTTGTACCTGCAACCACACAGGCAAGTACGAAGCATCGCTCAGCGACCTGTATTTGTGCAATAGCTCCGTGGCAGACAGAATGCCGGACGCCTTTGCCATGCTGCTTCTGGAAGGGTTAAGGAAAAAAGTAATTGACATTAAAAAATTAAGCGCAATTCTTGAAAAATGAAATGGAACGGGGAAAAAATATTTTACTGCGTGATATGTGTGCCATTGGTGTTGATGGGAATTGCAGCCGAACAAATTGCGTATTTAGGTATCAGGGTAACAGCAATGCTTAAACGAAAATAAAATGACGGAAGGAAACGCGGACGGTAACACGGAGGATTTAAACATCGCGAACATGGTAAGGCGCAAATTGCTGCTTGCGCTCAATAAATATAAAAATGATGAACGGGCAGCGGCAGCACTTGGGATCAGCGAAAGAAGCGTGTGGAAATATAAAAGGGAATTTGGCATCCATCGCTGCCCCGAAAAAAAGGAATATTCATTGAAGAATAAAAAGAGTTTAGTGTAAAGGTTCATTCAACAGGTAAAAGCCCTGTATTTCTATACAGGGTGATTTTTAAAAAAAAGTAGAAAAATTAAAGCATGGAACAGGAATTAAAATCTGCAATCATAGGATATTATCGAAGCGGCGCTTCAGTTGAGCAAATTATTGGGTTGACCGGTTTATTCTATAGGCAAGTTTTATGGGTTCTTTCCAATGCTGGCTTATTAGCTAATTACAATTAAAAAAATAAAAAATGAAAAAGTTATTATTTGTTGGTTTACTCTTCGCATTTACAAATGCCTTCTCCCAGGATACCATCTACGTAAAAAAAGTAAAAGTGGTCAACCTAGTTATCAACAGAAAAACCGGCCATGCTATGAGAAAATGGGTCCGGCACCCAAAAGTGCCATTAGGCTACATCATCAAAAGAAATGATGGATTGTATGTTGTCAACGGAAAAGTAATGGTACCCGATAATTACAATCCTGATTCATTCATTGTAAAAAAATAAATTATATGTCCGGTATCAAAGAATTATCCAATGAATTCATTTCTTCTCCCTCTCCTTTTGGAGAGGGCCGGGGTGAGGTTGATACAATCACTTCGGAACACCGCACCGCCCTTTTCGCCGGCAACAAAAGATTGCTCAACATAGAAGCCGTGGCCAAACAAAAAAACTTTTTTGAAAATGCGATCGCAAATAAAAGCCAGGAAAAATCATTGATAGTTGCTGAAAAAAAAGAGGAAAGAAAGTCTCTTTCTTCCTGAAACAAAATGATACGCATGTTGAAAGCGAAAGGCGCATTAATTACTCAATAATTTCTAAAAGATGCAAACACTTATCAATATCGCATTTATAATATCCGCTATTTCCCTTTTAATAGCAATCGCCCTCTACATTTCTTATTTCCAAGGAATAAGAAAAGAGAAGAAAAATGCCGGCATAACAGGAATGGATATACGAAATTTTTAAATTAATAAAAATGAACCAACCTTTCAACGAAAAAACGCAACGAACTATCCTGGATGCGATTTGTAATTTGGAAACAAAGATGGCTGTTAAAGGTGCCAAAGCCCGGCTATTCATTTTTGAACGAGATGAGATAAACGTGCTTGCTCCTTCAGATGCCTTCCAGGAAGTATTGGGTACAGCTTATGAAGAATTTTGCGCAAGGGTTTTCAGTGAATTAAAGAAATTGCTGCACGAAGCCGATGAGCCTTTTGATGATTAATAAAAATTTAAAATAAATATTCACCACAAAAAATAAAACAATGCCAGGAAAATTAAAAAAAGAAATTGAATTAGGCAACAAGGTTAAAGACATCGTAACCGGTTTTACAGGTATTGCCTCTTCAAAAATAGAATATCTGAATGGATGCATTCAATTTGGTGTAAAACCACCTGTAAAAGACGATGGCACCATGTCTGAAATAACCTACATAGATGTTCAGCAGTTGGAATATGTTTCGAAAGGAGTAGTAGTAGATAAAATTGATACCGGCGGCGATCATCCTGATGCGCCACGTCATTAATCATCTTTAAAAATCAAATTATGAATATCTGCGGGCACCTTATAGCTGACGACCAGGTAATTGGTATCGGGCCATTGTTAATAAAAAAGTCTGATGATCCTACAGTTAGATCTTTTTTTAATGAACAGCAGCTTTCATTCAGTGTTTACCTAAAACATTTAGCCATAAATATTGAAAGTGATTTTTTACCTATTGGCAATGGAGAACCTTTTTCTGAAAAAATATCAGAAGCACGCCAGGCATTCAAAAAATTTGAGGAAGATTATTCACATATTAAAGATGTTATTTCAGAAAAAATAAAATTCAGTATGCCGGAACATTTAGGGCCAGCTTAAAAATCAATTCCATGAAACACGAAAACTTTCCAAAAGCAAAGTCAATTGTTGAAGAAATTGATAAAAATAAAAACATTCTTGATGACTTGTGTAGGGAAGGTGTTTACGTGAAAATAATGAATAGCGGCTGCGTGATATTGAATATTGATGCTGATACAACTTCTGAGGATGGATTCAAGGATAATGCATTCAGTTTCATCAATGGGCTAAAACTTTATTACAAACAAAAAATTGTAAACTTAACCGCAGAATTAGAAGAATTATAAATGAAAAACCAGGCAACCATACGAACCATGCATTTAGGAATGCTGTTAACCCCCGGGGAAAAAAGAATTGTAGATTTGATTTCTACTGCAATCATTAAAAAAACTTTTAACAATGGAAAAAGGATTTCGATATCTGCGCTTCAGCAAGGACAAACAGAGTGTATTGAGTATAGAACGGCAAGATTTGGTGACAAGCCAATGGATGAGTCATAATCGTATTTCCATCACTCAAACATTCATTGATGACGGGTACAGCGCAAAAACTTTTGACCGGCCAGAAATGAAGGATTTAATGGAATTTATCAAAAAGAATTATAGGGATAACGATTACCTCGTGGTGGCAGAGCTCACGCGTTTCAGCCGCGATTTGGGTGATGCCGTTAACCTGGTAAAGAAGATACAAAAGAATTACAATATTCGAATCGTAAGCGCCAGCCGTGGCGCCATATACGACTGCACAGACAGCAATTCATTCTTCATGATGTCCTTAGAATTCCTTCTCGGAAATTCAGAAAACCTAAAACGAGAAAGCGATATCAACGGCGGTATTTATACAGCCAAAGCAAAGGAAGGGAGGTACATCCATGGGCAACCGCCGTATGGGTATTTTAAAGACGGTACCGGTGCAGCATCACACCTATGCATAGACGAAGAAAAAGCAAAAGCCATCCGCTATATTTTTTCCGCTTATTTAAAAAATGTTCCTTTTTTAATTATTTACCAGGAAGCAAAAAAAATAGGGTTTCCTCACAAGGGGCATGGGGCCATTCAAAAAATTCTTAGCAATCCACTTTACTCCGGCCAGCAAATGGTAAAGCCCTGGCGCGAACATCCGGGAGGGTTGTTTCCGGCGCAGCATCAACCTATCATAGATATCATTACCTGGAAAGATGCACAGGTAAAATTAAAAAACAAAACACGCCCGGGAATATCTATCTCTGATGAAATGCCATTGCGTGGCGTATTGCGTTGCTATTGTTCGCAACCGGTAACCGGCGCGCCCAGCCGCAACCGTTGGGGGAATTATTATTATTACTATAAATGCAAGCACAGCCGTCATGTAAATATTTCCGTAATAAAAGCGCATGAGAAGCTAAACGCGGCGCTTAGTTACATGAGCCTTACGGACAGGATGGCTACCGCAATTCAAATTAGCAGTGAACAAAAATTTAATGACCAGGTAAAAGAAAACCGAAAAATCCTGTCAAAGAAAAAAACAGAGCTCGAAGAAATTTACAATCGCATAGAGAGCCTGGAAGAAAAGTACCTGGCCAACAAAATCGAATTTGAAACTTACAACAAATGGTTCAGTGAGCTACGCCAGCGCCGCACCATCACCAGGGCGCACATAGATCAGCTGCAGAGGGACGACAGCAGCTTGTATCTTTTAATGCAAAATAATATTGAGCAGTTCACCGATCTGCCCTATGTATATAAAAATTTAGAAACAGCAGCAAAGCAGGAATTTATAAGAATAGTGTTCGACAGCAAACTCTATTGGCAGGGCAACATCTATCGAACCCCTTACATCATTCCGGCTTTTTCACATAATTCATTAATTCTCAAACAAAAAGAGCTACTCGTATTAGAAGAAAAAAAGGGACTTTCAATGAAAGTCCCTCAGGGTGGAGCTGCAGGGATTCGAACCCTGGTCCAAACACATTCGCCATAAGCCTTCTACATGTTTATTTTTGCATTGTTTGTCAGGAAAAAGCAGGAGCAAAACAAACCAACTTTTTCCTTAGCTGAATAGTCTTAAGCAATTGTCACAGCCTTCAATTGCAGCAGCCCGTTTTATTTTGAGTCGGCGGAAGAGCGTGGCAACAGGCCTGGCCAGCTCATCGGCCCTAATGGAAGCGAATCTATCGATTACGCAGCCATGGCAAGTTGTGTATTGCCATTTAGAGTTTTCGTATTCATATTAAAGCGCTAATTACGCAACGCGCTACATGCTTATACTTACAAAGAACTATGCTGTCAAAACCGGTCAGCCCCGGGTATTTTTTGAACTTGCGAATTTACAAAAAATAATCTGCATGTAATTTTAAACATGGCAGTACATGATAGTTTATATTTTTTGTATCAATACCTTTATTTTTATAACTTATTAAAGTATGAATGCTATGAGAAAATTTTTTATCCCTGTACTATTACAATTCATTGCAATATCAGTATTTGCACAGGTAAACGTAAGCCAGTTATTATGCAACAATCTTTCTAACCCAATAGGAATAGGCATTTCAACCCCACAGTTTAGCTGGCAAATAAATTCGGGCAAAAGAAATGTGATGCAGGCTGCTTATGAAATAAGGGTCAGCAAGGATTTACATGGTTTAAAAAAAGGAAAAAGTGTAGAATGGAGCAGTGGGAAAATTCTTTCTGATCAATCCGTTCGCGTTAATTATGGCGGAGCTGCTTTGCAATCCGGTAACAAATATTTTTGGCAAGTAAGAGCCTGGGATAACTATGGCAAAGCTTCAGCGTGGAGCACTCCCGATTTTTTTCAAATGGCTCTTTTGAATATAAGTGATTGGAAAGCCAAATGGATTGAACCAGGTTTTACGGATATAGTTGATGAGCCAAGCCCCATGTTCAGAAAACAATTTTCTACCAATAAGAAAATAAAATCTGCTGCGATCTATATTACAGCTCATGGGTTATATGAAGCGAAAATAAATGGTAATCGTGTGGGCGAATATTTTTTTACTCCAGGCTGGACAAGCTACAACAAAAGGCTTCAGTACCAGGTATATGATGTAACTAATTTAGTAAAAGAGGGAAACAATGCGATTGGCGTAACACTCGGTGACGGCTGGTATCGCGGGCACCTGGCATGGGGTGATAATATAAATATTTATGGAAAAGATATTTCACTTTTGCTTCAACTAACGATTACCTATAATGATGGTTCTTCTAAAACAATTGTATCAGACGATAGCTGGAAATCAACAACAGGAAGTATTAGAAGTGCAGGTATTTATGATGGTGAAACTATTGATTCCCGCCTGGAAAAATCAGGCTGGACATTGCCAGGATATGACGATTCAAAATGGAGCGGAGTAAAAGTTGAAAATTTTTCAAATGATAACCTTTTAGCAACTATTAATGAACCGGCTATAAAACACGAAACATTTAAACCTATCAAAATCTTAACTACTCCTAAAGGAGAAAAAGTAATTGACTTTGGGCAAAACCTGGTTGGCTGGGTAATGCTGAAAGTAAAAGGGAATACTGGTGATACTATTGTAATACAGCATGCAGAAGTATTAGACAAAGAAGGGAACTTTTATACAACAAACCTGCGGGCAGCAAAAGCAACCTCCACTTATATTCTAAATGGGAAAGGTGAGGAATTTTTTGAACCTCATTTTACGTACTATGGTTTCCGTTATATAAAAGTGGAAGGCATCAATGGAAATTTAAATCCGGATGATTTTACAGCTGTTGCCATTTATGCTGACATGAAATCTACCGGCACTTTCACTTCGTCTGATTCTTTGATCAATCAGCTACAACACAATATTCAATGGGGTCAAAAAGGGAATTTCCTGGATGTCCCTACGGATTGTCCTCAACGCGATGAAAGGCTTGGCTGGACAGGCGATGCACAGGTTTTTTCCAGGACAGCTTCTTTCAATATGAACGTGAATAATTTCTTTGATAAATGGATGAAAGATGTAGCTGCCGATCAGTTTGCCGACGGCGCTGTGCCGCATGTAGTTCCAAATGTATTGGGACCAAATGCTGGCGGGTCCGCAGGTTGGTCAGATGTAGCAACAATCGTTCCGTGGAATATGTATCTCGCTTATGGAGATAAAAAAATATTAGAAGATCAATATGCAAGCATGAAAGCCTGGGTAGAATATATGCATCATCAAAGCCATAATGATTTATGGAATACCGGTTTTGATTTTGGCGACTGGCTATTCTATAGTCCTGAAGATCCTAATTCAGGTACTGCCGCTATTACCAATAAATATTTAATTGCGCAATGCTTCTACGCACACTCCACGCAACTACTTATCAATACGGCAAAGGTGCTGTGCAAAACAGAAGATGTGGAAACCTATTCTACTTTATTGAAAAAAATAAAAGAGGCATTTATGAAGGAATATGCTACGCCTAATGGGGCACTTGTTTCCGGCACACAAACTGCATATGTACTCGCCTTAAATTTTGATATGCTACCTGAAGTTTTGAGAAAACAGGCAGCCGAAAGATTAGTTGAAAATATAAAAAGCTACGACAATCATCTCACAACCGGCTTCCTTGGAACGCCTTATTTATGTGATGTGTTGACAAGGTTTGGCTATGATAATATTGCTTACACATTATTATTGCAAAAAACCTATCCATCATGGTTATATCCTGTAACAATGGGCGCTACGACGATCTGGGAAAGATGGGACGGAGAAAAACCCGACAGCACTTTCGAAAACCCGGGGATGAATTCTTTTAATCATTATGCTTACGGTGCCATCGGTGATTGGATGTATCGCAAGATGGTGGGCATAGATACTTATGAAGATGGTGTTGGATATAAGCACATAAAAATTAAACCCCACATCGGCGGTGGTTTCACTTATGCTTCTGCCAGTCTTGATACTTATTATGGCAAAGTTTCCAATTCCTGGAAAATAGAAAATGGGAATTTAATAATGGATGTTGAAATCCCCGCTAATACCACGGCTACTGTATTTGTGCCTTCAGAAAATGCAGATGCAGTTAAAGAAAATGGTAAAGTATTATCGGAGGTTAATGATATAAAAGTAAAAGGTGCCGAAGATGGCTATGTTGAGTTGGAATTAGGTTCCGGGGTTTATCATTTTGTAGTTCAGAAATAAAGGATAACCAGAGAAATAAGAATACCTGTTATTTGTTGCTTTACTGTAATTCTTTATTTTAAATTATTGCGTTTAGGCATTAATGTTATGTTGTATAAAATCATGTTTGAAATTATTTATAATCATAACTGAATTGCGAAAATTAAATTATCCTTTTCTATAAATCATTTACCGGGAAATAAAATACTTTTACCTCTTTTACAAAAAAAGTACTTAATTTAATTGCCAACGATGAATCTTTTATGTACCAGATTTTGGTTCTACTTCTCTTGATGGTGTTTGCAGTTCCTTCGGCTTTTCAGGTTTTTGATTTATTTTCTTCTCATTTTTTTTATTTGGGTTTGTGTTGACCCGCTGCCCCGATTTAGTATTAGATAAAACCCTTACCGGAGTTTTACTTCCGGTTGGCTTTTCTACATTGGTATTATTTTTAGTCGTATTTCTGATACGTTGTTCCTGAGGTGCTGGATTCTCAATTACAGGCTGGCTTTGCTTTTTAGAAGGTAATACTCTTTCAGGAGTATTAGCCCGTGTTGGAGTTTCTTGTACCCTGTTATTTTCAGGAGTTGTATTTCTGTTATCCTGACTTGGTACTGTGGATCGGTTTATTGCCGGAGGATTTTCATTACTTTTTGGCAAAACCCTTGCAGGCGTATTATTTCTTTCAGGGGAAACAGATGGAATATTATTATTTACAGGAGGATCATTCCTGATAATTTGAGGGGTTTGATTTTTTGGAAATTCCCTTACCGGAGCTGAATTAGCAGGATTTGACTGCCTTGGTGTTGTAACTCTCTCTGGCCTTATGTTGGCAGAATTAGAAGGCGCCTGGTTTACTACCGGCCTAAAAAGCCTGACAGAATTATTGTTTACCTGTGCTGCTTCGGGTTTATCCGAAGTTACCACGTTATACCTGTTAATTCTTGTTCCTGTTGTTCTTTCTACATCCGTTACCGCAGGGCCTTGATTATAAGAAGGCCTTGCCCCGTTTGTAATATTCCTAGTGTTTACTACAGTAGTATTATTGATTATAGTAGTGTTATTAATGATGGTTACATTCCTCGATTGGTCTACATAATACCTATTGATATTGGTGCTGTTTATCTGGTTGCCAGGTACAAAAGTCCAGTGATTATATGGAATAGAACCAGAGCTAATATTAATACTCATTCCTGGAGCAAGAGGCGCCCAGCCATAATAATTTCCACCACCTCTCCACGAAACCCAAGCTGGTGCCCATTCATAACCAGGAACCCACATCCAGCCATATTGAGAATCATTCAACCACCTGCCATAATGAAATGGAGCCCATCCCCAATTATAATTTGAAACCCAGGTCCATCCATAATCAGTATAAACCCAATTACCATTAGTATAATAAGGCCTGAAACCCTGCTGGTTTGGAACCCAGACATACCCATAGTTACCATAATTCATCCAGTCTCCATAAGGGCTTAGGTCATTATAAAATTGTTGATAAGTGATCGTTTGCTGCTGATCATAATTCTGTGAATAATCAGCAGGAGTACTTTGATAATATCTCGAACTGGAACAGGACGAAAATAAAATCACAAGTGAGACAATTAAAATGTTGTATAAATATTTCATGATTTAATGTTTATAGTAAGACTAAATAATAGCAAAAAGTTTACCTGATTTTTATTCGTTAAAAGAAATTTAACTATTTCATAATTCCTTCTTCCGTCAAATTTTTTATCCTGATAAATATAAACATACTTTGTTTTTCTATTTTAATAGTATTGTATTTTTTTAGTTCGCTATTAATGTAATGTTACAGTAAACGAAGAAATAATCACAATTTTTATTTTAGGAATTCACTGGGAGCCCAATCAGATTTTGGATTAAAATGTTTCCACAATAATGCTGATAATTTCCTGGTCAAAATCCAGGCTTCATTTTCATGTACCCAACTGGAGTCTTTATTATTTTTTGTACAAATGCAAAAAATGTAAGGATGAGTGCCATTCACATACAATACTTCATCCCTGCTTTGATCTACAGCGCCACTTTTATCTGCTACAAAAACATTGGGCGGAATTTCAGCAATCGCATCTTCATCCCAAAACTGCCGGCTCATCATACGCAACATTCTATCACTTATTTGTTTATTGATAATTTTATTTTCTACAATCAATCTCATTAAAGTGGCCATTTCTCTCGGCGTAGTTTGGCCCCATCCATATTGATTATAATTTTCGGCCCTTCCAGAAGTGCGGCTGTTTACGCGGGTGTATTTCATTCCCAGGCTATCCATATATTTATTGATCTGATTACCTCCGCCAGAAAGCCCCTGCAGCCAAAGGCTGGCACAATTATCGCTCATACTCATCATCAACATCACCAAAACATTTAAATTAACTTTTGAACTATCTCTAAAAGAAGCAAGAATATCCTCTCCTTCAGAATAGCGGACAGAATCGGTAAAAAGCATTTCCTGGTGATACGCCAATTCTCCATTATTGATTTTATGCATCAATCCAATAAAAATTGGCACTTTTACCATGCTGGCCGTTGGAAAAATAGTGTCAGCATTGATCGCAGCGATTTTATTTTTTGAAATATCATAAACATATACGCCCACATCTCCATTAAAACCTTTTAATAAATTGCTGATTTCATTTTGTAAATGAATATCTGTTTTTTGTGCAAAAGTGGAAATGGATCCTAACAGAAATATAAAAGCTAATATTTTTTTCATTTCTATTTTTTTATAAAATGAAATTATGAAATCATTTTAAGTTTATTACTGAAAATAAATAATCCCAATAAATCTTTAAATCAACAATACAGTAAACAAACAAATAAATGCTTTTCTTATTTTATTATAATAATAGAGATAACTAAGTTTAAAAGTACTTAATAGTAAATAAGATCATGATTCAGAATTACCAGATAATTTAAGCTTTCGTGGGCGGTATTGATACCGCCCACCTTCGCGAAAGCCATATTATAATTTCATTTAAATAATTTAGAAAGTTTTTGTTTTATTTACAGCAAACGTTGTTGAAAGGCCATTTACCGCAATCTTAAAATCACCCGCTTCCAAAATCTTTTTATTGTCGGTATTTACAAAAGCAAGATTCTTAAGTGGTACTTTAAAAGTAACAGTCTTAGATTCACCAGGCTTTAAATCTACTTTCTCAAAACTGCGCAACCTTTGTACATCAGGAGTGATAGAAGCTACCATTTGCGAAGAAAATAATTGGGCTACTTCTTTACCTTCTTTATTGCCTGTGTTCTTCACTGTTACAGTGATTGTTGCAGTTTCATCAGGAGAAAAAGATTTCTTATTGATGGTTAAGTCACTGTATGCAAAAGTGGTATAAGATAAACCAAAACCAAAATGCCATTGCGGATCGAATTCTCCTCCCTGTGGGTTTCCCGCGCCTTCTGATGGTTTGTGAATGTACCCCACCAAATCATTCGGATAGCGCGGGTAAGTGATGGGCAATTTTCCACTTGGGTTTACTTCGCCAGTAAGGATATCAGCCAGCGCATCGGCACCATAATTTCCCGGAAGGTACACATCTAAAATGCCGGGAATTTCGGAAACAATTTTATTAACAGTCCTTGCCCTGCCTTCGTTCAAAATTAAAATCACGGGCTTGCCGGTTTTGATCATTGCCTCTGCCAAAGTAATTTGATTGGGTGATAAATTCATGTCGTTAATATTTCCGGGCGTTTCAGTATAACTGTTTTCGCCAAGGCACAATAAGATGTAATCCACATCAGCCGCTGATTTCATCACCTCATCCATATTCAACAAAGAATCTTCATTGAATTTTCCCCACGCTTGATTGTAGATTACACCTTGTTCGTATTTTACATTTTCTTTTCCAAATTTATTGGTTACCGCTTCCAGTATCGTATTGTATTGTTGTGCGTATTGATCCGTTTTTTCGCCTTGCCAGGTATAAGTCCATCCACCATTCAAACAGCGCATTGAATTTGCATTAGGACCCGTTACCAATATTTTTGCAGTCTTTGAGAGAGGCAAAATATTATTTTCATTTTTCAAAAGTGTGATGGATTCTGAAGCGGTATTGTAAGCTGCTTTTTGAAATTCTTCACTTCCAAATTTTGGATAATCTTTCAGGTAAGTCATTGGAGTTTTAAAAAGATCCAATTCTTCTTTCACTCTTAAAATTCTTGTAACCGCGTCATCAATACGGCTCATAGGCACTTTTCCTTCTTTCACTAAAGAGATAAGGTCGGTACAAAATTCTTGGTAATTATAAGGAATCATGGACATATCAATTCCTGCGTTGATCGCAAGCATGGTAGCATCTTTGATGTTTTTTGTAATGTGGTCGCGCCGATAAACATTTTCTATGTCCTGCCAATCCGTAACGACAAAACCTGTAAAACCTAATTCATTTTTTAATATCCCGGTAAGAAGGTGTTTGTTGATATGGGCAGGAATTCCGTTGATCAGGGATGAGTTAACCATGACGGTTCTTGCGCCGGCTTTTATTGCTGCAGCAAAAGCAGGCAAATGATATTCGCGTAAATAATATTCAGGAATCCAGGAATCGCTTCTGTCGTGCCCCGATTTTGGATCTGAATAATCCATGAAATGTTTGATGCTGACTGCCAGTTTATCTTTACTCCCCAATGGGTTTTGAACGCCTTTTATAAATTCAACGCCCATAGTAGCATCAAGATAAGGGTCTTCCCCATAATCTTCCCAAATACGCGGCCACTGCGGGTTTGTCCCTAAATCAAGCACAGGGGAAAATGTCCATGGCACACTTGCTGCCCGTGATTCATAAGCGGTGATAACTCCCGCGTTAAAAATTAATTGTGGATTCCAGGTAGCCGACTGCCCGATTTCCTGAGGAAAAAGTGTAGCGCCCAAAACATAATTGCATCCATGGTTATCGTCCAACCCATACAAAACAGGAATTTTTGTTTTTGTTTGGTTTGCTGCCTTTTGAATTTGTGCAACAACGTCATTCCATTGCGCTGCTGTCAAGGGTTCGCCTGGAGAATTTAAGATTGAGCCAATCTTATAATTTTCAACTGCGTCTTTTAATTTAGCTTCATCAAAAACATAATTAGGGCCATCCAATTTCCCCAAAGATTCAAGGGAAACCTGCGCCATTTGCCCTACTTTTTCTTCGAGCGTCATTTTCTTTACTAATGCATTTACTCTGGCATTGATAGCAGCTTCATTGGATTGTGATTCGCTCCTTTGGGAGGAAAAAAATATTAAACCAACAAGAAGAATGCTGAATTGGTAAATTTTGTTTAAGCCGTACATAATGGTAATTTTATTATTGAATTATTGTTTTAGTTTTATTGTTGAATTGTTTGTTACTAATTTTCTCATTTTAGAATTGTCAAATTTTCAAATTATTTTGTTGACATATCCGTATTGCTCACAAAAGCAATCTTCTTACTATCCGGCGACCATGATGGCGTATTGATCGTACCCTGGCCTCCATACAAATATGCAATTACTTTTAGCGGGCCACCGTTTGCAGGCATCATTCTTAAATACACATGTTTATAAAACGGATGGTCGTCGGGTTTTACTTCATCTTTTAAAAACGTGATACAAACAATCCATTTTCCATCAGGCGAAACGTGTGCAAACCAGTTATTGTAATCATCATTGGTCAATTGTTCGGGATCGCTTCCATCAGGCTTCATGCGCCACAATTGCATAAGCCCACTTCTTACCGAATTGAAATAAATATATTTCCCATCAGGGCTGTATTCAGGCCCGTCGTCAAGGCCGGTTATATTGGTGAGTTGGATTTCCTTTCCTCCATCCGATGGAATTTTATAAATATCAAATCCAGCAGGCGTAGGATCATTATTTCGTTTAGCCGTGTACGTTAGCCACTTGCCATCCGGCGACCAGCCATGAAAATAAGAAAAGCCTAAAAGCGGCGTGATCAGTTTTGGTTCCCCGCCTGTAATGGGCATGGTGTAAACAGTTGATCCAATCTTACCATCGGGGCTTAAGGCGCTTATTCCCAACATTTTTCCATCAAAAGAAATGACATGGTCATTGTTGATGTCTTTTACTTTGCCGGTAGGAAGCAAGGTTGGTTTAAGGCTTTTAAGATCGAATCGGTATAAAGAACCGTTTGAATTATAGATCAGGGTTTTGCCATCTTTGGTCCAGTTGGGCGCTTGCAAAGAAACATTTTCAGAATACAATATTTTTCTTTTGCCGGTCATCACATCCATCGTTTCGATATGGCTTCCCAGATATTTTCGATAAGGAACCAAATCTTTTGAGGCCGGAACCACAATCCTTACATTTTCAAAATTGGCGGTTTCAACTACGTCTTTATTATGAGAACAAACAAACAACCCTACATAAACATCGCCGTCAAAATTGATATCAGAAATTTCCTGCGTAACAAAGGTATCGCCGAAATGAGCTACCGACATGATAAACTGGTTTCCTTTTCTTTCCAATTGAACCACATCCGGGCCTGTTATTTCAAATTTTTTCTCCTGGACATCAGTGTGAGCGGCTGTTCTGTATTGAAGTGAAGTAAGCCCGTTTCCATGAATGGTAGCGGCTACCATCGTAGAACTAGTGTCCAGGTTTTGCCTGATCATCCAGCCATATTTGCGATGTTCTTCCACACCCTTTCCTAAAAATTTTCCACGGGCACGCAAAATAAAATCACCTTTCATTTTCTTCCAGACGAAATGGAATTCATCTTTGGTTAACCAGATATTGCTTCCTGAACCGGAAACCGAATAATCATCCGTATTTGAATTAAGGATGGCTTTGCCTGAATGAAGCACTTTGCCTACATCCCTTTGCCCATCAAAGATTCCAATCTTTTGTGAAAAGCTTTTTGCAGATAACATCATACAACAAGTAATAATAGAAAGTTTTAAAATCGATAGTTTTTTGAATTGCATTGTTTCTTTTTTTTTGTTTAATAATCAGAATAATTAGTTGAATGCATGAGGGTACTGTCAATGTGCGAAACAGAAACATTGTTTTCATTTACAGGATCGGTAGAAATTTCTTTCCATTTCGCATCATTGCCAAAAATTTTCCATTGCGCATTCCGATCGTCTACACTTTTAAAAATGGGCATGTACATAAGGTTGGGCATGCGGCTTCCTGAAATAACTTCCGCGTAAAAAACCGGGTTAAAACCAAGCCTGGAGAATATTTTCATTTCATCATTATTGAACATGGCTCTTTTCTTATCAGCAAGATGCGAGGTTGGACTTTCGTAACTTCTTAATTCAAAAACTCTGTTAGGATCTTTTTGTTTAGGTAAATCCAAACCTGCCTGTCCATCGAATGCGTTTAATAAAATAGATTCCATTCTTTGAAAAGCGGGCATTTTCGCATCCGCGTGCAAAAAACTTTCTCCGGCTTTTTTGAAAACAACATATGATTGTAGCTGGTCCGTAATTTTTATCCATTGATCCAAAGAATTAAATGGTATCAAAACATAAATTAATTTATCAACGGCTGTATCATTTGCCAATGGTTTAAATACACCAACATTTTTTATTCCAAAACGATGAAATGCAGGTAGCAAAGTATTTTGCAAAAAACTATCGGTCATGCTTACCTGCTGATTATCCTTTAAATGATAAACTCTGAATTGAAAAATCGACCTATTTGTTGGTTTACTGTATACAATAAACGAAAAGGCAACCAAAGTAAAAATAAGTGATGCCGACTTTAAAATTTTGTTCATTATTTTTTTTTAAAATGTTTTACAATCGTTTTTATCTAAGGAATTACTAAACCTTGATTTCTAGCCATTCAAACTATCTAAACAATTTAAACGGCCTCATTTACAATAGCATCGAAATCAAAACCAGCTCTCAATAAAGTACGTTTAGCAACATCTAATGCGTAACCAGCTGTATTATACGGATGAACAGGCACTTCAGCAATACTTTCTAATTGCTGTAATAATTCATTCGTTTCGCCTTCGGTTAGTTTTTCACAAGCCTCATACATTCCTCCCGGCTTTTCCTCTAAAAGATCATGTTGATCCAATACATACCGCAACACTTTTATCACATCAGGCGAAGGCGGCACCACCATTAGGGAAGTCAGCGCACCATGATCCAGCCTGAGCTTTCCGGCAAGCGGCAAAGGAATATCATCGTTTGCTTTTTGGGCAGCAGGAAAAAGTATTTTCTCCTCCATTTTGATGTGCTTCAAAAGCCCAAGGTGAAAATGGTGATAATAATCTAACTGCACATTGCCAGGATCTTCTGTTGCTTTATCCAATAGCACGTCTATACGGCGATGGTCATTTGTAAAAAATTGATAAAGCGGTTTGTTCATACTTTTCTTTTCTCTATACCAAATTCGATTTTGATATCAAAAGGGTTGCCGGCAAAAATATCCTTTTCACAAAAAAAATTTGAAGCCGGTAACGCTTATATATTTAAATATTACTTCAAAATTCTTAATCCTAATTCTGTCGAAATTGCCTGATGAAAAAATTGATGGTCAAGGTACACTTTTCTTAAATTATGTGGAATCATTTCTTGCCACAATTTTTATGATCAAACAAGAATTCAGGAACCAATTTTTTTAATCCTTTTTATCAATTCAATACAAGCCCTGCCGTTGTGATAAGGGCATTTCCAGATGCCCGCTTTATCTTCATCCATTAATGTATTACCCTCTTTTATTCCCCAAAACCATTCGCCATTTTTTTTATCGAGCAGGTATTTTTGAATAAATTCCCAGGAAGAAACAGACCTCCGTAAAAAACTGTCATCATTGGTAATTTGCCATGCATTAAAAAATCCAACCATCGCTTCAGCCTGTGGCCACCAATGCTTTTCTTTTATAAGATTGTCTTTATCAAGATCATATTCATACCACAAGCCTCCGTCTATATCAATCCCGTCAGTAGCGGCATTAGCTATTAATATAGATTGCTTTTTAACCTGCTCAATCAACGAAGGTTTATTAATGATTACCACCGCTTCTTCCAGCAGCCATGCAGCTTCTATGTCGTGGCCATAAGAAATTATATTTGATTTTTTATTCCACTTTTCATCAAAAAATAAAATGAGGTGATTCGTTTCGGGATCAATAATATGATTGAGAAAAATAAAAATCAGTTCTGTAATTCTTTCTTCCAACTTTTCGTTTGCCCATACCCGGTAGAGATTTGAAAATGCCTCCAGCAAATGCAAATGAGTATTCATTGATTTTTTTTCATTCGCGTCTTTTTTGCTCAATCGCAAATCCGCTAAATCTTTCCAATCGCGCGACAACGCTTCAATGTATCCGCCATTTTCGTGATCGTAACTATGTTCTACAATTTGATTAAATAGAGTAATTGCTAATTCTTTTGCTTCTTCATTTTTGCTGGCGATGTAATATTCGCTTAATCCATAAATAGCAAAAGCCAAAGCGTAAACTTGATTTTTGGTATCTAACGGATTTCCCTTGTAATCCACTGTCCAAAATACTCCGCCAAATTCTTTATCTATAAAATGATCGCGTAGGAAGGTAAAAGCTATTTCTGCTGTTTGAAGGTATCCTGCATTTTTTGTAAGGTTAAAAGCTGCTGAAAACGTCCATAATATCCTGCTGTTTAAAACAGAGCCCTTTGGCGCTTCATTAAAAATTTTATTATCATTATTTATCTTTCCATAGAATCCGCCGTTGGTCTTATCAACCGTATTCTTCTGCCAAAAATCAAGAATTTGGAATAATTCATTTTCCAAATCCGTTTTATATTTTTCTAAAATTTCTTTCATACCACTTCCACGTTTTTAAATTGGCTCACCGGAATTATGCAGGAAATGACTTTTCCATTTTTTGATTTTCAACATGTTTTTCGTAATTTTTATTCTTTTCAATATTACCCAGGATGCTGTGTAGTGAGGTATCAGAGGTGAAACCATCTTCCGGTGTATTGATTACATAATCCAATAATTTTTCTACAGATGAAATGGCCACATGCATTTTCAAATCTGATGAGGCGTAATAAATAAATACGGTTCCATCTTCATCCGCAATCCATCCATTTGAAAAAAGGACATTCGAGACATCTCCTATTCTTTCCTCGCCCTCCGGCGCCATAAAATATCCGCCCGGTTTATGAATCACTTTGGTGACATCATTTATGTCCGTCATAAACATATAAAGTACGTAACGCAAACCACTCGCGGTATTCCTAACTCCATGCGCCATTTGAAGCCAGCCCTTTTCCGTTTTAATGGGAGCCGGCCCTAAACCGTTTTTGGCTTCATAAACGGTGTGGTATTTTTTTTCATCAATAACAATTTCTTTTTCAATAACTGCATTTTTAATATTGGCACAAAAGCCAATTGCAATGCCGCCGCCAGTTCCGGCTTCTACAAAACCATCCTGGGGGCGTGTATAAAAAGCATATTGATTTTTTACAAATTCAGGATGCAACACCACATTCCTTTGTTGCGGCGAAGGCGTTTTCAGATCGGGCAGCCTTTCCCATTCCAATAAATCTTTTGTACGAACGATGCCGCACTGCGCAATTGCCGCAGACTGGTCGCTTTCAGGTGCACTTTCGTCCCGGCTCTCCGAGCAAAAAAGCCCGTAGATCCATCCGTCTTCATGAAGCACAAGGCGCATGTCATAAATATTTGTTTCCTTATGATTCGATGGAATCAAAGCCGGTTCTTTCCAAAAAGTAAAATGATCAATTCCATTACCACTTTCTGCGATTGCGAAAAATGATTTTCGGTTCTTCGCTTCTACGCGTGCAATCAACAAATATTTATTCTTAAATTTTATCGCTCCCGCATTGAAAACTGCATTGATCCCAAACCTTTCCAGAAGAAAAGGATTGGATGCAGGATCAAAGTCAAAGCGCCATTCTAGTGGTGTATGCCGGGGAGTGAGCACCGGGTTTTCAAAACGATTGTAAATTCCGTTAATTGATTTTTTCTCTACGTTTTTTTTACTTGATAATTCCTTTTGGGAGCTTTGCAGGTGTTGATACCTTTCCTGGAAATAATCATTCATTTTAGTTGATTTTAAATCATCCAAATTCATCTGTTTTAAATTTTAATTTTCTAATTTATTCCACCAGGTTTTTTTCAATATGAAAGCAATTACAATAAGTATGAGAATAGTAATCAGCAAAGGAAGTTTCATCCACAAAATGAAATACATGGGCAATATGGTAAGGCACGACTGGCCGATGATTCCAATTACCACGTTGAACATATCAAGTTTGAATCTTTTGTTGGGAACAAATGATGGGTCTTCTGCAGCCACCATTTCATGTATAGGTTTCCAAAATCCCCATGGGCGCACTTGTTTGTAAAATGATTTTAAAATTTCAGTATCCGTCGCAGGCGCTGAATAAGTTCCGGCTATGCAACCGATAATAGAAATCAAAAATAAAAGAGGCCAATTATAAAGAGGCAAACCCGAAAATATAAAAGGGAAAACCAAGGCGGCAATAATTCCTGCCATCATTCCCCAATAAAAACCGCGGGCGTTAAATCGCCACCAATACCATTTTAGCATATTAGAAGCGATGTATCCACCGTAAAGCGCGCCAACAATCCATTGCAAAATTGAATTCACATCTTTTGCATAAACCCCAAGTACGATGCCCACCGTTGCCACAACGATACCCGTGATATAGTTCATGGCAATTATTCTTTTTGTAGGCGCGCCAGGGTTAATATATTTTAAATAAATATCGTTTACAATATAAGCCTGCGCTGCGTTTAAGGTTCCTGAAAATGTTCCCATAAAAGCGCCTAATAATCCGGTAAGCACAATCCCCAGAATACCAACCGGCAAAAAACTATTCATCGCCGCGGGCAATATCCTTTCAAAATCTGTTGTGCCTTCGGGAGTAAGAAGATTGAGTTGATTATAATAAAGTATCGCCAAAACAGTCAGCCCGATAACCATTGTGTAACGAATTGGCAATAATATAATGGAAACAAACCCTGTCATCTTAGAGGCTTCTTTTGGAGATTTAGTAGAAAGCACTTTTTGCATATCGTAATTAGGCGCAGGGCCTGCAAGGCTTGCAAACACTCCTTTAAAAAGCATCATCATAAAAAAGATGCTGAACAAACCGAACTGGTCATCTTTTATTTTTTTCATTGCAGCAGGAAGAATATTTCTCCAGTCAAGATTAAGATCCAAACCAAAGAATGGAGAACTCCAACCTCTGGGAACATTTAATTTTTGCCCATGCAAATGAGTCATGGCGATATATCCGATGGCAATACAGCCAATTGTCATAATGGAATATTTTATTAAATCACCAAAAACAATGCTGTTCATGCCGCCGAGTATAGAATAAAACATGGCGAATAAAGTAAATACAATTCCATAAAAATGGGCTACATAATCGGCACCTACATGAAATGGAATATAGGGTTGCACAATATTCCATGGAACAAAAATTTCAATGAATTTGCCCAGCCCAACAAAACCATAAGCAAGAAAACCGAAGCATCCTATCAAGGCAAAAACAACGGTAATATTATGTGAAGCAGTAACGCCTTTTCCTTTCAAGCCAAACCGCGTAGCAAGCCATGCAGCGCCGGTATCAGCATTGGAACGCCGCAGCCATTTAGCCAAAAACATCATATTAAAAACCTGGTTAAAAACCGGCCAAAGCCAGGGAATCCAAATGCTTTTAAACCCATAAACAAAACACAAAGACACCATCCACATGGTGCCGCTGATATCAAACATGTCGGAAGCATCGCTAAGCCCGAGCAAATACCATGGCAATTTTTTGCCTGCCAGCAAATAACTTTCCTTTGTTTTCCTGGCTTTTTTCCTAAAATACATTCCAATTAAAAGCATAGAAATGAGATAAACCACTACTATACTTATATCGGTTATTTGCAATTTCATAAAATGAAAATCCTGCTTATTTGTTTGTTTACTGGTTTAAAACTCACCTTAACTTCTGACTACTTTGAAATCCCTCCCGAATTGCTGCCTTTCGCACAAGTAAGTTTGTTCGGAGTTGAACCTGTTCGGCAGGAATTACTTAAAGCAAGTTTTTGTTTATTATTTATTTCTTGAGGATGCATTTTTGGTATCCTGATTTATCTTTTTGAAAAAGAATCAATAACGTTCCAAGTACTTTTATCAGAAATAAAAACAGTATTTAATCTCTGCTCTTCCATTGGTGGATCTCCAATGTAAGGGTCACCTTCTTTCCACCAGGTTTGGCCTTTTGTTGTTTTACCAATTCCGCCAAAAGCCCAGAAATTAAGGCCTGCAAAATTTCCATTTGACTTTTTGCTGTTAAGCCATTCACTCAAAATTTTGCTGTAATAAATATCCCTGTATTTTGTTGGTGAATTTATGTCAAAAGACTGTTCATCCCTTGGCAATCCGAATTCCTCAATCACCAACGGTTTGTTTAATTCATCGGCTACGGCTTCATGTTGATTGAGGTATCTAATTGTCTTTGCAATTACAGAATCTAAACTTCCCGGAATATCTTTCACATTGAGCCAACTCCAATTCTTTGGCCAGATATGTATGTGAGGTAGTCAATATTTTTATCTTCATTTATTTCGCGGTAAAGCGGCATGCTTCCGAGCGTACTCATATAACCTTCTGTGCCGGTTGTTACCAAATGATTCGGATCAAGTTCTTTGATATAAGCAGCAGTTTTACTAATAAATTTTTTATAAGAATTTACAGCAGAAGGTTCCATAGGCCTGGGCTCGTTGGCAATTTCCCAGGCCATGATGGCAGGGTCTTCTGAATATTTTTTATGGGTGATAGAGTTCGTGCGGCTAACAACATATTTTACCTGTGCATAATAGCCTGCCATACAATTTTCGCAATCATAAAATTTACTGGTGTATTTGCCAAGCATAGTCCAGGGAATATCTTTTAAGAAAATAGAATCAGGTATTTCGTGGTTCCATTGCAGGTATTGAAGATAGCCCCCACTCCAGTTCCAGTTATTGCTGAGGTAAATAACAGCGGTCATTTTTCTTTTGTCCAATTCATTCAGAAAAGCGTCCATGCCTTTTAAAAATCCAGGGTCAAAAACTCCTTTTTCCGGTTGTATCGGTGGCCCTACTCTTTTTACACCATTGATAATCCCTTTTCCTTCAGAACCTGCAAGTACCCTGAGATTGGTAACACCATTCGCTTTCAAAAAATCCAGTTCTTTCCTTAGCCTTTCAATCCCTTTGCTTTTATCTTTTTCAAGAGGCAACAAACCTCCATACCAGTAATTGGCACCCACAAAATAATAGGGCTGGTTGTTAAGAAAGAGTTGCTGATTTTTTACAGTAACAAATGGCTTCTGAGCTTTTGCAAGCTGCAAAAAAAGCAGCAGCAGAGAGAGTGCAAATAATTTTTTTGTCATATCGTTTATAGATAAAAATAGTAATGAAAAGAACTGTGCTCTTTATAACAGTCTTTTTAAGAAACCAATTTACTATCTTTTAAACAAGCTTTGCCGCTATGTCAAAATTTACTTAACAAAAGATAAAAAATTTCAATTAGCAGGATTTTAGAGAATATTCTTTTATTGATATCTTTCCTTTAATAAATTCATCATAAATAAATTTACCTCCCATTGGTTAGCGATTGGCTCATTAGTTCCTGGTAATGAAACCATATAAGGGAAAGGTCCAAATTCCGGGGTTATAGTTAGTATCTCATTTTCATGTTTTTTTCGCTCAGCGATTTTATCCCACCATTTAAGATGTGCCTGCAATGCTGGTTGCCATTGAGTTATACGAGGATCAGAAACCTGTGGCCCTTCGGAATAACCCACTCTTGCATGAAGATGTTCTGTTCTTTCTAAGGCAAGGCCGACTGCTTCCTGCTGCCCTTCAAGGAATGATTCTGATACGCAAACCCAATGCGATATATCAAGCGTAATTTGCAGCGAAGGAATTTTTTGTAAATATTCTTTAGCAATATGCGCCGCAAAAGAAAATTTGTTTCTGTGTGTTTCGTGATAAATGGCAATTCCTGTTTCTTCTGAAAACTTCTCTGCCGCCTGGATCAGTGAATAGTTTTGTTCAAAAGAGAAAAAATCTTTTCCGGTTTGTGAATTAATCTTGATGGCTTTGTAAGGCTTTATTTTTTCAAGCCACGCGCAATACAAATCATAATGTTTTGAATAATTGGGTTCATAAGTATCGTAATGTTGCGGTATTAAAAGCATACCATGTTTCAAGGCCAGTTTCCAGATTTCGTCTAATGTTGATGCTGAAATATCTTTCGGAAGCCCAAATTCAATTCCATCATAACCTGCATTTTTTGCCTTAGGAAAAAAATCTTCCCAGCTTATATTTTCGGAACCCCATTTGGTACAAAAGAATTTTGTTTTCATAATCATCTTTCATTTTTTTAACTAATACAAAATTCCAGTAAACTAACAAATAATCCCATTTTTTATTTTACCTATTTTGCATAACAGCCATGCATAATCTAAAATACGTTTATCTAAAAATATTCAAATAGATAAAATAAAAAAACCTTGTACCGTTATTTTAAAATAACAATACAAGGCTTTAAAATTATAAGAAAAAATTATTGTATAGAAACAGGAACTTTCAAGTTGTCCCATTCAAAATCGAATCCATTAGCATTAACCGTAAATTTCATGCGCTCGTTCATTGAGCCTGATTTCTCTGGTTTTGCAGATACACGCAAAACATCTGTTGCTGGATCTTCAGTGGCGGTTCCGTCATTCTTGATTCCCCAAAGGCCAGGTTTTACATTTGAATTAAATATAAAAACCCATTCTGTTTCACCGGGTATGGCGTATAAAGTATATTTTCCGGCAGCTAGCTCTTTGCCTTCTACTTTAATAGCCTTGCTGGTTTCAAAAGTAGTGGCCTCATTAGCGCCCAACCGCCATACTTTATCATATGGAACCAAATCGCCCCAAATCTTTCTGCCTTTTACGGCAGGGCTGCTGTAATTAATAGTAATAGTAGAACCAGCGGCAGTCCCGGTAGCAATCTCAGGAGGGCTTGGCCTTTTTGATTTGTCCATCTGCGCATACAAAAAAGTAGTCATTAATAACCCTGCTAATGTTAGGGCAAGGCCTTTAGAAAATATTTTTTTCATCGTTTTAAAAGTTTAAGTGTTTAAATGAAATTTCTCTGAAATATAAAATTAATCATTTCGTACATGGATTGAAATGAATTATTTAAACGGCAAAGTTTAATATAAATGTACAACGAAAATCATACCAGAATAAAAGTTATTGGATTTCATTGTTTTTTGAAAGATAAATAACTTCCGCAAAAATTATATCTTCATAAAAAGAACCTCAAATGCGAATACTCCCCCTTTTATCTTTTTGTTTTGTTTTGAATTATTCAAACGCACAAAATAATTCCCTGCTATCAAAATTTCCAGTTGATTCAGGATACCTTACTTCTTTTGATGGAATAAAAATCTATTACGAAGTGCGCGGAGAAGGGAAACCTGTGTTGCTTGTTCATGGTTTTATTGTAAACAGTAATTCATGGAAAGGAACCGCTTTATACAGTGAACTACTCAATGATGGTTATAAAGTAATCCTGCTTGATATGCGCGGAAATGGCAAGTCAGACAAGCCTCATGACGCAGCTTCTTATGCAAATGATGCTGAGTCAAAAGACATAATGAAACTGGTAGATTTGTTGAAAATAAATAAATATAGTGTGGTGGGTTATTCGCGGGGTTCTATTATTACAGCCCGGTTATTGGTGCTGGACAAAAGAATTCAGGATGCTGTGATGGGAGGAATGGGAGCTGATTTTACCAATCCACAATGGCCAAGAAGAATCATGTTTTACCGTGCATTAATGGGTGATTCTGTCCCTGAACTTAAAGGCGCCATAGATTATGTAAAACAACAAGGTTTCGACCAACTTGCATTGGCCTATTTACAAAAAGAACAACCTTCAACCAGTAAAGAAGAATTGAGTAAAATAACACAACCGGTTTTGGTTATCAGTGGCGATAAAGACAGTGATAACGGCTCTTCTAAAGCATTGGCAAAACTTTTGCCAAACAGTTCTTTGGCTACCACTCCCGGCGACCACAATCATGCATCCGCGACTGAAGAATTTTCAAAAGAGGTTACTGGTTTCCTAAAGAAAAATTATTATTAATAAATAAGTTTTAATTCCTAAAAACCTTCATCTTCAAATTACAAAAACGTAAGTTAAAAATAGATTAGCTGGTAAATTAGCAAAACCAATGTTTTAATATTGTAGCTCATTTTGATTAATAAGCTAATTGTAAAGATTCTGAGCCTGGTATTTTTTTTACAGGCGGTTCCGGGCGCAAAAAGTTCGGCGCAAATAATTATTTCAGGAAATGTGTATGATGCTTCAAAATTGTACTTTGTTCCGGATGTAATGGTTAGCACCACCTCTGGATCAACTGGCATTACGGATTCTACTGGTTCTTACCATGTCAATGCTTCTGAAAATGATTCTGTTTATTTTACTTACAATGGAAAATCAACTATAAAATTTGCTGTTAAAAGCATTAAAAATTACAATGATTTCGATATTTCGTTACACGCAAATGTGAAAGAGAAATACAAATTGCTTGACCCGGTTACAATTTATACAGATAATTATTTAGAGGATTCCACACAAAACAGAGAAGATTATGCGAATATATTCGGGGATAAAAAACCCGGCATTCAATCTACTTATGATCCTGGCGGTGTTGCCGGGCTTGACCTTGATGCGCTTATTGGAATGTTTCAATTCAGGAAAAATAAACAACAGCTTGCTTTTAAAAACCGCCTTTTAGAGGAAGAACAGGACCGCTACGTAGATTACCGGTTTTCTTCCAAAACTATTAAAAGAATAACCGGCCTCAGCGGCGATTCGCTTTTAACCTACCAAAAAATGTACCGCCCTGATTACTATTTTGTAGTAAATACAACCCTTACTCAATTTTATCAATATATTCTAAACACGTGTTATGCTTTTAGAAGAAAATATACTTTACATTAATTACACCCTAAATGAATTTTTTTTTATCATTCCCGGTATCTAAAAAAATTATTTGTATTTTATTGAATTTGAATAACTTTAACCCAAATTACACTGAATGAAAAAAGTTTTTACCTTGTTTGCATTGTGTATCTGCTTTGCCACCCTAAAGGCACAGGTACCCGGATGTACTACCAACGTATCTCCAGCAAATGCGTCAACTAATGTAAGCCCTACGCCTTACATCACATTAAAATGGAACCCTGTGCCTGGTGCTATTTTTTACAATGTTTACCTCCAGGCCAAATTTCCGCCACAAACTATTATTGCTACGGTACTAACTGATACTGTAAATTTTTACAATGCTGATTATAGTCAGATTTATTATTGGTATGTAGTTCCGGTAAACTTTTCCGGGTTTGCTATGAATTGCGGAACCAATACAACTTTATTTGTTACCAGCCCTCCGCCACCCGCACCTTTTAATGATGATTGTGCAGGAGCAACTAATCTTTCTACTTTGCAAAGTGGGACTACATTAGGAGCTACCCAAAGCCAGGCGGCTGACCCTTGTGGCGGCTATACCGGTTCTGCTGACGATGATGTATGGTATCAATTTTCTGCAATCACCACGGGGCCTATTGATGTAAACCTAAATGGCGACGCTAATTTTGACGGCGTTCTTGAAGTATTTAAAGGAAACTGTGGCGCGTTGACTTATGTAAGTTGCAGCGATGCTACAGCAAAAGGAGGCACTGAACATATAACTATAAATGCTTTGGCAGGAACCAATTATAAAGTTCGCGTGTATAGTTTTGGCCCTAACCTTAGTGACCGTGGCGGATTTACTATTTCTGCAGCGGGCTCTGCTTTGCCTATTTCCCTTGTAAGCTTTACTGGCGAACACGATGGCAATAGTAATGTACTTAACTGGTCAACGGCTACCGAAATTAATAACCAGGGATTTGAAGTTCAGTATTCATTTAATGGAATAGATTTCAGTGACCTTGGATTTATAAATTCACAACAAAAAAGCGGCAACAGCACTTCTGTTCTAAATTATAAATTTGTTGACAATCAACAAACCGTTGGTAATGTATTTTACAGGCTAATGCAAATAGATAAGGATGGCAGGTACAATTTCTCAAATGTTGTATTAATAAAAGGAGATAAAATAAACGCACTTTCTTTGAGTTCTGTTTATCCTAATCCTGCAAAAGTCAAACTCAATTTAATACTTCTATCACCTGCTAATAATAATATCCATGTTGTTATCAATGGCATTGCTGGAAAAGTTATTATGCAGCGCAGTTTTTCTGTAATCAATGGAGGCAACAATCTTGATTTGGATATTTCATCTTTATCTGCAGGAACTTATTTTATAAAAGCAATTGGTGAAAACGGAACCAGCTCTCCTGTTCTTAAATTTGTAAAAGAATAAGTATAGTAAACCAACAAATAACATTGATTGTTATTTCATAAAATCAAAAATGGCGGAGGTTAAAAACTTCCGCCATTTTTATAAATAGCAATTTGCAAAACAGGAATTCTAAATAAAAGTTGCTTTACTGTAAATTTTCCAAACCTCATTCCTGAGTAACATTTAATTAAAATACACTGAAATTAATGAGGTACATTTATTTTGTTTTTTACAAATAAAAAACTTTTATTAATAAAGTATTTTCAAGAAGTAAAATTTAAAATTTTTCGCCATGAAACAATTAAAATACCAGTTGCTGATTAAAGTCAGCTTTTCCATTCTACCATTATTTTTTGCAGCTGTAGTTTGTAATGCCCAATTAAGATTATTAGCCCTTTCAAAAACCGATCATACATTAGCCATTGTTGATCCCGTTTCACTAAAAGTTTTAGCGCGTGTGCCTGTCGGCATAGATCCACACGAAGTAATTGCCTCCTCAGACGGAAAGGAAGCTTATGTTTCTATTTATGGTGGAGGCAGTTTACACACATTGAATGTTATTGACATTGTTAATTATAAACCATTGTTCGATATTGATACAAAGCCGCTTTTGGGGCCACATGGTTTAACTTTTATTGATGGAAAAGTTTGGTTTACTGCAGAAGGCTCAAAAGCCATTGGCCGGTATGATCCTTCTACGCATACACTTGATTGGTGTATGGGAACTGGGCAAGACAGGACGCATATGATCTATGTTTCTTCAAATGGAAAAAAAATTTACACAACAAACGTTTCGTCAGGAACGGTAAGCATCTTTGAGAATACAAATTCACCAGGAACAAGGGCACATGAAAATTGGATTCAGACAATTATTCCAACACAAAAAGGTACTGAAGGATTTGACGTATCACATGATAGCAGGGAGTTATGGGCCGCTTCCAGTCAAGATGGAAAAATTTATATCATTAACCTTGCGGCAAAAAAAGTGGTTTCAAAAATTGATGCAAAGGTTTTTGGAGCCAACCGCCTGAAGTTTACAACTGACGGAAAAATGGTTTTTATATCAAGCCTGCAATCAGGAAACCTCACCATCTATAATTCCAAAACACACAAGGAAATAAAAAAAATAAATATTGGCCACGGGGCTGCGGGAATATTGATGGATCCGAACGGAACCCGTGCATTTGTTGCGTGCTCGCCAGATAATTATGTGGCTATAATAGATTTAAAAACCTTAGAAGTTAGCGGCCATATCAATGTGGGCAGGCCAGATGGCCTTGCCTGGGCAGTACAACAGAAGTAGAGTGAATAATTAACGGGAAAATAAAAATCTTCAATATTTTGGTTTACTCCAAATTTTCATAACCCCGTTTTCCCTGTTTCTGATTTTCCAAATTATCTGCAAATTCTCAAAATACTTTACTTTAGCTGAATAATTATGGCACATCATGTATTAGATAACCCTGCCTGGAATGCAATGGGTTCAGGTAACAGGAATTTAGCTTTGGGAAATGAAAGGGCCAAATTTTTTCCTGAAGATATAGGGCCTTTCGCGGGTTTAAAAAATTATGATGAACAATCATTTTTGGAATTGTATAATTTAATTCCTCCTGAACGAATTATTGCCATACCTAACAGTAATCGCCTTTCCATTCCTGAATATTGGAAAGTGAAAGATAGGTTTGATGTACCACAGTTGACTTTCAATCTCAACAAACTGCCATCAATTTCTTTTCATGGAATAGTTCCATTGTCCCCAAAAGATATTCCACAGATGATAGCCTTAACAAAGCTTACTGAGCCTGGCCCTTTTTTACAAAGAACCATTGAATTTGGAAACTATACCGGCATTTTCAATTCTGGCGAACTGGTTGCTATGGCAGGGGAAAGAATGCACGCCAATGAATATATTGAGATCAGCGCGGTTTGCACACATCCGGATTATTTGGGAAAAGGATATGGAAGTTCGCTAATTAACAACCAGGTTCAAAAAATCGTAAAAGAAGGTAATATCCCTTTTCTTCACGTGAAAGGAGATAATGAACACGCCATTAATTTATATAAGCGTTTAGGCTTCACCGTTAGAAAAAATATGAATATGTATGTTTTACAAAAATAGAATTGAAATAATGCTTAGTTATAAATATATATATTATTCATAAAAGGGAAAAGAAACTACATTTCGGCTAACCATTACCGGTAGAAAATGCAAAATAAGAATTCAGGCTGAATGTTGCTTTACTGTAATTAATTCAAAAATAATATTTTCTGTTTTTAAGCTATGATATGGAAAGTATCTTTTTTATTAAAGGTTCTAATTTTTTCAAAAAGCCCTGAAATAAGGGCGGCTGACATAGGGTGAAAATGCCCAGGGAACAGAAGAAAGAATTAATAGTAATGCAATAGTAAACCAAACTGCCATTGTTTTAAATTTTTCAATGCCTGTTTTTTTACCTTTCGTTTTTGCTGCACCAATTACAATAATAACAATCCCGGTTATCATCACCAAACTGTGTTCCATTCCAAAAAATCGAATTTCATTTTGAGTTACAGCCTCCTTAAAGTAATGCAAAAAATAGTGAATTATTGGGCTGGTAAAATAAAGCCAAAGCCCTTCTACAAGCTGGATATATGCTATAATTACTGTCAGATTCAAGCTAAAATCATCAATCTTCGAAAAAGACTTCTTTGAAATCCAACCTTTATAGGACCTGTAAATTGCATAAAGTAAACTAATCAAAATAAGCCAACGGGTTAAGGAATGCGTGGCTAAAATTATCGGGTACATTTATTATTTTTTTTTATAAAATCAAATCAGAAAAATATAAAATTAAATAATCTTCTTTGTTTTACTTATCCAAACAGAGCATTCGCCTGCATAAATCGCAAAATAAAAATCTGACCAATTTCTTCGTTTACTGTTATTTTAATTCCCGTTTAACCATTACTGTTATCTCACTATATATTTTTAGTATTTTATTCCATATTACTAATTGTAATTAATAAATAATAGAATCAACAATCCAAACCTGCATTTATTTTTATAGATTAGCAAAATGAAATTAATATTTGCTTTTACTTTTTGTTTATTCTTTTGCTCATCCAAAGCGCAATATGCTAATTTGCTCGCGAATGTTCACGGGCGGCAACATTTCAGCCTTAACGGGCAATGGGAAGTTATTGTAGACCCTTTTAACGCGGGCGCTGGCTGGAAACCTGTTTGGAAAGATCAAAAGCCAACAGGCAAGTACGATTTTTATGAATATGGTTTTATTCCATCGGCTAGTTTAAAAGTGCCAGGTGATTGGAATCATCAAAAACCCGAATTACTTTATTACGAAGGAACCATTTGGTATAAAAAAACATTTACAAAAAAGCCTGGTAAAAATAAAAGAACGTTTCTTTATTTTGGTGCGGTAAATTACCAGTGTGATGTTTATTTTAATAATGAATATTTGGGCAGCCACGAAGGCGGGTTTACGCCATTTCATTTTGAAATAACCAATAAATTAAAAGATACAAATTCTATTATCGTAAGGGTAAATAATCAACGAAAAGCTGAAGATATTCCCGCGCTTAATTTTGACTGGTGGAATTATGGCGGCATCACGCGGGATGTATCCGTGATTGAAATACCATTGAATTATATAAAAGATTATAAAATCCAGCTTGCAAAAAACAGCTTAGATACCATTGCCGGATGGGTGCAGTTGAGTGGAGATGATATTTCAAGCCCAGTCTCCATCAGTATTCCAAAATTACATTTGAATTATAAAACCATAACCGGCATGAATGGTAAAGCAGATTTTCAAATAGCTGCTACTCCTCAATTATGGTCGCCTGCAAAGCCTGAATTGTATGATGTTTTTATAAGTGCCAATAAAGATACAGTTCATGAATTGATCGGTTTCAGAACGATTCAAGTAAAGGGAAATCAAATATTGCTAAATGGCAAACCTGTTTTTTTAAAAGGCATCAACATACATGAAGAAATCCCTGAAGAAAAACGCCGCGCATTTAGTGAAGCAGATGCTGAAAAATTGCTGGGAAGGTCAAAAGCACTGGGTTGTAATTTCGTGCGCCTTACTCATTACTCTCATAATGAATACATGGTGCGGCTTGCCGATAAATGGGGTATTATGTTGTGGGAAGAAGTTCCGCTTTGGCAAAATATACAATTTAGTAATCCTGCTATTTTGAACAAAGCTGATACGATGCTTAAAGAAATGATCACAAGGGATATAAACCGGTGTTCAATAATTATGTGGAGCCTTTCTAACGAAACCTCCCCTTCTGCTGACCGGAATAAAACGCTGGAAGCTATGGCGGGTTATGCACGAGGCCTCGATAACACAAGGCTAATCACATCTGCGCTTAACCATGTACGTTATGATGGTAATACAATAACGATTGATGATTCTTTATGTAAAGTGTTGGATGTTGTTGGCGTTAATGAATACCTTGGCTGGTATGTTCCGTGGCCCTCAAAGCCGCAGGATATGATATGGAAGAACCCATATAATAAACCGCTTATTATGTCAGAGTTTGGTGGAGAAGCTTTATATGGGCAGCATGGAAGCCCTGATAACAATGGCTATTGGACAGAAGAGCGCCAGGCGCAGATTTATAGGGAGCAAATAGCCATGTTTAAAAATATTCCATTCCTTTGCGGCACCAGCCCGTGGATATTGGAAGATTTTCGTTCTGAAACAAGGCTGAATCCTAAATACCAGCAAGGCTGGAACAGGAAAGGGCTGCTAAGTGATAAAGGTTTAAAAAAGAAAGCCTGGTATGTGATGCATGATTATTACAAAGAAATGGGAAAGTAAAAATAAAGAAAGTAAATTCAAAATTTTATTCAGTCCCAATTTTTTTCTCTATCAGCCAGTGGTGCCCAAACGGGTCTTTAATTTCTCCCTGTCGGTAACCATATTCATAATCTTTTGTCGCACTTATTTCTGTTGCGCCAGCCTTTACGGCTTTATCCATCATAGCTTGAACATCCGAAACAAATAAACCGATAATGGTTGTAGTGCCATTATATTTTCCGGGAGAAAAAAAATTGGATTTTGTTACTTCATGCAAATGAAATATCGCACCATTAATGGAAAGTTCGGCAACATGAATGCTGCCATCATCATTCCTGAAACAGAGATTTTCTGTTGCGCCGAATGCATCTCGATAGAATGAAATGTCTTTAACTCCATTATCAATCATCAATTGTGGAGCAAAAAATGTGGAACCTTTTTCGTTTGACATTATTTAAAATTAAAAAAATAAAACTTTACCTCACGAATATGCTTTTCTTACCTTTTTAAAATTACAGTAAACTAATAAATTCAAGGGATTTTTATTTTGATAAAGGATTGTAATAATTTTCTTGATTAAGGCGTTTGGCAGTTGAGTTTTATATATTCCCTTTAAAAAAAAATCGAAACCGCATAAAGTAAAATCCCATTTTTTCGCATTGTATTTTTTAGGCAAAGTATTATCTTCGCCGCCCAAAATGTCGGGATAGCTCAAAGGGTGAGAGCATCGGATTTATATTCGCCTCGGGCGGACGGCGGTTAAAGTCCTCTCCCCGATAAAATTGGTTCTTTAAAATAAAAATGTCGGGGTAGCTCAGCTGGTTAGAGCATCGGATTCATAACCCGAAGGTCGGCGGTTCAAGTCCGCTCCCCGATACAAAGTTGGAATCCTTATTTGACAAGCATTTCAGCATATTAAAAAAAGATTTACTTGCTCTATAGCATTGTAAAAATAATTAATATCCTTTTCAGATAATAGCTATTCCTGTAGCAAATCCTTCAAGCTTGAAAACCGGGAAAGTTCCAGGTTTCGTTTTTCTGTAGATTTGAATAAAAAAAATCAAATATCCAAATAATTATTTTCTAAAACGGCTGGCATTGCTGCTTTTTTCAAAACTTTTTTATCTTTACCCTATTATTTTGATTTATAAATTTCAAGATGCTCGAAAACAAAGAAATATCAGCCCTTTTTCATTTGATAGATGATCCTGATGATGAGGTTTTCAGCACCGTTACCGACCGCATCATTTCTCATGGGAGAGCCATAATTCCCAACCTGGAATATTTATGGGAAACCAGCCCTGATGAAAATGTGCAGGGAAGAATTGAACTAATCATTCACAAATTACATTTCAGGGATTTGGTGGAAGAATTTACCGAATGGAAAAATGGCAATTGCGAATTGCTTCACGGTTCATTATTGGTGGCAAAATATTGCTATCCCGAAATGATCGCCACTTCTACGTTGCAGGAAATAGAAAAAATAAGAAGGAATATCTGGCTTGAACTCAATAGTTACCTTACTCCCCTGGAACAGGTAAATGTGATTTCCGGTATATTATACAGCTACTATAAATTAAAAGGAAACGAAGTAAGCTATGATATCCGGGAAGATTTTTTGATCACCAAACTAATAGAAAATAAAAGAGGAAATGCCATAACGAATGGTATTCTTTATCTCATTCTTTGCGAGCTGCTTGATATTCCTGCTAAGGCTATCAATATTCCAAAACAATTTATCCTCGGCTATTTTGATATTGATTATCAATTTCCCAATCCATTAAAACAGCAAACTGAAAAAATTAATTTTTATATAGACCCACTTAACGGGCAGGTGTACTCGCAAAAAGATGTGGAAAGTTATTTTAAGAGAATTTCAGTTCCACCCGTGCCTTCTTACTTTAAAGCACTGAACAGCAAAAGAATTATACAGCACCTTCTTGAAGAATTCAGCAAATGTTTTAACGGTCCTTCCGACCTATATAAAAAAAATGAACTTATTTTTCTTGCTAAATTATTGGATGACTAAAATACAAAACCGCCTTTTTTGTTTGTTTACTGTAAAATCAACATTAAAGATTCAACTGCCGTGAGATTGAAAAAGAAAAAGGTAAATAGTATATTCCTCTCTTTTCACTTGGCTAAATCCTCTACTTTTGAAACAGGCGCAACAAAATTCACATCTTCAAATTCCCTGAAATGTTCTTTACCACATTTGATTTTCATTTTTTCACTACCTCTTAATTCCTGTCCTGCACTTTTTGTTTCAGCAACAAAATATATTTTCTTTTCTCCTTTGAACACGATGGCCCAATCCGGATTATAGCTGCCAATTGGAGTATCAATTTTAAACCAGAATGGAAGTTTAAAATAAAAGTCAATGTTCTCGCTGCTTTCGCAGTCTTTGGCAAAATCGTTTTCTACCGTTGAATCAAGCGGGATATAATTTTCATAAATAGTTTTATCAGGATCAGAAACGATGTGAGTGAAATTATCCAGATATATTTCCAGGTCATTATCCTCAAACAGTTTCATCTCATAAATCTTTCCTCCAATTTTTTCGTACTTAATACCGTCAATCATTAATTCGTATAGCTCCGATTTTATAGCGGTAACAGCATTGTCCATAAACAATTGTGGATTCACCAATAATTCGTTTATCCTGCCTGATCTTTTTAATATTTCTAAAATCGTACTCCGCGTCAATTCTGTTTTGCTCTGGATATAACCCAACATATCCGGAATTTCAAATTGCAAATCACAATCATTC
>Ga0207933_1000474_pt1 | contig 39276 bp, 41 predicted proteins | sample NGESurdeep092012_4_FD_184488 | JGI IMG/M metagenome (GOLD analysis project Ga0207933, IMG submission 184488) | Arctic peat soil microbial communities from Barrow, Alaska - NGEE Surface sample F53-3 deep-092012 (SPAdes) | ecosystem: Environmental > Terrestrial > Soil > Wetlands > Peat ... | reverse complement strand
AGGAACGCAGCAAGCACTTACTTCGGCCACGCTCGAAGCGCAGATGTGCGTCCATCCTCAGAATCGGGCGTTGCCCAATGTTTTCAATGACGGGAATCTGGCTGAACCGCTAATTGGGACGCGAGTGCAAAGTACTATATTGTGCGGAGTATGAACACAACGTGCGTGCTGTTTATGGCCTGTTGTTGTGTTGCCACAGTGATGACTGCGGCATGCAGCCGATCGAATAACCTGCTGTTCGGGCAAGTCCAGTCAACCGTGGGCACTCACACAGTCGTAGTGACCGATTGCTATCGAACCAGCGTCCCTTCTCCGCGGAGGTCAGGAGATGACTACCGCTTTACTCCCTGCCGTGATGCGGACGTGGGGATTCGCGACGGAACACTGTCCGTGAACGGCCAGTCATACGGCCATCTGAATCCCAGCGACTCCGTCCTGGTCGATCACGGCGTGGTAACGGTGGGCAGTCATCGAGCCCGCAACGATACGGGGAAATAAGCTGTGCGTACCGTTCTCCCCGGCGTATTCGGGGCGCTGTTTGGGGCTCTTTACGCTGCAGCCGCGCGTCGAGAACACCCCTAACGCCCGGCGATAACCTGCGTAACGGGGAGAACGCGCTTCCCCAACAAGAGCGGGATTTTGATTTCGATAAAGCGCTCCAGCTGCATGCGGCGGAGGAACCTTGCGCCAGAAGCGTTGTGCCCCCGTCGCAGTTCCCGATTGTCACCACACTGACAAACTGAATATCGCTTTGTGCCGCTACCCAGGCAGTGACTCTCGGGTGCGACACAGGCCGCAGCGTTTCCGAGGGCACGCTGGTATCGAGCAGGAGCCCGGCGCTCATGTTAAATCGAGCGGGCGGGCGGTGGAGCGATTGCGGCTGAAAAGCGTGTCAACCTCTTCGTCGGTAAACTGACCCCGCAGCGGGGCGAAAAGCTCCACGAGATTTTTGGTTCAGCCGATGGCGAGCGCGGCGCAGCGGCTTTCCCTTCGAGGGCATCGAGAGCCTTTTCGAGCACCTCGTCCGCGTCGTGTAAGTTCAATGAGATGGAGAAGGGGTAATGAACAGCGGTATCGATCGATGGCCGGGGCTATTCCGGGGGATGCGTCCGCTGGAGCGCGCGGGTTCCATCCGCGATGCGCTGGCGGGCGTCACGCTGGCGGCGATGAATATTCCGCAGGCACTGGGTTATGCCAGCATCGCGGGCATGCCTGCCGTGACCGGGTTGTATACCTTGCTGGGTCCTCTGATGGCCTTCGCCGCGTTCGGCTCGTCGCGCTATCTGGTGGTGGCCGCCGATTCCGCTACGGCCGCCATTCTGGCCGGGGGACTTTCGCCTCTCGCCGCGGAGGGAAGCGCGCGGTACGTGGCGATGGCGGGTCTGGTGGCGCTGATGACCGCGGGGATGCTGCTGCTTGCTGGCGCGAGTCCTGAAGCTGGGGTTTCTGGCCGACTTCCTCTCGCAGACCGTTCTGACGGGGTTTCTGACGGGGGTGGGTTTTCAGGTCGGGATTGCCGTGCTGGGCGAGATGCTGGGGCTGAAGCGCGGCGTGCACGATTTGTCTCAGGTGCATTTACCCTCCCTGGGTCTTTCGGCGTTGGTGGTGGCAGGCGTGCTGATTCTGGGAAAGTACGCCCCGAAGGTGCCCGGCGCGCTGATTGCGGTGGTGGGTGCGGTGGCGGCGAGCGCGGCGTGGGATTTTGCAGGGCATGGGATCGCGACCATCGGTTCCGTGGCGGGCGGTCTGCCGCATCTCCGTTTGCCGGATCTGAGCCCGAAAGACGTGGAAATGCTGGCGCCGCTGGCGGCTTCGTGCTTCGTCATGATTCTGACGCAGAGCGCGGCGACGGCACGGATTTACGCAGTGCGCCATCATCAGGCGCTCGATGAGAACACGGACCTGACGGGTCTGGCGGCGGCGAATGCGGCGGCGGCGTTCACCGGGACGTTCGTGGTGAACGGAAGCCCGACGCAGACCGAAATGGTGGAAAGCTCCGGCGGGCAGAGCCAGATGGCGCAGGTGGCGACGGCGGCGGTAGTGGCGCTGGTGCTGCTGTTTCTGACTTATCCCCTGCAATACCTGCCGCGATGCGTGCTGGGCGCGATCGTATTCATTGTGGCGATCCGGCTGGTGAAGCCGCGCGAGTTGATGGCAATCCGGGCCGAGAGTCCGGGTGAGTTTGCGCTGGCGGTTACAACGGCGGCGGTGGTGGTGCTGGTTGGGGTGGAACAGGGGATTGTGCTGGCGATGGTGCTGTCGTTACTCCGTGTGGTGCAGCACAGCTATCGTCCCCACACGGCGGTGCTGGTTCAGGATAAGGGGGGAGTGTGGAGACTGACACCCGCGATTCCAGGCGCCTTATCCGAGCCCGGGCTGGCTATCTACCGGTTCGGGGCGCCGCTGTTCTATGCCAACGCGGAGCGGTTTGCGAGCGAAATCCGCGGTCTGGCCGATCCGCAACCGCCGCCGCGCTGCATCATGGTGGACGCGGGGGCGATCACACAACTCGACTACAGCGCGGCGCGCGTGGTTGAGGAACTGCAAAAGGACCTGACGCGCCGGAGCGTGGCGCTGGTGTTCGGGCGGGTGCGGCCGGATCTGAGAGCCGATCTGGACCGGCACCACCTCACTCAGGCGATCGGACCCGGGCGCATCTTCGAGAGCCTGCATGAAGCGCTGGCGGCCTGCCGGCTTATGCTTTCGCCGCGCCCAGCTTCCGGTCCAGCCATTCGCGGATGACCTCGAAAACCTCGTGGTTATTCTTTTCGAGGAGCATGAGATTGCCGTTGCCGAGGATGCCATAGTCGCGGAGACGGATCATTTCAGCGGTGCAGCCCACCTGTTTCAGAAACTCGACGTTGGTCACGGGCGAGCCGCCGCCCCCGTGTTCACTGGTCATCCAGCCGGTCGGGATGCCTTGCAGGTTCTTCCACTTGTGAGCCGGTTCCGCCTGTAGTTTATAGGGGGAAACGACGGGCCGGGGGGAGTCGGGCGGCTCGGTCTTCTGGACGAGTTTGAACTGCGAGACATCGGTGACGGGCGGGTCGAAGGTCATGGGACCGGCGGTCAGGCCCCAGCGCAGTTGGGCGGCGAAGGGGTTGCCGTTGATTTCCATGGCCATGATGGCTTTGACGAGGCTGGGGCGGCGGTCGGCAACGCCCCAGGCGAAGAAGCCTCCGAAGGCGTGCACGCAGAGAATGGACGGGCCGATGCGGTCGAGCAGTTCGGCTCCGCCGGGCCAGACAAGCGAGCTGTGGAAGGCTTCGTCGCTTACATTGCCGGATTCGCAGGCCATGAACTGATCGATGAGCGGATCGTTCATGCCGCCCGGGCCGGGCCATTGTCCGGTGTTGAAGACCGCGGTACTGGTGATGAGTCCCTCGAAGGGCGGCACGTTGGGCAGGTGGCTGGGACCGAGGGCGTCGGGATGATACGGCGAGCGGCCGTAGCTGGGGCGATCGATCCAATAGACGCTGTAGCCGTTCTGAACGAAGTAGTGCACCCAGCCGGGGCGTCCGCCGATGCCCATCATGTGGGTGCCCTGGCCGCCTCCGCCGTGCACCATGACGACGGGATATGGATGGCGCTTTTCGGCTGGAATCATGTACTGGACGAACATCTGACCCAGGGCGATGGTGCCGTAGGGCATGGTTTTGCGCTGGGTGCCGATCCAGAAGCCGCCCTGGTCGGCCAGTTTGAGGGCCGTGGATTCGACATTTCGATTGGGATCGATACCGGGAACGACTGGGTTGGCGGGGCTCTCGACGCCCTTCATCCATTCGACAATCTTCTGTAACGTTTCCCGGTTATTTTTCTCCATGTGGGCCATGGGTCCGTTGCCTTTGAGCTCCAGCTGTGGAAACGCCTGGGTTGCGGATGCCGCCGGCGGTGGACCGTTCCGCACCTCAAGAACGGGCGTATTGGCGGGCGGCTTCAGCCTCTGCAAACCGGACGGTTCCAATGCCACGATGCCTTTCACCAGTTTGGGGCGCGCCCCGGCCGTGACCCAGGCGAAGGCGGCGCCTTCCGCATGCGTAATAAGGATTGCCGGCCCGATATCGTCGAGAAGAATCGCGCCCCGGGTGCGCCAGACGTTCTGTGTAACCGGATTGTTGCCCATCGGCTGTCCCATGGAGGCGGTCAACTGGACGACGGCGGGATCGCTGGCATCGCCGTTGCCAGGCCACTGGGGGCTGGCGACCGCGCGGGCGGTCTTCTCGAAGGTGGGCGCCTCCCGATCGAAGTTGCCGTGCATGAAGGGTTGATAGGGATTGCGGCCTTGTCCGGGCCGGTCGATCACGTAGACTTTGTAGCCCTGTTCCAGCAGAAGGGAGGCCCAGCCGCGGCGGCCATCGGGAGTGGAGAACCAGTCCGAGCCCTGGCCGTAGCCACCGTGAATGAGGACGACCGGATAAGGGTGGCGGACTTCGGCGGGAATCCAGTGCTCAACGTACAGTTGCATGCCGTTGCAGACGGTGCCGCGGGCGAGAAGGGCGTGTTCGACGCCATACCAGTGGTAACTCCACTCCGCGATGTCGAGGACCGGGCCGGGGTTGCTCGGCGAGACCTGTGTGGAGATTTGTGCGGAGACCTGGGCGGGAAGCGCCGCGAGGGTGCCTGCCGCGAGAACGCCGAGTTCGCGGCGCGTGAACCGGACGGGGGAATCGTTGGACGCCATGCAAGGATCTTATTACGTTTGCGCGGGCGAGGTATCCGTTGAGAGACGGCGTGGCGCGTGGGAACAGACTCCGATGGCAGGCCGCGTGCTTATAGAGTCGGACATGAGAATTCTTCCAATACTGGGCGCTGCGGTCTTCGGATTAGGGATAACGGCGGGAATGTATGCGCAGACCGCCGGGCAGGACCTCAAAAACGCGGGTCACGCGACGAAAGAAGCGGGGAAAGACGCAGGCAACGCCACCGCCCGGACCGCGAAAACCGGCGCGGTGAAGACCAAACATGCCGTTAAAAAGGGTGCCCACGCCGTCGCCTCCGGCACGGAAAAGGGAGCGGCGAAAGTAGAAGACAAGACCAGATAGCCGACGGCCGCCGCTATGGTTTTCCGGCGCCCGGTTTTTTTGCGACGAACAGGCCAAAAGCCATGGCGCCGCTCGCATAGGCCTCCCGCATCAAAGGGAGGGCTTTGACGAAGCGCCGCGTCGGCCTATTGGCGAGGCTCGCCAGAACCTTCAGGCCGAGATTTCTTCCGAAGCCGGGGCGGTGAGCCCACGTGGGTTCCACGTTGCGCGTGATGTCGTCCGCGGCGGTAACGTTCAGGCCCGCGTCGCGCATCCACCGTGCGTAGGTACTGAGGCTGTCGACGCTGGCGCTCATCATGGCTTCCGCGATTTTGGCCACAAGCTCCTGCTCGCCCGGGGACGCGGGTCCATCGCGGCGAAGCGAGGCGCAGACGGCGAGCGTGCCACCGGGTTTCAGGGCGACGGCGCAACGCTGAAAGAAGTCCTTTTTATCCGGGAAATGCTCGCTGCTTTCCATGATCCAGATCACGTCGTAGCTTGCCGGATGGGGCTTCCAGCGGTTGGCATCCCTCACTTCGAAGTGGACTCTCTCTCCCAGGTCGCGCGCCTTGGCTTTTCGCGCGGCGGTTGCCGCCTGAACGGGGCTGATCGTCAAACCCTTTACCTGACACCCCAGCAGATCCCCGAGCCAGATGGCCGAGCCCCCAAGGCCACAGCCGATATCGAGTATTTTTGAGCCGCGATGGATGCCAGGCTGTATGCCGGCCCGCCGCGCCAGCTGCTCCATCAGTTGAATTTGAGCGTGCGCGGGGGTTTCATCGCCATTCCAGTAGCCGTGATGAAGGTGCTCTCCCCAGAACATTCCGTAGAAGAAAGACAAGCGGTCGTAGTGCTTGCGGACACGATCCGCGTCTACGGGAAACTGCGGACTGTCCGTCTCGTCCATTGTTGGTTCGGGCAATGCGACGCTCTCATGATCGCATGAAGTAATAAGGCTCCGACAAAACTCATGCTCACGCGAATTCTCATGCTGACTGCCATTGCCGCTCTACCATTCGGGCTCCTCCAGGCGCAGGGCAGTTACGAAATTCAGGTCTACGGTTCCGGGAAGGTGGTGAACGCGGGCTTCGAATATTATGGCGCGCTCGGTCCGGTGACTGGTTTCGATCCGCTGCAACCTACTTGCCATCCACCGATAATGCCAGCAGAACGTTTCCGGGCATCCCGATCATGACGTTGTAGCCGGAATTCACGAACAACATGCCGCCGGCAATGGCCGGCCCGGATACGTTCAGAGAGCCGCCATGGGCTTTGACGCCGTTGACGGTATCGAAATCGCGGAGCGTGTCCAGGTCCCAGATCAAAGCGCCATCCACGGTGGAGTGCGCGCGCAGATGCCCGTCCATCGACCCGGAAAACACTACGCCGGGGAGCAGCGTGGCCGCGGCCAGCTGAGCCGGACTGCATCCGCGTTTCCCCTTGCAGGCCGGCGCGGCGGGCGGCACATACCAGGCTTGCGCGCCATCGGCGATCCTGAGGGCGAACAGGCCACCGCCAGGGCCGGGCAGGATATCCGAGATGGGGGCGTAAACCTGATCCCGATCCGCCGCGATTCCCCACTGGATTCCGCCGATTCCGCCGCCTTTGCTGATCTGCTTGCGCCAGACGACCTCCCCGCGGCGATCGGGGTCCAGCGCAAAAACGACGCCCGATTTTTGCCCGACCAGCAGCACGTCCCTGCCATTCGGCAAAGAGGTTAGAATGGACGACGCGCCGATGTCCACGTCGCGATCGGGATGAGCCGGGCAACTGGGTTTGTCCGGGCGTCCGCAACTGGCGTTCCACGCATCTTCGGTCAACTGTTTCGACCACTTCAGCGAACCCGAATCGAGATCGAAGGCGAGGATCGCATCGGAGGTGGCAGTAGGTGGATCGGAATAGTTGTTGCCGGTGCCCGCATAGACCAGATGACGCTTTACGTCGATGGTGGGCGAAGACCAGATGCCGACGCCCGAGGGGCCGAACAGCTGGGTTCCGGCCGAACTCACTTTCGTGGGCGCGGGCGGATCGGGCACGGTGAAGGTTTTCCACGCAATTTTGCCGGTGCGGGCGTCGAGCGCCACCATACTGCCGCGGAAAGTGCAGCAGGGATACTTCGGATCTCCGGCGGCCACCTCTTCGGAAGAAGAACGCACGCCAACGTAGAGCCTTCCTTTATAGAGCTTGGGCGTACCCGTGATGCCGGCCATGGGATGCGCATCGAGCTTCGTCTTCCAGAGCAGCTTGCCGGTGAGCGCATCCACGGCATAAACGTTGGTTTCGGAATCGCCGAAGTAAGCGGCATACCGGCCGCGTCCGATGGAAGCGACGTCGATGGCCGTGCGCATACGGGTATCGGCCTTGAACATCCAGTATTGGCAGCCCGTGCGGGCATCGAGAGAATAGACGGCGCCGGTGGCGCTGCCGAAGAAGAGCCGTCCGCCGACGACGGTTGGCTGGGCCTCAACGGTGACTTCGTAAGGCAGTCCGAAGGCCCATTTGACTTTGAGTTTTGGAATATCTTCGGCGCGCAGCCCCGCGGCTGCTGTAGTTTGCAGGCGGCTGTTGACCAGATCGACGCCCCAGCCGTTCCAGCCGTTGAGACTGGCGAGAGGGTGCGGGCCGGGGGAACAGGAATTCTCCCGGACCGGTTGTTCCGACGCCGCCGTTTTGGGAGAGAGGTAATCCGCGACGGCGCGCCGTCCGGCTGCCGTCAGCCTGGCGCCCTGAGAGCGCATGGCGCCCGCTTCGAGCGCGACCACAATCGATTCGTTGGGACGCTGCCGCAGCACCTCGGGCAAGGGAGCCCTCGCGTCGCCGCCCTCGGCGTGGCACATGGCACAGTTCGCGGCGAAAAGCGCCTTGCCATCGGGAGTTTGCGCCCATGCCGAAATCGCGAGGCAGCAGAGAAGACCAATGTTCCGAAACATGGTCCTCATTCTCTCAGAAAAGAACGAGTACCCGGCGGACGTGATAGGTTGTTGGACGAGGCTGAATCGATATGGAACCGAAAGACAAGGCACCGTCGCGACGCCGCGTATTCCAGGCAGGTCTTGCCGCCGCCGCGGGCAGCGTGGCACTGCTGGCGCAATCCAAACCGGGGGCGCCGGCGGGCTCCGCAACGGCAGGACGAAAATTCCGCGGCTGGGTATCGCAAGGCAGCGGGCCCGGAAGAACCACTCTGCAGGAGTTGACGCTGCGGCCGATTTCGGGAAGGCAGGTGGTGGTCCGGACGGAAGCCACGAACCTCTGTTATTCGAATGCACCGGTTGTGCTGGGGCTGCCCGCGGGTTTCGGTCCGCCTCCGCCGGCTGCCGGTCAGAGACGGCCGCCGAACCCTCTGGAAGCGATGGCCGTGATTCAGGGACACGGGGGCGTGGGAGTGGTTGAAGCCATGGGTCCCGATGTGCGCCGTGTCCAGCCTGGCGATCGCGTTTCCGTGTGTGGCACGCCGCAATGCGGGTCCTGCTATCAATGCCTCCGCGGCCGCGCGGATATGTGCCAGTTCCTGGGCCGCCAGGGTCCGAACGATCTGGTGCCCATTGCCGACCGGCGCGACGGAACTCCCGTCTACGCCAACTCGCATATCGGCGGGCTCGCCGAATACATGGTCACGTTCGAGGAATGGGTGGTGCCGGTCTTTACGAAGGCCTCGGCGGTGGAACTCGGCATGGTCTGCAGTTGCGTCAGCGTGGCGGGCATGGGCTGTACCGCGTCGCAGGGGCTGGCGGCGGTGGTTCCGGGTTCGATTGTGGCGGTGGTGGGTTGCGGTCCCCTGGGTCTGAGCGCCATCCAGGGCGCGCGTATTTCCGGTGCCTCGACGATCGTTGCGATCGACCCGATCCGGGCGCGCAGAGAGGTGGCATTGAAGGTGGGCGCGACGCACGTGCTCGATCCGAACGTGGAAGGGAACAAGCTGGTGGAAACGGTGCGGTCGCTTTCGAGCGGTCCCAATAATCGCCTCTGGGCCGGCGGGCGTGACTCGGGCGGATTGCTCGGTGGCGCCGGGCCGGATTTCGTGGTGGAAGGGGTGGGCGCGGAACACGTCAAGCCCAGACTGGAAGCGGGGCCGGACCCGACGGGCATTCTTCCCATGCGGCAAGCGTATGAAATGTGCGCTCCGGGCGGTCACATCATCACCACGAGTCTGCCCCGCGGAACGATTTCGCTGCCCGCCGTGGTCTTCGCGATCGGTGGCCGCACGCACCATGCCGGGCAGGCCGGCGGCGCGAGCCCCATGCGGGATATCCCCCGTTTCGTCGAAATGCTGGATAAAGGGCAGTATGATGCGAAGGCTCTGGCCACGTCCGTGATCCCGCTTGAGGGGATGATGGACGCTTATGAGGAAGTGTTGTACCGCACGACCGTGACGGCGATCATGACGGCTTAAGGACATCCATGAGGGCAACCTACCGTTATATTGTCCGTTCAACAGGTGTGCGGAGTGGAAACCCCATAGTGGAGAACACCCGGATTGCCGTGCACGACGTCATCGGCTTGCTTCAGAATGGCGAGACTATTGACACGTTGAGGGCAAACTGCTTTCCGCAACTGACCAGATCTCAGATTTACGAATGCCTCGCCTACTATGAAGACCACCGTGGAGAGATCGACCTGCTCGTTGTCAGGCAAATGGCCCCGGCTTTGGAGTGAAATTCCTGCTCGATCATGACGTCCCGGACGACCTGAGCTATTTGCTGGAGCAACTCGGCCATGATGTCACCTTGCTGCGCCAGGGCCTTCCGGATGATTCTTCCGACGAGGCAGTTCTCCGGTTTGCCCATGAGGCTGGTTGCATACTCCTGACCTGCAACCGGGATGACTTTCTGCGTCTCGCAGCGACGAAGCCGCATCAGGGCGTCGTCATTGTCATCCGGCGCAGAACCCGTGGAGAAGAGCGCGTGGCCTTGTTTCGGCTGCTTGAACGTGCCGGAGAAACCGGCCTCGGAAACAACATCAACTTCGCCTGACCGGCGGCGACATGCCGACATCCGGTAGCGGGACTCTGCTCAGCAATTTCCCTCCGCCGGAGTCCGCAACCCAACAGGATCGCAAGCAGCGCTCTGTCCCGCTTGCCCTTCAACGCCGCAGGATCGGGCACCTGCCACGGCTCTCTTGTTTGCTCAGCGGTCAGCCAGTTGCCGATGCGGACGCCCGTTTTTTTGTGATACAGTATGTATATACAAAGTGCGGTATGGCCGCTCTCGTTTTTGAGGATGAGTTTTGTCTCGTTGGCCCGGATCGTATTGATTCGGTAACGGGAGAGCAGCGCTGGCACGCAATCGGTGCCGGGAGGAACAAAATGGCGAAGAAATTATCCGCATCGTCTCAGCCCGCGCTGCTGAAACGCATGAGCTCCGAAGATATCAAGAGCAGGCGATTGACTAACCGGGAAGGTCAGGCTGTCCGTGTCATCGCCGCGCGACAATCGGCGGGGGATAACTCGCGCATCAGTCTCAATGACATCCCGCGTCTGACCGATCGGCAGTTGGCAGCTATGGTGCGATTCCGCGATGTCAGACCGCGGAAGAGGGCAGTCAGCGTTCGTCTGGATGAAAGTGTCCTCGTCTGGCTGAAATCGAAGGGCCGGGGTCACTTGACGCTGATTAATGACATTCTTGCGAATCTGATGGAGGCGGAGCGGAAGGCGGACCGCCACGGCTAGAGATCGCCCGCGGCGAGTTCAGCGATTAAGCCCCGAAACGAATCGGGGGGCGCATGAAGCGCCCCCCGATTCAAACAACGCCGCTATCTTTCCCGCCGACCTCAGGCAAGGTCGTAGCGGTCAAGGTTCATCACCTTGTTCCACGCAGCCGCGAAGTCCTTCACGAACGTCTCCTTCGAGTCGTCGCATGCATAGACCTCCGAGATTGCCCGGAGCTGGGAGTTCGAACCGAAGAGCAGATCGATACGGGTACCGGTCCACTTGACTTCGTCGGTCGCGCGATCGCGCCCCTCGTACACGCCTTCCGATGAGGCTGGTTGCCACTTCGTCTTCATGTCGAGGAGATTGACGAAGAAATCGTTGGTCAGCGTTCCGGGCCGGCTGGTGAAGACGCCGTGTCCGGACTGCCCGAAGTTCGCGTTCAGGGCGCGCAGGCCGCCGATGAGAACCGTCATCTCGGGGGCAGTCAGGGTCAATAACTGAGCCCGATCGACCAGCAGTTCCTCCGCCGGCAGCAGGTGGTGGCCATTCCGGTAGTAGTTGCGGAACCCGTCCGCGGCTGGCTCCAGTACGGCGAACGAGTGCACGTCGGTCTGCGCCTGCGAGGCATCCGTGCGGCCGGGGGAGAAGGGAATCTTCACGCCGTGCCCGGCCTTCTTCGCCGCTTCCTCGATGGCGGCATCGCCGCCCAGAACGATGAGGTCCGCGAGCGAGACTTTCCTGCCGCCGGGCGTCGTGCCACCAGATCGGGACCCATTGAAATCCTTTTGGATCGCCCGGAGCTTTTCGAGGACCTTTGCGAGCTCGGCCGGCTGGTTCACGTCCCAGTCCTTTTGCGGCGCGAGGCCGATGCGGGCTCCATTCGCTCCGCCGCGCTTGTCGGAGCCGCGGAACGTCGACGCCGAAGCCCAGGCAGTGCTGACGAGTTGGGAAATCGACAGTCCGGATGCGAGGATTTTAGCCTTGAGAGCGGCGATGTCCTGCTCTCCGATTAACGCATGATCCACTGCCGGAACCGGGTCCTGCCAGATCTGGGGCTCCTTCGGAACGAGCGGGCCGAGGTAGCGGGAGAGAGGACCCATATCGCGGTGCGTCAGCTTGAACCACGCCCTGGCGAAGGCGTCGGCGAACTCCTGGGGATTCTCGTGGAAGTGTTTGGAGATCGGCCCATAGATCGGGTCCAGTCTCAGGGCGAGGTCCGTCGTAAGCATGAAGGGCGCGTGCCTCCGCGACGGATCGTGGGCATCGGGAACGGTGCCCGCTCCGGCTCCGTTCTTCGGCGTCCACTGATATGCGCCGGCCGGGCTCTGCGTGAGTTCCCACTCAAAGCCGAACAGGTTGTCAAAGTAGTTGTTGTCCCACTTCACCGGGACGGTGGTCCAGGCGCCCTCGAGGCCGCTCGTGATCGTGCTGGAGCCGTTGCCGTTGCCCAGGGTATTTTTCCAGCCGAGGCCCTGCATCTCGATTTCGGCGCCCTCGGGTTCGGCCCCGACATATTTGCCAGGATCGCCGGCGCCGTGGGTTTTGCCGAAAGTGTGGCCGCCGGCAATGAGCGCAACGGTCTCCTCGTCATTCATCGCCATGCGGGCAAACGTCTCCCGGATATCCACTGCCGCGGCGATCGGATCGGGCTTTCCGTTGGGACCCTGCGGATTCACGTAAATCAGCCCCATCTGAACGGCTGCGAGAGGGTTGTCGAGCTGACGATCGCCGGTATAGCGCTCATCCCCCATCCACTTACTCTCAGGCCCCCAGAAAATGTCTTCTGAAGGCTCCCACAGATCCTCGCGCCCGCCGGCAAAACCGAAGGTCTTGAAACCCATCGACTCCAGTGCCACGTTCCCGGTGAGAACCAGAAGATCGGCCCACGAGAGTTTCCGGCCATACTTCTGCTTGATCGGCCAGAGCAACCGGCGCGCCTTGTCGAGGTTCGCATTGTCGGGCCAGCTGTTGAGCGGCGCAAAACGTTGCGTGCCAAAGCCTGCTCCGCCGCGGCCGTCGCCGATGCGGTAGGTGCCTGCGCTGTGCCACGCCATTCGAATGAAGAACGGCCCGTAGTTGCCGTAGTCGGCCGGCCACCAGTCCTGCGACGCCGTCATGAGGGTCTGGAGGTCCTTTATCACGGCATTGAGGTCAAGGCTCTTGAATTCTTCCGCATAATTGAACTCCTTGTCCATGGGATCGGACAGGGCGGAGTGCTGGTGCAGAATCTTCAGGTTGAGTTGTTCCGGCCACCAGCCCGCACTGGTCGGAGCGCCTGCCACCGTGTGTCTGCGCGGGCCGCCCGCTACGGGGCACTTGATATCGCTCGAGATGCTTTGCTCGTTATTGGGGACAGCGGCGGCCGTCCCCGTGACTTCCTGCTCCATCTGTTTATTCTCCTTCTAAAGTAGTCAAAAAATTGCGTCGATCCACACGGTCTAACGGGAAGCCTGCCGCGGAACGCACTTCGTGCAGAGCCCCCGGAAAATGAGTTCGCATTCGCGAAGAATCCGCTTCCCAAGCGAGCGCGAGGCAGGCCGGGGCACGTCGTACCACTCGATGTCCTCAACGTTGCCGCAGCGGTCGCAGATGAAGTGGTGATGCCTCACGCCTTTCGCATCGAACCGCGCGGAGCGGCCCTCGACGGCCACTTCACGCACCAAACCCGCCTGCACCAGGTCCCGCAGATTGTTGTAAGTCGTGGCTCTTGAAGAGCGCGGATCCACGCGATTCACGGCCTCGAAGATTTCCGCGGCCGTGGGATGCATATTGCGATCCATCAGGAATGCCATTACCGCGTAGCGCTGCGGAGTGCACCGCAAGCCACTCGCTTCCAGGGACTGTTTTATCGCCGCGACGTCCATGAAGGACTAAGATTATATCTAATATGATATTTTGTCAAGACTGACGGCGTTCAAAAAGCAGTTGCCGGATCGGTCGGGCCAGGTATATGATGCAATCTTACCTATGTTAAGCAGAATCACACCCACGCGACCGGTTTGGCGTTACGCGGCCGCATTTATTCTGGCCGCGGCCCCGGCGGCGCTTTCGGCCCAGTGGCTTGGCTACGCGACCCCCGGAGTGCCGCTCACTCCGGACGGCAAGCCCGATCTCGCGGCTCCAGCCCCGCGGACGGCCGACGGAAAACCCGATCTTTCGGGTATGTGGGGATGGATCAACATCGGAAAACCGTGCGGGGCACAGTGCACGGACACCCAAATCTCCCGCGAATTCATCAATATCGCCTCCTCGTTGAAGACTCCTTTGCCTTACCAGCCCTGGGCCGCGGCTCTGGTCAAGAAGCGCCGTATCCAGCAGGGTCTGGACCCGAACGTTCATTGCATGCCGCGCGACGCTCCGCGAATCTGGACCGACGATTTCTACAAACGAGTTTTCGAGGTGCCCGGCCGCGTGCTCGTCCTGACCGAGCGCAACATGCAGTATCGCCAGATCTTCACCGACGGACGGGCGTTCCCGAAGGACCCCAATCCGACCTGGAACGGCTACTCGACCGGTCACTGGGAGGGTGACACGCTGGTGGTGGAAACCATTGGTTTCCGCGACGATCTCTGGCTGGATGCCAGCGGAAATCCACTCACCGAGGAGGGCAAAATGACCGAAAGAATCCGGCGGCCGAACTTCGGGACCCTCGCGGTCGAGATTACGATCAACGATCCCAAAGCGTACACCGCGCCCTGGACCGTGACGATCACGCAGCCCCTGGTGCTGGATAGTGAACTAATCGATTATTACTGTCTTGAGAACGAACGAGACTCGACTCACATGCGGCAGCAGGATACCCCTTTGGGGACGACCTCTTTGGGCACGCCGGCGAAGCGTTAGCCCTGGACGGCGAATTTCATAAAACGCCTGCTACGGCATCCAGCGCTTTATGAAGTTCGTATCGAAGTGGCCAGCGATGAAATCCGGTTCGTTGAGAATGCGTTTGTGCAGCGGGATGGACGTATGAATACCCTCCACCACGAACAGATCGAGCGCGCGCTTCATGCGTTGAATGGCTTCCGCGCGGTCTTTGCCATGCGCGATCAGCTTGGCGATCAGTGAGTCGTAATAGGGCGGAATCACGCCGTCCTGGTAGGCATGCGTGTCTACCCGGATACCGATGCCACCCGGGAGATTCAAACCCGTAATACGCCCGGGCGAGGGCGTGAACGTCTCGGGGTCCTCGGCGTTGATTCGGCATTCGATGGCGTGGCCGCGGAACTGGACCGGTCCATCGAGAATGGCGGACAGTTCCTCGCCCGCGGCGATGCGGATCTGCGCTTTGACGAGGTCGACGCCCGTAACCGCCTCCGTCACGGGGTGTTCCACCTGAATGCGCGCATTCACTTCGATGAAATAGAGGTCGCCTTTCTCATCCATCAGGAACTCGATCGTGCCCGCGTTGCTGTAGCCGATGGCGCGAATGGCGTCGCGCAGCCCGGCCATCACCCGTTTGCGCACTTCGGGGCGCAGGGCAGGGGAAGGCGACTCCTCAAGGAGTTTCTGATGCCGCCGCTGAATGCTGCAATCGCGCTCGCCGAGGATTTCCACGTTGCCGTGTTCGTCCGCCAGCAGCTGAAACTCGATGTGCCGCGGCGCGCCGATATATTTTTCGAGATAAACATCGGCACTCGAAAAAGAAGCGCCCGCTTCCTGCTGAGCCTGAGTCAGCAGCGCGGGCAGTTCCCCGGCCTTGTCAACGACGCGCATACCCCTGCCGCCGCCGCCGGCCGAGGCTTTCAGGATGACCGGGTACCCGATCTTGTCCGCAATTTCGAGGGCTTCGGCAGCGCTTGAGAGCACGCCCGCGGAACCGGGCAGAATCGGCACGCCATGTTCCTTCATAATGGCGCGAGCCCGTTCCTTGATGCCCATTGAGGCGATCACTTCCGGCGTGGGCCCGATGAATTTGATTCCCGATACGCGGCAGACTTCCGCGAATCCGGCGTTCTCGCTCAAAAAGCCATAACCCGGATGGATCGCATCCACGTGCGTGATCTCGGCCGCGCTGATGATGGAAGGGATATCGAGATAGCTGCGCGCGCTTTTCGCGGGGCCGATGCAGATCGCCTGATCGGCGAAGCGCACGGGAAGGCTGTTGCGATCGGCTTCGGAATAGACCGCGACCGTAGGGATGCCGAGGTCCTTGCACGCGCAGATAATGCGCAGTGCGATCTCACCGCGATTGGCGATCAGTATCTTTTTAAAGAGGCCGGATGCCAAAGAGGGCTTCTCCGTATTCCACCGGCTGGCCACTTTGAACGAGCTTGCTCTCGACGATGCCCGCGACATCGGCTTCGATCTCGTTCATCAGCTTCATCGATTCGATGATGCAGAGCACTTTGCCGGGTGCAACCTGCTCGCCGATGCGCACGAATGGAGGGGAATCGGGCGAGGCCGACTCGTAGAAAGTACCGACGATGGGGCTTTTGGCATAAAAGAGCTGTGGCTCGGACTTCGCCGGAGGCGAATCGGCTTTCAACGCCGGGGCGCTCGTAGCCGGCGTGGCCGCAGGGGGCGCCCCGGACGGCTGGTTGACTATGTTGGTTTCGGTGCCAAAAGACCGCCGGATCCGCACCCGGTTCTCGCCCCGCTGCACTTCCAATTCGGCCACGCCTGTATCGGAAACCAGCTGAATCAACTCGCGGATCTCTTCAATTGTCATGCAATCGACCAGGTTATCACGCCGGGGCGCCCGGTCCGTGTGCGGTTACTTGGCGCGGCCTTTGTAGCCCTGGGCAACGGTCGCGATCGAGATGATCCAGTCTTTGTTTTGCGCGCCATCTCTGGACACGGCATACAACGTTTTCTTGCCGGGACCGCTGAAGGCCAGGCTGATGATATCGCGCGGCGTCGGAATGAGGCCGAGATACTTCCCGTCGGGCGAGATCACCTGTACGCCGGGATTGGAACTCACATAGATACGGCCCGTGGAGTCAACGGTGCTGCCATCGCCGGCGCCGCCCGGTAGTTTGACGAATTCACGCTGGTTGGTGAGCGCGCCATCGGGTTGCACGTCAAACGCGGTGAGCGACGCGCCGTTGGTGACGTAGAGGGTTTTCTCGTCGGGGCTGAGGATAATGCCGTTGGTGCGAATGTTGTCGCCGCCGTATTGCGTGACTACGCCCTTCGGATCGGCGTAATAGAGCTTTCCGGTGGTGAAGTAGACGCCGCCTTTGCTATCGGCCGACAGGTCGTTGAGCACTCCACCGAGACAATCGAGAGGATCGCCCTTATAGCGGTTGGCAAAGGTTCTGCGCCGTGGCGCGAGTTCGATGACATCGGGGTTCAGGCCTCTGTTGTTAAGGAACAGAACTCCTTTCGAACTCATGGAGAGCGCCCCTCCGGTATTCGTGCCCGTGTAGGCGACCGAAGGTTTGCCGTGCTTGTCCAGTTTCACGACCTCGCTCTTGTCGTTTTGCGCGAGCAGCAGGCCGCCGTCGCGGGTGCCGATCATGCCGTCGGCATTGTTGCCGTCGACTTCCCAGACTTCTTTCCACTGTTCACCCGCGGCAATGACTCCGGGGATTGCGGTCGAAGTGGAATCCCTGGCTGCCGCCGGCGCGGCAGGTCCGCGGGCCGGGGCACCGGCTCTGCCTCGTCCGCCACCCCGGGCGGGAGGCGGCGTCTTGCAACCGGCCAGCACCGCGGGTTCTTTGGAGTCCTGCGAAGCCTGCACTCCGGGACCCGTACGCTGACCCGCGGGCGGAGCCTGGGCCAGGCTCAAAGCGGCGGTTGCGCCGAGTACGCCCAGCGCGATAGTGAGTATTTGTTTCGATCTCATAAAATCTCCCGGTCGTATGCGACCCTCTGGAATATATCAAGAAGGCAGCGTTGAGTCCGGTATGTCCCGCCGGGAGGCGATCTCGATCGCCTTGAGGATGGAACGGGTATTGTCGTTCGATGCCTGCAACGATTTCATGCCGGCGACGAAAACGCTGCATATGATCGCCGCCATGCCGTAGGGTAACCCTTTGTGGTCGTCTTTGGCGAAACACATCGCGAGCCAGAAGACGAATGTCATCAATAGCAGGACGTATATAGACCCTTTGATCCGGCTACAGTCCCGGTCAATCCGATTCAGTGAGTTTCGAAGCGCGTTTTCAATTTCTTCTGCCATGTTATTTTCCTCTTCCCAATGACTTTCTCAGGCACGCCAGACCATATGCCAGACGAGACTTCGCAGTCCCCGCGTTGATGTCGAGAACAGCCGCAACGTCCTCGATCGACAGGTTCTGGAGATAGTGCAATACCAATACTGCCCTGCTTGCGGGAGACACTTTTTCGAAGAGTTGTGGCATCCCCGCGAGCACCCGTGCCATCTCCGGGTCGAGCGGAGCGGGCACGCTATCGACAATCGGGGTCTCTGACGTTGCCGCCGCCCAGCGCCGCTGCTTTTTCAGGAAGGCGAAGGCGGCCCGGCTCGCGATTCGATAAGCCCACGGACGAAAGAGTTCCGCCTCGCGCAGCCATCGCACATTGCGCCAGATTTGCAGAAAGACATCCTGAAGCACGTCGTCCGCATCCTGTCGCCCGACCACCCCGGAGAGATACCGGCTCAGATCCGGTTGCACGCGGCGCAAAAGCGATTCGAGAGCCTCGCGATCGCCGGCCCGGGCACGGATCACCGCCATGGTTTCCCTTTGCTGTTCCGTCATTCGGCGTTCATCCGGTAAGCCCCTCACCGGATAAAGAGAACGTCCGGCGGGCAACTGTTCGAATCGGAGTGCAATAAGCCTGCAGGCAGTTTTGATAGCCTTGGACGTAGTGCACATCAGAGTTTTGTTTTTCGGGCTTTTGAAGGACATCTGCGGAGGTTCCGAGGCCCGGCTCGATCTTCCCGAAGGCGCCACCGCGGGCGCGGTATTCGATCACTATGCGGTTGCGTTTCCGAAGCTGCGTTCCATGGCGTCGAGCATCGTGATCGCCCGCAATCACGAATTCGCCACCACGCGGGAACCGCTGGCCGAAGGCGACGAAGTGGCGCTGCTCCCGCCCGTGAGCGGCGGCGCTCTCACACATGAAATTCAGGATCCGGAGGGGCATTTCTTCGCTCTCACCCGCGAACCCATCGATCTCAGGCAACTCGAAACGCAGTTATTACAGGGATGCGACGGCGCCAGTGTAACTTTCCAGGGCGTGGTCCGTAACAATACCAGAGGCCGGGCCACTCTGCGGCTGGAATACGAATGTTACGAGGAAATGGCAATCCGGACAATGGCGGCGATCGGGCGGGAAATCGCGGCTCAACACGCCATAAGCCGGATTGCCATGGTGCATCGCCTGGGCACGATGGAGATCGGTGAAGCGAGTGTTGTCATCGTGGTGGCCGCGCCACACCGTAAACCCGCATTCGAAGCCGCGCTCGAAGGCATTAACCGCCTCAAGCGGCTGGTTCCCGTCTGGAAGAAGGAGTTCTTCGAGGACGGCGAAGTCTGGGTCGAGGGGGAATGGGACCGGGATGCGCCTCGCGCTGCTGTTTCTTAGCGCTATTCCGATCGCCGCGGCACAGCAGGAAGCCGAGCCCGTATTCCGCTCGGACGTTCAACTGGTACGCATTCTCGCCACCGTGAAAGACCAGTCCGGCGCGCTGGTCGGATCGCTGCGGAAAGGCGATTTCGAGGTGCGGGACAACGGGGTTCCGCAGCAGATTTCCGTCTTCGAGCGGCAGACGGACCAGCCTCTCTCGGTGGCTGTTTTAATCGACAACAGCGGTTCGACCGCGAAGGATCTGAAGTACGAAACGGATTCGGTGACCCGGTTTCTGCGCGTCCTGCTGAAGGAAGGGAACCCGCGGGATGCCGTGTCGCTGTACAGCTTCAACTGGGAGATCGTGAAGCAGCATGACTTTACGCGCAACGTGGCGGCCCTCGATCGCACTTTGCGGGCGTTGCGCGGCGAGGCGGGTACGTCCCTTTACGATGCGATTCTGCTGGCCTCGCGCGATATTGAAGACCGGCCCGGGCGCAAGGTTCTTGTGATTGTTACCGATGGCGGCGACACCACCAGCCACACCGATTTCCAGCGCGCCACCGAGGCGGCCCAACTGGCCGATGCGGTGATTTATCCGGTGCTGGTGGTGCCGATCGCCAACGACGCCGGCCGCAACGTGGGTGGCGAGAACGCCCTCACCACCATGGCCGAGCGCACGGGGGGCAGGGTGTTCGCGCCGTCGCCGGGCGCGTCGCTCGACCGGACGTTCGATCAGATCATCCACGATCTGCGGACGCAATACCTGCTCGCTTTCTATCCCAAAGACGTGCCTCTTGCGAAAGACCGCTTCCATACGCTCCGGATTCTGCTGACCAATCCGCAATTGCAGGTGAAAGCGCGCAACGGATACTATGGAGAGGCGCTGCCTGTTACGTCACCGGTGGGGGCCGATGCCGATCCGGATGGCGATTCGGTCCGCATGCCGCGCAGGAAACCGCCGCCCCAGCCGGCGAAACAAGGGCCTGTCAAGAGGAGTTCTCAAAATTAACGTGCCCGATGCAAAGGCCAAAGCCTCTCGTCCTCCGGAACAGACGTTCGAGGAGATCAAGTATCTGAAGCACCTGATAGACCTGAGGATTCCCGTCTGCGTGAAGTTAAGCGATAACGAGGAAGTCCGCGGAGTGATTGAATATTACGATCAGCGTTTTATCCGGATCACGCGGGATGCGGCGCCGAATCTGTTTATTTTCAAGCACGACATCAAGTACCTTTACGAAGTCCCGTCAATGCACGAGGCCGCGTAAACGGACGATGGCTTCGTTCCTCGAAAGCGCGATCGGGATCGCGCATGAAGCCGGATCTCTCCTCCAGTACTATTTCGAGCGGCATGTCCGTTTCGAACTGAAGGGCGATTTCGACCTGGTGACCGAAGCGGACCGGGCTTCGGAAAAACTGGTGGTAGAGCGGCTCAAGGCTCTTTTTCCCGGGCACGGCATTGTGGCGGAGGAGGGTGGGGGCCATGAAAGCCCATCCGAATACCGCTGGTACGTGGATCCGCTCGACGGCACCACGAACTTCGCGCACGGTTATCCGATTTACAACGTGACGCTCGCGCTTGAGAAGGCTGGAGAGATGATCGCCGGCGTGGTCTTCGATCCCACCCGTAAGGAATTATTCGCGTGCGAAAAAGGGTCGGGTGCGTTCCTGAACGGCGGCCGCATCCATGTCTCGAAGGCCGCCAGGCTTGAAGAATGCCTTTTGAGCACGGGGTTCCCCAGCCGGCGCCGGCACCAGGACGTGAACATTCATTTTTATTACCAGCTCGCGATGGCGACGCACGGCGTAAGGCGCGGCGGCGCGGCGGCGATCGACCTTGCGTATGTGGCCTGCGGGCGCCTCGACGGGTATTGGGAATTCGGGTTGAGCCCCTGGGATATGGCCGCCGGAAAGCTTCTGGTAGCCGAAGCGGGCGGTGTTTTGAGCGATATGCTTGGGGGCCCCCACGCGCTCGGTTCGCCCCACATTCTGGCAAATAACGGGTTGATTCACGAAGAAGCAATCGGGCTGTTTTCCGAAATCTTCCGCGGCGAATACAGGCTTCCGATGCCCGCCATTCGGCCTGCATAGCGCTTGTCCTTTACTATCAGTGGGTTAACATGATAGGCTAATCGTTTAACATGCGCACAGTTGACCTGATCCTGCGGAAGCGCGGGGGCGAAGAGCTAAGTGTGGAAGAAATTCAGTACCTGATTAACGGGTACACCACCGGCGAGATACCTGATTACCAGATTTCTGCGTTCCTGATGGCCACGTATTTTACCGGCATGACGGATCGGGAACTGAGCTCTTTCACGGAAGTAATGATGGCGTCGGGGGAGGTTTTAAACCTCGCGGACATTCCCGGCGTCAAGGTCGATAAGCATTCGACCGGCGGCGTGGGAGACAAAACCAGCCTGATCTGCGCCCCGATTGCGGCGGCGGCGGGCGTCGTGGTGCCGATGATTTCGGGCCGCGGGCTGGGGCACACGGGCGGCACGCTCGACAAGCTGGAATCCATTCCAGGGTTCCGCACGGATCTCACGCTCGATCAGTTCCGCGCGCAACTGGCGTCGCTGGGTCTGGCGTTCATGGGGCAGTCGGAAGAGATTGTGCCGGCCGACAAGCGTCTGTTTGCGTTGCGCGATGTCACGGGCACGATGGAATCGATTCCGCTGCTTGCCTCTTCCATCATGTCGAGGAAAATGTCCGAAGGTCTGGACGCGCTCATCCTTGACGTGAAGGTGGGCAATGGCGCGTTCATGAAGAAACAGGTGGAAGCGCGGCGACTGGCGCAGGCGATGGTCGGGATCGGGCGCCGGCTGGACAAGAAGGTGCAGGCGCTGATTACGGATATGAATCAGCCTCTGGGGTACGCGGTTGGAAATGCGCTCGAGGTGATGGAAGTTTCTCAGACCCTGCAGAAGGCCGGGCCAGCGGATCTGACGCGCCTGAGTCTGGAGCTTTCCGCGCGCATGATTCACGTGGGCAAGGTAACGGCAACGCTCGAGGAAGCCCGCAAACTGGCCGAAGACAGGCTGATGGACGGCTCCGCCTATCGCAAGTTCAAACAGGTGGTGGAAGCGCAGGGGGGCAATCCGCAGGCTCTGGACCGCTTCGACCTGCTGCCGAATGCCACCGGGATGCGGGAGATTCTTTCGCCGCGCGCGGGTTTCGTCAGCGCGATTATGGCGGAAGACATTGGCCGCGCATCGGCCATGATGGGCGCTGGCCGCAACCGCAAGGAAGATGTCATCGATCCGGCCGTCGGCGTGATCCTCGAAGTGAAGGCGGGCGAGAAGGTGGAAGCAGGCTCCGTGCTTTGCCGCCTCTACTACACCGCCGAAGATAATCTGGACGAAGCCGCTGAACTGGTGGAAGACGCCTTCCGCATTTCCGGCACGCGCCCTGAAGAGCGCGAACTGATTCTCGAGGTCGTTGGCTGAAGTTAACGGCAAGGCTGAAGCCGGCAAGGCTACCCGGGGCTTAATCGGCCGATCCAAAACCGCAAAGCAGACGGCGCAACAGGTTGGGGTCCGGTGATTCAGGGGATACCCGGTTGAAACGATATACCGTCTTCACCGCCCGGTTCGTACTCGTGCCGATGATCGGCGGAACGTTTGTCGTGAGTCAGACTGGACGCGCGTCCGGGCTGGAATGGGCGCATATTGTTGCGGGCTTCGCAACGATTTATCTGATTTTCGGCCTGCTGCTGATGTCGGTGAGGCACGGGCAAATCCGGCTTCAGGCAAGTGTGGCGTTAGCGTTGGGTTTGCTGGAGGCAATACCGGGGATGCCGCGACTGCACGCTGCCGTTTCTCCCGTCCTCTTCGCCTCGCTGGCGTGGGCTGCGATAGCACTGCCTTCGGGGCAGGAAACGGCGCGAGCGAAAAACCGCTGGATCTTCCTGCTGCCCGCCCTGGTGCTGCTGCCCATTCTTTACGGTGTTGGATACCGCCATAAAACGTCCGGCTTTTTGTCTCACATCGGCGCGGCGCTGCTTGTAGCGGGCCTGCTTCTGGGTTTCTGCATGGTTATGAATGAGCGTCATCCCGCGAATACGAAGCTGCGCAGGGCCTGTAATATAACGATTGCCGCCGTGTTGTTTCAGCTCGTGTTCGGTACCGTCGTGTTCATCGTTCGGCTGCTTGAGATTGACGGTGGATTACTGCTCGCGTACGCCAGAACCGCGCACATCACGGGCGGTGGACTGGTCCTGGCGGCGAGTACGGAACTGGCGGTTCAATATCGGCTGAAAGCAGCCCACATGCCGAACGATACTGTTAAATGGAGGTCAGATTCCACTGGCGGAGACGTTTAGTCTGTTTACACGAATCCCGGAGATGACGAGTGCCAGACCCTGATTTTCCCATTTTGCCGTCCACCAGAGTTGGAGCATTGCTGGACAGATACCCGCAATTGGAGGACGTCCTGATCAGCCTGGCGCCGCCCTTCAGGAAGCTAAAGAACCCCCTGCTGCGAAAGGGAGTCGCCAGGGTTGCCTCTCTGCAGCACGTGGCCGTAGTTGGCGGCATGTCAGCAGGCGAACTGGTGAATAAGCTGCGCGCCGCCGTTGGACAAAGCGCTATCGCTCCCGGGGACTCCTCTGACGCGGTTTCCTACTTCCCGGATCAGCCGGACTGGTTCGACGCTGCAAAGATTGTTACGTCGATCGATGAGCGCGCGGCCGAGCGGGACAAGATGCCGATCGCCGGCGTGCTGCAGGCGGCGGTCCATTTGGGTTCGACAGAGATTATTGAGCTGATAACGACGTTTATTCCCGCTCCCGGAATCGATATCCTTAAGGGGAAAGGTTTCCTGGTTTGGTCGGTCCGGGACGAAGGGAAACTGGTCCGAACCTACTTGTTGAGACCCGCTTATCGAGACCCGGCTTGTTGAGACCCGGCGCCCCGGGCGAAGAACCACTGCACACGTGACGGTTTAATGGTGATTACTTATGTCCTTCGCGGCTGATTACATTGAATCGAGAGCTACTGTCTGGCCCCGTGTGGCCGTGGTGCTGGGGAGCGGACTCGGGGCCTTTGCGGATACGCTGCAGGGCGCGGTCGTCATTCCGTACGACGAGATTCCCGGCTGGCCGCCATCTACCGCGGCGGGACATGCGGGCAAACTGGTGGTGGGCACGGTTGACGGTGTTCCGGTCGCGGCGCTGGCAGGCCGGGCGCACCTGTATGAGGGGTACACGGCCCGGCAGGTGGTTTTCGGGGTCCGGACTCTGTCTGAGTTCGGGGTGGAGGCGATTGTTTTAACGAACGCGGCGGGGGGCATCGATCCGTCGTACACGCCGGGTCAACTGGTTCTGATTTCCGACCATATCGATCTGCTGGGGCAAAATCCGTTGACGGGCCCGAACGACGAAGCGTTCGGCCCCCGATTTCCGGATATGAGCGAGGCCTATTCGAAGCGGTATCGCGAGTTTGCCCGCCAGGCAGGCAGCGAGATGGGACTCTCTCTTGCGGAAGGAGTTTACGCGGCGGTGCCGGGACCCAATTACGAGACTCCGGCGGAGATCCGGTATCTCAGAACAATCGGCGCGGATCTGGTGGGCATGTCGACCGTGCCCGAAGCCATCGCGGCGAATCACATGGGGATGAAGGTACTGGGGATCTCCTGCGTGACGAACTTCGCGGCGGGCGTAACGGACCGGAGACTCGACCACAGGCAAGTGCTCGAAGTGGGCGAGCGGATCAAAGGTACGATCGGGGAACTGTTGAGGCGGGTGCTGCCGCGGCTGTAGGTTCGGCGGATGGACGTGCAGGAGAACCCGATCGCCGCCGCGACTGGAGCATACGGGTTACAACGTAGAAAACGAACCCAAACGAACCCAATTTGTTTCGATTAAATTTCTTTTATTTTCAATAGTTTAACCCGTTTTAAATTGGGTTCGTTTTGAATCTGGCGGTTTCCGCGGTGGCGCGTCCCTGATATTCAATTGGCAAAGAGCAGTGAAGCCTGCGTCTGCGAACACCTTTGCAGGGCGAGGAAAACCGGCTTCGTGCCTATTGTGTACCAGGAAAAGGCGGACGGTCGGTTACTTCAGAGGTAAGTGCTTTAATTTCATTGAAAACCTTCCTCGAAATCGAGTGACCGACCATTGCGAGGCCGCGAAGTGTTATCGAGTGTTCGCCCACCCCTCGCTCGGCGAGCGCCTTGAAATGCGCCTTGCCACACAACGCACCGGAGCCGCGCGGGCGGTGACGTTTCTGCCTGAATTGCGTGGGGTCTCGAATTCTTCGCGAAGCACACAAAGACTTCCATTGATTGGGTGCGGCGTAAGGCCGTCGAGAAAAGCGCCGCGTATCGGTTGCCGACGTTTGGTACTAATTTATTAAGATAGAAGCGATGCGCGCCAGCCGGAACAAACAGACCCGCCTTGAACTGGTGAAACCGGACACCCCGGCAAGAACGATGCCGGCGCTGCGCACAATCGACCTGTTTTCCGGCGCCGGCGGCATTACCGAGGGTTTCAGGCAGGCTGGCTATGAGTGCCTTTACGCCAACGATTCGATGCCGGAGGCGATCAGAACTTTTGAGCTTAACCATCCCGAGGCCTGGGCGGATTGCGGCGGCATCGAGAAGGTAAAGCCTGCACAAATCCGCGCGGAACTCGGCATCGCCAAAGGCGAACTGGACGTATTGGTTGGCGGACCGCCCTGCCAGGGCTTCTCCATCAATGCACCGGAGCGCTTCCTGACCGATCCGCGCAATAAGCTGTTTAAGGATTATGTCCGGTTTCTGGAAGAGTTCGAGCCGAAGACATTTCTCTTCGAGAACGTACCGGGCCTGCTTTCACTTGGAGACGGGAAGGTACTCGACCGCATTCTCAGCGAATTCGTGCGGCTCGATTACCACGTGACCGTCAAGATTCTCTTTGCCGCACATTATGGCGTTCCGCAGGAGCGCTGGCGTCTGATTCTGCTCGGCTCAAAGATGGGCGCAATAGCGCCGCCGGAACCAACCCACTACGCTGCCGGACGTGCTAATTTCCGGGGTGGGGGAGGGTTCTTACCTTTCAGCTTACCGATTCAGACAGACGCAGGCATCTGCCCGCCGTAACGGTCGGTGAAGCTATCGGCGATATGCCACGGCTCAGCATGGGGAGGGTGCCGAGACGATCGGCTATACGATTGGAAGACCTACAACCATTTTGCGGCAAATCTCACGAAACAGAATGCCGAGCGCATGAAGTTTGTGAAGCCTGGAGGCTCATGGCGCGACATCCCGCACGATCTGTTGCCAAAGGGCATGCAGCGCGCGCAAATCCGATCACACGAAGCGCTACGACCGGCTTCGGAACGATGGGCTTGCGGGTACGGTCATGACGAAATGCGATCCTCGCTGGGGGACGGTGTTTCTTCCTGGAGCCGTTCCGGCGGCGTTGCTGGAAGCCGCGCATGGCTAGCAATATCGTTGAATTTTTCGGTTACAACCCAGGCGATCAGTCCGCCAAAGCGCGGAAGGCCCGCAAATCGCTGGAGTGCCCGTTTCTCGGACGGACTTCCACGAAGACACTCAGCGATGGCTCCATAAGCGGTGTGTGCACTCTGAAACCCATGACGAGCGGACCGGTTATTTGCTGCCCGATTCGTCTTTACGCGGACGATTATCGGATTCTTAAGGATGTGGCTGCGCAGGCATTCAGTGGCGGCATTGATTTGATTACCGGCAGCGATGTGAGCAGTCACCGGGCGAAGAACCCCGGCACCCTCACGTAGTGGAAACAATAGCAAAAGCAAAGTGCTGTAATCGCCATAACGTCCTTTAGGTGGCGACGACCGGAATGAAGCCAGATTGAACAAAACAGTCACAAGCGCTTTATCCATGTGATTCAATAACTTACGCATCTCTCCGCTTTCCGCTGTGCTTCACTCTGTAACAGGAAGCGAAAACACCCATGATTTCCGAAAAACAGCTTGAAGCCAACCGCCGCAACGCCCAACGTTCCTGCGGCCCGAAATCCGCCACGGAAAAAGTCAACTCCAGCCGGAACAACCTCCGTCACGGCCTCACGGGCCAGATCAACATCCTCCCCACAGAAGATCGCGAAGCCCACGACACGTTCTGCAGCGAACTCATCGACAGCTTCAAACCCGAAACGCCCATGGAGCAGCAACTCTCGCTCGCCATCGCCGAAGACAACTGGCGTCTCAACAGAGCCCGCGCCATCGAGAACAACATGTTCGCTCTCGGCCACGAACACGAGCGCCGCGAACTCCAGCTTGCCCTCGCCGACGCCCGCACCTTCCAGGACCACGCAAAAGAATTCAATCTCCTCTCCATCTACGAGCAGCGCATCAACCGCACTCTCCACCGGAACCTGCAACAACTCCAGGCCCTCCAAACCGAACGCCGCGAGCAGCGCGAACGCTCGCTCGAAGAAGCCAAACTTCTGGCTCAGGCGAATCTGATCAATGGCATACCGTTCGACCCGCAACAAAATGGGTTCGTCTTTTCAACTGCCGAAATCAACCGCGCCATCGACCGCGACAACCGCCTCGCGGAAGCCCGCGCACTGGCTTCCACCGCCCCAAACCGTCCGCCTGCGGCCAAACCGCTCGCCGCCCGTGCCGCCTGAGCCGCCCAATCCCCGCCTCCGAGGTATACTCAGCGTGGCCGGTCTACTCCAGCCATACACTTTCACAGGCGAGCGCCGCTCGTCTGAAATCAGGAGAATTTCGATTAAATGAGTGAAGTCCTCAGCGGAGCCGAGTTTAAACAGGAGTTGCGGGAAGGAAAGCTGAAATTAGGCTTGTTCGTCAATTCCCACAGCCCCACCGTAGCCGAACAACTGGCCCACAGCGGTTACGATTGGTTGCTGGTCGATTCGCAACACGGGCCCATGAGCTACGAGACCCTCTCGACCATGCTGGCGGGAATCGCCAGTGGCGGCGCCAAGTCGCTCGTGCGCGTCGCCGGATATCAGGATCGCCCCGGCATTCAGCAGTCGCTCGACACCGGCGCCGATGGTATTCTTGTCCCCTACATCAACACCGCCGAAGAAGCACGCCAGGCCATCAGCTGCGCGCGTTATCCCACCGCCGGAACCCGTTCCGTCTATTTCCCGCAGCGCTCCATGAACAAAAAGGGCCTGCTCGGTTATGCCGGCAAGTCCAACCAGAACGTCATCATCGCCCTTCAGGTCGAAACCGCCGATTGCATCAAAAACATCGATGAAATCGCCGCCGTGCCGGGCGTTGACATGCTGTTCCTCGGCCAGAACGATCTCTGCATGTCCATGGGTCTCTACGAGAAGTACGAGTTCCCGCTCATGTACACTTCGCCCGAGCTCGCCGAAGCCACCGACAAGCTGCGCGCCGCCGCGAAAAAGAACAACATCATCCTCGGCATCTTCCTGTTCGGAACTTCGCGCGTGGGCGAATTCCTCGACAAGGGATTTACGTTCATCAGCCTCGGTAACGATCTGCACCACATCCTCACCCAGACCGGTGCGTATGTGAAGGATGTCGAAGCCATCTCGAAGGGAAATGGCGTGAACTGGACCCGCCGTCCCTCCGCTCTGATTTAGTACCCTCAAAGCATGAAACAAGTCCTCGCGGTTTGCGGCTCATCGGGGCATTTCTCTTCCGATGCGTCGCGGCCGTATGAGGAGGCCTTGCGGGCGGCGGGTCTCGAACCGGTGCTGATTTCACCCGGCCAGGACGCAATACCCGCTGACTTTCCCGGATTGCTGCTGATGGGCGGCTCCGACGTCAACCCCGAACGTTACGGGCAAACACGGCATTCCGCCGCCGAAGCTTCAGACACTTCTACTTCAGACACTTCTGACGACGCGCGCGATGCTCTCGAATGCCGGTTGATCCAGGCGGCGCTCGATCGCGATATTCCTCTGCTGGCCATCTGCCGCGGTCTCCAGATTCTGAACGTGCAGCATGGCGGCACTCTGATTCAGCATCTCGATTCAACCGCGCGCCATCGCAAGCACCCCGCGAATCGTGGAGAGACGGCTCACCAGGTCGAGGTCGTCCCGGACACCCTGCTGGCAGGCATCGTTGGCCGGCCGCTCACGTTCGGCGTCAACTCCCGCCATCATCAGGGCATCGACCGGCTGGGCGCCGGCTTGCGGGTTTCGGCACGCGACCCAATAGACGGCCTGGTCGAAGCTATCGAACGGCCTGATAAACGCTTCGTCGTCGGGGTCCAGTGGCACCCCGAGAACATGAGCCCGTCCGATCCCCGGCAGGCCGGGCTCTTTCAGGCATTCGCCGCGGCGGTCGCGCTTAGTCGTGATACACTGGGAATCGAAGTTCTGGTAGAGGTGCGGTAGTCAAGACCGCGCGCCAAGTTCCCACGATCACGGGAGGCGCGCAGGAAGGGGCTTACCGCCGAAATCGCCGCGGCGGATCGGTCGCGATGCGGTTGGTGTCGTGGGTTAAATCCCCGGCACTGTCATTTGGTTCTGTTCCCATATGTGGGACGAGGCGAATGGAGCGCTATCGGGATAGTGAATGCCTTCTTAACCCTCACTCTCCTCGTGTGCGTATCCCGGACCGTTCTAAGTGAGGGTTATGCACGTATTCGATCTGACTCGCGAACTTATCGACATCCCTTCCATCACTCCGGAAGAGGAACGAGTCGGCCAGTTTCTCTACGACTATCTATTGCGCCTCGCCGTCGCCCATAACGGTCACGTCGAGAAGATCGAGGTCGAGCCGAAGCGCTCGAACGTCTACGCTTCCTTCGGCAATCCGGTAGTCACCCTGTCCACTCACATGGATACCGTCCCGCCCTGGGTTCCCTCGCGGGTGGATGACGAATTCATCTGGGGGCGCGGCGCCTGTGACACCAAGGGCATCGTCGCTTCCATGATTACGGCGGCCGAACGCCTGCTGGAACAGGGTGTGCGCGATTTCGCCCTGCTGTTCGTGGTGGGCGAAGAGCGCAACAGCGCCGGCGCATATCATGCCTCGCTGCATCCGAGGGGGTCGAAATACATCGTCAACGGCGAACCCACGGGTAACCGGCTCGCGCTGGGATCGAAAGGCGCGTTGCGCTATGAGGTGGTGGCGCACGGCAAGATGGCCCATTCCGCCTATCCCGAACTGGGCGACTCGGCCATCGAGAAGCTTCTCGACGCCCTCAACGCCATCCGCAAAGTGGAACTGCCGGTGGATGACGTGCTCGGCGCCAGTACCCTGAACATCGGCACCATTCAGGGGGGCCGCGCGCCCAACGTCATTCCCGACGAAGCACGGGCCGAGATCTTCATCCGGCTCGTGGGCGATTCCGGCGGCACGCGGCGCGCCCTCACTGAGGCCGTCGAGCGGGCCGGCAAAGGCGTTGAGTTAATCGAAGTTCTCGAAATTCCGGCGATACGGTTGAAAGCAGTGGAAGGGCTACCCACCACCGTAGTCGCCTATACCACCGATATCCCGGCGTTCGGCGGCGCGTGGGGCCAGCCGCTGCTGCTCGGCCCCGGCACCATCCACGTCGCCCACACACTCGACGAGAGAGTCCCCAAACAGGAGCTCCTCGACGCCGTGGAGATCTACCACAAGTTAGTCAGGCAGTTGCAAAACCATGAATAAAATCGAAGCAGGTATCCTTGGCGCGACCGGCATGGTCGGCCAGCACTTTATCAAGTTTCTCGACGGTCATCCCATGTTCCGTCTCACGTGGCTTGGCGCGAGCGAACGCTCCGCGGGCAAGCGTTATTCCGATGTCGCTAAATGGCATCTCGGCGGCGGCATTCCCGACGCCATTGCAGGCTTGAAGGTGGAAGAATCGAAGCCCGGCAACGCGCCGAGGCTGCTCTTTTCGGCCATGGATGCCTCTGTCGCCACCGAAATCGAACAGGCCTATGCAAGGGCCGGACATGTGGTCGTGTCCAACTCGAAGAACCATCGCATGGATGAGGATGTGCCCCTGCTCGTCCCCGAAATCAACGCCGATCACCTCCGTCTGCTTCCCGGCCAGCAACGCACGCGCGGCTGGAAAGGCCGGATCGTTACCAATCCGAACTGCTCCACCGTGGTGCTCACCATGGCGCTCGCGCCTCTGAAGCAGTTCGGCATCGCGCGCGTGATCGCGACCACCATGCAGGCCATCTCGGGCGCGGGCTACCCGGGCGTCCCTTCAATGGACATCATGGGTAATGTGGTGCCCTTCATCGGCGGTGAAGAGGAGAAAATGCAGCAGGAGACACAGAAGATCCTGGGCGAATACATTGATGGCCGCATCGAGCCGCTTGCCGCCAGGGTCAGCGCGCATTGCAACCGCGTTCCTGTAGTCGACGGGCACACCGTAACCATTTCGGTCGAACTCACCGCGAAGCCAACCGAGGCCGATCTGCGCCACGCGTTCGACACCTTTTCGGGCCTGCCGCAGCAACGGAATCTGCCCAGCGCGCCGAAACGCCCCATCCAGTACATGCCGGAAGCGGACCGTCCGCAGCCGCGTAAAGACGCCGAGCGCGACCGCGGCATGGCCACCTTCCTCGGCCGTCTGCGTCCGTGCCCGGTATTCGACTGGAAATTCGTCGGGCTCAGCCACAACACCATTCGCGGCGCGGCAGGGGCGGCGGTGCTCAATGCCGAACTCATGGAATCGGAAGGCTTGCTCGGTTAGCCATGATTGTGATGAAATTCGGCGGCACGTCCGTCGAGTCCGCCACCGCCATCGCACGTGTTGCCGGCATCGTGAAAGCACGTGCCGGCCGCCATCCCATCGTTGTCGTATCGGCCATGGGCAAGACCACCAACAAGCTGCTCGCGATCTCGCAATCGGCCATCGAAGGCAAGCGCGACGAATACATCCGTCAGTTGCACGATCTGAGGGACTTCCATTCGCGCGAGGCGCGCCAGGTAGTCCCGCTCGCCCATCGCGCCCAGCTCGACCGCACGCTTGACGATCATTTCGAGGAGATGACCGAACTCATCAAAGGCATCGCGGTGCTGGGTGAACTGACGCCGCGGTCGATCGATGCCATTTCCAGCTACGGCGAGCGCCTGTCGAGCTATATCGTCGCTCTGGGGTTCGAATTTTACGGCGTCCCTTCGGTCCATCTCGATTCCCGCAGGGTGATCGTGACCGATCACCGGCACACACAGGCAGCCCCGCTGTTTCCGGAGACATACCGGCGTCTCGCCACCGTAGTGCCGCCTCTCGCGCAGGAGAAAGTGGTCGTGATGGGCGGCTTCATCGGCGCCACCGAAGAAGGCGTCACGACAACGCTCGGCCGCGGCGGTTCGGACTTCACCGCATCCATCGTCGGAGCAGGCGTGAACGCGGAAGAAATCCAGATCTGGACCGATGTGGATGGAATGCTGACCGCCGATCCGACCATCCTTCCGGGCGGCCATCGCGTCAAAAGCATCTCGTTCGCCGAAGCGGCGGAACTGGCCTATTTCGGGGCCAAAGTATTGCATCCTTCGACGGTGATTCCGGCCATCGAGCGCAATATCCCGGTCCTGATTCTCAATTCGCGCCGGCCGGACGTGCCGGGCACGAGCATCGTGTCCGAGTCCGTGCACTGCGCCAACGTGGTGAAGTCGATCGCGTGCAAGCGCCAGATCACGCTCGTCAATATCCACTCCACGCGGATGCTGATGGCGCATGGTTTCCTGCACCGTATCTTCGAAATCTTCGACCGCCACGAAACGCCGGTCGATATGGTGGCGACGAGCGAAGTGAGCGTCTCGCTGACCATCGACAATACGGCCCAAACGCAGGCCATTTGCCGTGAATTGAGCGAGTTTTCGGAAGTCGGGATGGAGCCCGGTCAGGCCATCGTCTGTCTGGTGGGCGAGAACATCCGCTACACTCCGGGAGTGGCGGCGCGCGTCTTCAATGCTTTGCGCGATATGAATATCCGGATGATTTCGCAAGGCGCTTCACTCCTGAACCTCAGCGTCGTGGTTGCGGAAAAAGATCTTCGCCACGCCGTGGAGTCGCTGCACACGGAGTTCTTCAGCGAACTGGATCCGGATGTCTTTGAATGAACGGAGCGTTTGAATGAGGATCGCCATCGTCGGTTATGGCAAGATGGGCCGCATGATCGAGCGCCTCGCGGCGGAGCGCGGCATCACGGTCGCAACGAAGCTCGACGAACATAACAACGCGAACTTCGAAGGCATCAACCCGGAGAATTTCCGCGATATCGACGTCGCAATCGATTTCTCCATCCCCTCCACCGTGGTCGGAAACATTGAACGCATTGCCGCGCTGGGAGTGAATCTCGTGGTCGGCACCACCGGCTGGCAGGAGCACATGGGGCACGTCAGAAGCGTGGTCGAACGGCATGGCGTCGGGCTGGTGTGGAGCCCGAATTATTCCGTTGGCGTGAACGCATTTTTCCGCATCGTGAATGCCGCGGCGAAGCTGCTCTCGAACGAGCCGGAATACGAAGCGTGGGCCTGGGAAATACACCATTCGGCGAAGAAAGACGCGCCCTCGGGAACGCTGTTGAAGCTGGTGGATGAGATGCGGGAAGCCGGGTATGCGCGCAACGTCGATGTGGCCTCGAACCGCGCCGGGGCCATTCCGGGTATCCACGAAATCGGATTCGATTCCGCGGCCGATACAATCACATTGCGGCATACCGCGCGCAGCCGCGAAGGGTTCGCGCTGGGAGCGATCAAAGCGGCTCAGTGGGTCGCGGGCAAGAAGGGTTTTCACGAGTTCGGAGATATCTTATTCGCGGGCTGAAGCGCCCTGAAATGGAGGTGGCACATGTTTACGGGATGCGGAACGGCTTTGGTGACACCGTTCAAAAAAGACGGATCGCTGGATGAAGCAACGCTGCGCAAGCTGATCCGGCGGCAGATCGACCAGGGCATCGATTTTCTGGTGCCATGCGGAACCACGGGCGAGAGCCCGACGCTGACGCGCGAGGAACACCTGCGGATAGTCGCGATCTCGGTGGAAGAGTCAGCAGGCAAAGTCCGTGTGCTGGCGGGCGCTGGTGGCAATAACACCCATGAGGTGATCGAAATCGCGCGTGCCTGCCAGAACCTTGGCGCCGATGGCATTCTGTCGGTGACCCCTTACTACAACAAGGCGACCCAGGAAGGGCTTTACCAGCACTACAAAGCCATCGCGCAGGCGATCCGGATTCCGATGATTCTCTACAGCGTGCAGGGCCGCACGGGCGTGAATATCGAGCCCGCAACGGTGGTGCGTCTGGCGGAAATCGGCAACATTATCGGGATCAAGGAAGCGTCGGGCAACATCACCCAGATCGCCGAGATTGCGCATCGCGTTCCGGAAGATTTCCTCGTGCTTTCGGGCGACGATGCCATGGCATTACCGGTGATTGCGCTCGGCGGGCGCGGCGTGATCTCGGTGGTTTCGAACCAGATTCCAGGCCCCATGAGCGAACTCGCGCGTCTGGCGAGTCAGGGCGATTTCGCGGGCGCACGCAAGCTCCAGCGGCGCTGGCTGCCGCTGATGCAGGTCAATTTCATCGAGGCGAATCCGATACCCGTCAAGTGGGCCATGTCCGTGATGGGTTTACTGGAACCGGTGTACCGTCTGCCGATGGTGGAGCCGCTCCCCGCGAGCAGGCAGAAGATCGAACAGGCAGTCGAAACGGCCGGGCTTCTGGCCGCGGCGGGGGCTCACTGATTGCAACAGGCCATTGAAGAGATTTTCGATAACCCACCCGCTCAGTACACACCGGAGCACTTCGCGCTCTTCGCCCGTTTCAAACAGGCGCTGAACGCAGGCACGATCCGCGCGGCCGAGCCGGATGCCGCGCAAACGAGCGGCTGGCGCGTGAACGGCTGGGTCAAGAAGGGCATTCTCGTCGGCTTCCGGATGGGTTCGGTGGTCGATATGTCGATCGACGGGGCACGCCAGCCGTTCTTCGACAAATCCACGTATCCGGTGCACACGTTCAGCCCGGCCGATGGCGTGCGCATCGTGCCCGGCGGTTCGAGCATTCGGGATGGCAGCTACATCGGCAGGGGCGTGGTCTGCATGCCGCCCATGTACGTGAATGTGGGGGCCTATGTCGGGGAAGGAACCATGATCGATTCGCACGCTCTGGTGGGGAGTTGCGCGCAGATCGGGCGCAACTGCCACATCTCGGCCGCCTCGCAGATCGGCGGCGTGCTGGAGCCGGTGGGGGCGCTTCCGGTGATTGTTGAAGACGACGTGCTGGTGGGGGGCAACTGCGGGGTGTACGAGGGCACGGTGGTGCGGAAGCAGGCGGTGCTCGGTACCGGCTCAATCCTGAACCGTTCGACGCCGGTCTACGATCTGGTGCGCGGGCAGATCTACCGGGCGACGGACGACCAACCGCTCATTATTCCCGAAGGCGCGGTGGTGATCGCGGGTTCGCGCGCGGTCTCGATCGGGCCGGGCCGCGACTGGGGCATCTCGGTCTATACGCCGGTGATCGCGAAATACCGCGACGACAAAACCGGTGCGAAGATTCAGCTGGAAGACCTGCTGCGTTAGGCCCAGATTGCGCGCAGGGCGCGCTCGAAGTTGCCGCCGAGGATCAAGCGGAGATGCTCATCCGTATAGCCTCGGCGGATCAGGCCTTCGGTGAGTTCGAACATCCGGTTGGCGTGGTTCAGACCGGCGATGTCGTATTGCAATTTCGACGCACCGCGGCGGTCGCGTCCGTCCAGATCCGTGTCGCTGCCGACGCCTACGTGCTCGATGCCTGCGATCTTCACGGCGTGGTCGAAGTGATCGAGCGCGTCGGAAAGCGTCACGGGATCTTTGGCACGGACGAAGTGGCGCACGCCGGTCAGCCCGATCACACCGCCTTTCAACGCGGCGGCGCGGATCGCATCATCCGGTTTGCAGCGGGCAACACCGGGGGCCAGCGCCTTGCAGTTCGAGTGGGTGATGAGGACGGGCTTGCGCGAGGCGGCGATGGCATCGAGCGTGGTTCTTGCCCCGCAATGCGAGACGTCGATGGCCATGCCGGCGGCATTCATGCGTGCAATCACTTCCTGTCCAAACGGAGTCAACCCCGGGTCGTGTACCGCTTTGCATCCCGCGCCGAGCCGGTTGGTTGAGTTGTAGGTCAGCTGCGTCAGACGCTGGCCCATCCTGTAAAAAGTATCCACGTCATCGACGTCACGCAGATGATTCGCGTCCTGCATGCCGAGAACGATGCCGATCTTCCCGGATGCCATGGGCCGCGCGAGATCGTCGGCTCCATCGACACGTATGAACCACTCCGGATGGCCGTCAATCAGCCGGTTCCACTTCCCGAACCACTCCAGAGTAATGGCACGGGCCTGAGGGGATTCGAAGGCTACCGCGGGATGAAAGACCTTGATTCCGGAAGCCTGGAGTTTGCGGAAATCGGCATCGCGGAAGGTGTCCGGGGAGCACTGCCAGCGATCGAGAAGGCCCCAGTCGAGCGTGAGCAGACCGAGCATATCGATGACGTTCGATTGCGTGACCAGATCCACGGCCCGCGTGGAATATGGGCCAGCCCAGGCGCGCCCCAGCATCGAGGCCGCACACAAGGACACGCCGCAACTGAGCAGTTCTCTGCGCTGCATTTGGTATTCCTTAGTACGTAATGGACCAGAATACAACATTTTTCCACTCGCGCTTGAACCGTTTGACCGCGCAAGGCATCTTTCGCCTGAACGGAATCATCAAAGGGAAGAATCGCGGCACGGCCTGGTTTTCCATGCTGGATGGCGGGTATTCAGAAAACTTCCCTGGGTGGAACATAAAAAGCAGTGTCCCTTCGTCTCAGTATTCTCGACCAGTCTCCGATCCCGGAAGGTTGCAACGCCGGCGACGCGTTGCGCAACAGCATCGATCTGGCGCGCCTGGCCGACGGTCTTGGCTACACACGCTACTGGGTGGCCGAGCATCACGGAACTTCGGGCCTTGCGTGCAATAGCCCGGAAGTGCTGATTGGCCCTATCGCCGCGGCAACGTCGCGCTTGCGGGTGGGTAGCGGCGGCGTGATGCTGCCGCACTACAGCCCGCTCAAAGTAGCCGAGAATTTCAGCATGTTGAGCGCACTTTTTCCGGGGCGGATCGATCTCGGCATCGGACGGGCGGCGGGAACCTCGCCTCTGGTGGCGTTTGCGCTGCAGAGGGACCGGCGGCAGCCTTCGCCGGACGATTTTCCCCAGCAGCTGGACGAATTGCTGGCGCTGACGGCTAATCGTCCGCATCCGGACGCCCGGTTCGCGCGCCTCGGCTCGGTGCATTTCGAGACCCCGGAACTGTGGCTGCTGGGTTCGTCGCAGGATAGCGCCGCGTGGGCAGCCGAACTCGGCCTGCCTTATGCGTTTGCCGATTTCATCAACCCGGATGGCGCCCGTCTGGCTCGTTATTACCGGCAGACGTTCTGCCCGTCCGCGCGCGGGGAGGCGCCTCGCACGGCCGTTGCGGCATGGGCCATCTGCGCGGAGACAGACGAGGAAGCAGAGCGGCTTTCGTACAGTTTCCGGATGATGATGACGCTGCTTTTCCGGGGACAGACGATTCAGGTGCCGACGGTGGAGCGTGCGGAGCGTTTTCTGGAAGAAGAGGGCAAAACGCCAGTCAATCGCCGCATTATTACCGGCACCCCCGGACGCGTGCGCACGGCCATTGAAGCCCTGGCGCGCGATTACGAGGCGGAAGAGGTTCTGATTGTCAACATTGTGCACTCACACGCGGCGCGCCGGCGCTCTTACGAACTCATTGCGGAAGCTTTCGGGATGGATAATTGAAAGAACCTATGAGTGCGGGCGGGGTCACCCTTCAACCGAAAAGAGAGGCGGCGGAGGGAACGGTATTCACGATCCTGGCGGCCATTAGTTTCTCACACCTTCTCAACGACATGATCCAGTCGTTGCTCCCGGCTATCTACCCGATCCTGAAGAGTAGCTTCCATCTGGATTTCGCCAAAATCGGCCTGATTACTCTTACCACTCAGTTGACCGCATCGCTGCTGCAGCCATTGATCGGACTTTATACCGACCGCAAACCCAAACCCTATTCCCTGCCCTTCGGAATGGGCTTCACGCTGGTGGGGCTGGCACTGCTTTCCATGGCATCGAACTATGCGTTCATCCTGGTGGCGGCGGCATTGATCGGGATGGGTTCGGCGGTTTTTCACCCGGAATCTTCGCGCGTGGCGAGAATGGCTTCGGGCGGACAGCATGGCCTCGCGCAGTCGCTTTTCCAGGTAGGCGGAAACGTGGGTTCTTCGCTGGGCCCGCTGCTGGCGGCCTTTGTGGTGCTGCCGCGAGGGCAACACAGCATCGTATGGTTTACCCTGGCGGCGCTGCTGGCGATCGTGCTGTTGACTAATGTGGGTGGGTGGTACAAGCAACGCGAGTCCATGGGCCACACGGCAAGGGCGAAGAAAGCGCTGATTCGTCCGGATCTCTCTTCCATCAAAATCGCAATGTCACTCGCGATCCTGATAGCGCTGATGTTCTCGAAATTTTTCTATCTGGCGAGCCTGAGCAGTTACTACACGTTTTTCCTTATCAGTAAGTTCCATGTAAGTGTTGAGAGCGCGGAGCTTCATCTGTTTACTTTCCTCGGCGCGGTGGCGGCGGGAACGATTATCGGCGGACCGATCGGCGACCGCGTGGGGCGCAAGTATGTGATCTGGTGTTCGATTCTGGGCGTGCTTCCCTTCACGCTGATGCTGCCTTACTCGAACCTGTTCTGGACAGGCGTACTAAGCGTGGTGATTGGATTGATACTGGCTTCGGCGTTCTCGGCGATTATTGTCTACGCGCAGGAACTGGTGCCGGGACAAATCGGCATGATTTCGGGTTTGTTCTTCGGGCTGGCCTTCGGGCTGGGCGGCGTGGGCGCGGCTTTTCTGGGCCAGCTGGCGGATAAGTCCGGTATCTATTTTGTCTATCAGCTTTGCGCGTTTCTGCCGGCTATCGGTTTGCTGACGGGCTTCCTGCCTAATCTGGACCGGAGGCGGCTGGCGCGGTAAATGCGTGTCATGTGCGGGGCGGGCGGCACTGGTTATCGATCATGCCGGGAAGGCGAGTTGACAGTATTGGACGGCTATTGGGACGTCGTTAGTAACAGAAACAGGGCTTGAGAGTTGTGGGAGGCTGGCAGGAGCGGCGCGGCAGCCAAGGCCGACGATTCTTTGGCGCTTGCATGCCCGATTGACAGTATGGCTCCGGTGTCTGGCGATCGTTCGTTTGG
>Ga0207933_1000473_pt1 | contig 39333 bp, 69 predicted proteins | sample NGESurdeep092012_4_FD_184488 | JGI IMG/M metagenome (GOLD analysis project Ga0207933, IMG submission 184488) | Arctic peat soil microbial communities from Barrow, Alaska - NGEE Surface sample F53-3 deep-092012 (SPAdes) | ecosystem: Environmental > Terrestrial > Soil > Wetlands > Peat ... | reverse complement strand
GAGGCAGCATATTTGTTAGCCGAATTAAACTCAAGAGCTTCGCAGACTGCACCGTCACAACATCCCCCACAAAACGGGAACGGCCAGCGCGCGATCTTCAATGCCTCTAAACCACAATCACTAGCAAGTGTCGGTGGTCAAGGGCAACTGAGTGCGGCTGACTATTACGCGAGCATGTCTGACAAAGACTTTATGGAAGTTGCGGGGAAGAATCTAGCGAATATCTAACCCCACAAGGTTGAGATATGCCTATAACCACGACCGCACAAGTACCCCCAGAGGTGCGCACGTACTTCGACCGGCTTCTGCTTACATTAGCAAGGCCATATTACATCTATGACATGTTCGGACAAAAGCGCACGATACCGCTAAACTCCGGCGATCAAATGGTGTTCAGACGCTACAGCACATTGACAGCTGCGACAGTGCCTATTCAAGATGGGACCACTCCTCCTGGCGATGCACTGAGCGTTACAGACTTTAGTACCCAAATTAAGTGGTACGGTAACTTTGTTGTTATTACAGACCAGGTTCAGTTTACAGTACAAGATAGAGTATTAAACGAATCAACTAGAGTTCTTTCGTTACAATTGGGGCTTACTATAGACACGCTAATCCGTAATATGATGGTGGCTACAGCAAGTTCTATCCTCTGTCAATACGGCATCAACGGCAATACCCCTACAGAGATAACCACTCAGGACATCAAAACTGCGGTGCGTGCTCTCCGGTTAGGTAATGCTCGCCTGATGACTAAACCTATCCCCGGTGAGAATCGCTTCGCGACAAGTCCGGTTCGTTCAAGCTACTGGGGCTTCATGGACGTCACAATCCAGAATGACCTCGAGGCATGCGCTGACTTCTTGTCGTGCGCTAACTACCCGAACCCAATGGATGCTCTCGAAGCTGAATGGGGTTCCACAAACAACGTAAGATGGCTACTGAGCACTAACGGTTACGCGTCCAGTGCAGATGTACCTGTGTGGAATAACATCATACTGGGTCAGGAATCCTACGGCGTAGTTAAGCTTGGTTCCAAAGAAGCTGAGTTTATCGTGAAGCCTCTAGGTTCTAGCGGCACATCTGATCCCCTCAACCAACGCGGTTCTGTGGGTTATAAGTACCCTTTCGCAACCAGACTATTGAACGACAACTGGATCACACGCCTATTGTCTACTCAACGGTTATAATAGGAGGATCTGAGCATGCAATATAGAACAGGAAAAATCATAAGCACGGGAGCGGCAACAACCTTAGCGTTAGGCTTTATCCCCGATGAGTTTGAGATCCTTAACTACACAAAGACCGTAGCAGGTGTGGGTGTGGTTGCTTCTCAGTGGATTAACGGCGTTGTACCTAGCGGGAATGCTTTAATCACAACTGCGTCCATTTCAACTTCATCCCAGGCACAGCTTAGCAACAAGACAAACCAATCAGTGGCGGTGGTAACAACTGCTGGTACTGGTGCGGTTACGTTCGATACCAATACAGTTTTAGGGTCGGGCTTCACTCATACAGTGGGCACAGCAGGTCTTACGGTTCTCGCTGCTGGTACCTATAAGTTTCTGTTTGACGTCTCGGGCACTGAGTCTAACCAATTCCAGATTTATGTTAACAATGCCGCAGTTCCAGGAACCACATTTGGGTCTGGCGCTGGCACTCAACAGAATACTGGCTTTGGGTACTTAACGCTAGCTGCCAATGATGTCGTTACGGTGGTCAATAGTTCCTCTGCGAGTTCTGTGACCCTTGCCGCTTCAACACCAATTGGCGGTACTAACGTAGATAACTCGAACGCGTCACTTTCGCTTTCGCTCGTTGCTGGTGGATCTAGTGGGCAAACGCTGTTAACAAGCAATGGTATTACCCCAGTGATCTTAGGCGCAGACTGGCAGAACACCAACTACGTTATCACAGGCATTACACAAGCTAATCCTGCTGTTATAACCGTAGCTTCTGTGACCCCAACAAACTCGCTGACCTTGGTAAACGGGATGACCTTCACTGTCTCGTCTGTTAAGGGCATGACGCAGCTAAATACGAACCGTTATGTTGTCGCTGGACTTTCTGGGACGACATTTAACGTTTATGACACCTTTGGTAACCCAGTGAACTCGACAGCCTTCGGGGCCTACGTATCTGGCGGTAACATGGACGTCATTTCGTATCCTCCTACAGGTCCTGTTCTGAATCCTGTTACAGGCCAGGTAATCACTCCAGGTTCTCCAGCAGGTCTTCAGTTGGATATCGGGTATGAGGGGCTTATCTTGGGCACAGGTGTTGTTGGTACAGCTGGGGACGTACTCTGGTGGGAAGCCGAATACATGACACCTACGGGCTGGTAAGCACATGACAGCGACATCGGGATTCCCTTTAGCTACGGTTTATCAGATCTCGAACATAACTAAATCGAATCCTGGTGTTGTAACCTTGACGTCGTTCACACTGCCCAACGGTTTATCAATAGCCTTAGGGCAGACAATAACGTTCTCAAGCGTCCAAGGAATGTATCAGATCAACAAGAACCGGTACATCGTTGGGAACGTAAACACAGGAGCCATGCAGTTCAGCTTATATGATATTCAAGGCAACTCTGTGGATACGAGCACTTTTAACACGTACACCTTCGGCGGGCAGATAGACATTACATCGTTTCCGGCAACAGCAAGGAATCCGCCAGGCCTAATGTACAACATGTAAAACCGATTTACTTTTAGGAACAATATGCTAGCAACACAAAGAAAACCAGAGAAGAAAGTACCCGTAGAGCAACTTAGAGAAGCGCACTTAGCCGGGCCAGCAGACGAACCCATTGAACAGGTATCCGCAGAAATGAAAGAGGATCAGATCGTAGTGGTCAAAGAAATCGCACCCTATGAGAGCATCGTATTCCGTAATCAGCGCGATCCTGGGCACCCTCTAGAGTTCCACTACGCAAGCAAGAATGTCCCGTTCAAGATGTACAAACTCATCGATGGGGAGACCTATAAGTTGCCCCGGGAAATCATCAAGAATCTAGAATCGTGCAGAGAGAACATCGAAAAGTATCGCCGAAACAAAGAAGGCATACCAGAGATTTACGTAGCCGGTTACAAGACGCACTTCGTATGTGAGAGGGCAGCATAATGGTATTCGCACCCGCAAGTTGGACCCTAGCATCTATAATCGATGAGTTCCGCAATATAGCTGGCGTTCCCGATACCACGATGCTTTCCGACCAGCAGTGTACAGATCTCATTAACTATTACTATCAATTCGTGTTGCCCAAGGAGCTTAAAATCTTCTGGGGCTACACCAATTACCAGTTTTTTTGCAAGCCTAATATCGACCAGTATCTCGCGCCTCAAGGTTTCCAGACTGTCAATCCTAGTGCTTACGCAGACGGGTTCCCAATAGAGTGGTATCTGGACCCGGATACTTTTTACCAAGACTGGCCACAGAAAGAACACAAGCTACTCATAACTACGGGCGACGGAATCACGAATGCTTTCCCTTTTAATATATATGGCTACCCGGTCTTACCAAGGAGCGTTTATGTCACAGATGGCACACAAGTCGTTCAAGACAACGGGACCGGAGGATTTAACCAAGTTTCTCCTATTGTTCCTGCTAGCCCTATCTCTGTACCAGGCACTATCGATTATCTAACCGGCGTAGTCTCTGGCTTAGCGTTTGTGTTGCCTCCAGCAGCGAATACGAAGATCGTGGTTACCTTTATTAACTACCAGCCGAAGAGACCACTAGCCATTTTATTCTTCAAGCAAGCGCTGCTGTTCGACTCTACGGTTGCGACGCTAAACGCTGCCAATATGTTTGTTCTGCGCCCTGTGCCTGACCAAGTTTACCTAATCAAGATGCAAGGTATCCAGATTCCGCCTTCGCTTATCAATATGTCCGATGTACCGTTCCGACCAGACTTAGGACCGCTCATCGCTTTAGGAGCTGCACTGCACAGATTCAAGCGGCTAAACCAATTCGATCAGTACCAGCAAGTTATGCCAGAGTACTTAAGGTTCAAGGATGTGTGTATGCAGGACACGTACGAAGAGTTGCTATACGAACGATCAATTTCAAAGTTTTAGGAGAGCAAATGACATATACCCCGAATACGCCACAAGGCAACCAACAGATCGCAGCCACTCAAATACCGATACTGAATAACTTCACGTACATAAACACTGCAATGAAGATAGATCACGCTTGGAACGGCAACGAGATCGGAGGCCAGGCGGATGGATCACACCAGAAGATTTCACTGCCCAATCAAGCCACGGATATCTCATCGCTTGGCACGGGCATAGCTTCGGTTATGTATTCTATAGGCGGGAATATCTTCTCTTATAATGGCACAAAGCGTCCTGTATCTGGGGTTAGCGGCACTGGAACCGTATTTATACAAAACTCGTTTACGACTGTGTTTATGATTCCAGCTGATTGTTTTGGACACGTTTTATTCTCTCAACCTGGAACTGGAAGCGCAACAGTGTTTACTTTTTTCTCTGTAGCTTCTGTAGTTTATATCTCGTATCTTTCATCTGCTGTTATAACTGGATTTACTACACTTAATTTGATAAACAACTCATTAAATCTTCAGGTTAACAGAGCTAATGGAGTAAATTACACGTCAACATACAAATACATTTACTGGCCAATATAATGGTAGACTATCAAAAGTTTCCTATTCAAAATTTTCGCACCGGATTTAACGAGTCAGTAGAACCGTGGCTGCTTCCTCGCGATTCCTATCAGCAAATGGTTAACTGTCACCTGTATCGTGGCGTGCTTGAAAAGATTGCCGGATACCGTTTGTTTGCGCATTTTACTGATAGAAACATTCAGTCTTTAGGCACTCCGGATGGCACCACGAAAACTTTTACGATCACATTATCCTCTTTACCGGTTACTTCTAACTTCTTCGCTTATGGAACTATCATTGTATCACCAGGCACAGCAGAGACCTTTAGCTATCAAAATGACGCCTCCTCTACTTTGATTAATCTAATCGGCAGCGCTGGAGGAACCGGAACCGTTAACATAGCAACTGGGGTAGTCGTTATTAACTTTAACACTGCACCACCACTTAGCCAGTTCAGCACTATCTTCTTTATCTGGGACAGTACGCCTTCAGTTCTAACAGCGATCATGGGCATTAAGCAGTACTACGAAAACACAGGTGGGCAGCAAGTCTTAGTTTTCGATGAAAAGCGCATGGGAAAGATCGTTAGTATATTCGGGATACTCGCAGCACAGGCAGGCGCCCTACAAGCTGTAAGTGAAGTGCCTCATGACTATTACCGATCAGCATTTTATACGGCTCCAGGGGGACCAGCCACAATAACAGGCACGTTCGCTCCAGGTCCATTCGTTCCAGGTACCATCATCATCAAGGAATACACACCTGCTGGCGTACTAGTGACTGATAATTCTAATCCTCCAATTCCGCACACAATCACAGACAACGGCCAAGGGCAGCTTTCCGGAACCAATGTCACAGCAGGAAGCATAAACTACTTCAGTGGCCGAGGCACTTTGACTTTTAGCAATACGACAACCGGAAACGTGTACGACTTCCAGGGAGCAATCTACGGGGACATTTTCACTGGCGATTTCACTAACTTCTTTAGCCTGACAAACTACCAGTACAGTGCCTTTTTCACTAATAACGTTGACCCCATCTTCTACTACGACGGAACAGCTATTCACTATCTCGACACAGACCTAACCGTCAAGCTAACCGTTGCATCCGGAGGTGTGCCTGTTTACGACATTACCCGGGCACTGCATGTCTTTACTTACCGGGAAAGGTTATTGCTGCTGAACGTAATCGTGGAAGGTTTAATGCAGCCTAACGGTGTCTGGTGGTCTACAGCTGGGGATCCATTTGACTTTACCAATGATGAGAATCTTCCCGCGCCTACAAGCGAAGCGATCAGGCTTTTCGGTTACATTAATACTGACCTGATCGTGCGGTTTGCCAATTCAGAGCGCGTATTCCGGTACACTGGGGACGCATTCTCTCCGTTCAGATGGGATAGCACAAACAATATATGGGCCTGTGACACTCAGTACAGCGCAATCAACTACGATTCCTGGTTCAGCTCTATAGGTAAGCCCGCGATTGTTGGTTCGGATGGAGTGAATGTGAAGAGGGTCGATGAGATCATACCGGACTTCACAGACCCGACAAGACTTGCGCAGCAGACTCCAGTACCGTTTATGAGCCAGACAAGCATAGGGCAATGTTATGGGGAAAGATTCGACGACGAGAAGGAAGGCTGGCTCTGCTACAACAGCTCACCGCAAGACCAGTCCGAGGTAACCGCATCCGATAATGTGCTGGCCTTTAACTATTTAGATCAGACCTACGCAGTTTATCAGTTTCCGTTCAGCTGTCTCGGTTTCGGCAAAATAGTAAACGTTCCCACTTGGTCTACTACCTTTACGACCTGGCAGGACATGGACGTGACCTGGGACAGCTACCTACAGCAGAGCAATGCACTTGTCGATCTAGCCGGCGATCAGTTCGATACGGTCTACGAGCTTAACACGGGCAATTCGCTAGGCGATGAGGTAACACCAGTCCTAATGAGCGTGGTCACGAAGAACTTCAACCCCTTTATCGAGGAAGGCGAACTGTGCCGCTTTGGTTATGTTGATCTGTTCGTCTCAGCTTACAACTCCACTACCTTGCGCGTGCAGTTCTACCTTAACGATGAGCTTTACGTGGATGGTTCAGGAAACCCAGCCGGATTCTACCAGGAAACAATTTTGAACTTTGCCACTACGGATTCCATGAGCTCTGCAAATCAAACCAAAGTCTGGAAACGGATCTATGTTGGCGCTACAGGTAAATCGCACACCATTCGACTGTATCAGAACATTGCAGACTTCGGTACCAGCATAGACCAGCCAGTTTTTGTGCATGCTATGGTGCTATACATGAAACCAGCAGGGAGGATATTTAACTAATGAAGTACGGTTTATACGAATACTTTCCAGATCCTGATGGCACACTCGACAAGGTGCTGATCTATGCATTCCCGACAAGGATGAGAGCCCTAAGCATTATGAACCTGATCAACAATACCGGGGAAGCGCTCCTGGGTATAGAGGAAATCAATGAAACTGCAACCTAACTTTAGCTGGCAGAAGTACGAAGGTGCCGAGGAAAACGAAAAGGAGCAGTTCCAATTCCAGCTTCAGTCCGAGCACATCCAAGTATCCAATTCAGTAAACGCCACCATAGACGACGAGAGCTACTTTTCCCGGGAACGAATGACCAGTTTTACGTGGATAGACGGGCAACCAATCTGGAAGAAGACGATATCCGGGGTAGTTGTTAGCACAGCCACTACACCTTATGCGCACGGAATCACGGGGATCAATATAGTGGTTCAGCTTACCGGAAACATGCAAGGCGAAGTGCCCCTGGCTACTTTTGCCGCTCCGATACCGTACATTGACCCGAATACTTTGTTGAATAGTGTTGGTCTGTACATGGACACAGCGAACATCTACCTGATCACTGGCAACGCAGACTGGGCCGGATACTTATTTAACGTAACCATTTATTACACGAAAGTGAGGACTTAACATGGCTAAAGCGAATTGGGGTGCAGGTGGTGCAGGAGCTCTTAGCGGTGCTGCTGCTGGTGCTGCTGCTGGTAGTGTGGTTCCCGTACTAGGAACTGCTGTGGGTGCTGTCGGTGGTGGTATTGTTGGTCTGTTAAGTGGCCTATTCGGCGGAGGAAGCAAAAAGAAAGACAAAGTAAAACAGGTATCCACATTGACTCCAGAGCAGCAAAACATGATGAAGCTAATAAACGAGGCCATCACAAAGGGTACCGGACCGCTAGCTGACGTATTTGGCGAGTTCAACGAGGAAAAGTTCAAGAAAGGTGTGTCAGATCCAGCGCTAAAGAACTTCCAAGAAAACATCCTCCCGCAGATCCAAGAAAAGTTCATCGCAGGAAATCAGGTAGCCGGTTCAGGTATGCGTCGCGGTCAGATCAAAGGCGCCACAGATCTGCAAAGTGATCTGGCTAAGCTTCTCTACCAAGCACAGGAACAGCAAAAGCAAAACAAAATCGCCGGTATCAATCAGCTTCAAGGCACAAGAGGTTTCGAGAATATCTACCAAAAAGGCGAACAAAATCCCTTAGCAGCTGCCGGGCAAGGAATACTATCCAACATAGGTGAAAAGGTCGGTTCCGCTGCGGTCGATCAGTTATTCAAACCTAAAGACACTCAGACTCCCGCACCTACAGCAACAGGCCAACCAGTAACGCAAGTTCAAACACAGGTAGGTTAACCATGGTACAAATCTTAGAAGCAGACAACTCCTGGGCAGATGCGGCGCGTAAGTTTGGTGGCGATCTTGTTCAGGGCTACGCTAACCGATCAGACGAACAAGCTATCCAGAAAAGTATCATGGCACTAGGCGACAAACCAACAGCCAGGCAGATACTAGATGCGCTAACCAATACGAAGACACACTCACCTCAAGCGAAACAGCAGGCACTAAAGAACTTTATGGGAGTAGCCGAATTCGAAGAAGCACAAGCCAAGAATGCGCAAGCCCAGAAGATAGCCCAAGAACAGAATAAAATAGCTGAGGAACGTAATCGGATAAATGAAGAGCTAGGAAAGGAAAGCAATACGATTAGCAGAATGGGTAAGCAATCAGAAGGGGACAGAGTTAAGTCTATAGATAACTTCATCTCTCAAGGTTTCGAGCAAGAAGAAGCTGAAGCGCTAACCAATCCGTACGTGCCTAATTCAGTTAAGCAAGGCATATCTAAGCGTGTAGAGGAAGAACTTGCGCGCGGTATACGTCAAAAACCAACACAGGTGCCCGCTGCTTCTCTAGAACAAGCGCAGCCTATCGAACCAAACCACAGACCAGAAGGACTCTATACAGGTGCCAATGCCGATGTTCCCGTTGAACCTATCCCAGAGCTAAAAGATGCCAGTACCGTGAATGTAGGTGAATCAGAAAAGAAAAACAAAGAAGAGATGAAGCAAATAGAGCGTGAGGTTCCCGGGAAAGATTTGTGGCCAGATTTACCACCACCACCGAATACCACAGCCGCTGAGAAGGAGAAATGGCGTGCTTCTAACCAAAAAGACAACAACAAAGCGCTCAAGGAAGCAAAGGTCAAAACTGTCGCGCACACGAATTCCCTAATCCGTTACGGTCGGTTAACTGCCCTAAACAACAGCGGAAAACTACCCGAAGGCATGGGAAGGCTTGTGCTTAACCCTCAAACTGGTGAGCCGTACGGTGTCGCTTCTTTACTGGGAGTAGTCAACAAGGAAACACAAGACTTTGTTAAGACTATGAACGACTTCCTTATAGATGCCAAGTCCTATTTCGGTTCTCGTGTTACCAATTTTGACGTGCAGGCCTTTAAATCTAGACTACCCACATTGCTGAATACTGAAGATGGTCGCCGCTTGATAGTTGAGCAGATGAAGTTAATGGAAGAGCTTCAGATAGTGCATGATAAAGGTTTAGAAGATGGGTTGAAGCATTACAGTAGAAACGCAAGCTATTCCGATATCCAAAGAGTGGTAGACGATAAAACTATCCTACAGGAAAAGGCAATCATAAACAAAATCGATAACCTAGATCAAGCGACTAACTATATGGATGTAATGGCAAAGAATCCTAAATACAAAGATACAAAGCTATTTCAGAATCCAGATACAGGCAAGTTCAAAGCATTCAGACCCGGTGAAATTAAAAACGCCAGAGCTAAAGGATGGATCGAATGGTAGGATTTCAGGATGATTTCGATAGCATGGGTTTAGATATAGAAGAGGAAAGCAAGCAACAAGACGACGAATTCGAGTCTATGGGCCTGGACATTGAACAAGACTACACTCAGCAGCAGAATCAGGAACAAAACAAGCCTGGACTACTCGAGACTGCCGGCGATATCTTCACTCAAGCAGGACGCGGTGCCCTTAAATACTTCACGTGGCCAGCTGATGTTCTAAAACTGAGCATGATAGGTGAAAGTCTTTCCGGTTTAGATGAGCTAGAGGAGTTATCGCAGCGTGAAGGTAAACCATTCGATCGTGATGCTTATGTCCGTAAAGTTTTTGAGGCTGCCGAATTTGTACCAACACAGGAACTAGCCGAGAAAGGTTTCGAAAACTTAACTGGCCTATCGCTACAACCTAAAACGGGAGCAGGCAAAGCGATTAAGCAAGCAAGTGAAGTAGCCGTGTTTACTCCTGGCGGACTAGCGAAGAAAGCACTTCGTGGCGGTTTAGCTGCCGGAACTACTCAAGCCCTAAAGCATGCTGGTGTCCCCGAAGGTGCAGCTGAACTTGCCGGTGATGTTGCTGGCCTGTCCCCTGCCGCTTTACAGAAGACTCCCCGAAAGCTAGCCCCGAAGGTTGCCGAATACGAAAAGGTAGCGCGTAAGAATGCATTGCCCTTTCTACAGTACATGACTAAAGAGCGTCTCCCATTCCTTAAGGGCAAGATCAGTGCTAATGCTGAAAAGAACATACAAAACAACCTGCAAATGTCTAGCGAAAAGGCAATGGATAAGATCTTAACTGGTGAGATTCCGTTCAAAAAGTACCAAGATAAAGGTGGTGATCTAGACCTATTAGCCGAGAAAGCCTACACCCGAGCAGAGAGAAAGGCTAAGGCACATAACAAGCCTCTTGCCACGAATGAAATGGTTAGCAATATCGATAAAGAGATTAGCCGCATAGAGAATCTTGCCCCTTCTCCTACAGACGCACAGAGATCCGCAATGCAGTTACTAGAGAGAGAGCGAGACATCATGAAGGTCAGCAATCCGACACCCGAGCAGCTAATCGCACAGCATAAAAACTACAACGCAGACATGAAGTCCATCTATAAGAAACCCGAATTCAGTGGCAAAGAAGACCAGATCCGCAAGACATACGAGTTCCTAAAGGGTCAGCTAATCAACACCATGGAACGTCAGGGCGCTAAAGATGTAACCGATTCGTTCAAGCTTGCCAATAAAGTCTACCACCAAAAAGCGCTTATCGATCAGTCCCAAAACATTCTAGGCAAAGCATTTGTAGGTGACAAGTACGATGCTAAAGCACTTAACCGGGTACTACGATCCAAAGAGGGAAACTTTCTCCGGCGTAATATTGGTGACGCAGCAGTTAAAGAGATCGAGGACATCGCTAAGTTCGGTCAGCAGGCACAGGAGCGCATAACCAAATTCGTAGACCTGCGCGATCCGACTATAGCTAATGCCGTGCGATCCTGGGGACAACTTGGCTGGGCTGTATTCATGCCTCATCATCTATCTACTGCCGCACTCAGCTTTGGTAGACCCGTAGCTAAACGTATTCAGGGTTCATTGCTAACCAGGCCAGCGACGCGTGAAGCATACAAGGTAACCTTAAAACACGCTTCGGAAGGCGCATTTAACTTGCTGAAGAAAGATTTTGCTAACCTAGAGAAGCAGGTCGGGAAGGACTTCGGAAGCGTAGACAACTTTATAGACGCAATGATGGACGACCTTGAAATAGAAGGCGAAGAATAACAAAACAATTAGGAGGTCCTATGGGCATGTTCACAAATCCACTCGGTTACGCAGGCTATCCCCCTGGAGTAACCGGTACACCTACAACACAACCAAGCGAAGTCAGAGCTGCCACTGCGGCCGAGGTAACTGCTGGTGTCCTTGATAACTGTTACGTATCCCCGGCAACTGCGAGTTCCCTGGATGCTGGCATATTCGCTGCCCCTCCCGCTTTAGGCAATACCACACCTAATTCGGTTGCAGCGACGACACTATCCTCTACAGGAAACATGAGCTCGGCCACTGCGGTTACTGCGACTCTCGTTAACCTGGCAAACGCGGCCAATACAGGTGCGCTTGTCACGAACATAAACAGTGGTCTGTCCGGTGCTAACTCAACAGTGAACCTCCTCTCGGGTAACGGCACTGCTGGAACACAGACACTGAACGTATTAACAGGTACGCGCGCTGGGGTATCCAATATCGGTACCGGTGCAGCTGCTCATACGCTGAATCTGCTTAGTTCGACTGGCCTTCTCGGAACATTCGGGGCTACTGCTGTGGTTCAACAAACTCAGCCGGCAATCGTTAATAGTGTGTCCTCTAGTGGTACAGCAAATACTATCTCTGACTTCACAAGCTTAACGGTTTATGCTACGGATGCTGCTGCTATTCACGGTGACATCTACCAGCTAGCTAATGCGCTTAAGAACGTTATTGCTATCCTAAGACTCTACGGATTAATGAAATAAGGAGGCACTATGGCGCAAGCACTATTCGATACAATAAGGACTAAAGCGGGAACCGGGGGGGTGATTCTGTCCACGTATACCACGATTGGCGGAACACTGACCCATCCCGTGCGCGCCTTCTGTATCATAAACAACACTAACGGAGATCTGTTCTTTAGCCTAGATGGGGTTAACGATCAGCTATTCGTTCCTGCTAACTTCTTTAGGCTCTACGACGTGTCTACTAATGCGCCTCCTGTAAAGAATCTGGACAGCCTATTGATTGGGATAGGCGTCCAGTTCTACGTACGCTACAGTACTGTGCCTTCGAGCGGTGCGGTCTATATCGAAACCATTTATGCCAAGGGGGAGTAGATGAGCCAAGCAGGTAGCATAGCATCTGGGGTTCAAGGCGACGGATCGCTTGTTCTTCTTAATAAACAGACGGCTAGCGGTTCTGCGAATATTGCATTCACTTCGCTGATATCTGCTAGCTATTCTTCTTATGTTGTGAGGATAACGAATGTCTTGCCTTCCACCAATAACGTGTCCCTATTAATGACTTGGAGCACAAACAATGGTGGATCCTACATAGCTTCAGGTTATGGATGGACACAAGCTTTTCAAACAACTTTTGGCTTCGATAATAATGACAACAACGGGGACACATCACTAACTATATACGAAAATGCTCCTAATAATGCAGGTCAAGGATCTAACGGTATCATTAATCTATATAGCATGAATGATGCCGTTAACTTTCCAAATTACAGCACATTGATTTCCGGATACATAAATGGTGGTCCTGCGTGCAATGCTATCTACGGTTCTGGTGCCATCTATTCTGCTAATCAGATTAACGCACTAAACTTCGCCATGTCCTTAGGGAATATAGCCTCTGGATCTTTTACACTTTACGGATTAATGGAGGCATAATGAGTCAATCAGGAATAATCAGCGTCTCGGCAGCAGCAGGGATTGTCGACTCCGTTACAGGGATTAACGGGGTCGTTGCTTCTCCTACAACCGGGAACGTCGTGGTGCAACTCGCTAATCGTGTCGAGGGAACCACAATAACCTCGGATGGTGCAGGGCAAACCCAAACCGTGTACACAATCCCCTTAGGTTCGACTCCGGGTACTTACGTATTCTCTAATCAGATTGTGGTATTCGATGTAACTGACTCTCTGGGTGCAGGTTACGTTTCCTATACGAATGCACGAACTACTGGAACTGCCGCGTCACTTATAGGGTCGTCTTTGGTTCTAGAATCTGAAGAGGGAATATTGAGTGGTTTAGTTGTTAATGGAGTTGTTGATCCAGTTGGGAATACGTTCTCTATAGAGGTCACGGGAATAGCAACAAAAACAATCCACTATAGAGCAGTTACCACATACATTTTCGTAAGTTAAGGAGACAATATGCCAGGATTTAAGGACTCAATATCCAATACGCAGAACCTAGTATTTGCTGATAATGCCGACTTCTCTGGAGCAGCAGTTCCCGTAGAAGCCAATGGACTGAATACCGATGGCCAGATCTGGTTAGGACAAACAACTCCTCCTGTGGGACATTCTCACGTGCAGGTTATGACGCTAACCGAAGGCACTGGAATAGGCATTGCGTACGATTTCACTGCTAAGACTGCTACTGTTTCGAATACTGGAGCAACCGGAACAGTCACTAGCGTATCCGGAACAGCAAATCAAGTGGCCGTTGCTAATGGAACGACTGCCCCTGTGGTCTCTTTAATTGGCCCTTATACACCCTCAACTTATGCATCTAACGGTATTCTGTACGGAGCTGCTACAAGTTCAATAGCTGCAACCACTTCAGTAAATAATGGGGTTCTAATCACTTCATCTTCTGGCGTCCCCTCGTTACTTGCTGACGGTACTACTGGCCAAGTTCTAACAGCAACGACAGGATCCCCGCCAACATGGGCAGCACCAGCTACAAGTGGGACAGTAACAGCAGTATCGGTCAACACACTTAACGGTTTCGCGGGAACATCTTCAGGAGGGGCAACACCAGCACTTACGCTAACCACTAGTCAGACAGGCATACTCAGCGGAAATGGCACAGCAGTAACCGGAACAGCTATAACTAATCACGGGGTACTTACCGCAGGCGCATCCAACATTGTTAGTACAGTAGCGCCAGGAACTAATGGGAATGTGCTAACCTCTAACGGAACAGATTGGGCAAGCACAGCTCCTGTATCAGGCAGTTTAATTCTTATTCAGACACAGGTACCCACGACAGCCTCTAGTGTGCCATTTACCACAGGAATAGTAACAACCTATAAAAAATACCTATTGCTTATAAACAGCCTAATTGCAAGCACGGGTAATCCAAGTCTTCAAATGCTTGTATCAACAAATGGAGGTAGTTCGTATATTACTAGTAGTTATTCTTCAGGAGTTAATTCATCTGTATACAATAGTGCCACAATAACTAACCTATCATCAACGACTTTTGCACATTTAGGAACTCCAGTGTCAGTTACAGCTTATAATGCAACTATATGGCTGGAATCTCTAGACGGACCTAATGTGTTTTATTATCATGGCACCTGTTCGTGGTTCGATGGGACTAATATCCGATTTGGCTATTTAGGTGGGAGTCAGGCTTCGACAAGCGTTAATGCGTTTACACTGCAATTGAGTGCTGGAACTATATCTGCTTTGGGAATATCTTTATATGGTCTGAAGCCTTAGTCATCTGGGTCGTCAATCTCAAACTGGATACCGCAACTGCATTCTGAACTGTGCCAGGCAGCTATTTCATACAAGTGTCCGTCAAGTAAAAGCAGAACGTCACCCGAGTCAGTATAAATCAACTCACAAGGGTGCCGTTCCACGGGGATGTGTGCCAACAGGTCTGAGGACAGCACGCTAGATAACAAGATAAGAGAAATAACCAAGAACTTCATAACACTCCATTTTAGGAACACTATGCCACTCAAATCAGGGAAAAGCAAGAAAATAGTATCCGCAAACATCAAGACTGAAGTGCAAGCCGGTAAGCCTCAGAAACAAGCCGTAGCGATTGCCCTATCCAAAGCCGGTAAGTCACGTAAAAAGTAAACTGGCGCTCCAAAGTCTACAGCAGTGCTCACGCATGTGTATCCTGGTTTCGGTTGCGCCTTACCGTTAAGCTAATCGTGGCCGGTACTTCTTCGCGAACTGTTCCAGCTCAGTGATGTAATCCGGGTGCCGTTTCCATTCGTGGGCATTGGCACTTCTAGCGACTGCATCCGATTTTGCCTCGTGCAGGTCGTCTATGTCCATTAGAAATGTGCGCATCAATTTTGCTTCTTTAACTTCTCTCTCGCGTTTTCGCTCCACTGTGTCCGCTCCCTTGCAAACTTTTCGTCAATCTTCACTTCACGTTGGCTGTCTTTCTTGGCTGCGCCAGTTTCACGCTTAGCTCTTTCCTTCGCTCCTTTACCCTCTTCCTTGGCTAGTGTCGCGAACAGTTTCTCCCGCTTGGCTACCTTTTTCAGGTTCTTGGTATCTTCCATATTGTGCTTCCATGATTTCTATTATTTTCATTCTTCTTATATTGAGAGCGGTTACTAATTCATTAGCGGTCATGTTTGGTTTTAAGCTCATTTTTCGCTCTTAGTTTTAACTTCTCTGGTCTTAACTCCCGGATTCCACTTTTTATAAGCTTCACAGAAATCATCGAACCTGGTAATCGCATCACGCTTGACATCCTCGACATGTTTTTTAAGAACCGCTGAACTGTGCGATAAAAACTGATTCACGCGCTCTTTATCCTTTTCTGACCACATACTAACCAGAGAATCGAATTCTTGGCACCTAGCAGGCTCGTACACAGCGTTAGCATCATCATCTGGGTCTTCCCCTGTCTCTAGCGCTAAACTCTTAAGGCAAGCCACTTTAAAGGCATACGATATGGATTTTCCCGGTCCTTTGTCGCCTGGGTCCACTCCATAGCCGAAGCAATCCACAGAAATAAAATCGTTAGGCTCATCCGCATTTGTGAAAACTACGCGTACATCAGCTATTGTGCGGTTCCCTTCCTGAGAGTGTGCGGTGACTGTAGGGATAGCAGTGACGCCGTATTTTACTAGATAGGGATGTATCTTCGCTGTAACCTGATCATGGCTAGCGTACCTGTACTGGCCGTTAACCGATTTGGGTCCCTTTTGTATGTAGTCCAGCTCTGACATTATCCCCAATAGACGCTGGTGTATGTTCTTTGGCTTTGCTATCGGACTTTCCATCTTGCTTTCCTTTGTTGAAGTATTTCCAGCAGGTTAGCGCGCACTCAAACACGTAAAACTGCTCGGTTAAGTCTTTAATTATTTGTACCTTAGGTTGCTTTCCGTCTCTATCCAAGTAAACAAGAACTGCGCCGATTACCGTGATATTGTGCTGGGCCAGAAGCTCTTTGTATGCCGCCATCTGTAGTGGGAAAGTTTTCTGTGGAGTTTTACCGGTCTTAATGTCCACGAGATAGATCTGCCCTGAAGTATCTTCGATCACAAAATCAACCTGACCGGAGTACTCTAGCCAACCGTGTACATAGCGCTTTTCGATTACGTTAAACTTGTCCACATTATCCAGCGACCAGAGCTTGAACGAGTCCACATAACCTCTTAATTCTGGGTCTATCATGCTTTCAGGAATCCACTCGCCCTTCGCTATTGCTGCGCAAATGGCATGCACACTTGTCCCGCGAGCAGCAGCGCCATCGAGTACCTTAGCCGGAATGTGGTCGAAGTTTGTGAAGGGTTTTAGGACCTCAGTGACTCTAGGAAAGTCCATATGCCTCCCATATTTTGCATAGAACAAATACTAACGTAAACAGTGCCGTTATACACCCGAAAAATGTTAGAAATATTAGCAAAAAGCTCGCGCAACCTGCCCAAATTTCCTTAAAAGTTTCTCTATATTGGTTATCCATGTTACCTGTGAAGTTAAAAATTGAACTTAACAGCAAAGCGAATATCTGGCAACATCTTCTTGTGTAGAATTGTGGTAACTATTATTTTCGATGTTTTTAGGAGGTGATATGGCTCGTCTAAAGTCTCTGGAAGATAATCAGGTGGTTTCCGCGCGCATAGAAACGTCAATGTACAACATGCTCGTGGATATAGCGGCACTGGAAGCGTTAAATAGCGGTAGGGTGGTAACTGTGCAAGAACTGATCAGGAACGCTCTCAACTATGTCTATAAGGATAATGAAAGGTTGCGGGAGTGCTTTAAACGCAGCAGGAGCCACATAACGAAAAGATTTCAGTAATTTCTTGAACTCAATTCGTAAAACTTGTAGGTTAGGAAAGAAAAACGAGAGCCTCTGTCAAGACCCTCGTAGGATTAGGTACTTTTGATTGGGGTCTTTCAAGTTCCCTAGTGTTACAATTGCGCTATCACACTATCAGAAGTATCTAATTAATCCAAGCTAAACCTTATAAGAAAGTGAAAATGGCTAAGGATTCCGGTACTTCTGTGCACTTTGATCGTGAAAACTTCGAGTTCGTTGGCCTAGATGAGTCTAAGCTAAAGCAACTTAAGTCTTCCTATTTCAATACTGATGTCGACGCAGAGCTAAAGAAGATGAAATTCTGGTTACAGTCCCCTAAAGGCAAATCCGTTAAGGGCACTATATCCTTCATCGCAAATTGGCTCTCTAAAGCGCTTCCCTCTAAAACCGCACACATAGAAGCACCTGAATCCGATACGCCACTTCAGCCTTACCTAGACGAATACCTTAAGGATCTATGGAAGAATCGGGAACACATCATACATCTCAATCGTCGGAGCTAGAAGCATTTTTACAGTTCGGTACCGCAACGCATCCTACACCGGATTGTATAACTGCCCTAACAGACTTGCCCAGGGAATACCGTGCCGAAATCAATAAAGGCTACTCAACCGGTTGGGCTTGCCTAGATCGCTACCTACAGGGTTTGCGGCCTGGGGAACTGACCGTGATAACCGCAGACACTGGAGCCGGCAAGACCACGTTTTGTACTCAGTTAATGGTAAACTGCGCAATGCAAGGCATACCAGTCTGGATCAACTCGTGGGAAATGAAACCAGAAACCACAATGCGTAAACTGGCCTCGATAATTCTACGCCGGCCAATGAAAATGTGCAACTTCAATGACCACGAGAATGAGCAGTTCGATGAATGGGCTAGCCGGTATAAGGTCTACATCAACCCGAATACGATAGGTACCGACATCAACTCCCTGGCCAATCAACTGGTTACTGCTCGAAAACTGGGTATACGAATCGTAATGCTGGATCACCTCGATTACCTGGTTAACTCTAAAAAGGACAAACTGCACGAGGCTATAGATGAAACCGTTAAGCGACTCCACGAACTTGCCTTCGCCCTTGAGATGCACCTACTGCTCATCTGCCATCCCCGACAAACATCCACAGGAACCGAAGAGGTTGGATTGCATTCACTTAAGGGGTCATCATCTATTAAACAATACGCAGATAACGTTATCGTACTACACAGATGCGCAAGGACAGACAGTTCAGCAGATCCAAATAAGGTCAAAATAAGAATCGCCAAAAACCGTATGTTCGGCACTGAGGGTACAGCCTACCTTTTCTACGAACCTATATGGGACGGCTACACGGAGCTTCATAAATGAAATTTCACCGGATACTTTTATGTGCAAATGGATTTAGTCGAGAAGAATCTATAAAATGCAAAGAGGCGCCCCTTCATCTTTATATAGTCAGGGATTATCCGTTTTTAAATCCAATTCCGTTTAATGATGGACCTATAAATGTGACGGACAAGAAATTTAGGCTTACTCAATGTTTTTACGCTTTAGGAAGAAACATAGCTCTATACAAGGAAGAAATATGAAAAAGAAAAAAAATAGCGAAATGGACTACTTTGAAGAGAAATTCGGTATCCTTGAAGTTGAGCATCCAAAGAATCCGGGTACCCTGTTAGATATCCGGGATAAAATCGGGCACATCAAAGATCTAATCCAAGTTTGTGGCGAAGCGCTTATATACTCCTCTCTGAATGACATAAAACGCTTAGTAGTCGATACGCTTTATTTTCAGGTCCAATCACAACTTAACCAAGTATCCGAGGAGCTAAAATGCCACAAGTAGAAATAGGCCAGTATCGCGAGGTCAACAAAGGCGCGTGGAAGGCCACATTTACGTTGCTAATACATCCCGAGGGACTTTCCATTATAGATTGCCGGTATTTCGTTGCTGGGGAACGTCGCTGGATTAGTTTCCCGCAAAAGCAAAAGTACAACAAGGATGCCGCAGCTAAACCCGAATACTTCCCGTATGTGCGCTTTTTAAACAAGGAATACGAAAAAAACCTGCAAACTTCAGTCCTACAAGCATTAAAATCAGTTTCTCCCGAGGCACCCAATGTCAAAGCGCAAAGTTACCAAAATAGTCAGCAAACGTATCCGGTACAAGATAACGCATCCTTTGATTTCTCCGACATGCCATTTTGATTCTTGGATGGTTCTCTGTGAATACGTAATGGAAGTTGCCGAAAAAGAAGCAATGAAAAGGTTGGCTGAGACTCTCGATAACCTAATGTGCGATATAGCCGATGAGATTATAGAAACCGCCAAAGAAATAGAGGGGCCAGAATGGGACTCAAGTCAATCATAAAGCGACAAAAGATACTAAACGCCTGCGCGGATGACGAAATGACGTTGCCGGGTGAGCCTTTGATCTATTCCATTAAGTATCAGGTCGGGCGCCGCGCTACACCGTTAAACTTCTTTCGCGATCTAAAGTGGCGTTCCATGCTCAAGTGCCAGTTCCCCTACTACTACAAGACGCACATTCCCGTTGTGGTGCTGGTTAAGTTTTACGTTTCTCCGCCTTCTTATATCCAAGTATCCGCCAAGCAACTTAAATCCGAAAAGGTTCCCGCGGTGCATTCCTTTGAAGTGGCCGATTACGGTTTATCTTTCCTGGAAATGCTCCAAAAAGTGCTATTCAACTGCTATCGCCAAGTGGTAAAAATCGATATCGAGAAGTTTTATAGCGCTAATCCCCGAACAACTTTTAAATACATGAATTGGACTACCTATGTCAACTTGCAAGCTAAACATACCCGTGACGCCAAAGCCCAAGCAATCCATACGTCTGGGGAACGGCCATGCCTACAACCCAAGTGCGCGGGGAATGGAACTAACCCGGAAACTTGTCAAGAAAGCGCTAGGGCCACTGAAATACCCGCTATTCTCAGGGCCCTTGTCTGTGATAGTGAAGTTCCTGATGCCAGCACCTCACAGCCTAAAAGAATACAAGCGCCAGGCACTAAACCAGTATCCGCACATAAAGCGACCAGACGGGGACAACCTCGAAAAGTACCTGAATGACGCGCTAACCGGTGTGCTATGGACAGATGACGCCAGAATCTTCGCTATAACTCGCCTGAAAGAGTATACCAGCGAAAAGGAGGGCCGCACTGAAATATTCGTCCGGGAACACTGCCATGGTGAAGTTGACTATCAGCGCATACTAGACGATATAATAGAAAACCTAAAAAGCGAACCTACATGCCCATTACAGACATAAACGAGATCCATCCCTCAGTATACGTTGTTCTGGGCATAGACGCGAACGAGCATGATCAAGTCCTGTCCGTTTGCGTCTCTTTTCAGCGTGCCACAAGGTTCCTAACGGAAATGCGAGTAGGTGAACAGTTTTACGATTTATGGATCGAGAAACATGAGGTCATTTAAGTTTCCAGAGAACTACCATTAAATCGTGGCCTTTTTCAGCATTAATCCAGTCCTCATAGCGCACGCATTCTAGTTCTTTTCCTAAGTTTCTGCGCGGATCTTTAGTACCTTCGGGCGGCTCAAATACCATGGTTTCAAAATATTGGCTATTGGGGAATCCGTGCGGGACACCCAACCAGACAGTAGAAACGAAATACTGGCCTACCATTTCTTGTTTAACGATTTTGTACTCTGGATCCCTCAATAAAACCTCTAATTCGTCGCACTCGATTTGCCGGCCAAACTTGTCTCTATACGGTGTAACTTCCCAATTTATTTCTTGTTTACCTGATCTGCGCATTTCCCTTTCGCGGTAGTTTTCTAGTACTTCTTTTATCATGCTATTCTACCTTTTTCGCTTTTTTATTTGTGCCAGATGAAAAATAACCAATGCATGCTTGCTATAGCTATAAGTTTCACCACATCCAAAGTTTTAAGTGTTTCTATTTCTTCCATATTATTCACCTTTAGCTAATTCAGTAGGCATTATATTTTTCATGATTAACACCGTTTTGATTATAGCCATATCCTTTTCGACTTCGGAGAATCGGCGGTCTATCTCATTAAACCGCGTATTCATCCAGGCCGTGCACGTTACGATAGAAGCTATAACCATGAGCGCGTCACTATGTTTTTTTAACCAGTCCATTTTCACCTCTTTTTCCTTAATTTATCCACTTCTACTTTAATACATGCCGCAATGACAGCTAAAACATAGTATCCAAATATAATTAAAACACAATACAGTATTTCCATTATTCATTCCTCGGGTGAAATTGCTTAAACATCTCTTGCATCTTGTTACTACTCAAATGCGTATATCTTTGCGTACTAGCTATCGAGCTATGCCCTAGCACTTCTTGTATCAAGCGCAAATCAGCCCCGGCATCCAATAGGTGTGTAGCGCATGCGTGCCTAAGTGTATGTGTGGTAACCTGATAAACGCCGGCTTTTCGAGCGTATTGACCAACTAGCTTGCAGAGAAGTTGCCGGTTCAGCGCCTTTCCCATGATAGTTTGAAAAAGTATCCCCGGTTCACTTCCTCGGTATTCGGTCACATACAGCGCAATAGCCCGGCCAGCACTTTCGGTCATTGGCACTGTTCTAGTCTTTCCACGTTTCCCGCAAGCTACATGTATCCCGTTAACTTGACAGTCGCACAGTTTCAGGTCGCACAATTCGGTGGCCCGCAAACCGCTTGAATATAGCAGCTCGAGAATCGCGCGATCCCGTAAACCAGATTCCGTTAAGCTATTCGGCGCATTAAGTATCCGGGCCACTTCTTGCGTAGTCGGGATACTTGGGGCTACCATATTAGAACGGGGCGCAACTATGTCAATACACAAATCACATAGAAGGGCCTTAGAGCGCCTCAAATAGTTAGACCAGCACCTGATAGCCATATAGTAGCGATTCAGGCTAGAAGGGGCCTTTCCGTTAGTTTTAGAGTATGCCAGATAACTTATGATGTGTTCCGGCTTCAAATATTGCAGCCGGGTCACATTTTTACTGGTCAGAAACTCCATAAACCGGGCAATATCGTATTCATAGGCCGATACTGTTAACCGGCTTTTGCTTAGAGATATTTCGGCCACAAAACTATTCAGGGATTGCAGCATCCATGGTAAAACTTTTGGGGCTTGTTTCATCGAGTAGCCACCTTTGCTTTGAAGGTAAGCGCTGTAAGTATCTTATGTATCTTGTTAAGCCCTCTGTTTTTGTAATCCCGGTATCTATGCAGAGTTTTGCGAAAAAGTTGTAGTCCTCGGTTTGCACTGCCAAGTTTAGTGACTTTTGCCCTTTTTTGTTTGTTGCCATTTTCCAGCCTTGCTATTTTTGTTTGTATTTGCTTTAGGACTATATCGGCCACTACACCTTTACGGCCACTTTTTTGTAGCCGGGCCAGTATAGCGTATTCGGAGTCGATTTGCGCTTGTAACATAAGGGATCCTGTATTTGCAGGCAACCAGATTAACAGCTCCGATTGCCCAAGTGTTTTAGTTAGAGTCGATTAAGTAGTGTTCACCTTTACGGCCATAGCACTGATTCGTATATTCGGGGCCGTCTTTAGCGATGATCATTTTAGCACAACGGTCACATAGTCCGTAGCCTGTATCTTGATTCCACCATTGCCGGGCATACGTTTCTTGTCCACAACATGCGCAATCTAACCATTTAAGTCTTGCAGTTTTAATAGTGTGATTTAGGGGCATATATCCTTCCTTTTTTAGGGTTTATCACCGGGTACCATAACTGATACCCGGGGGAAACTCTAAACCCAATCAATATACATGGTTTTCTTGTCTGCTATTATATACAGGCTCGATACATTGCTATAGCAGATTGCGTAGACCCGGTATAGCTTGCCATTATGCCTGACCTTGTATCGTGTAGTTAGCTTGCGTCCATAACCTGATTGTGTTTGCTGTAATCCGGCCTTTTGCCACGCCAACTCATCTATTATCACGTCAATTGGGTTTATCGATATTGACATTAGCTTTACTGCTGTATCGTAATCCATTTTTGCACCTAATCCGAGAAGTTGTTTATGTAATCTGTGTAGGTCCTTTGTATATCGCTAACCAAATACCGGGCCGTTAGCAGGTCATTTGTGTTGTATTGGCGCTTCTCGTGATCGGTAGCCAAGTTATCCGTTATCTTTTGGTTGAATGCCTGATAAACGAATTCGCATGCCGCGCTTAGTAGTTTTGCTTGATCTAAATTCATATGGACTCCTTGTTTTAGTTTTCATGGCCGGCCAGATTACACACCTGACCGGACTAGAAGCTAAAAGCTAATCTCTGTTATCCCATTTTCTCCACCCAAAGCGCTTACGGCCTGAAGTATCTCTGTATTCGTAAAAGTCGCGCCTACCTACTGGGATTGTGTGTTCAGCGCAACTCATGCACTTAGATAACGCGAAACTGGCGCCCTCATAAGTTGCTTGCTTAGACGCTTTCCTTTTAGCCGCAATGTCAGAGATAGCGTTAAATCTAAATCTGTATCCATTCGCAAAGTCTATTATATATTCATTCATTTCTATTCTCCTTGGTTTTAGTTTTCATTCCCGCCCCCCATAAACCGAGAAGCGGGCTAGAAGCTAAACGTATCTGCCATGAGTCAAGTCGAATACTTTGTGTTGATATCCGCCTACCTTGTTGTCTAGTCTGTCACACTTATGCCGGGCCCGCTTTGCACACTTATGAGTACCGACTACTTGCACCGGGGCATTGATCGGATAGCCGGGCCGATAGTGTATCTGATAAATCGTATCCATAATCACCTTAAGTTAAGGGCCCTTGCGAGCCCGGATTGTTATAGAGCGTGACATTGCTTGACTCATTGTGCACTCTCTCTGTACCTAGTTGCTTGCTTGCCCGTTTAGCTACTCCGTTAAACTTGACTCGCTTGTTATGTGTCTAACTATACAGCAATACAGCAATCTGGGTCAAGTAGGAAAGATTATTTGAATTGAAATTGTGAGTCTGATACTGTAGGGCAAGGACTTAGGAACAAAACTTGACAAGGGGAATCATATGACAAGGGGCAAGAAAGAAAGCGCTAAAGAGCGGATCGAAAGGTACAATACTGATCCGGGCGCACGAAAGAGGCTATGCGCTGAACTGTGTAAGCATTTAGAGCAAGGCTATTCAGTGGAGAGTTTTAGCGGCGTATCAACCCGGATCCTTAAAACTTACTTAGAACTATATAAGGATGAGTTTCCCCGGGAAGATATTGAGGAAGCAATGCAAGTCGGCCGGGACACGTGGGAACAAATTGGTAAACGTCAAGCTAATGGGCAATGTCTGGGCAACTCAAGGTCTTGGTACCTCAACATGTCTAACCGCTACAATTGGACAGACAAACAGCAGATCGAAGTAGACGGCAAGCAGGCGGTTTCAGTCAGCATTGTTAACTACTCAAGCGCAAAGCCCTCTGTTAAGTGTGTGGGGGGGGATACAACATAATCGCAATTATGAGTACTGGGTATTTGGGCCACTTAAGCGCTCGAGTACCCGGGGCCTCATAACACCGACTAGCTAGCTTATAAGCGCAAAGGGTTAGCGATCAACGACTTGCGGAAAGCTTCGAGGTTTGACAAGTAAAATCTTTAGTATGCGGGGGGTCTGACCCCATACAGGCCGTGAGTATCCAGTGTCAGGACCACACCAAAAATTTTCCAGAATATAGGACTATTACAACATCACAATACCTTCTTCCAGTACAATGCAGTGGCGGGAGTGTGGCGAACGATTTACGAAACCAAAAATTTTTCCAAATATAGAGTCTTTTTTCATCAATCTAGCATACGTGCCTTCCTTATCCAGTAATGTGGCGGGAGTGTGGCGTGATAAGTCAGACAAAACAAATCTTGACAAGTTCTTCCTTATCCAGTAATGTGGCGGGAGTGTGGCTTAACCCGGGAGATAGCATGCAATTTGTACCAGAATTCCTTACAAAATCGCAGACTCAACGTGGCTTTACGATAATGGTAGCAGAGATCATTCCTATTCTACAGAGATTTAGCGACACAGGAGAGATCTAGTGGCAACAATCCGGAAACGCCAATTCAAAGAAGCTTACCTCTACGAAGTCCAAATCCGGCGTAAGGGTGTGCCCCAGCTAACCATATCGTTCAGTTCACTAGAGCAGGCGAAACAATGGGTGCAGGACAACGAATTCGAATACATCAAGGCAGACAAGCCTATTAGAGTACAGATCGAGCAAACCAGATTAACAAGAAATAGAGGAAGGGAAGAATGTCGGACGAACAGCGAATAGGCATGTGCAAGTTTCATAAGTACAACACAGCATCATGGGCGCCTCAAATACTAAAAAAGGTAGAGTTCACATGTGATGATCTGCGGGAGAATATCGATAAGTGGAAAAGCGAATTTGATAGTGGGATGATAAAAAGAAAATCATTTGAAAAGCAGCAAGACAGAGCTTACCGGGAATACTGCGAAGGATTAGACAGAGCGCTAGAGAAATGCAAATGCAAGGAAACAAAATGAATGAGGATAAAGAAAAGTTTATTGAGAAGATGAGAAAAATGCAGGACGAAATTGGTGAGGTTATATATAAGGAAATCGACCCCCGTGTTATTCTTTCATCATTAAGTTATCACATTATAAATATATGCCTATACAATACTAATTCTAGTGCCGCTATTGATAATGTGACCAGTGCAATAAGAGAAGGATACGAAATTGCAATTAAATTAGGTAAGAGAAATGAATAAAGAAGATAAAAAAAAAGATTTCGTTAAGAGGTGCAATAACCTAGCAGCAAGACTTACCCTAATTAGGCAGTTAACCGAGTCAAGTAGCCGCGTTTGGGTTTCCACTTTAGGTGTTATACTGTGCGAGATCTGTAAAAATCAAGATAGACCGAAAGCCGCATTTGATGAGTTCGTTTCAGGCATACAGGAAACATGGGAGAAGTTAGATGGATAAGCTATACAGTGTAGAAGAGGCCGCAAATCTTAGAAAAGTATCCCGACAAGCGCTGTACTTAGCTATAAAGGCCGGCAAACTGCGCACTGTAAAGGAAAACAGGCATATGAAGATACCGCACAGCGAACTTCTCGAGTACAACAAGCACCTCTATTCACGGATGCGCTCCAAGTTCGAGGGAAAGCTTGTGTTTGACGAGTCTGAAGGGTTCATTTCCGTAGTCAAAGCGGCAGAACTAACCGGTATCAATGCCCAGAAGATCTATTACGCTATTCGGAGTGGCAAATTACGTGCTAGGACCACAAAATGCGCTTGGGTTATACATATCGATGACCTCATAAAGTACGAGAAAAAGCACATAAATCCTCAACTTATCGAAGAAAAAGCATAAGTTTCGCGAATTTCAAAAAACAACTTGTCAATTATCACCATTTTCAGCATTCTAGGCCTTCAAGTCAAAAAGGAGGCCAACATGAAGATAGAATTTGAAATCCTGGAATCAGATATAGCCGACCGTAATGTCCTTATAGGTATGCGAGCGGATGTAGAAATCCAAATCAGCAGACTTTCCCAGTATGGTAGGAATACACTTTTCGACGAGCTAAATGCCCTGCGCGGTAAGATCGAGTGGTGTGAGAATGTGTGGCTAAGAGCTCAAAAGGAACGCGCCATAAACCTGCTCAGTCAAGCACTCAACATTAAGAGATACGAACACGGTGACGAGGAGTGGCGAGATGACTAGAATCGAAGTTTCCGTTCACAAAGATTACTTCCCCGGAGCGCATTGGGTCACAACAAAGGAGTGGGACGATGACGAGTTCGAAGATAACCACACGTTTTTCAGAACCACCAAAGATCAAAATGACGTTCTCACACGATCTCCTAACCAAATATGCTAAGAAGGAGTGGGATAATGACGAGTTCGAAGGAACCTATACAGGGATTAAAAGCTGTCCCGGGCACTCTGGGTTACCGATTCTGGAAGAAAATGACTCAAGAGGATATAGATGACAGAAAACAACGATACTTTAGTGAAGGATGGTCTCTTTTGGACTCTCCTGGTAGGCTTTCTTTTATTTCTGGCGATCTTAGGTGGGTGCGTTCTTACGATCTTCAAACATCTCAATTGTTAGCCATGTCTGCTGATTGGTGCCGAAACCATAAAATGCTGCTGGAATATGATGAGCAAGAAAAAGTATCTGCGGAAGAAGTGCGGATGCCAGAAGAAGAGCAAAACAAGGTGCGACTGCTTAGTGGGTCGACACCGGAATTGGATACAGAAGAAACACGGAAAGGAGAAGGATGATGAGTGCAAAAGGTATTAAATATGGCGGAAGCGTTATTCCTGGATGCTGGTTAGCTGTGGTTCTCTCGTACGCAATAAACAAGTCGATACTGTGGTGTCTGCTTCACTTTATCATGGGGTGGCTGTACGTCGTGTATTGGCTGTTCGAATATACCCAGATAGATGTGTGGATAGGTCAGTGGATAGTTTAACAGGAGAAGGTATGAACAATGAAATTGGATACGATATTCTGCAAAAGATGGATAGCATAGAGGCTGCACTTTTACGGATGGAAGAAGTTAATGAGCGTGCCTTTAGGTATATGAAGGTGAGAGATTGCGAGAACTTAACCGCCAACATAAATGGCATGAAAAAGCAGTTGAGCGAGTATTTAGTGATAAGAGAGCAGCTAGAATTATCAGGAGACTAAAATGGAAGAAGTAGACAAGCCAGCGCACTATGTAGCCGAATCGGGCATGGAAGCTATAGAAGTTATCGAAGCGTTTGACCTGAACTTTAACCTGGGCAATGTAGTCAAGTACGTACTGCGCGCAGGTAAAAAGGGCTGCAAAACCACAGATCTGGAAAAGGCCAAATGGTACCTGGAACGTGAAATGGCTAAAGGGTGCAAAGAAAAAGTTAAAGAAGATATAGACGAGATCCTTAAACATATATTTGGGAGTAGATAAGATGGACAAGAAGATACAGAAGATCGAGAAGGACACTAAAAAGGTTGGGGCAGAGTTAAAGAGCCTGGGAACAGCCGACAAGAAGAGAGATAAGCTGGTGGATGCTGGCAAGAAGGCCATGAAGGGTAAGTGCTAACAATAACAGGTTCCTAAACATCATAAGAGGGAAAAATGAAGAAAAGCAGTGATTCTAAAAAGGTGTCTCCGAAATCAGCTCCTAAGACATCAACAGCGACAAAAACAGCAACAGCGACAAAGACCTCCACAGACGCTTATACACAAGGAAACGTCACGGTAACAGGCGGAGCAGGAAAAGGTGCCACGAATGTTAAGATAGCACTTCCCGGAGGAGCTTTAGCTGGTCAGGACAAAAAACCAAGCGGCACAGAAAAAGGCAAAAAGGCACTTAAGAAGTAGTGTCAGTAAGATTATGCAAGTAGACAAAGCGGGGAGTCTGTAAAACTCCTACCTTCGGGTTTCGTGGGTGCAAATCCTACATCTTACATTTATCAGACTATGTTTATTGTGGAAAGTTTCCAGTTTTTGTTCATAACTCGTAAATCTGGTGAGGTCAATGCACTCTGCTAGAATATGGAAATGGGTGCATATTTTTTATCAGACTAAGATAATTGTGGAAAACTTTGCAGAATTGTTCATAACTTATCGCGTAAGGGTGTGAATCCCAACCTAGGCATAGGTAAATAGAGTGCCGGAGCTCCGCGAGACTATATGGTTGGTTCGAGTCCTTCCTGAAGTTATACGGTATAGTGTAACCGTTGACCAAGCGACTTGTGTAGTTAAGCTGCCAGGTGTCGAGCATGGAACACTAAATTGTGTAGCGCGCACCGTGTATGGCCTCACGTCATCGGCCCGAGTGTTTTAGCAAATTCACGCGTCAGCTTATGCCAACTAGCCTTAAAAAAGCGAATTGGTGTCGGAGATTTGCTGGGAAGCCCATATCCCGGTCGCTCCATAGTGGGCATTTGTCTCCTTAGCTCAGTGGTAGAGCATGTAGCTGTTAACTACAGGGTCGGAGGTTCAAATCCTTCAGGAGACTTTATCAGACCAAGAAAATTGTGGAAAACTTTCGTAAATTGTTCATAACTGGAGAATATATGCGCTGGTTAGAAAAGGGCAAATTCACACCTAAAGAACACGAACCCTATTTGGCATATGGAGACGAACTTAACTCTCACATGCCTGGAATGGCTCTCGTAAAGTGGAATAAATATGGGGATGAATGGGTTTCCTATGATGACTGTGAGTACTATTACCGAGATCAAGAGATAGACTACCTGCTACCACTAAAGAGCATAGAGCCACCAACCGAACGTAAACTGGAGGTCACATGGACTTAGAAGAAGATCATTTAGAGGGGAACCAGATGAAGCAGTTTAAGGTTGTGACCCCAGAAATCATATCCAAAATCGACAAGTGCTTTGCTAGCCAACAAGAGGCTGAAGAGTTCATGTTAGATTTTCACCACTTAATATCTGAACTAGACTATATCACGCGAACTCTGCCTAAAGCTGATAAACGATGTGGAACCATGTTGATGTTTAAGCAGTTATGTCAATTTTCGCTTTTCTGTAGAGAGTATTCCGAGATCATCCAAAACTTACTAAGAACCGTGAATTATGAGCTGCTGACCGAGGAACAAATACAAGAAATGACAAAGGAATAATAATGAAGATCACATTACCTTATGGATACGAACCGCGATCCTATCAGGAAGCGGTATTGCAGGCCCTAGACGACGGAATCAGGAATGTATGCTGGGTGGTACATAGGCGAGGTGGTAAGGACACTACAATGTGGAATTATATGATTAAACGGGCGTACCTCGAACCCGGAACATATTATTACTTCCTGCCTAGTTTCGCGCAGGCAAAGCGAGTTATCTGGGACGGAATGACGAACGACGGGAAAAAGATGCTCGACTATATTCCAAAGGCAATTATAGACGGGAACCCAAATAACACAGAGATGAAGGTTTGGCTTAACGGTGCCCGTGGTCAGTCGATAATACAGCTTATAGGTGCGGACAGTTATGATGCGATTATGGGAACGAACCCGAGAGGCGTAGTATTCAGTGAATGGCCCCTTATGGATCCCATGGCCTACGAGTTTGTGAAGCCTATCCTGGCAGCGAATGGAGGCTGGGCAGCATTTATCTATACGCCACGTGGTAAGAATCATGGCTGGGAACTTGCAGAGACGGCGCGTAGGAATCCGGATGAATGGTTCTTTGAGGTACTTAGCGTAAGAGAGACTGGTGTACTTACGGAAGCGCAGATCGAGTCCGAAAGGCGCAAAGGGATGCCCGAAGATCTTATCCAGCAAGAGTTTTACTGCAACTTTAGCCGAGGACAGGAGGGAAGTTACTATGGCCGCCAAGTAGATGAGCTTCGTAAGAAAGGCCAGATCGGCAAAGTCGCGTATGATCCTGCTGTACCCGTAAGGACTTATTGGGATCTCGGCATCGGGGATAGTACGGCTATATGGTTCGCTCAGTTCGTCGGCAAAGAGGTTCATCTGATTAACTACTACGAGAATTCTGGTGAAGGACTAGCTCACTATGCGCGGATTTTGGATGAGTATCGGCGAGAAACCGGATGCGTGTATGACCTAAATGTTGCTCCACATGACATTCAAGCCCGGGAGCTGACCACAGGCAAGACAAGACTCGAAACAGCTCGTCGGTTAGGGCTGAACTTCCGTGTTGCGCCAAAGTTGAGCTTAGAATCTGGGATAGAAGCTGTGCGTATGACTCTTTCAAGATGCTGGTTTGATGAAAAGAAATGCGAGTTGGGGATAAAGTGCCTCGAGAACTATCGGAAGACTTACAATGAGAAGTTTCGGGTGTACGGGGACAAGCCTTTTCATGACTACACCTCTCACGGGGCGGATGCGTTTCGGATGTTGGCGATAACTGAGCAGGACTTTCGGGCAGATCGTGGTGTGGATGACCGTGACTATGACCGGATGAAGGGGCTGTGGGGCTGGAAAGTTTAACGAGTAGGTCAGCGATTAGAGTAAAATCGATTTGGCTCATTTTATGAAACATGTAGTCGGTAGCGGATGCCATAGTATCTAATCGGTCTTTGGTGTCTTTTGTGAATATGGCAATCTCATCTTCAATATCGTTTAGGCGCCTGTGGAAGAGAGAGAGCTGTTCGTCGATATGATCTGGTTTCATGTGTCGATCCTTTTACTTAAGTCCTAGTTTGTTAATGAGTTCCCACCATTTTTGCTTGAGGTCTTTTTCCTTCCACAGCAGCGAATACACGTGATTATGGGGAGCATCAATCAGCATAAGGCAAGTTTCATCATAGTCAAATTCGAAGCCATTATACATTTTCCCCTTTTTACACACACTGAGAATTTGCTCCCTGATAGACTTTCCTTTGCTTGGAGAGTCTAAGTCCTTGAGGGTGTCGGAGTAAGCGCTAGGGTTTTTGCAAAAGGCATGCAGCTGCTTGATACGGGCTTGTGGTCCTTCGAGCTTGACACTGGCATGGTAGCAGTACCGGACAGCATCGGCAACGACAGATTCGGGGTACTTCGAGAGTTGCCGCTTCTGCGCTTCGCTAAGATCGCTACAGGAAGCTAAGCATACGAAAGGATTATTATTGCCGCCGGCAGGCATCGACTCGGGCTTGGGTGGCACTGCGGTCTTGGCCATCGGAATCGGGTCCGCAATAATAAGATTCTTATATGGTTCTTTCTTGATTGGTTCTTTCTTGTGTGGCTCATTTCGGCACAGGGGTGTGGCTCGTTTTACCACAGGGGTGTGGCTCGTTTTACCACACGTAGGAATTTTTTTAAACCTAGTGTAGTTATCAATCCAAATGGACTCAATCACCACTGTATCCGCATGTCCCTCTTTCTTATTTCCTGGAGTAATTTCGATCAACGATTTACCTCCCAGGATATCAAATTTCTGCGCAAGTTTGTGTTTTGCTGCGGTTACGGTCTTAACGTTCATGCCGCATAATTCAGCAAGACCTCGGGTACCAATCCAACAAGACCCGTTTTCTCCAGCAACCTTACGATAAATGGTGTAAAGAGTCAGTGCGGTATGTGGGATAAGCTTAAGCCTGATCATTTCAATAACGATATTTGGAATTTCCGTTCTGAAATCTCTGGGTACATCTTTTAGGACAATGTGGGATCGTGATTCTTGGGACATGATGGTGCTCCTTGATTTTTTACATGTTCGTTCTTGCAAAAAAACAAAGAGACCTATAAGATAAGAGCTGTCAAACATCTTATCTTTTTAGTCTCTAAGTTTTTAGGTCTAAATTCTAAAGCTCACTTTCGTCAGTGGGCTTTTTTTATTTATATCTATTCTAAAACAAATTCTATTCTATTTTTCACATTCTCCGCAAATACATCCTACCGAAAAAGTCTTAGCGCGCCTGATGAATTCTTCTGAGGATATTTTTTCGGTATCAAACAATTCCCAGAGACTATCGGGTATTTCGGTGCTAAAGCAGTGCCGGTTAGCTTGTGGTTTTTCTTCGAAGATTATTTTGGTTGATTTTTCTTTATTCACAATCACGGATAAGCCCCTGTTTTTTCATTTGTCCGATTAGCTGATCAATGGTTTTTGGGGGAATGCAGGGGATATGCTTGTGTAGATCTTTAGATTCGGTGGACCCCATATGAGACAACACCGCCAGGATCAATGCTTTTTTCCAGCCATAATCCGAGATATCCTTAATTTCTATGATAACGTGTGTAGGGGGAGGACGATGTACGTGAATTGTTGCATTCTCGAATTCTTCATCAGAGATATCCATAAGTGATCCTTTTTTTTTACATGTTAGGGTTGCAAAAAAAGATCGGTATACCTAAGATGAGTTCTGTCTTGCTCATCTTAAGTTTATTGGTCTTCGAAGCCTGCCAGACTTGTAACTGGTAGGCTTTTTTTTGCTCTCTCACACTACCTCATCTTTACATTCAAGTCAAATTCATTGTTAACATAACCATTACCCTTCCAGCTGTGCGCATTTTTTCTCACCAGTCTGTCAAGTATTTCAAAATTTCTCTTTACATAATCCGGCCCGAGTGTTAAACCTTATTTTGAATACCAAAGTAAGGAAACGGATGCCGACAGATTACGACGTAGTTTCTGACTTCACTCAAGACTATAACCGCGCGTACATGCTGCTAAACACCTACTATGCAGAGGCTTACCGTGACGTTGGGTTCTATTTAGGGAATCAGTGGTCTCTCGAGCAGATGAAATACCTAAACGAAGAGCGCCGCAATTCCTTCACCTTCAATAAGTCCCGTAAAACTATCAACATGGTGTCTGGCTACTTAAGCGCTAACGAAATGCAAAGCGTAGTGATACCGAGAGAGAACAGCAACCCCGAGACAGCGGAGATGTTGACTGAGCTACTTCGGACACAGATGCAGCCTAAAGGTTACCGCGTAATGCAACAGGCCAGGCACCACAGCTTGATTTCGGGAGTGAGCTGGGTGTCCCCTTGGATCGACTACCGGAACGACTACGTAAACGGCCGTGTGGAATTTCACTTGGATCACTGGAATGACGTAATCTGGGACCCTTTTAGTTACCGGATGGACCTTGAAGACTGCTCATTTGTCGCCCGGCGCAAGTACTTATCCAAAGACGTTATCAAGAGTTTAGTGCCCGGATGCGAACGTGAAGTGGACGCTATGGGCTATGGCAACCGCGACGAAAAGTTTACGTACGAACCATACGCGAGACAGTGGGGACTTCAAGAGCTTCTAGCCTACAACGAATACTGGAAGCAGCGATACAAGAAAGGCTGGATCTTGGTGGATAAAACTACCGGGGACCAAAAGCCATGGAAGGGAGACAAGAAGCGCTTAGCCCTGATGCAGCAGTTCTTTCCTAATCTTGCAGTGATAGAGGGTTATGTCAAGACTATCGAATACAACATCATCGTGGAAAATCGGCTCCTTTACAGTGGGGAAGATCCCTGGGGCCTGGGCGAGTACCCGTTCGTGCCCTTCTACTGCGTATTTGACCCTAGCTATGACCTATTTCAGTGGAAAATACAGGGCCTCCAAAGATTGCTCAGAGATAGCCAAGAAGAATACAACATGCGCAAGTCCAAGCTGCTCGACATTGTGGACGGACAGATTGGCGTTGGCTGGAAGGCGAAGAGCGGCGCTGTTTCTAACCCTAAGAGTTTATTTCAAACAGGTCAGGGCAAAGTCATATTCTTCAACCCTGGATTCGAGGTAACTGATGCTGAAAAGATTGATCCTCCAAATATACCTGAGAGCCTATTTGCTTTACAGGAGAGTTTCGATGCAGATATCAAGGATTTTGTCGACCTGGGTGCATTAGGAAGCGATCAACCAGACCGGATGAGTGCGATGCTGTTCAAGATGAAGCAGAGCATGGCCATTACACAGTTGGGACCGATCATAGACAATTTCCGACAAGCGCAATACCTACTCAGCAAGAAAGTGCTAAAGCTTATCCAGAAGTTCACACCCGAAAAGGTTGAGCGACTTATAAAGCAGAAGCCTTCCCTCGAGTTCTATAGCGGCAGTTTCCTTGAATACGACATAGACATAATCGAAGCTGTAATGACCGACACACAGAAGCAGCAAGCCTTTATGCAGATGTGGACGATGAAACAGGGCGGTGTAGCGGTACCAGACGACATGTTGTGGGAAGCGTCGCCATATCCGGTTTCGAAGAAGTTCCAAGAGAAGATTCAGCAGCAAGCAGAGCAAGCGCAAGCAGCACAGGAAGCGGAGCAAAAGGACAAAGAGCAGATCAACGAAGTACTGCATGCGAAAGCGACACTGGACTACTCCCGGGCAGAAGAGCAGCTTAGCAAGATCAAGTACGATGCCGCTCTCTCTGAAGAAACACTGGCTCGTGCACAAGAGGAAAGGTCACGCGGTGTACTGGAAGAAATACGCGCGGCTAAAGAGTTTCAGGAAATGGACATCAACAACGCGACCAATATCCTAGAGATGATCCGAGGCGTAGAAGAAGAGCACAGACTCAGAGCAGCAGACACGATTTTACCGCAGCCTGGAGCGCAGAAATGATGCAGGTAGATGAAAATGGAACAACCTAATACTGGATACTGGATTTCGACAGAAGCAGAATTACCACCTGAAGACGGCGTTTATCTGTGCACAAATCATTTAGAATCGTTTTATGATAGAGGATTCTGTTTTTACGATGGATATGGATTTAGTGTGCAAGGAATATATCGAAATGTTAAGTACTGGGGATTTCAGGATAAACGAGAAAAACGATATGGGATTATAGAGGAATAGCATGTTCGATTGGTTCAAGCCCTTTAGAGGAATAGACGCGCGCAAGATACACGGGCACCTTGCTGATTACACAGACGAAGAGCTTGCCGAAGTGCTACAGGATATCGAAAAGCAAGACATAAAGTATCTAGCGACAATATGCGCTGAAATATTACGGAGAAAACTGTGCCAAAAGTAGACTACGACCAGATCTATAAACTGATCGCCTTAGACCTTAGAGTTGCCGGCATAGTACATGAATTCATAAGTGACAAGCTAATCATGGAAACTGATGGGGCATTCGAAATGGGTCTCGGAATACTTGAATCTCTAAGACCTGTTAAAGAGAAAATCGCAAAACTATTCGAGGAAGCATGCAATACGAAGACGGAATAAAACTAATGGATCACCTTAATAATATTGGATACCGCCAGGATTATATTGTCAGGGTTCTTATGAATTGCGAAGAAGGTCGTGGTATAGGTCATTCAATGCATTTAGCTGAAACACAATTAAGGAAAGAACTATGCAAGACGGATACACTCAAGTAGGCGCGGGACCAAGCGATAACAGAATGGCCGGAGAAGACTTACAACACAACAGACAGACCCGCACCGCAGACGAGGCACCCAGCCCGCATAGAGTTAAAACGCACAGCGCAGGCTCAGGAGGCCCAATGAAGACTGCCCTTGACCAGGAGAAGGCTAGGCACGAAAACAGCAAGGGTGAGCGTTTAAAGCACTTAGAAGACCACTATAGGAGATAAGATGAAAAACCAAAAATGGCCGGGCGATTACCAAACAGTTCCGCAAGAGTTTAGATCAGCTCGCCGCGAAGAACAAGAGGGTATGAAAGATGGAAACGCTAGTCACGATAACGACTTTATTTCTGCTGGTTCTGTTCAACGTCTGGATGCTTACGAAACGTATGGGCTGACCCCCTCATGGAGCAATCAACTTGACACTATCGGCAGGCAACCACACTCCCGCGAGTACTTAGAGCAGCAAGACAACTTTTTCCGTGGACGTAAAGGACTGTGCACTATCGACGGGCAAGAAATCGACTACTGCGAAGGAATACAGTTTTCGGGGACACCATAATGAATTACGAATCATTTAGGGTCTATGTGGAACGTGCGGCAAGTGCATGTGATCCAGTTACATTTGCATATCGCCAGAACAGCTTATTGAATGCGATGGCTGCGTACCTTTTAGAACGAGACAACCCAGAGAATAAGAATGACGGCTAGTATGTTTCAAGGCGAAGGAGGTTACATGTCCACTGTAGGCGAAGAGATGAAAACACACTTGCCCGGTATGACTCCAGCGATGAAGCAAGGATCCGAAGGCCCGGTAATGAGTGACCTCCAGGTTATGCAGAACAACGAACGAAAGCAGCACGAGGACACATACCGATACGAGCACGGGCACAATGACGGCAGCGCACCTTTAGGAACACCAAGTTTTTAGTATGGAGAAATATGAAAGGAAACGCACCGCTAAACACCTTAAAGCCGCAGCCAGGCCAGTCGAACAGTTACAACCCGAAGTTCCATCCATTAGCAGGAGTATGGGCACAAGAGCAATTGAACGTAGATGGTGCGCAATCCCACTCTGTCTCGAAGAAGCGCGGGCACACATCGACCGAAATAGACAAAGCACGAGCAGCTGAGGCAAGTGTGCACGAATACTGGGAAGAATGGCAAGGCGTGCGACCCGGGAAGGCAGTGTACGAAAACCCAAGAGAGCTACAAAACACATTATTGCCCAGTGCTAAATATGGGACAGAAGGAAGCGGGTACGGATCATGAAGTTTGAGTTTTACGAGAGCGGCACATTAGAAAATGAAGTGATCGAATCGCTATGGAAACAGGATGTGTGCATGGACGATTGGGACTACATGCTGTTCTTTCCTGCGAAGTACAAGGCCGAGTTTCCTGTGGGGTTCGATAGCATATGCCTGGAACCGAGAAGCTATAACTTGAGCCGACTACTGAATGGCTGCTGCTCTAACAAGTGGTATCCAGTTAAAGACTTTATGGGCAAGCAAGGCATTATAGGTGTCGCTTACCATGCATAGAAAACGACAACCTACCAATCTTTAGCTAGCAAGTAGAAGTGGCTAAGTGCAGCAGATAGATTGTCGGAATGAAGTTAACAAAAAGGAGAATAACATGAAAGAGAATCCATCAGGGCACCAAGCTGGTTTCGAGAGCATGGAGCACTACAATACACGTGAGCCCATGGTGAGCCATCAGTCCGAAACCACACCCAAGTCTGTAGCAATGGACTGGCAAGCGTGCGTTTATGATATGAAGGTAGAGGCAATGGACGAGGCTTATGGTCTAGCAGGGAAGCGCGGCAACGCAAGCGACTTCGGTATGGCCCACTCTCAATTCCGTGAATACCAATGGGCTTAGGCATGCAAACTACCCTTATAGGACAAGAGCGCAACTCCAACATGCAACTAATGGGCGAGACGAGAGAACCGATGGCGAGTGATTGCTGGTCGGACGCAAATCGTTTAGCTCTAATGTATTCAGATAAGCTAAGACGCGACTTCTGGATACTGTACGCTGCTAAGCCCCACGCGACGATTCCGAATGCGATGGTGGCAGGCTGGGAGGTTATAGCAAAACGGCCCCCACGCGGCATGGTTGGAGTTCTAGTCTTTAAGTGGAACAATAATGAACGCCGATTGGTTATAGATACACAGTTAAGTTTGCCATATGACGTGCCTATCAGTGAGCTGGAGATGTCAGAAAGCAAGCAAGACTTTGTACCCACTTTAGCTGATGCGGCCAAGGAATCAGGTTCAATTTTGCTAGCATGAAGCGTAACGGAAAGCACAGTGAGCGTTGTGTATACATGGGAGAGGTTATTGTCTGTAGGGATAGTAATCGGCCCAGTAAGACAAGCAAGCGAACTAAGCCTAAAGGAAAGAGGCCTAATAGAAATAGCTCATCTGCCAAGTGTAGAAGGAGTACTGGGTGCGTTTAAACTGCGTAACCCTTTTTTTGTCTAGTGTGTCAAGTTAATTTTTTAAAACGGGCGTGAACGATCTGTCGCCGAGATCACAAGGAAACATGAACGAATTAGATATGTCAGCCCCTGGGAGTGAGTTGTTCCCGGACGCTGCTCAAGCACAATACAACTCATATTTAGACGTAAACCAGGATCAAGTCGTCGCGGATCCAATGGGCGTTACACCTGAAGTCGCCAAACAGGAGCAATTGTCCGACAAGGAATTCAACTTTAGGGCATTGCGAGAAGAGACAGCCAAACTGCAACAAGAGGCGAGCTACTGGAAAGGGCAGGCGGAAGCTTACTCCAAGTCTCGTCAGCCAGAATCAGCTCAGTCTAGCCCCCAGGATGCATACTCGGCACTGGACATGCAAGACTCGAGCGATGTGAGAAAGGCCTTTGACGCGATCAGGCAGGATAACGTTCGACTCCGGGAAGAGGTTAAGGACGCACTCACTGCCATCGAGACAAAGTCATCACGTCAGGACTGGAACAGCATGGTAACTCAACACGTACCGCAATTAACAAGTAAGAATCCGATATTTGCTGAGATGATCAAGAACG
>Ga0207933_1000472_pt1 | contig 39349 bp, 34 predicted proteins | sample NGESurdeep092012_4_FD_184488 | JGI IMG/M metagenome (GOLD analysis project Ga0207933, IMG submission 184488) | Arctic peat soil microbial communities from Barrow, Alaska - NGEE Surface sample F53-3 deep-092012 (SPAdes) | ecosystem: Environmental > Terrestrial > Soil > Wetlands > Peat ... | reverse complement strand
TCCCGAGACGCTGACGCTCGGTAGACCCGGCGATATGGGGACGTGGGTCCTCGCGCTGAGGTCGGTCACGACGTAGGGAGGTGGCGTGGTACCCGCGATACGGGCTTGTCGAGGACTACTCGCCGCCAGGTTGGAGATCAGTATCAAGCGATTGCTCTTGGAGATGTAGACGATGTCGACGTTGCCCCAGGGGTCGAGAAAGGCGTTCGGATCGGCACTGGCGGGTGGAGAGTCCGCGAGGGACGTGACGTCGTGAAAGGACGACGTGCCACTGGCGTACTTGACGTACAAACCCACGTCGCCGTCGTCGAGTCGCGCCACGAAGGCGACTTCGCCGTCGCCCTTGACGCTGCGGACGTTGCCGAGAATCTTGTGTCCGTTGAATCGTGCGGTGAGGGTTTGGCTGCTCCACGTCGTCGCGGCACCATTGGTGGTGTACTCGAAGGCGGGGAGGGCGGCGCTCGATGGTGCCCCGGTCGGCAACGTGACGGCGGGCAAGGTCGCTCCGATGATCACGACGTTGGCCAACAGGGTTGTTCGTCGAAACCTCACTCGCGTCCTTTGCCTATCGTGTACATCCATGTTGGAGAACGTGCCAACGTAGCCTAGTTGCCGCTATTTTGTGAACTGGCTGAGTTCATTGACTAGTGCAGTGTGGTCAGGCGGATGGCGGGGGTGACCGGGCTGACGCCGTTCGCGTTCTTCGTGCGCACGCGTATGACGTACGTGGTACCACTCTGCAAATTGACGAGGTCCAGTCTCGTCAGACTTCCCGGGAACGAGTGCCACGTGCGATCGCCGTCGACGCTCACTTGAATCGCCACGATGAACGGGGTGTTGGCCCGGTGCGCGGCAATCGAGATCACCACGCCGTGGGACTGGGCCGCGACGTGAGTGACCCGAGGCGTGAGCGGAATTTGTTCGCTGAGTGGCAGGGCGTGGAAATTAATGGTCGAGCTATAGAGCGGGACGCCGTTGAGTTTGACGCTCACGGCAATTCGTCCCGGAACCGAACTCGTCAGCGTGAACGACGCGTTACCGTTGGTGTCCGTCGTCACGATCTCTTGCGCGTGACCGCTGCCGTGGGCACTCGAGGGATTCGAGTCCAGCACGATGCGTCCGGCAGCCGACTTGGCAATCACGGTGACCGACGAGTTGATGATCGCGTTGCCACTGGCGTCACGTAGTGCCACGACGAGATGCGACGGTGAATCGATGATTGACTTCTTCGTCAGCGACACCAACGAGCTCTTGGCGACGCTGGCCGGACTGGGACAGAGGTCGTCCACGAGCGTGGCGTTGGGACTGCCCAGACCCGAGGCCATGTCGTAGCCCACGCCCGCGGCGTAGACCCCGGTGCCCTTGAGGTTGTTACTGCCGGTCGTGACGTCGACGAATCCCTTGGACGCACGTGCGAGGCTGTAGAGCGTGGGGTTGATGAAGCCCAGTCGCGCGACGCCACACACCTGGGCGGCCACCGCCACGAGAGCACCGACCAGTGGTGAACCAATCGACGTTCCCCCGATGGCGCTCCAATTGGTCACGGTAGCGACTGATTTGGCCGTGTAGTTCTGCATGAATCCGGTGTTGGGGTCGGCCATGACCGACAGGTCCGGCACCATGCGCATGGTCGTACTCGCCGTGATCCCGGGACCGGTCTGCCACGAAGGGCGCGACCAGACCTGGGACACGCCACCACCACCCGCACCACCGTTGGCGTTCCATACCGTCTGGGCCAGGGGCGTGATGGACGTGACCGACAGTCCGCCCACCCCGGTGACCAGGGGTTGTGAGGCGGGGTCGTCCACCGCGGGCGCGTTGCTCGTCACGCCGGTGCAGTCCGAGGAACCTTCGTCCCCGGCCGCTGCGATGATCGTCTGACCCTGGGCGGCCATTTGTTCGAAGATTACGTGCTCGCTGGCGACTTCGCCCGCGGGGTCGATCTCACAGTCACCCCACGACGTCGTCACGATCGACGCAGAGTTGTCGTTGGCGATGCGGGCGTATAGGTCGAGGGCCGCCGTGGGGGTATTGGGCGCTTGATAGATCTCGAACGCGGCGCCCGGCGCGAGCGCGCCAGCTTCTTCGACGTCCAGGGTTGCTTCGTCACTGAAGCCGCCAGTGGTGCCGCCGTCGACGTTGATCGCACTGAGGGAGGGCGTGAGTCCGTAGCACGAGAAGAAGTTGGCGGAGTCGGTCGCGTCGTACTGACCGAGCTCGTAAATTGCGATGGTCTGTCCTGCGCCCGTCTTGCCAGTCGCCCACGCAGCGGAGAGACCGTACAGTTGCGCTTCCTGTTGCGCCGAGTATCCGCCGAGCGCGTTGGGCGAATTCGTGCCGCTCGCTTGCGCGCCGGGACAGACGGCCGCGGTGTGCGGCGTCGTGTGCGACGTCGCGCGCGACGGCACCAGTCGCGGAGTGGCGCTCACGAGACTCGAGAGGCCCACGACGGAGGTGACGTCGTGAGCGATGGTCGTGGGTAACGTCGCCGACTGGGCGAAGTGTGCTCGAAGTGCCCCGCCGGTGAGACGCACGGTTTCGACCGGCGTGGCGAAGGCGCGCGCGATGTTGTTCGTGCGACCCGACATCTCCAAAATGGTGTGACCAGTGGTGAGTAGTCGCACGTGCAGGCCGAAGCCCGTGAGGTAGTTGCGCACCGTATTGATGGTGGACGTGCTGGCGCCAAAGCGCGCGGCGAATTCGCCGGGAGTGAGGAAGTGACGATAGAACGGTGACGACGAGTCGGAGAGGTCGTTGATGTAACTGGTGAGCCCCGTCGGATTCTTCAGGGCGAGTGCGACGTCAAAACTTGCGGTGATGGACGTCGAGGTAATAGAAGAGGCGGCGGGCAACGGCGTGGTTCCCGCGACGACGATTCGCGCGCTGGCGGCAGACGCGATCGGGGAGATGGGCAGTGTGGTCGCCGCGGCGATCACACTGGCGACGAACAGAGGTGCGAGGAAACGGCGAGCGGAAGACGACATCACCCCAGCCTAGGAAACGTGGCTCGTCCCCGTGTAGTCGTGCACCCGGCGAGAGGTCAAAAGTTGGACAATTCTTATTGTTCTTATTTGTCGTTGGTGACGTGGTAGCCAGCGGCCGTGTAGCGCTTGGATAAGTCGCCGCATTCTTCGCACACCGACGCGGGGACGACTCCGGCACGAATGAGCCACCCGAAGATCGTGCAACCTAGGCAGTAACCGAGGAACCCCTCGAGCGACGCCGCGAGAGTCAGCGGGACCAAAATCCATCGTGCGTCGCCCCAGCCGGCGACGAGCCAGGTAGTGGTGGCCGCGAGCGTGAAGGCCAGGCCCATGGCTTGGGCAAAACGTTTGGGCGGTCCCGGGACTGACTTATGCCACGCCACGAGGCGAGGTCCGCTGACTCGCGTGGCGAATTGCCCGAGGGGCGACAAGGTGGGACCGGAAGCCACGCGGGCGAGAAAGCCGTAAGTGAGGGGAACGAGGAGCCACGCCCATCCGGTGGCCAGGGCGAGAACACTCATAGTCACGACACCTAGCGCCACGCTGCGCGCCGCCGCGTCGTTCACCGGATTGGGGAAGGAGAACAACTTCTTCATCCCACAAATGTTAGTGAAATAATCGACTTTTGTGCCACCTGATGGCCTTGCGCCATCCGTGCGCCAGTACCTCATAGGTCACGCTAGGCGAATCGGCGTCGCGACCGCTATGACCACGACCAGGCCGCGCACCACGCGCGGCGAGAGTCGTTGGATGAGCCAGGTCTCGATCCAGCCCCCCGTCACGGTGCCGACCAGGAGAGTGACGACGGCCCAGACGACGAGGTGACCTCGTACGAGAAAGACGATCGCGGCGGCGAAGTTGATCAGGGTCGAGAGCACGGCGCGAAGACCCTGGAGTCGGGCCAGTTCGAAGGGCAGGGCGATGGCCATGACGGCGAGGAGCAAGATGCCCAGTCCGGCACCGAAGTAGCCCCCGTAGACCGCGACGAGGAAGATCCCCGCGTAGAGGAACCAACGACGTCCGGGGTGCGTGGGGTGGACGTGTTCGAGTCGCTTCGCGATGAATAGAGAGCGCGAACAGCAGGGTGCCCGCGCCGATGAGCCACGGGACGATGGTCCGAAAGGTCGTGGCCGCAAAGGCGAGGAGGAGCGCGCAGCCCAGGCCCGCGCCGGCCACACGCGATGGCGGCAGAGTGGCGACCAGGCGTCGGTGCGGAGTAACCCGATCGCGAAATCGCCACATTCCCCCTGGGTTGCTCGGCGCAACGCCCACCGTTTCCGAGACGTTGGCCGCCAAGGACCCGATACCCAGCGCCAACATTGCGGGGAAAGTGACGAAGGTACCGCCTCCCGCGATCCCGTTGGAGATTCCCGCAGCGACTCCCACGATCAGCATCAGTAATATCCTTCATCCCAACCCATGGAGGAGGCAAACATTCTTACTACTCTACGAAGGTGAATTCTTCGCAACATCGTCTGTGCAATACCGCGTTTGAGGTCTGGTCTCATCTACCGTTGTCAACGTGTATCTCATGACCGGTGAATTGATAATCCCCCATGACGCGCCCAACGATCTCATTCGAGCGGCCGGCGGTGTGGTGATCCGTCCGGTTCCCAACGGACGATACGAAGTGGCGTGCATCTACCGCGCCGCGCGTGGTGACTGGACCTTTCCCAAGGGCAAGCTCAACTACGGCGAAACCTTCGAACAAGCAGCCTTGCGTGAAGTGTTCGAGGAGACGGGCATGCAGTGTGAGGTCATCCGCTTCGCGGGGACGACGAACTACACCCACCGCAAGGGCAAGCCCAAGATCGTGGCCTACTACTTGATGAGCGCGACGGCCGGAGAGTTCGCACCAAACGAGGAAGTGGACGAACTCGTGTGGCTGCCCCTCGAGCAGGTGCGCGAACATCTCACCTGGGACCGTGACCAGGAGCTCTTTGATCTTGTGGTGGCGATGTCCGAAGTACGCGCGCGAGCTTCGTAGTCACCCCCTCGCAGGGGCAGCGCCGGTGGAGCGAACGGAAACCACCCCTCGTTGACGAAACCAAGGAAATCTCCGCCCGACGGGTCAACTGGGTAAGATGAGTCTGCTTGGAGAGGTGGGTGAGTTCGGTTTAAACCACATTCCTGCTAAGAATGCGGCCTGCGAAAGTGGGCCCGAGGGTTCAAATCCCTCCCTCTCCGCCATCGACACCGAGCGCACAGCGCTCGGTGTTGGCGTGTTACGAGGAGAGGCTCATGCGCTACTGGATTGAAACGCTGGGCTGCCCGAAGAACCACGTCGACTCGGACAAATTGGCTGGTCTCCTCGTGTCCCAGGGGTACGCCCGCGCCGCGAGCGCTGCCGAGGCGGACTTGGTGGTCGCCAATACCTGCGCCTTCATCGAGGCGGCACGCGAAGAATCCATTGAGACCGTCTTGGAGTTGGCCGACGCCAAAGGTAAGGGCGCGCGGTTGGTCGTCACGGGATGCATGGCCGAGCGCTACGGGGACGAACTGGCCGCCGCGTTGCCGGAAGTGGACCTGGTCGCGGGATTTGGCGCCAGTTTGACGGCGACGCCGTCCACGCCCGTGAGCCTGCGCCGGCGCGCGACTCCCGAGTTCGACCTCTTGAACCTGCCGCGTCCCGCTACTTCCGCGCCCTGGGCCTACGTCAAAATCGCCGAAGGCTGCGACCGTCGATGCGGCTTCTGCGCGATCCCCACGTTTCGCGGCGATCAACGATCGCGTTCGACCGCCGAGATCTTGACCGAGGCGCGCGCTCTCGTGGCCGGAGGAGTGCACGAGATTGTACTCATCGCCCAGGACCTGGCCAGTTGGGGACACGACCGTCGGCGCGCGTCGCTGGGCGAGGCCGTCGAGGTCCTCGACGACGGTGGCACACAACCCTTGATCGATCTCACGCGCACGCTGTCTAATGAAGTCGAGCGCGTGCGCTTGTTGTACCTCTACCCGTCGGGCCTCACGTCGGGCCTCATCGACACCATCTTGTCGACCGGGGTGCCCTACTTCGACCTGTCATTACAACACTCCTCGCGCTCGATGCTGCGCGCCATGCGGCGCTGGGGTGACGGTGATCGCTTCCTCGAGCGCATCGCGGCGATTCGATCGGCTGATTCCGACGCGACGTTCCGGTCGTCCTTCATCTTGGGCTACCCCGGCGAGACGGAAGAGGACCAACGAAATCTGCTCGACTTCATCGAGGCGGCCCAGTTGGACTGGGCGGGGTTCTTCACGTTCTCGGACGAAGACGGCACGTACGCGCACGACCTCGCGGCGCCCGTGGCGCACGAGCTGGCTCTCGAACGTTTGCGCGAAGTCTCCGAGCTCCAAGACGAGATCACCGCGTCGCGACGTGACGCGTTGATCGGTACGCAACAGCGCGTGCTGATTGATGCGCCCGGCGTCGGTCGTAGTGTACGAGAGTGCCCCGAAATCGACGGCATTGTGATGGTTGATCCGACGCTGGAAGTCGGTTCATTCGCCAAAGTGCAGATCGTGGCCAGCCACGGAACCGACGTGGAGGGGGAGACGATATGACGACGCGCGACCGCATCTACGGCGAATCGGCGCTGCTCACTCCGGCCAACGTCATGACGCTCTTTCGTCTGGCCGTCGCGCCGGTGTTTATGTACATGATCGTCGTGCACCGTATTTCGTGGTGGACGACGGGCGTCGGAGCCTTGGCGGCCGCGTCGGACTACTTCGACGGCATCGTCGCGCGTCGTCACGGGACGACGACGTCGGGGGCGTTTCTTGATCCCCTGGCGGACAAGGTGGTCGTCCTGGGTGGTCTCTACGCGATCATCATTTCTCGCCCGCACGGGGTGAGCACTTTCATCATTCCGTCGGTCATCATCACCCTGCGTGAGATCTGGATGAGCGTGCACCGCTCGCGGGCCGCCAAGCGCGGTTACTCGATCCCGGCCGTGAAGATCGCCAAGTGGAAGACCTTCGTCCAGGACTGGGCGATTGCCTTTTGTGTGATTCCCTTGACAGCGCGACACCTCGTGATTGCCAACGTGACCATCTGGGTCGCGGTGGTCATGACGGTCTACACCGGTTGGCGCTACTACGTGGATGGTAAGGGGTTGTTCGCAGGTGCGAGTTGAGATTGTCGCCGTGGGGACCGAGTTGTTACTGGGACAGATCCCCGATACCAATTCCCAGTGGCTCGGTGAGCGTCTCGCGGCCCACGGGATCGCGTCGCACTTTCACCAGCACGTCGGCGACAATCACGAACGTATCGTGGCAGCGTTTCGCGTCGCCCTGAGTCGCAGCGACGCGGTGATCGTGTGCGGGGGACTCGGACCGACCCAAGACGACATCACCCGCGCGGCTCTCGCCGAAATCATGGGTGTCGCGCTCGTTCGTGACGACGCGATCGTCGACAAGATCCGATCCTTTTTCGACTCGCGCGGACGCCCGATGTCCGAGAACAATCTGCTCCAGGCCGACGTCCCCGCGGGTGCGTCGATCATCGAGCAGGTGCGCGGTACCGCCCCGGGGTTAATCTGTCCTGTCGAGGACCAGGTGATGTACGCGGTGCCCGGCGTGCCCTACGAGATGAGTGACATGTTCGAGCGGGCGATCTTGCCCGATCTCCTCACTCGCCAGCGCGCGGCGGGCCAGACCTCGGTCATTGTCAGTCGGGTGCTGCGTACCTGGGGGGCGAGTGAATCAGGTCTCGCCGAAGCCGTGGCCGAGCGCTTTGACGCCTTGATTGACTCCGAGCGTGTCACGATCGCGTTCCTGGCGTCGGGGATTGAGGGCATCAAGGTCCGTATCACCGCGCGCGGCAATGACCACGATCACGCCATGGCGCTGCTCGACGAGGAAGAACAGTTAGTGCGCGCCCTCATCGCGGGTGCCTTCGGTGACATCGTGTTTGGCGTCGACGACGAGACGATGGAGTACGCCATTTCCCAACGACTGCTCGCACGCGGGTGGACGCTGGGACTGGCCGAGTCCTTGACCGGCGGACTGATCGCGAGTCGCGTCGTCAACGTGCCCGGTGCCTCGAAGTGGTTCCGCGGTGCCTTAGTGAGTTACGCGTCGGAGATCAAGTTCGAACTTCTGATGGTCACGCCAGGACCGGTGGTGAGTGCGTCAGCGGCCGAAGAGATGGCGCGGGGAGTTCAAAAGTTGCTGCACGTCGACGTGGCACTGTCTATTACGGGAGTGGCCGGACCCGATGAACAAGACGGTCATCCACCCGGCACGGTCTTCGTCGGTCTGGCGCTCGGCGACGAGGTGAGCCACGTTCAGTTACGTGTTCCTGGCGACCGGTCGCGCATTCGCTCCTTCAGCGCCATTGGCGCCCTCGACGTCTTGCGTCGGAGCCTCGATCGACTCGACTAAGAGTTTTTCGGGGTAAATCCTCGCCCCCCGGTAAACTGTGTGGGCGGCGGAGTAAGGCAAATATGTCGAACACCGTGGCGATACTGAAGAGATGTCCGCGGGCACTCTCGCCCTGGTCCACCGGGGATTCTCATACCCGTTAGACCCCACGCCCGAGCAGCGGCGTCTGCTTTCCAGTCACACCGGAGTTGCGCGGTTCTGTCACAACTTCTTACTAGGGCTCAACATGGAGAACTGGAAGGTGAACCGCGAGAGGAAGGACGCTGGTGAAGAAGTCGCCAATGAGGACTACCCGGGTACTCGGCATCTGGACTTCCAGAAACTCTGGTCGCAGCGGCGAGCAAAGGTCGCGCCGTGGTATATCGAAAACGCCTCGTCGACGTATAACTACGCTCAAGTGCACCTGGCCCAGGCCTTTAGCAACTTCTACGCTGGGCGCGCCAAGGTGCCCCAGTTCAAGTTCAAAGGAAGGTGCGAGTCGTTCACTGTGGCGGGCGCATCCACTCGCCTCGTCGATTCACACCACGTGAGATTCAGTCGCATCGGAGAGGTGAAGACCTACGAATCGGTGCGCAAGCTACATCGACACCTCGAACGAGGGACGGCGCGGATCATGTCGGCCACCGTCACTGAACGCCACGGCAAGTTCTACCTCTCCTCCACAGTGGAGATGAGCGTCAACCGATACCCCAGTACTTATCGGGGCGTAGGAGAAAGCACGGCTGAGAACGTGTAGGTGACCGTGAGGCTATTTGTCTTACTCCATCACCCACAGAGTTTGCGGTGGGGGAATACTCGATACGAACACTTGTTCGTAGTACGGTATGTTCAGCGGAGAGCGACCGATGTGACTAGGGGCCTATAACGTGCCCCGAGTGACGAAGAACAAGGAGACATCTATGGCAAGCGACGATCGCGCGAAGGCCCTCGAATCGGCCCTCGGCCAGATTGAGAAGCAGTTTGGTAAGGGTTCCATCATGCGCATGGGCGAGAACCTGCACATGAACATCGAGTCCATTCCTACGGGCGCTCTCGCCCTCGACATGGCGCTGGGCATCGGTGGACTGCCGCGCGGACGCATCGTCGAACTCTACGGTCCCGAGTCCTCGGGTAAGTCGACGCTGGCGATGCACGTGGTCGCCGAGGCTCAGCGTAACGGCGGCGTGTGCGCCTATATCGACGCCGAGCACGCCATGGATCCGATCTACGCGCGCGCCATTGGTGTGAACGTCGACGACCTCCTAATCTCCCAGCCCGACACCGGTGAGCAGGCACTCGAGATCTGTGACATGTTGATTCGGTCGGGCGCCCTTGACGTCATCGTCATCGACTCGGTGGCGGCCTTGACGCCGCGCGCCGAGATCGAAGGCGACATGGGCGACTCGCACGTGGGCCTGCAGGCGCGACTCATGAGCCAAGCCTTGCGCAAGCTCACCGGTGGGTTGTCCAAGTCCAACACCGTCGCGGTCTTCATCAACCAACTTCGCGAGAAGATCGGTGTGATGTACGGATCGCCCGAGGTGACGCCCGGCGGACGCGCGCTGAAGTTCTATGCGTCGGTCCGCCTTGACATTCGCCGTATCGAGTCGATCAAGGACGGAACCGAAGTGGTGGGCAACCGCACTCGCGTCAAAGTCGTGAAGAACAAGTGCGCCGCACCCTTTAAGCAGGCCGAGTTCGACATCATGTACGGCCAGGGCATCAGTCGTGAGGGTTCGGTTCTCGACGTGGCGGTGGAACTCGGATTCGTGAAGAAGGCCGGTGCGTGGTTCACCTACGAGGGTGAGCAGATGGGCCAAGGTCGTGAGAACGTCAAGACTTTCCTCCGCGAGAACCCTCAGACCATGGCCGAGATTGACGGTCGGGTCCGTGAACACCTTGCGAACGCATTGTCGCCCGACATCGTCGGCGCCGAAGTCGACATTGATGCGCCCTTGACGCTGGACTAGCGCCGAACGATCCCACGCGAGATACGCGCTCCCTAGCGATGGGAGTTCGCCGACGCGCGGTGATAGGACTGCCCAAGTAGCGTTGTCTCGGTGAACTTCAGGCTACGCGTGCGTCGATGGTTAGGTGGGCGTATCCGCGCAGCCCGTCGGTACGCGAATGAACTCGCCACCGTGGCACCTCACGACGCCTACGCGAAGAGCTTCCACTACTTCGGCGCGGGCGCGGGTCTGATGGCGCCTCAGGGAATCATCTATAACGAGCGTTACCTCTCCATCGGGGACGGCACGCTGGTCGGACCCAACGTGTGTCTCACGGCGGGAATCAGCGGCGATCAGGAGATGTTGCATTCTCCCGTCGTGACCATGGGCAAGAAGTGCGTCATTGGTCGCGGTTCGCACATCATTGGTCACTGGTCCATCATTTTGGGTGACGAGATCCAGACCGGACCTTACGTCTACATCACTGATCAGAACCATTCCTACCTTGACCCCGACACGCCCGTGGGTTGGCAGACTCCCGAAGAGTCGGCGGTTTCGATCGGCTCGGGCAGTTGGCTCGGCACAAACGTCGTCATCTTGCCCGGCACTCACCTGGGTCGCAACACGACGGTTGCCGCCGGAGCGGTCGTTCGAGGTACTTTTCCTGATCACGTGGTCTTGGGGGGCGTACCCGCCAAAGTACTGCGTCACTACACAGTTGAACGAGGCTGGCAGCCGGGCTCACCAGTGTGAAGCAGCACTTCGGGGTGGACCTCACGCCGCTACGCGTCTCGAAGGAGTACCGCAAGCTCTACGTCGCGGGACTGATTACGGCCCTCGGGTCCCAAGCGACCTACGTGACGATTCCGTACCAGCTCAAGGAGCTCACCCATTCGCCGCTCGACGTCGGTGCCCTCGGCCTCTTTGAATTGGTGCCGCTCGTCGTGTTCGGACTCTACGGCGGCGTCCTCGCCGACCGGTTGAACCGACGGCGGCTCATCATCACGATGGAAGCGCTGCTCATGCTGGCGACAGCGGTGGTGCTCGTCAATGCCCTGTTACCTCATCCTCAGGTGTGGATTCTCTACGTCGATGCGGTAGTGGCCGCAGCCGTATCGAGTCTGCAACGACCCAGTATCGAGGCACTCAATCAGACATTCGTGCCGCATGAGTTACAACGCGCGGCGTCGACGCTCGCCAACATTCGTTTCACCTCGGCGTCCATCGTCGGTCCAGCTCTCGGGGGACTCGTCGCGGTCGCGGCGGGTCCCGGTTTCGTCTACGGGGCCAACCTGGTGACGTTCTCGATCTCGCTCTTTCTCTTGTCCGGACTCGCCCACCAGATCGCTCCCGTCTCAACTGACGACAGTGACCGTGCCGCACTGCGCGCCGGAGTGTCATTTCTTCGTTCGCGTCCCGACATCGTGGGGACCTACATTATTGACCTCTTGGCGATGACCTTCGCGTTCCCGGTGGCGATGCTGCCCTTTGTGGCGACTCGGTTTCATTCCACCTACGCGCTGTCGTTGCTCTATTGCGGTCTGCCGGCCGGAGCACTGACCTTCACCTTGTTGTCGGGTTGGACGAAACGCGTGCACCACTACGGACGCGCGGTGGTCGCCTCGGCGGCGATGTGGGGACTCGGGATCGCCATCTTTGGCTACTCCTCGTCACTCTGGTTGGTGCTGGTGGGCCTCGGTGTGGCGGGTGGCGCCGACTCCCTGAGTGGCATCTTTCGCGCGACGATGTGGAATGAATCCATTCCGCCCGACATTCGTGGCCGGATGGCCGGAATGGAGATGATCTCGTACTCCCTGGGACCCACCGCCGGACAGTTCCGCGCCGGTGTCATGGCGGCGTGGACCACCCTGCGGTTCTCGTTGACGGTGGGGGGCCTCGCGTGCACCGGATCGGTGGGGGTGGTGGCCGCGGCGCTCCCGTCGCTCTGGAGTTTCGACGCCCGCACTGATGTCCACGTCGCGAGCGTGCGCGAACTGCGCGCCCGCGACGACCAGTACTAGCTCGTTGTTGAAACCTCGTAGCATTTAGCCGTGTCGCGCGTCACCTACCTCGTTACCGTTTCGGGCCCCGATCGTGTCGGCGTGGGGGCCGAACTCTTCGCCGCCCTCGCGCGCGCCTGCGCTGACGGCGGTCAACTCTCGGACGTCGCGCAGATCACCATTCGCGGCTCCCTCGTGTTGTGCGGTGAGGTCACGGTGGCCGAATCGGTCAGCGAAGACGACGTCCGTGCGGCCCTCGCGACGTGCGACATTGACCGCGACGGCATCGTCGCCCACGTCGAGCGCGTCGTGCCCGACGTCGCGCTCGTGGGAGGACGACTGTTGGTCACGGTCCTCGCGCCACGAATTGGCGCGGGCCAACTCGAAGGCCTCTTTCGAGCCATCGCGTCGGTGAGTGCGACTTGCGAGCGAATCGTGCACCTGGCGAATTACCCCGTCGATTGTTACGAGCTCGTGGTTCGTGGATCGGATCAACTGGCGTTGCGCGAGGCGTTGACCCTCGTGGCCCAGGACATGGGAGTGGACCTCGCCGTCCAGCGCGCTGGACTGCACCGACGCGCCAAGCACCTCGTGGTGATGGACGCCGACTCGACGTTGCTCCAAGACGAGGTCATCGATCTCCTGGCCGAGGAATGTCACTGCGCCGACGAGGTCTCCCAGATCACCGAACTGGCGATGGCCGGCGAACTCGACTTCGCCGAATCGCTGCGCCGGCGCGTGGCACTGCTCGAAGGCCTCGACGCGAGTGTGCTCGATCGAGTACGCGAACGACTTCGCCTGACGCCGGGCGCTCGCACGCTGCTGCGGACACTGCACCGGCTGGGGTACGTGCCGGCGGTGGTGTCCGGCGGATTCGTGGAAGTGCTGGCTCCCTTGTTGGCTGAGCTGCACGTGGACTATCTCGAGGCCAACCGCCTGGAGATAGTCCACGGCAAACTCACCGGCCGCCTAGCCGCGCCGATCGTGGACCGCGCGGCAAAGGCGCGTGCCCTCGAGCGTTTCGCTGCCGAAGTGGGCGTACCACTCGCGCAAACGGTCGCCGTGGGTGACGGCGCCAACGATATTGACATGATCTCAGTCGCTGGTTTGGGTATTGCCTTCAACGCGAAGCCCGTGGTCCGCGAATACGCCGACGCGGCCCTGTCGGTGCCCTATCTCGACGCGGTGCTGTACTTCCTCGGCATTAGTCGCGAGGAGATTGAGACCGAATAAGTCGTGACGTCGCGGTGATTATCCGACGTGCAGGTCCGACGGCCCATTCGCCCATAGGCCGGCCATCCAAGCTTCGATGTCATCGGCCCTACGGGGCAAGGCGGAGGAGAGGTTGACGGCACCGTCGGCGGTCACCAGGACGTCGTCCTCGACGCGAACGCCGATGCCGCGATACTCCTCGGGGACGGTCAAGTCGTTGGCCTGGAAGTAGAGACCGGGTTCGACCGTCAAGACGTACCCCGCCTCGAGCGTCCCGTGGTAGATCTCGTCACGAGAGTTGGCGCAGTCGTGGACGTCGATACCGAGCATGTGGCTGGTGCCGTGCAGGGTGTAACGCCGATGCAGTTGGCGGTCCATACGCAGTGCCACTTCGACGTCTTCTTTCAAGATCCCGAGGTCGCGCAGACCTTCGGCGAGGATCTTCATCGCCACGCGGTGCGGAGCGCGAAACTCCACCCCCGGGCGTACGGCTTCGATGGCGGCTTCCTGGGCGGCGAGCACTAACTCGTAGATCCGGCGCTGCGCGGGTGAGAACCTACCGTTCACGGGCATCGTGCGCGTCACGTCCGCGGTGTAGAGCTGGTGGCATTCGACACCGGCGTCGAGCAACAAGAGGTCACCGGGGTGAACGTCACCGTCGTTGCGCGTCCAGTGCAGCGTCGTCGCGTGCGATCCGCTCGCCGCAATGGTGTCGTAGCCGACGTCATTACCCGCGACGCGTGCGCGCAGATTGAAGATGCCCTCGATGACGCGTTCGCCGCGATCGACGGCAGTCGGCAGGGCGCGCACCACGTCCTCGAAGCCGCGCACCGTGTGGGCGATCGCCTCACGGAGTTGAGCGACCTCGTAGTCGTCCTTGACCAGTCGCATCTCGGACAAGTACGTCACGAGACTCGCGTCGTCGGCGTGCCCGGCGATGAGAGCGTCCACGGCGGCGTCGATTCCTCGCACGCTCACGACGTGGGTGGCCGAGAGCGACGTCAAGTCCTTTTCTAGATGCTCGAGCGGCGCGGTGTCGACGCCGTAGTACGTGGCGCACTCGAGGACGCCGCGACGTGCCCCGACCCAGAGTTCGCCGTAGCGCGCGTCGGTGTAGAAATCGTGCGAGTGAAAGTCACGTCGCGCCGCGACGTACAGAGTGCTGCGTGGACCCGCCGCACTCGGAGAGATCACCAGCACCGCCCCGGGCTCTTGACAACCCGTGAGGTAAAAGAAGTCAGTACCCGCGCGAAAGCGGAAATCGGTGTCGTTCGCGCGCACCTTAGGGTTGCCGGTCGCGATCACGAGCGTGGCGTCGCCGAAGTGACGTCCGAGCGACACGCGACGCGCGGCGAAGTTGGCGACCGCGGGATGGACCTCGACGCTGGGATCACTCGGTGCCCAATTGGACGTCATGTGGTCGACGAGGGCGCGCGGAATCGCGGGACGGTGATACCCGGCCCACACCCAGTGTTCCGAGACCGGATTGTCTTCGGAGACGTCGGGCTCGGGCAGGGGAGGAGTTACGTCAGTCATGGCGTCCAACTTATCGCCGCGTCGGCGACGTTGTCGCGAAAGTCTTAGGCCTCGCTCGAGCGATCGACGAATCGCCACGTGGTCGGCAACAGAGTGCCGGCCAGTACGGCCTTGGCCAGGTCGAAGATCAAATACGGCGTCATGCCGAGCGAGATGGCCTTCAGTAGCGACACGTGCAGGTCAACCGCGAGCCACGGTACGCCAATGGCGTAGATGGCGAGTTCGCCGATAATGAAGAGTCCGAGCGCACTGACCACGTTGCGGTCGTTGCCCTTGGAGGCGAGCCAACTCATCAACGCCACCGAGAGGATGAATCCCAGGAGGTACCCGAACAACAGCGACGAGTACCCGTGGGCGCCGCTGGCCAACCACGGCAGTCCCGCCAGTCCCGCCACCATGTAGAGCGTCATGGAAGCAATCGCCCGTCGCACACCGAGCGTCGATCCCACGAGTAGGACGCCGAGTGTCTGGCCGGTGAAGGGCACGACGAACGGGTGGATGTAAAAAGAAATCTGCGCGAGCAGTCCGACGAATGCGGCCGCGCCCACGACGAGGAGAATGTCCGCGAGCAGGGACTTGGGAATGACGTCGGCGAGGACGGGACGGTGAGTGGGGACGGCAACGGTGGACATGAAAACTCCTTCAGGGATGTCGTTGAACCACTGTAGGCCAGCCCATCAGAGCGGCGTCGTGGTTACCCGACGGTAGTCACCCAACCTGCGTCGATCGCGATTTGTTCGGGGTCACCGATGCGAAGTCCCGAGCGGTGCTGGAGAGTGCGGATGAGCCCACTTGCTTCGTAGAGCGACTCGTGCGTTCCCGTGTCGAGCCACGTGGTGGCGCGCGACAGCGTCTGCACGTGCAGCTCGCCAAGTTCCCAGTACGCGTTGTTGAGTGCGGTGATCTCGAGTTCTCCGCGCGCGCTGGGCGTGAGAGTCTTGGCAATCGCCGAGGCTTTCTCGTCGTAGAAGTACAGACCCGGAATGGCGTAGCGGCTCTTGGGTTCGGTGGGCTTTTCTTCGATGGAGAGCACCCTGCCGTCGTCACCGAATTCCACGACGCCGTAGGAGGTGGGGTCCGAGACCTCGTACGCGTAAATCAACGCGCCCTGCACGTCGACATTTTCACTGAGGTGCGAACCGAGTCCGGGACCGTAGAAGAGATTGTCCCCGAGGATGAGGGCGCACTTATCGCCCGCTAGGAATTCTTCGCCGAGGATGAGCGCCTGGGCCAGGCCGTTGGGTTGTTCTTGGATGACCCAAGAAATATCGAGACCCAGGTGCGAACCATCACCCAAGAGTCGTTGGAACGCCGCCTGGTCGTGGGGCGTGGTGATAAGCAAGATCTCACGCAGGCCCGTCAGCATCAGGGTGCTGAGGGGGTAGTAAATCATCGGTTTGTCGTACACCGGGAGCAGTTGCTTCGAGGTCGCTCGGGTGATGGGGAACAGACGCGTGCCGCTACCACCGGCCAGAATGATTCCCTTCACTCCATTAGTATAGAAGTCCGTCAACCCCTACCTAAGGCCGAGGTATCGCCATGCGCATTGTGATCACCGGAGCGGCCGGATTTATCGGATCACGTTTTGCCGAGATGCTGTTAGAGGCGGACCACCTCGGTTACGACGACGTCGTGATCCTCGACGCGCTGACCTATTCGGGGCGCCGCGAGAACATCGAGGGGGTGCTGCGCGATTCGCGCGTGACCTTCGTCGAGGGTGACATCACCGACCCCGACGTGACCGACGAGACGTTGCGCGGGGCGAACGCCGTCGTGCACCTCGCGGCCGAGAGCCACGTGGACCGTTCGATCACGGGCGCGCGCACGTTCTTCGAGACCAATGTCGTCGGAACCCAGACGCTTCTGGAGAGTGCGCGCCGTCACCAGGTGGAGCGTTTCGTGCACGTCTCGACCGACGAGGTCTACGGATCGATCGCGGAAGGCTCGTGGAGTGAAGACCACATTCTTGAACCCAACTCGCCGTATTCCTCGTCCAAAGCGGGATCGGACCTCGCGGCATTGGCCTATCACCGTACGTACGGTCTGCACGTCAACGTGACGCGCTGTTCGAATAATTACGGGCCCCGACAATTCCCCGAGAAGGTCATTCCCCTCTTCGTGACGAATCTGATGGACGGACGAAAGGTCCCCCTCTACGGCGACGGTCTGAACGTTCGCGACTGGCTGCACGTCGACGATCACTGCCGTGGCATCCTCCTAGTGCTCGAGGGTGGTGGCGCGGGAGAGATCTACAACATCGGCGGTGGTACCGAACTGACCAACAAGGAATTGACCTACCGGTTGCTGCAGTTGTGCGACAAGACCGACGACAGCATCGAGCCCGTCGCCGATCGCCTCGGTCACGATCGTCGCTACTCGGTCAATTGCTCCAAGATCCGCAACGAGTTGGGATATCGCCCCCAGGTGACGTTTGACGAGGGTCTGGCCGCGGTCGTGCAGTGGTACGTCGACAACGAAACGTGGTGGCGACCCCTGAAGGTGGCCTCGTGAACCTACGTGAACTAGGGATCGCCGGCCTGTTCGTGGCCGAGTCGCGCGTTTTTGGCGACGACCGCGGATACTTTCGTGAATGGTTCAAACTCGCTGACTTCGAGTTGGCCGGCGTGCACTTCTCGGCGGAACAATCCAATCTGTCGATGTCGTCGCGCAACGTGGTGCGCGGTCTGCACTATTCGATGTCCCCGCGTGGACAGGCCAAGGTCGTCACGTGCGTGTACGGCACCCTGGACGACGTGATCGTCGACGTTCGCGTTGGTTCGCCGACCTTTGGTCGCGTGGTCACTGTCTCGTTGGCGGGCGACGAGGGGACTTCCGTGGTCTTGCCCGCGGGGGTGGCGCACGGTTTTTGCGTGACGTCAGAGACCGCCGCGCTGTCGTACTTGTTGTCGTCGCCCTATGACGCGCCCAACGAACTCGAAATTCATCCGTTGGACCCCGACATCAACGTGCCCTGGAATCTGAGCGGTGAAGCGAACCTGAGTGAGAAGGACGCCGCGGCGCCCAGTTTGGCGCAGCGCCAAGGCGCCGGAGAACTCCCCACGTTCTAATTTCGTCGCGGCGCCACCAGCGACGTGGGCGCCACCAACTCGGCCCGCCGCCAACCGCGTAGCGAGTTGATGACGGCGATGTCCTCGGCCGTTTCTAAGTCGGCCACGTGCACGACGGCTTCGACGAGTTCGCCACGTTCGAGCAACATCGCACGCGCGATCCCGGGCAGGCACCCCGAGGTTAACGGCGGCGTGAGCCACCGACCGCCTCGTTGTATTGCGAGATTCGACGTCGTCGCCTCGGTGCATTCGCCGCGCTCGTTCACCATTACGACGTCGTCGACATCGGGGAAGCGCCGACGTCGACGGTTGTAGACCTCTCGTCGCGTGGTCTTATGAAACAAGAAGGGATCGGAACTCTCGACGGGTTCGTCGTCAATCGCCAGACGAACCCGGGCCTCGGGCGACACTGGCACGGGGGCGACTTGGATACTCAGGCGCCCGTTGGTCGATACGAGGACGCGCACGCGCGCCTCATAGGGCACGGTATCGAGTCGTCGACGCACTCGCGCGGTGAGGTCCTCGGGCACGAGAAACCCCAAATCCCTCGCCGAGCGCCGCAGGCGAGCCAGGTGACGCTGCGCAATTCCCGTCGATTCCTGAGGGACGTGTCGAAAGGTCTCGAGGAGCCGGAAGTGCGCCGAAGGCGCCTGCAGCTGCTGGGCCTTCAACGCCATCTCGGCGTATTCGCGCGCGGGCTCGGAGTCGAAGACGATGCCGCCACCCGTTCCGAACTCGCCACCGCGCGCGGTCGCGACGGCGGTGCGGATCGCCACGTTGAAGGTGGCGTGGTACCCGTCGTCGGAGGGTTCGAGGAGCCCGACCGCGCCGCAGTACACCCCGCGCGCGGAATCTTCGAGCGAGGCGATGAGTGACATTGCACTCGCCTTCGGCGCGCCCGTCACCGAGCCGCTGGGAAAGAGGGCGGCGAAGACGTCCGACAAACTGGTCGTGGGAACCGTGCGACACGTGATCTCTGACACGAGTTGCCAGACGTTGGGGTAGGGCTCGACCTCGAGGAGCGACTGCACCTTCACGGTACCGAGTTGCGCCACCTTGGCCATGTCGTTGCGCACCAGGTCGACGATCATGATGTTCTCGGATTGTTCTTTGGGTGAGCACGCCAACTGAGTGGCGAGGGATTGGTCCTCGTCGTCAAATCGACCACGACGTTGTGTGCCCTTCATCGGTCGACACCGCAGGCGCGAGTGCGACCACTCGAAGAAGAGTTCGGGCGACGCGCTGGCGATGGCGAAGTCGTGATGCGAGATGAGGGTGCCGTACGCGGGTCGTTGCGTGACGAGTAATCGCTGATACAGCGCGGATGCGTCCAGAACGTCGCTCGTGGTGGCGCGCGTCGTGAGGTTGGCCTGGTAGATCTCACCCGCGCGGATTTGGTCGCGTACGAGCTCGACACGACGTTCGTACTCGGATTGATCGAGCGCGATGCGCCAGTTGAGGGGCGCCACTCGTCGTGGGGGCCGGGGAGTCCACGACGTGCCGTCGGACCCTTTGAAGACCCCGAACCAGGCCAGCGGCACTGGCCCAGCTGAGGGTGCGACGACGCGTAGAGCGTCGTCGAAGGCGGGTGCGGCGTCGTAGGAGACGAAGCCCCCGACCCACAGTCCCGATTGGGCGGCTCGTGCCGAGTCGTCGAGGGCGGCGCGGACCTCGTCGAGAGTATCGGCGCGAATCTCGCGGAGATAACCCGACAGGATTTTCGACGTGCCGGTCACGAGGTTGTCGAAGCGCACGACGGGAGCCGCGCGTTGGCTTCCGAGGTTCGTCGTTCGACCCGCGTCGCGTGGCGACGTCATCTCGTGCCCCCGGTGACCATTGTCAGCCAGTATGCAGCACACCGCAACGACGCGTGACATCCGCCGGGCGCCGCGACGACTCCGTGGCTCCCGGGATGCCGGCGTCGTTGGTGGCCCCTGGGGCACGTTGCTAGCCTGACCTAGGTGAGTATTGCTCCTCTTCGACTGGTGGACGCCCGCGAGCGCGGCGTCCTGGTCCCCGCCGTGATTTCTGTACCCACGGTGCACAATGAGGACGAGTTGTGCCGCTACATTGGCTCGCTCAGCGGCGTGGACGCCGTCGGTCTGGAGAGTCGCGTGGCCAAGTTGTCGACGCGTTCACTGAAGAAGACGACGAAGATGACCGCGATTGACCTCGCCATCTCGATGGTCGACTTGACGACGCTCGAGGGTGCCGACACCTCGGGTCGGGTGACGTCTTTGTGCACCAAGGCCCGACGTCCGGACCCGAACGACCCCGCCGTGCCGCACGTCGCCGCGGTCTGTGTTTACCCGGACTTGGTGGCGCACGCGCGCCGCGTGCTGGGCGACGCCCCGGTCGCGGTCGCGTCGGTGGCGACGGCCTTTCCGTCGGGTCGCGCGTCGCTGAACGTGAAGTTGCTCGACGTGGCCGACGCCGTCGAGGCGGGCGCAGACGAAATCGACATGGTCATCGATCGCGGGGCGTTCCTCGCGGGGCGCTGGGGTCAGGTGTTCGACGAGATCGTGGCGGTCAAGGCGAGGTGTGGGCGGGCCCATCTCAAGGTCATTCTCGAGACCGGCGAGCTCGTGACCTACGACAATGTCAAGCGCGCGAGCTGGATTGCCCTGCTGGCCGGAGCGGACTTCATCAAGACTTCCACCGGCAAGGTGGGCGTCAACGCCACCCTGCCGACCGCCCTCGTGATGCTCGAGTCCGTCCGCGACTTCGCGGAAGTCACTGGCCAATTGGTGGGCGTGAAGGTCGCCGGTGGTATTCGCACCACGAAAGACGCTCTTCGCTACCTGGTGCTGGTGAACGAGACTGCGGGGGCGGCGTGGTTGGCACCCGAATACTTCCGCTTCGGGGCGTCGTCGCTTCTCAACGACTTGCTCATGCAGCGACTCAAGCAGCGTACCGGGGCGTACGTTCGTCCCGACGAATTCTCAGGGGACTGACGTGACGGACGATTCGATGACCTCAGAACTCGGAGCACTGACGTACGACGCCGCGCCCGAGTCGGCGTCGATCGCGCATCTGCGTGCGAGTTACGGCGTGTTTCTCGACGGTGAGTTCACCGCGCCGGAGTCGCACGAGCAATTCGCCTCACTGAATCCGGCCACCGAGGCAACGTTGTCCACGGTAGCGTTGGCGAGCGCGACCGACGTGGACCGGGCGGTCGCTTCAGCTCGTCGCGCATACGACAAGGTATGGAGTAAGACCACCGGTGCCGAGCGCGCGAAGTATCTCTATCGCATCGCGCGCCTGATCCAAGAGCGTTCGCGCGAACTCGCGGTCGTGGAGACACTCGACAACGGCAAGCCCATCCGTGAGTCGCGCGACGTCGACATTCCCCTCGCCGCGGCGCACTTCTTCTACTACGCCGGGTGGGCCGACAAACTCGAACACGCGGGCTTCGGGACGCATCCCCAGCCACTGGGCGTCGCGGGACAAATCATTCCGTGGAACTTTCCGTTGTTGATGGCGGCGTGGAAACTCGCACCGGCCCTGGCGGCGGGGAACACCTGCGTGTTGAAGCCCGCCGAAACGACGCCGCTCTCGGCATTGCTACTGGCCGAGATCTTTCAGCAGGCGGGTCTGCCCGCCGGCGTGGTCAATATCGTGACCGGCGACGGCTCCACCGGTTCGGCTTTGGTGGACCACCCCGGCGTCGACAAGATCGCCTTCACCGGCTCGACGGAGGTCGGACGCCTCATCCAAGAGCGCGTGGCGGGCACGTCCAAGAAGTTGACGCTCGAGCTCGGCGGCAAGGGCGCCAACATCGTATTTGACGACGCGCCCATCGACGAAGTCATTGAGGGCATCATCGACGGGATCTTCTTCAACCAAGGTCACGTTTGTTGCGCCGGGTCGCGACTGCTGGTCCAAGAATCCGTGGCCGATGAGGTGCTGCGTCGCCTGTTGCGACGAGTGGATCAACTGCGAGTGGGCGACCCCATGGACAAGAACACCGACGTCGGCGCGATCAACTCGGCGTCGCAGCTTGAACGTATCCGCGAACTCACGGCCTGGGGCGAACAGGAGGGCGCCACGCGCTACACCAGCAGGTGTCCGCTGCCCGAGCAGGGCTACTGGTTCGCCCCGACGGTGTTCTCCGATGTCGCCCAGAGCCACCGAATCGCGCGCGACGAGATCTTCGGTCCGGTGTTGTCAGTCTTAACCTTTCGCACTCCCGAAGAGGCCGTCGCCAAGGCGAACAATTCCAAGTACGGTCTAGCCTGCGGGGTGTGGAGCGAAAAGGGAAGTCGCACACTGTGGGTCGCTCAGCGCTTGCGCGCTGGGGTCATCTGGGCCAATACCTATAACAAGTTCGACCCGACGAGCCCATTCGGCGGCGTGCGCGAATCGGGTTTCGGTCGCGAGGGTGGTCGCCACGGACTCGAGGCGTACCTCAATGTCTGAGCGACTCGACGTAAAAAAGACGTACAAACTTGTCGTCAACGGTGCCTTCATCCGATCGGAGTCCGGACGTAGCTACGAGGTGAGCGACGCCCACGAGAAGTTTCTCGCGAACGTGGCCCAGGCGTCGCGCAAGGATCTGCGTGACGCGGTGGTGGCCGCGCGCGCGGCGCAGGCCAAGTGGTGGGCCACCACGGCCTACAATCGCGGCCAGGTGATGTACCGCTGGGCCGAAATGGCCGAGTCGCGTCGCGCCGAATTGGTGGAGCACGTCGGCCTAGCCGAAGGGCGGCGAAAGAAGGACGCCCAACTGAGCGTCGAGCGCGCGATCGACCGGATCGTGTGGTACGCGGGCTGGACTGACAAGGTGACCCAAGTGCTCGGCGGCGCCAATCCGGTGGCCGGTCCCTATTTCAACTTCTCATTGCCCGTCCCGAGCGGCGTCGTGGGAGTCGTCGCTCCCCAGGACTCGTCACTCGAAGGCTTCGTCGAAGCGGTCTGCGCGCCACTGTGCGTGGGGAACTCCGTCGTCGTTCTCGCCAGCGAGAATCGACCCACTCCCGCGTTGGTGCTCGCAGAAATGACCGCGACGGCGGACTTCCCCGGGGGCGTACTGAACGTTCTGACCGGGATGACCGGTGAACTCGTCAGCCACGTGGCGACACACGAGGACCTCGACGGGATCGACGTCTCGGGCAGTGGCGATCTGGCGGACGACCTCGCACGCCTCGCGGCGGGTTCAATCAAGCGGGTGTACCGTGCGCGCGCCAACGACGACGACAACCCCCTTCGTCGCCTACGAACCTTTGTCGAGACCACCACGGTCTGGCACACGATTGGACAATGATGACCAACCCCTACGAACTCGCTATCCAGGCCGCCGACGAACTGCGCGTACGTAGTGGCGTCGACTCCTACGACCTGGCCATCGTGCTCGGTTCGGGGTGGAAAGAAGGTGCAGGCGCACTCGGCACGCCCTTCGCCGACGTGGCCACGGGAACGTTGCGAGGCTTCGTCGCGCCCACCGTCGTGGGACACGCCGGCCAGATCTTGTCGATCGAGGTGCAGGGCATCACGGTGGCCCTGGTCTCGGGTCGCGTGCACTTGTACGAGGGCAATAGCGCCGACCAGGTGGCCCATCCCGTTCGCACGGTCATCGCCGCGGGTGCCAAGAAAGTCATCTTGACCAACGCGTGCGGCGGCATTGATCCGACCAAGGGTCCCGGCACCGTGGTCGTCATCAAGGACCATCTGAACCTCACGGCGACCTCGCCGATGGAGGGCGCCGTTCCGCCGTCGCCCTTCGGATCACGTTTCGTGGACCTCACCGACCTCTACAGTCGACGCCTGCGGGCGGCCGCGATCGGCGCCGTGCCCGAACTAACCGAGGGCGTGTACGCCGGCTTTCGCGGACCGCACTACGAGACCCCGGCGGAGATCGTCATGGCGCGTTCGATGGGGGCGACGCTCGTCGGCATGTCGACCGTGCTGGAGGCCATCGCCGCGCGCCACATGGGTGCCGAGGTCCTCGGACTCAGTCTCGTCTCGAATTTGGCGGCCGGCGTCAGCGACGCGCCCCTGAGTCACCTCGAAGTCCTGGAGGCGGGACAACAGGCGGCCGCCTCGCTCGGCGACCTGTTGGTGCGACTCATTCCGGTCCTGTGAACGACGTCGTGGCGCTGGCCAGCGCCTGGATCGCGGTCGATCCTGACGAAGAGGATCGCGCCACTATTCAGCACCTCGTCGCCGAGGGCGACGACGCGGAGCTCCATCGTCGCTTTGATACTCCTCTCACCTTCGGCACTGCCGGACTGCGCGGACCGGTGATGGCGGGACCGGCCGGGATGAATCGATGTACCGTACGTCGCGCGACGCAGGGGGTCATCGCCTGGCTCCGCGAACTCGACATCGATGGTGATCGTGGGGTCGTGGTCGGTCGTGACGCGCGTCACGGCTCGGACCTCTTTAATGATGAAGTGGTCGCGGTCTTATTGGGGGCAGGCGTGCGCGTGTACGAGATGCCGCGACCCCTACCCACTCCGTTGTGCGCCTACGCGGTGCGGTCGCTCGCCGCGGGTGCGGGAATCATGATCACGGCCAGCCACAATCCGCCCGCCGACAACGGGTACAAGCTCTACGGCGCCGACGGCTCCCAGATCATCGCGCCCCATGACGCCATCGTCGAGCGCTACGCCCTCGCGGCGGGCCCCGCCCTCCTCGGCGACCGGACGTCGCCGCTGCATCACGTCGTCGACGAGGAGCTCTTCGAGACGTATCGTCAGCACATGACGACGCGCTTTGGGGTGGACTCGAGCACGGTGCGTCTGGCCTACACCCCCCTGTATGGCGTCGGCGGGGAGTTCATGACGGATCTCTTCGCGCGCGCGGGCTTCGGCCACGTGGCGGTCGTTGACGAACAGTTCGCTCCCGATCCCGATTTCCCGGGCTTGCCCTTTCCGAATCCCGAGGAAGCGGGCGTCCTCGACGCGGGCGTGGCGACCGCCCAACGCAGCGGTGCGATGCTCCTGCTCGCGAATGACCCCGACGCCGACCGACTGGGAGTCGCCGCGGTGCGCGACGACGGAACGTGGCGCGTCATGCGGGGCGACGAAATTGGCTGGCTCCTGGGCGCCCAAGCGCTCGACGAAGCGACGACCGACGACGTGGTGGCGACGACGATCGTGTCCTCGTCGATGCTCGAAAAGATGGCCGCGAGCGCTGGGATCTCGTGCGTCACCACGTTGACGGGATTCAAGTGGATCACCAAGGCCGCGCCCGGTCGTCGACTGGCCTTTGGCTACGAGGAAGCCTTGGGATACGCCGTCGATCCCCTCGTGGCCGACAAGGATGGACTGTCGGCGGCGCTGGCCCTCGCGCACCTCGCGCACGATCTTGCACGACGCGGAGTCTCCCTGCTCGAACGACTCGACGAACTCGAAGCGAAATTCGGCGCGCACGTCGGTGCTCAGTTGTCACTGCGCGTCACGGCACCGCGGGGACGCGCAGCGCTCAGCGCCGTGATGGACCGGGTGCGCGCCACGCCACCCGCGACGTTGGGCGGCGTCACCGTGAGCGAGGTTATCGACCTCGAGGGCGGTTGGAACGGGTGCGCGCCCACCGAAGGACTGATCTGGCGTCTCGGGGCGACGGGACGCGTGGTCGTTCGACCGTCGGGCACGGAGCCAAAACTCAAGGCCTACGTCGAGGTCGTGGGCGCCGCGTCGCCCGTCGACTTGATCGAGGAGCGGCGCAGCGCGGCGACGGCCCTCGACGCGATCCTCGACGACCTCGCGACGGTGCTCGCACTCGACGCGGACTAGGCCGGGGCGTCGTCACCGGGAGTGCCAACGCGACCCCAAAGGGCCCTCCCCGGGCTAGGCCGAGGCGCGCAACGCGGCGTAGCCCGGTTTGATGACGTTGTTGATCAGGGCCAGGCGATGATCGAACGGGAAGAAGGAACTCTTGGCCGCGTTAAGCGTCAGCCACTCCATATCCTCCAGGGTCCACCCGAAGACGGCGGCGCACGCCGCGAATTCGCTCGAGAGCGTGATGCCGCTCATGAGTCGATTGTCGGTGTTGAGGGTGACGCGAAAGCGAAGTTGGCGTAGTCGTTCAATCGGGTGCTCCGCCAAAGACGCCGCGGCGCCGGTGTGCACGTTGGACGTGGGACATACCTCCAGGGGAATGCGTCGGTCGCGCACGAAACTGGCCAGGCGCCCGAGGCGGTATTCGTCACCGACGCGCTCGATGTCGTCGACGATGCGCACGCCGTGACCGAGGCGCTCGGCGTCGCAAAACTGCACTGCTTCCCAGAGTGACGGCAGGCCGAAGGCCTCGCCGGCGTGGATCGTCATGTGAAAATTTTCTCGCTGAATGAGGTGGAAGGCCGGCAGGTGCTCGGTCGGTGGGAAACCATCTTCGGGACCCGCGATGTCGAAGCCGCACACTCCGGCATCGCGGTAGCGCACGGCTAACGTCGCCATCTCTTCGCTGCGGTGCGCCTGGCGCATCGCCGAGATGATGGTGCGCACAATGATGGTGCGCCCGCCGGCGCGCGCGCGGGCGGTGCCGTGAGCAAATCCCGCGAGCACCGATTCGACGACTTCGTCGAGAGTGAGTCCGCGCTGCACGTGCAATTCTGGGGCGAAGCGGACCTCGGCGTAGACCACTCCGTCGAGGGCGAGGTCCAGAGCGGTCTCGGACGCGACACGCTCGATCTGGTCCTTGGTCTGCATGACGGCGAGGGTGTGAGCGAAGCCCTCGAGGTAGCGCACGAGACCACTGCCCTGCGCGTCGGCGACGAACCACGCCGCGAGTTCGTCGGGATCCGACGTCGGGAGACCCCGGTAGCCGACCTCGGACGCGAGTTCGAGGACGGTCGCGGGTCGTACACCACCGTCGAGGTGGTCGTGTAACAGGACCTTGGGAGCCGCCGCGATGCGTTGGGGCGTTAAAGGCGTCGTTGACATGGGTCCAGGCTAGCCAACGTCGTGGCAAATCCTCAGGTGGTGATGCGCTCGATCAAGATGTCCTCGACGGCTGCCGCGTGATCACCCAGGGTGACCGCGTGGTCAATAGTGGCGACGCCGACATCCAGGTGCGCCACGTCGTCGGCGAAGAGCTCGAAGAGGGGCTGGTGCGCCACGACGTAGTCACCTTCGCGCACGAGACATAACACGCCCGCGCCCGCACTGACCGGGTCCTCCTTGCGGGTGCGACCAGCCCCGAGACGCCACGCGGCGACACCGACGCCGAGGGCGTCGACGGACTGAACAATGCCGTCGTGGGGGGCGGTGACGACGTGGTGATGAGCGGCGGTGGGCAACACGGCAGTCGGGTCACCGCCTTGGGCGGCGATCATGGCGCAATAGACGTCGTAGGCCGAGCCATCGTCAAGTTTGGTGGCGGGATCGACGTCAACGCCCACCAATTCGAGCATCGTGCGCGCCAGGCTCAAGGTGAGTTCGCGCACGTCGGCCGGTCCCGCCCCGCGCAAGACGTCAACCGACTCAACGACTTCGAGAGCGTTACCCACGGCGCGTCCGAGGGGCTGGTTCATGGCCGTAAGTTGCGCCACCGTCGCCACGCCGTGGGCGCGTCCGAGTCCCACCATGGTGACGGCGAGTTCTCGGGCGCGCTCGAGTGTCTTGATAAAGGCGCCGCGGCCCACCTTGACGTCGAGGACTAGTGCCTGAGTGCCCTCGGCGATCTTCTTACTCATGATGGACGAAGAGATCAGCGGAATGGACTCGACCGTCCCGGTGACGTCGCGCAGGGCGTACAGCTTGCGGTCGACGGGCGCCAGTCTCGCGCCCGCGGCGCAGATCACCGCGCCCACACTTTCGAGTTGCTCGATGGCTTCGGCGTTGCTCAAATTAGCGCGCCAGCCCGGGATCGATTCGAGCTTGTCGAGGGTGCCACCGGTATGGCCGAGTCCCCGACCTGAGAGCTGGGGCATGGCCGCTCCGCAGGCGGCCACCAACGGGGCCAGGATCAAGGAGATCTTGTCGCCGACGCCTCCGGTCGAGTGTTTGTCGACGGTGGGTCGCGAGAGTCCCGAGAGATCGAGTCGTTCCCCCGAGTTAATCATCACGTCGGTCCAACGACGTAATTCGCGGGGTGAAAGTCCTTGAAAGAAGATGGCCATCAACAGCGCCGCGACTTGCTCGTCGGCGACGGTACCCGCGACGTACGCGTTGAGCATCCACTCGATGGCGTCGTCGCTCAGCGTACCTCCGTCGCGCTTGGTGGTGATGATGTCGACGGCCGAATGATTACTCACGGGTGCCCCTGGTCGGCAGGTCGTCGGGCCCAAAGGCGAAGGGTAACAAGTCGCCCAAGGTGAGGGGGTCACCCTGGTCACCCTGGTCGATCAACAACTGCGCCCCCGCGTGTTCGAAGAGCATCTGGCGACATCGCCCGCACGGCGCGAGGGGTTGGCCGTCGCCTGCGACGACCGACAGCGCTACGAGACGCCCACCGCCTCCTCGCACGAGGTCGCTCACGAGGGAGCATTCGGCGCACAGCGTGAGACCGTAGCTGGCGTTTTCGACGTTCGAGCCCACTACGACGTTGCCCGACGCGGTGAGTGCGGCGGCCCCGACGTGGACGTGGGAGTACGGGGCGTAGGCCCTGGTCGCGGCGCTGTGAGCCTGCTCGCGCAGTTCGGCCCAGGGGACTTGGCGAGGCGTCGTCACCCCCAAACAGTACCTCGCGTCGCCACCGTCAGATCTGTCGCTGCGTCACTCGGATTCGCACTCCCACGCCTCCTTGCCCTCGCGCAGCGCGAAGTACACGACCGCGAGACTGGCGACGGGGTCGGCCCACCACCAGTGAAGAGACGCGAGGGCCACTCCGATCAAGGTGCTGAAAGCGAGGACCGCACACAGTGCCGTTTCGACCGCGTCGGCTCCCATCAGTCGAGCGAGAGATCGCAACCCGTGCTCACCCAAGTGCTGGGCGCTGCGTCGCTTGACGTACGCGAGGAGCGGCATGACGACGCACGACACGACGGCGACCGCGAAACCGAGTGCGTTCTCGTGGGGGTGATGCTCGCGTACGAGCGCCGCGAGGGCGCTCAACGTGACGTACAGCGCCAGGATAAAAAAGAAGACGGCGAGGACCCGATGAGATCGATGCTCACTAAATCGGCCAATTGGTCGTTCGTGCACCAGCGCGAGAAGCTGTCCGAGCACGACCAGTGCGCTGAGCATTTCGATGACGGAGTCGGCACCGAAGGCCACCAGCACGACCGAACCGGCCACGATACCGCTCGTGAGTGCCGCGACCGCTTCGAGAGCCGCGAAGAGGATCGTGACATATTCGAGGCGTAGTGCGGCGCGCGCCGGTGAGTGCGGGGGCGTCGCGATGTCCATCGACTTCACACTAGGAACGCGAGCACGACGGCCGTGTCACCTCGCGCGATTCGTGCCGCGAGGTGTCGCCAGTACACTTCGCCCTGTGACGACGCACCCCTTGGCCCACTTGATAATTCACGACGAAGTGACCACGGCGCTGGCCGAGGGCCGCGCGGTCGTCGCCCTCGAGACGACGATCGTCGTGCACGGACTGCCCGCGCCGCACAACCTGCAAGTGGCCGCGCAGTGCGAAGACGTCGTTCGCGCCGCGGGGGCGGTGCCGGCCACCATCGGTGTCGTGGGGGGAGAACTACGCGTCGGCATGGATGCGCGCACCCTCGAAGAACTCGCCGACCCCGCGCATCACAGCGCCAAGTTGTCGGCGCGCGACCTGGGACTGGCGATTGCGTCACGCATCGACGGCGCCACGACGGTGGCGGGCACCATCGTGGCGGCTCGCTACGCCGGTATTGCGGTCATGGCCACCGGCGGTCTGGGCGGGGTACACCGCGGCGCCCACGTGACCTACGACGAGTCGGCCGACCTCACGGCACTCTCGCGCACGCCCGTGTTGGTCGTCGCGTCAGGGGTCAAGTCCATCCTCGACGTCGGCGCCACCCTCGAGCGTCTTGATTCATTGGGCGTGCCGGTACTCGGGTTCCGCACCGCTCGCTTTCCGGGCTTCTACCGACGTGACGCCGGCTTTGATCTCGACTGGCGGGTCGACTCTCCCGAGATCGCGGCGGCGGCCTTCGCCGCGCACCGTCTCTGGTCGCCCACCGGTTTTCTCGTCGCGAATCCTATCGACGAAGATCGCCAACTTGACGCGGCCGTGCACGATGAGGCCCTCGCACTTGCTCTCGCGCACGCCAACGCGACGGGCGCCAGCGGCAAGGACGTCACACCAGTGGTGTTGGCGGAGTTCGCGCGCGTCACCGGTGGCGCGAGCGTGCAGGTGAATCGTGATCTGGTGGTGTCCAACGCCGTGGTCGCCGCCGACATCGCCGTGGCGCTCGCACGCCTGTCGTGACGAGTCGCGTTCTCGTGGTGGGCGACGTCATGCTCGACGTGGTCGTGCGACCGACGGCACCGACGGCACCCACGAGCGACACTCCCTCACACGTGCGGGTGGGTCGTGGGGGCTCCGGCGCCAATCTCGCGGTGGCCCTGCGTGGTGCGAGCGACGTCGACGTCGTCTTTGCGGGCGTCGCGGGAGACGACGCGGCCGCGCGAATTGTAGCTGCTGACCTCGAAGAATGCGGGATTCACTGCCACCTGGCCACGGTGAGTGGTGCGACCGGGGTCGTCGTGTCGCTCGTGAGTCTCGACGGGGAACGTGCCATGATGACCGATCGTGGCGTCAACGGTGAACTGCAATTCGAACACGTGGTCGATGCGTTGGACACGTCGCTCGTGCACCTGCACGTGTCGGGGTACACGGCGTTGGACGAACGTACCCGTCCCCTCGTGTCGAAACTCTTACTCGCCGCGTCCGAGCTCGGCGCGACTACGTCGGTGGACGTGTGTTCGGTCGGACCGCTGCTGAGCGTGGGCGTATCGACGTTCCGCGAAGCTACGCGTCACGCCACGATGCTCTTCGCGAACGAAGAAGAGGCGCTCGCTCTGGCCGGCGAGAGTGACGTCGTCGCGGCCCTCGAAGAATTGTCGCAGCACTGGAATGAGATTGTCATTACTCGCGGACCCCGCGGGGCGATGGCGCATCACGACCGAGAGAACTTCTCGGTCCCCGCACAGGGTGACGTGGTGCTTGATACGACCGGAGCGGGCGACTGCGCGACGGGAACGTACCTGGCTCACCGCCTGGCGCACGTCGACGTTGAGACGGCGCTGAATGAGGCCATGAGTGCCGCTGCGCGAGTGGTTGAGCGTTTGGGCAGTCGACCCTAGTCGCCCTTATTCGCGCTTGTAGGGAACGCCGTCGTTCGCCGGAGGACGCACACGGCCGATGAGTCCGGCCACGACGGCGATGGTGATGAGGTAGGGGAACATGAGCAGGACTTCGGTCGAGATGGGCGTGGAGTAGCTCTGTAACGCGTCGACCAGGTACGCCGAGACGCCGAAGAGAATTGACGCCACGACCGCCCCCGAGGGCTTCCACTTGCCGAAAATCATCGCGGCCAGGGCGATGTAGCCGTAGCCCGAGGTGATGCCGGGTTGGAACTGGCCCTCGACGGCAATGAATGCCACGCCACCGAGTCCCGCGACCGCTCCGCCAAGGATGACCGTCGTGTAGCGCACACGCGCCACGTTGATCCCGACGGACTCGGCGGCCTTGGGGTGCTCGCCGACCGAGCGCACCCGTAGTCCCCAGCGCGTGCGAAAGAGTCCGAAGCTCACCAGAGCCACCAAGACCGCGGCAGCGTAGAAGAACATGTTCTGGTTGAAGAGCACCGGTCCCAGGATGGGGATCTTGTAGAGGAGGGGGATCGCCACATTGGCGGGATTGTTACCGACGTTGAGGTTCGGGTACGGCGCCAGAACTTGGATATTCAGATAATTGGAGATGGCCGTCATCAACGTGACGATGACGACGCCGATGATGATTTGGTCGGCGAGGTAGCGCACCGCGAGCAACGCCAATAACCAGCCGATCAATCCCCCGACGACGATCCCAATGAGTGCCGCGAGCCAGAAGCTGTTGGTGGTCGAGTCGACGATGGCGCCGGCGAGCGCGCCACCGATGAACTGGCCCTCGATCGCGATATTGACGACACCGGCGCGCTCGCACAGCACTCCCGAGAGCGAGCCGTAAATCAGCACCATGGCAATTGCCGAGGAACCGATGAGGACTGACGTGAGGTTGATCGAACTCGTCTGGTCCGGACCCGGTTGGCGTCCCGCCCAGAGCAACAAGGTGAAGAAGAAAATGATGCCGCCGATGCCGAATCGCATGAGCGCACCGGCCGGTCGACGCCACCAGGTCTCGAGGCCAATGGCGATGGTCACCAGTCCGAGGCCGACGTTCCACCATCGAGTGAGGACGGTGAGAGCGCCGAGACTCCACGGCGCCCCCGATGACGTATTGACCGGAGTGAAGGTGAACTGCGAATGGGTGTTCGCGGCGGAGTCGAACCCGAAGGCGGCAATGATAAAGACGCCTAGGACGACGATGATCGCCCCGATAGCGCGACGACGTCCGACGGGCGCGCGGACGTCGGGGATCGCAGCCATCGTGGCCGTCACGGTGGTCGTGCTCATGAGCTCCACCCCTTCGTCGCCATCTGGAAGGCGTCGGCACCCGAACGCAGTCGATAGATCTCCTTGATGAGGACCGGACTCGCGACGAAGAGCACCACGATGGACTGGATGATGGTCGCCAGGTCCAGGGGGATACCGGTGGCGGCCTGCATGGCGCGACCACCGACGTTGAGTGCCCCGAACAAGAGCGCGCCCCACATGATGCCCATTGGTTGCAGTCGTCCCAAGAGGGCGATGGTGATGGCGGTGAAGCCAATACCGGCGCTACCAATCAAGAAGCCGCCGTCGATGTAGTGCGTCGTGCTCATCATCTGGGCGTCCCCGGCCAGTCCGGCCAGGCCGCCCGAGACGACGAAGACCGCGATAACGATGAACTTGGGATTGATGCCCGACGCGCGCGCCGCGTTGGGATTGGCGCCGGTGATACGAAAGTCGAAGCCCAGGGACGAGCGCTTCAAGAACCAGATGGCGAAGATCACGACGCCCGCGGCGATGAAAATACCGTAACTCACGCGCAGCCCCGACTTGGTGCCGAAGATGGGTGTCAGTACCGCCGTCGAGTCGATGTTGCGCGAGAGGTCGTTGGCCTGTCCCGGCGCTTGTAGCGCCGTCTCGGTGAGGGCGTAGAGCAAGAGCGCGTTGCACACGTAGTTGAACATCAGCGTGACGATGACCTCGTGGGCTCCGGTGTAGGCCTTAAGGATGCCCGGGACTAGTCCGCACACCGCGCCCCCGATGACGCCCGCGAGCAGGGTGAGGGGGAGATGCAGGGCCGTCGGGCAGTGAATCATCGAGCCCACCGCCGTGCCGGCGATACCTCCGATTATTGCCTGACCGTTCGCGCCGATGTTGAACAGACCAGTTTGAAAGGCGATGCCCACGCCGATACTGGCGATCACCAGCGGTGTGGCGTAGGTGAGCGTCTCAGACAGCGGGGTCAACGTATTGTCCCACCCGTTACCGGTGCGAATGGAATGGAACAACGAGTTGGGGTCGAGAATCGATCCCGTCACCATCGCGCGGTACGCGGCCGCGACGTTGTCGAAACTCACCTTGAGCGAGTTACCTACGTCGCCGAGGTGATGTGCGGTGTGACGCCACGAGTCGAGTACCGCCGGCGACGTGACCATGATGATGAAGGCACCGATGACGAAGCCCAGTATCAGGGCCAGGACCGTGAGGGTGATCGGGCTCGTGGAGGAGTAGCGCCGCCACCACCGCTGGCGACGGGTTGGAGGTGTCGCGGGGGCCGTCGCCGGGACCGGGACGACGACGTCAGTCATGGGCGCCGACCGTGGACCCGGCCATGAGCAGGCCAATGTCTTCTCGGCTGGTCGAAGGATCGACGATGCCGGTGATTCGTCCCGAGTGCATCACCGCGATTCGGTCGCCCAGGGCCAGTACCTCGTCGAGTTCCGAAGAGATGATGAAGACTCCCAGCCCCTCGTTGCGTTGATTGACAATTTGACGGTGGACGTACTCGATGGAACCCACGTCGAGTCCACGCGTCGGCTGTGACGCCAACAGGCAGGTCAGCGTGCGAGAGAGTTCACGCGCCACGATGACCTTTTGCTGGTTCCCACCGGACAAGGAGCCGGCGGAGGCGTCGATGCCGCTGGTGCGGACGTCGAAGCGCTCTACCAACCCGACGGCGTTCTCACTCACCGCTTTGAGGTTGCGCGTGCCTCGACGAGCAAAGGGGACGCGACGCGGGGTGTTGAGGACCAGGTTGTCTTGCACGCTCATGGTCAGCACCAGGCCGTCGCGTTGGCGATCTTCGGGCACGTGACCCAGACCGGCGTCGAGGATGGCGCGCGGAGAATGATTGGTGATGTCGCGACCGCGTAGCGTGATGGTGCCCGACTCGACGGGGCGCAGTCCGGCGATGGCCTCGGCCAACTCCGTCTGGCCGTTGCCCTGGATGCCCGCCAGCGCGACAATCTCTCCCGCGTGTACGTCCAACGTCACCCCGGCGACGACGGCGAGTCCGCGGTCGTCGCGTACGACGACGTCGCGAAGTGCGAGGACGACGTCACCTAACGTGGTCTCCTCTTTTCTCACGGTGAGGTTTACATCGCGTCCGACCATCAGCGCGGCGAGTTGGTTCTCGGTCTCACTCGGCAGAACGGTGTCCACTACGCGACCCTGGCGGATCACGGTGATGACGTCGGCCACGGACCGTACTTCCTTAAGTTTGTGGGTGATGAAGAGGATCGACTTGCCGTCGCGCGCCAGTGAGCGCATGATCTCCATCAGGGCGTCGATCTCTTGGGGAGTGAGGACCGCCGTGGGTTCGTCCAAGATGAGCAGTTCCGCGTCGTGACTCAACGCCTTGAGGATCTCGACTCGTTGCTGCAGACCCACGGGGAGATTTTCGACGACGGCGTTCGGGTCGACTTCGAGACCAAATTTCTGTGAAAGTTCATGTATTTGGGAGTTCGCGGTCTTGTGATCGAGCCGATTAAAGGACTTCGTGGGCTCGAAGCCCAGCACGACGTTCTCCGCCACCGTGAAGACCGGGACCAGCATGAAGTGTTGGTGCACCATGCCAATCCCGTGGCGTACCGCCTCACCGGAGTTGGCGAAGTGCACGGACTCACCGTCGATGAGGATCTCTCCTTCGTCGGCGTGTAGCAGGCCGAACAAGACGTTCATCAACGTGGATTTACCGGCCCCGTTTTCGCCGAGGAGGCAATGGATCTGACCGGGCTCAACGACGATGTCGATCTGATCGTTCGCGGTGAAGGAGCCGAATCGCTTGGTGATCCCCCTCAGTTCAACACGCATAGTTTCCCATCGTAGCCAGGACAAGAGCCCGGGTCGGAATCGACCCGGGCTCTTGTGCACCGCTAAATAAAGTGATGATTAGATCACTTCGGAGTAGCGGGGTACGACGTCGGCTGGACCGAAATCTTTCCGCTTTTAATGCCCTTAGTGATCGTCAGCAACGTGGCCTTCAGAGCCGGCGACGCCGATGAGGTGTTGAATTCGAGCAACGTGCCCGCGTTGGACAACGTGCCGTGGTAACTGCCACCCTTGAAGGTGCCCTTGGCGGCCGACAAAATGGCGGCCTCCACGGAGGGCTCGACGCCCTTAGCGACAGTGGCGTTGTACCACTTGCAGTCCGTCGAGTCCGTCAAGCACCCATTGGAGTCCACCCAGGTGATCTGGTGACCGACGCCGGCCTGCTTGGCGGCGACGACTGAACCGAGACCGACCGAACCCGCCACCGGGAACACGAAGTCAGCCTTCTCCGAGAAGAAGTTCGCCGCGATGGTCTTGCCGTCGGTCTGTGAGGTGAAGTTACCGACGAACGTCCCCGTTCCTGCGCACGAGGCCAACGTGCACGTGCCCTTGGGGGTGAAGCCCAGGACCTTCACCTTGGCCTTGTTCATCTTGTCGTAGTAGCGCACACCAGCGACGAAGCCACTCATGTACATCGTGACCGACGAGAACGCCTCACCACCGTAGGTGGCTACGACGCCCGACTTCGAGGTTGCGGCGTCAAGGTAACCGCCGAGGAACGCCGCCTGATTGGTCTCGTATTGCAGCGCCAACACGTTGTGCGACGTCGTGGTGGGCAGGTCGTCCACAATCGCGAACTTCTGGTTCGGCGCCGCATTCGCTGCGGCCGCGGTCGCGGCGTCCATGTTGAAGCCGACGGTCACGATGAGGCCACAACCCTTGCTCTCGAACGTCGTGATGTTCGGGGCGTAATCGGCAGAAGACTGCGACGTCAGGTAGAACGGCGATACGCTGGGGTCGGTCTTCTGGGCGTCGAGCGCTCCTTGCCAGGCGGATTGGTTGAAGGACTTGTCCTTCACTCCGCCGGTGTCAATAACGACGCACGCCTTGAATTTTGTAGCCGCTGTCGCGGTGACCGCGCCAACGCCGATCGTCACGGTACCCAGGACCAGCGAACTGGCTCCCAGCACCATGCCGAGGCGACGAATTCTCTTCATTTGATTCTCCCTTGTTGTAGTTGGCCATGAGGCCCACCACGAATGAACTGCCTCCGACGGAGCGGCGCACGCGTTTGGTGTCAACTGCCGACATTAGTCCCGAACTAAGTCGTCACGGGGACTGGGAAATGTTAAGAGTTAGTGTCCAGAACCGGCTGCCGCGGTCGCCGGATCAGGGCTCGGAGCGTGACTGGAATGGTGCCCAACTTTTGCGGGCAGGGCCAACGAGACGAGGAATGCCACCAGGGTAATGAAGGCCGAGATGTCGAAAGCTCGGGTGTAACCGGCCACCTGCGAGATCCTTGTTACCGCTCCAAACGACGCGGTTCGGTCGAACGCCACCGTTCCCAGTATCGCCAAGGACAAGGAACCTCCGACCTGGCGCGCGGTGTTGAGCACGCCCGACGCCAGTCCGGCGTCGGCGCGGTCGACCTTGGCGGTCGCGGCCGTGGCCAACGGAGCGAACAACAGTCCCATAGCGAACGAGCACAAGAACGCCGGAGGAAAGAGATCGCCCCAGTAGGTACTGGTTGGGGTGATCAAGGCTAGCCAGAAGAATCCCAGCGTCGCGAACGCCGAGCCCACGAGTAGAAGCGGCCGTACGCCCGTCTTGACGAGCAACCGCGAACTCAGTTGCGCGCCGATAATGATGGCGATCGCCATTGGTAAGAAGGCGAATCCAGCGCGCACGGCGCTGTAGCCGAGGGTGTTCTGGAAGTAATAGGTGAGAAAGAACCACATCGCGAAGAACGCGCCACCCGCCAGGACCATCACGATATTGGCAATCGTCAGGGGGCGCGAGTGAAAGATGCGAAACGGAACTAGCGGGTGCGAGGCCACGCGCACCTCCCAGAAGACGAAGCCGATGAGCAGTGCCGCCGCTGCGATCATCCACGACAACGTCGTCGACGACGTCCAACTTGACGTGGTCGTGTTGACCACGCCATAAATCAGCGCGGTGAGCCCGGCCGTAACCAGCAAGGCTCCCGTCACGTCGAGCTTGACGGTCGCTTCGCGGTTGCGCCGTTCCTGTAAGTAGAGACCAGCGACCACCGCGGCGGCGATACCGAAAGGCACATTGACGAAGAAGACCCAGCGCCAACTCGCGAGACCCGTCAAGAGACCACCCGCGAGTCCGCCGAAGGCGCCACCAGCTCCGGCAACGGCGCTCCAGGCGCCAATTGCCTTGGGCAGGCGTGGTCCGTGAAATGTCGTGACGATGATGGTCAGGGTCGCCGGCGACAAAATCGCACCACCGAGACCCTGCACTGCGCGTGCAGTGATCATCTGCGGACCGTTGTGAGCAAAACCCGCGGCGACGCTCGCCAGAGTAAACACTGCGATGCCGATCAAATAGACCTTGCGACGTCCAAAGAGGTCAGCTGCTCGACCACCCAGGAGAAGAAATCCGGCGAAGGTCAAGACGTAGGCGTTGATGATCCACTGCGCCTTGGTCTGGGTCATACCCAGGTCGTGGCCCATGTGAGGCAGTGCGACGTTGACGATGGACACGTCCAGCACCACCATGAACTGGGCCACGCACGCAATGCAGAGGATCAGCCAATCGGGTGCGTGACGCTCGACGGTGGGAGAGGGCGACGACATGGCATCAATTGTACGGCGGGGGGGTGACATCTTGCCGGGGCAGCCGAAGACGAAAATGCGCCAGACTGGAGGCATGCCAGCCCAGTTCATCTTCACCATGCGCGACCTGCGTCGTTTCTATCCGCCGGACCGCGAGGTCTTGAAGGGTATACATCTCTCCTTCTATCCCGGCGCCAAGATCGGCGTCATTGGCTCCAACGGCTCAGGCAAATCGTCGTTGCTGCGCATTATGGCGGGTCTCGACGACGGCTTCACCGGTGAGGCGCGCCTCACGCCCGGTTTCAGCGTGGGGTACCTGCCACAAGAGCCGCAACTCGACCCCACGAAGGACGTTGTTGGCAACGTCTCGGACGGAGTGTCCGAGCAGCGCGACTTGCTCTCTCGCTTTAATGAAGTGTGCGCGGGCTTCGCCGATCCCGACGCTGATTTCGACGCCTTGTTGGCGCAGCAGTCGACGCTGCAGACCAGAATCGATGCCCTCGGCGCCTGGGACTTAGAGCGCACACTCGACATCGCCATGGACGCCCTTCGCTTACCGCCGCCCGACGCGGACGTCACCAAGCTCTCCGGCGGCGAGCGCCGTCGCGTCGCGCTGTGTCGGCTCTTGCTGTCCAAACCCGACCTACTTCTGCTCGACGAACCGACCAACCACTTGGACGCCGAGTCGGTGGCGTGGCTCGAACGAACGCTCCAGGACTACAGCGGCACCGTCGTCGCGATCACCCACGACCGGTACTTCCTCGACAACGCGGCGTCGTGGATTTTGGAACTCGATCGGGGTCACGGTATTCCCTGGGAGGGTAACTATTCGTCGTGGCTGGAACAAAAGCAGGCGCGACTGGCTGGAGAAGAGAAGGCCGACAAAGTTCGCCAAGCCGCCCTGGAGCGCGAACTCGAGTGGATTCGCATGTCGCCGCGGGCGCGTCAGAGCAAGGGCAAGGCCCGTCTCACCGCCTTCAACGAGTTGGTGGCCGAATCCGAATCGGCGGAACGACGCGCCGACAAGCTCGAGATCGCCATTCCGCCCGGCCCACGTCTCGGCGACGTAGTGGTCAACGCGACCAAGTTGACCAAGGCCTACGACGATCGATTGCTGATCGAGGACCTCGACTTTTTGCTACCCCCCGGGGGCATCGTCGGGGTCATTGGCGCCAACGGCGCGGGCAAGACTACGTTGTTCAAGATGATGGTCGGTCTC